>Ga0302181_10000795_pt1 | contig 25012 bp, 22 predicted proteins | sample I_Palsa_E3_3_FD_198786 | JGI IMG/M metagenome (GOLD analysis project Ga0302181, IMG submission 198786) | Peat permafrost microbial communities from Stordalen Mire near Abisko, Sweden - I_Palsa_E3_3 | ecosystem: Environmental > Terrestrial > Soil > Palsa > Peat permafrost | place: Sweden...
TGCCGGGGATCGCCGGCAGCTCGTTGTTATTCCTTGCTTCCAGCATAGGCTTCGACGCGTGCTTTGAGTTTCTGTCCCGGTCGGAACGTCACGACGCGCCGCGCGCTGATCGGAATCTCCTCGCCGGTTTTCGGATTGCGGCCAGGCCGCTGGTTTTTATCGCGCAGGTCGAAATTGCCGAAACCGGACAACTTTACCTGCTCGCCCTGCGACAATGCTCCGCGCACCTCTTCAAAGAAAAGGTCCACGAGTTCGCGGGCTTCACGTTTGTTGAGACCGAGTTGATTGAACAATGCCTCGGCCATCTCAGCTTTGGTCAGAGCCATCGACTTTATTCTCTTATTCGCGCATCCAGATTCGAACTCAAATCCTGCAGCACTGCCTGGACCACGCGGTCCGCGTCGTCATCCGTAAGGGTGCGGCTTAAATCCTGTAAAATCAAGCCTAAGGCGATACTTTTTCGCCCCAATTCTACTCCCTTCCCCTGGTAGACGTCGAAGGCGCTTAATTGTTTGAGCAGGCTTCCGGCAGCAACACTAACACGTTCGCTGAGCGTGGCGAAGGCGACATCGACTGGCACGGTGAAGGAAATATCGCGCCGGATCTGCGGGAAGCGCGAAACTTCCCGAAACTGCGCCAGATTGGCGCGAAACGCCGCCAAATAGTCGACTTCGTACAACAATGGGGCATATGTTAACTCCAGCGCCCGCACCAGGCGCGGATGCAGCTCCCCGAGGTAGCCAATCCCAACGCCGTCCCGAACGATACGCGCCCCGCGCCCGGAATGCAGGTAGCCCTGCGCCGCCGGCTCGAATAAAAACTCCTCGCCGCCCCCACCCAATGCCAGCAGGGCCGACAGATCGCCCTTGATGTCGTAGAAATCCACCGGCGTCGCGGCAACACCCCACTGTTCGGGCAGGCGCGATCCGAGGGCAAGGCCGGCCAGCATCTTCTGCTCGCGAAACCTGCCGCCCTTGCCGCCATCGTTGCCCTCGAGCACGAACCGATTGGCGATCTCGAACACCCGTACACGCTGCTGCTGGCGTCGCAGGTTCTCGCGCGCCACGCCAATCAAGCCCGGAAGCAGCGAACTGCGCAACACCGCAAGATCGGCCGCGATCGGATTGGCGAGTTCCAGCGCGCTGTGCTCGATGCCGGGCTGCAGACCGAACAGTTGCCGCTGCAGTGCTGGATCGACGAAGCCGAAGGTGATGACCTCCTGGTAACCGCGCGCCGCCAGCGTGCGCATAACCACGCGCTCGTCGACCTCGCCGCTGGCCGGCGCCCGCGGCACGATCGCCATCATGGGCGCGCGCTCCTCGATGCTGTCGAGGCCGCCGATACGCACCACCTCTTCGATCAGGTCGGCCTCGATCTCGATATCGAAGCGCCACGAGGGCGGCTGCACGCTCCAGCCGGCCTTTTCCGGCCGCACCCCCATGCCGAGCGCGCGCAGGCGCTGCTCGACGTCGGCCGCAGCGACACTCGCCCCGAGCAGGCGTTGCAGCTGCCGGCTGCGCAACTGCACCGGCCTGATTCGCGGCAGTTCGTCCGCAAGCTCAGCCGTGGTGACCGGCCCGGCCGTGCCGCCGGCAATTTCCTGCAGCAGCTGTGTCGCCAGCGCCATCGCACGTTCCTGGCCGCGCCAGTCGACCCCGCGCTCGAAGCGCTGGCTGGCCTCGGTCTGCAGGCGGTGCACACGTGCGCGACCGGCGATGGCGGCCGGCTTGAACCAGGCGGCCTCGAACACAACGGCGGTCGATGCGGCCGTGACTGCCGAATGCTCGCCGCCCATCACTCCGGCCAGCCCCACGGCCGATTCATCGTCGGCTATCACCAGCGCACCGCCGTCGAGCGTCAGCTCGCTGCCGTCGATCAGCCGCAGCCGCTCGCCGGCACGCGCGTGGCGCGCACTCAAGCCTCCGCGCAGCTGCGCTCGGTCAAAGGCATGCATCGGCTGCCCGAGTTCCAGCATCACATAGTTGGTGACATCGACCACCGGACTGATCGGGCGCAGACCCGCGCGCCGCAATCGCTCGCGCAGCCACCAGGGACTTGCAGCCGTGTTGTCCACGCCATGCAGCACCCGCGCCAGCAAGCGCGCGGCACCAGCGCCCGGCTGCAGCGTCACGGCGATGGCGTCATCCGACGCGCTGCCGGCGGCGAGCGCGGGGGCGCCGGCGGCGGCTATCGCAGCCAGCCGCGCCGGCGTTTTAAGCGCCGCGCCGGTCAGCGCCGCCACCTCGCGCGCGATTCCCAGTACCGACATGGCATCGCCGCGATTGGGCGTCACGTTGACTTCGAGGATCGCATCCTCGAGCGCCAGGTAGGCGCGCAGATCCGCCCCGAGCGGCGCATCGGCGGGCAACTCGATGATGCCGTCGGAACTCTCGGCCAGCCCCAGCTCGCGTGCCGAGCACAGCATGCCGGCTGATGCAACGCCGCGCAGCGTGGCGGCGCCGATTTTCAAACCGTTCGGCAGCACCGCACCGACGCGCGCCAGCGCGCTGACCAGTCCGACGCGTGCATTGGCCGCGCCGCACACGATGGTAAGCGCGCCGCTCGCGCCAACGCGCACCTCATCGCCCTCGCTGGTCACGACTTGGCACACCTTGAGCTTATCGGCCTGCGGGTGGCGCTCGGCGCTGACGATGCGCCCGACCACGACACCGGTGAATGCGCCCGCCGCGGCGCTGATGGCCTCGATCTCGAAACCGGCATTGGTGAGACGGCGAGCCAGTTCGCGCGCGTCCCCGTCGGCGGGCAGATCCACCCAGTCGGCAAGCCAGGAGAGCGGCAGTTTCATTACCGCCCGCCCGCGAAGCACGCCAGGAACCGCAGGTCGTTATCAAAAAACAACCGCAGGTCATTCACCCCATGGCGCAACATCGCCAGCCGCTCGATCCCGGCGCCGAATGCCCAGCCGGTGTAGCGTTCGGTGTCGATGCCGCAGGCCTTGAATACCGCCGGATGCACCATGCCGCAGCCCGCGATCTCGAGCCAGCCGGTCTGCTTGCACACGCGGCACCCGGCGCCGCGGCACAGCACGCAGCTGATATCGACCTCGGCCGAGGGCTCGGTGAACGGGAAGTACGACGGCCGCAGCCGCATCGACAGCTCCTGCTCGAAGAACGCTTCCATGAACTTGTGCAGCGTCGACTTCAGATTCGCGAAGCTGACGTTCTCGTCCACGTACAGCCCCTCGACCTGATGGAACATCGGCGAGTGACTCACATCCGAGTCGCGCCGATAGACGCGGCCGGGGGCGATCAGCGCCAGCGGCGGCTTATCGCGCTGCATGGCGCGGATCTGTACCGGCGAGGTGTGGGTGCGCAGCAGGCGACCATCCTTGAGATAAAAGGTGTCGTGCATCGCGCGCGCCGGATGGTCGGCCGGCATGTTCAGCGCTTCGAAATTGTAGAACTCGTCCTCGATCTCCGGACCTTCGGCCACCTCAAAGCCGGCGCGGCGGAAGATCTGCTCGATGCGCAGTCTTGAGGCCGTGATCGGATGCAACCCGCTCAAGGCCTCGCCCCTGCCGGGCAGCGTGACGTCGATCGCCCCGGCCGAGAGCTGTTGCTCGATACCGGCGCTCTCAAGTTCGGTGCGGCGCTGTTCGATCGCGCTCTGAACGGCGCTCTTGGCCGCATTGATGCGCGCGCCGGCGGCCGGCCGCTCGGGCGCCGGCAGCGAACCGAGCGTCTTCAACTGCTCGGTCAGCGTGCCTTTCCTCCCGAGCCAGCGCACGCGGATCTCCTCGAGCGCGGGCAAAGTGCCGGCATCGCGAATCTGCGCTTGCGCGCTTGCCGTCAGAGTGTCGAGCTCTCCCACCTTCCTGCCGCCTTGAAGGATCAGGCCGCAGCGATACTGGCTTTCGCCTGCTCCGCGATAACGGCAAAGGCGTTGGCATCGTTCATCGCAAGATCCGCCAGCACCTTGCGGTCGATCGTCAGTCCCGCCTTGTGCAGGCCCTCGATCAGACGGCTGTAGGACAGACCGTGCACGCGTGCCGCGGCGTTGATGCGCATGATCCACAGCGCCCGGAACTCGCGCTTCTTCACCCGCCGGTCGCGGTACGCATACTGGCCGGCCTTGATGACCGCCTGCTTGGCGGCGCGATACACCTTGCGCCGCGCGTTGTAGTAACCCTTGGCCTTGCCAAGGACCTTCTTGTGCCGACGTCCAGCCGTGACGCCGCGTTTGACTCTTGCCATGTTGGAACTCCGCTATGCGTTACTTGTGGTTGGGCAGCAGCTGCTTGAGGCGATTGACATCGCTCTTGTCCACGAGACTGCTGCCTCCCGAGCGTGCATGGCGCTTGCGCTTGGAGTCCTTGTGGCCGAGATTATGGCGTCGACCGGACGCGTAGCCTTTGAAGCCGTTTGCCGTCTTGCGGAAACGCTTCGCCGCGGCCCGGTTGGTTTTCAACTTGGGCATGATCACTCCTTACATTGTCGCCAGAGTTCGCAAGGCGCTGCCTGCCCGGTAGAGGCTCGCAGCACCCGCTTGCTCGCGGATCGCGCGGCAGCGGCTGATTAGGCCGACCGCTGCGCGATCACTTCTTTTTCGGTGCAAACAGCATCACCATCTGCCGGCCTTCCATCAGCGGGTTCTGTTCGACCACGCTGTGCGCAGCGAGATCGCCCTGAACCCGGTCCAGGAGCTTGCGGCCGATGTCCTGATGCACCATCTCACGGCCGCGGAACCTCAGGGTCACCTTGGCCTTATCACCCTCTGACAGGAAGCGGATCAGATTACGCAGTTTGACCTGGTAGTCCGCCTCTTCCGTGCCGGGACGAAACTTCACTTCCTTGACATGAATCTGCTTCTGCTTGCGCTTGGCAGAGTGCGCCTTCTTGTTCTGCTCGAACAGGAATTTGCCGTAATCCATCACCCGCACCACCGGCGGTTCGGCCGTGGGCGAGACTTCTACGAGATCAAGCTCTGCTGAGGCGGCCAACTGCATCGCTTCCGCGCGCGTCATGACACCCGCCTGTCCTCCATCTGCTCCGATCACCCGCACCGTGGGCGACGTAATGTCCTCATTACGCCGGACCCGCTTCGATGAAATGGCTATATATCAATCCTCCAAAGTTCGGCGCCCGTGGCTCTCAATCTCGGCGCGCAAACGTTCCGTGAACGTCTGCGGCGTCATCGCGCCCAGATCCTTGCCACTGCGGGAGCGCACTGAAATCAGATTCGCTGCAACCTCTTTGTCCCCCGCTACCAATAGGTAGGGTACCCGCTGCAGCGTGTGGTCGCGGATCTTAAAGCCCACCTTTTCATTGCGCAAGTCAATCTGGACCAGAACCCCATGATTTTTCAGCAAATCCGCAGTCTCAAGCACATACGCGTGCTGGCGGTCGGTGATCCCCATGACTACCGCCTGTACCGGGGACAGCCAGGCCGGTAACCGGCCGGCATGATGCTCGAGCAGGATGCCCAAAAACCTCTCCAGCGAGCCGAAGATTGCCCGATGCAGCATCACCGGGGTGCGCTTGGCACTGTGGTCGTCGATGTAGTGCGCCCCCAGCCGGCCCGGCATGTTTAGGTCCACCTGCAGTGTGCCGCACTGCCAGTCGCGGCCGATTGCGTCTCTTAATACGAATTCGAGCTTAGGCCCGTAAAACGCGCCCTCACCACGGTTTAGGCTGTACTCGATGCCGGCCGCGCGCGCCGCCTCTCGCAGTGCGTCTTCCGCCTTGTCCCAGACTTCATCTGCCCCAACCCGCTTGGCGGGGCGGTCCGAGAATTTGATGCGCACGTCGTCGAAGCCGAAGTCCTTATAGATGTCGAGGATCAGGCGCGTGACCGCCACCGACTCGGCCGTGATCTGGTCCTCGGTCGCGAAGATGTGGGCATCGTCCTGGGTAAAGGCGCGCACCCGCATCAGGCCGTGCAGCGCCCCGGAGGGCTCGTAGCGGTGCACCTTGCCGAATTCTGCATAGCGCACCGGCAGCTGGTGATAGCTCCTGATGCCCTGCTTGAAGATCTGCACGTGGCCCGGGCAGTTCATCGGCTTGATCGCATACACCCGATCGTCCGGCGTGCGCGTGGTGTACATGTTCTCGCCGAACGTGGCCCAGTGACCGGAGGCTTCCCACAGGCTCCGGTCCATCAGCTCCGGTGCGTTGACCTCCTGGAAACCGGCCGCCGTCTGCTTGGCACGCATGTACTGGATCAGGGTCTGGAACACCTGCCAACCCTTGGGATGCCAGAACACTGCCCCCGGCGCCTCCTCCTGCATGTGGAACAGGTCGAGCTCGCGGCCAATTTTCCGGTGATCGCGCTTCTCGGCTTCCTCCAGGCGATGCAGGTATTCATCCAGCTGCTTCTGGTCCGGCCAGGCGGTGCCGTAGATCCGCTGCAGCATCTCGTTGCGCGAATCCCCGCGCCAGTAAGCCCCGGCGAGTTTCATCAGCTTGAAGGCTTTGAGTTTGCCGGTCGACGGCACGTGGGGACCGCGGCACAGATCGACCCAATCGCCCTGGCCGTACAGGCTGATCGGTTCGCCGGGCGGAATCGCCTGGATGATCTCGGCCTTATAGTTCTCGCCCATGTCCCGAAACAGCCGCACCGCATCGTCGCGCGCCATCACCCGGCGCGTGACCTTCTCGTCCGCCTTCGCCAGTTGCTTCATGCGCACTTCAATGGCCGCGAGGTCCTCCAGCGTGAACGGGCGCTGGTAGGCGAAGTCGTAATAAAACCCGTCCTCGATGGTAGGTCCGATGGTGACCTGGGCCGCGGGGAACAGCTGCTTGACCGCCTGCGCCAAGAGGTGCGCGGTCGAGTGACGGATCACCTCGAGCCCGTCCGGATCGCGATCGGTGACGATGCTGACCGCCGCGTCGCGCTCGATGACGAACGAGGTGTCGACCAGCTTGCCGTCAACGCGCCCGGCAAGCGCTGCGCGTGCGAGACCTGAACCAATGCTGGCTGCGACGTCGGCGACGCTGACGGCGCGCTCGTAGCCGCGCTGGCTGCCGTCAGGCAGGGTAATAACAGGCACTGTGGGAAGATCGATGGAGCGTTATCGCAGGACCGCTGGGGTAGAAGCGGATTCTCACACACGGGTGCAAGCCGCAGCAACTTGAGGCAAGATCCTCGCGCCATGCCGCATCGGTCCTTAGTCGCATTAAGCCTCGCAGTCGTGAGCCTGTTTGTGGCGCCGCGGGCCCCGGCGGCGCAAGGCCAGCAAGCCCGGCCCGCGACCATTCTCCTGGTCGGCGCGAGCGGCATGATCGGCTCTCGTATCCTGGCCGAAGCCGCCGGCCGCGGCCATCCGGTCATCGCCGCCGCCAGGCATCCGGAGCGCATTGCAGCCGGAACGAATATCCGCGCGGTGCAGCTGGACGCCACCGATGTCCAGGCCTTCATCGTGTTCGCCAGGCATGCCGACGTCATCGTGACCGCGACCAGCCCGCGCGGTGGCGGCGATCCGTTCCAGGAGGCGAAAGCCGTAGGCGATGCTGCCATTGCCGCCGCGCGCGCCACCGGCAAGCGCCTCATTGTCGTCGGCGGCGCGGGCAGTCTCAGCCTGCCCGACGGCCGGCCAGTCGCCGAGACGCTGCCGGCCGCCTACCGCGGCGAAGCCCTGGCGATGCGCGCGGTACTCGACTCGTTGAAGGCCAGCGATGTCGATTGGACATTCTTCAGCCCGGCCGCCTCGATCGCACCGGGGCAGCGTACCGGCAAATATCGGCTCGGTAGCACCACCTTGCTGTCGGACCAAAACGGCAACAGCCGTATCAGCGCCGAGGATTACGCCAAGGCGCTGGTCGATGAACTGGAGTCGCCGGCTCATGAACGCGCGCAGATGACGATAGCTTACTGAGCGAGGCGCTGCGGTACTGCCAATGAGTGCTCAAGACCCGCAGCTGGAGCTGGAGGCGGCACTGGAGCAAGAGCGCATCCTGCTACGCACGATGATCGAGCTGATTCCCGCCAAACTCTACGCCAAGGACGCCCAAAGCCGCTTTACCGCCTGTAATGACCTGGTCGCCCGGGGCATGGGCACGACCGCCGCCGAGCTGATCGGCAAGACCGACTTCGACTTCTTCCCGCGGGAAATGGCAGAGCGCTTCTTTGCCGACGAACAGCTCATCCTGCGCACCGGCCGGCCGCTGATCGATCGTGAAGAGCTGGCGCTGGATCAAACCAGCGGCTCGGTGCGCCACATCTCCAGCTCCAAGATCCCATTGCTCGACAAGTCGGGCAACGTGATCGGCATCGTCGGCATCGGTCGTGATATCACTGAGCGCAAACTGGCCGACGAGCGCATCCGCCACCTCGCGACCCACGACTCGCTCACCGAGCTGCCCAACCGGGCATTCTTCAGCGAGCGGCTGAATGCACTGATCAGCGGCGCACAAGGCAAGGATGCGCGCTTTGCGGTGCTGTTCGTCGATCTGGATCATTTCAAACTCATCAACGACACCCTCGGCCACCAGGCCGGCGACGCGCTGCTGAAGCAGGCCGCGGAACGCCTGCGCGACAGCGTCCGGCCGACTGACCTCGTGGCCCGGCTCGGGGGCGATGAATTCGTGGTGCTGTGCCAGGACGCGTCGGACCTCGCGGATATCGACGCCGTGGCGGCAAGGATGGTGCAGTCGCTCACCAATCCGCTGCACTTGCTGGATCACGAGTGCCGTGTCAGTGCGAGCGTCGGCATCGCCATCTATCCGACCGACGGCGATTCCGAGCGCGCGCTGATGAAAAGCGCCGATACCGCGATGTACACCGCCAAGCAGGAGGGCAAGAACAACTACCGCTTCTTCTCCAGCCGCCTGAAAACCGAGTCGCTGGAACGAGTGCTGTTGGAGAATGAACTGCGCCATGCGATCACGCGCAATGAATTCCTGATCCACTACCTCGCCAAATTCGACCTCAAGACCCGATCCATCTCCGGTGCCGAAGCGCTGCTGCGCTGGCATCATCCGGATCTGGGCATCATCGCGCCGGCCAGATTCATACCGCTGGCCGAGGAGACCGGCCTGATCGTCCCGATCGGCGCTTGGATGCTCAAGGCCGTGTGCGCCCAGCACATGAGCTGGCAACGCGCAGGCTTTCCATCGCTGTGCATGTCGGTCAATCTCACGCCGCGACAGTTCAACGACGAACACCTGATGGCCACCGTATTGTCGGCGCTGGCCGACTCCGGCATGGCGGCCAACATGCTGGAGCTCGAGATCTCCGAGGCGACGCTGATGCAGGACACCCAGCACACCGCCGCGACACTGGCGAGCCTGAAGCGATCCGGGGTGCGACTGGCGATCGACAACTTCGGCGCCAGCTACGTGTCGCTCGCCAACATCCAGCGCTACCCGATCAACACCCTGAAGGTCGACCGCTCGCTGATGCGCGACATGGACCAGAATGCGGAAAACCGGCTCATCACCGAAGCCATCATCGCGCTGGGCAAGTCATTGAGCGTGACCGTGATTGCCGAGGGGGTGGAGACGCGACGCCAGGCGGCGTTCCTGCGCGAGCAGGCCTGCGATGCGATGCAGGGTTTCTACGTGAATGAGCCGTCGGTTGCGGCCGATTTCACCCGGCTGCTAGAGCACCAGGCGCAGATGCGCGCCGGCAAACCCGAATAAAATCCGCTAGCTCGCGGCGCTGCCGGCAACCAGCCGGCTGGCGATCCGCGTCACGTGCTCGCCCTGGTAACGGCACATATCCAGTTCCAGCGCGGTCGGCATGCGCAGCTCGGAGCCTGCGCCAGTCACGCAGCTGGCGCCGTACGGGGTGCCGCCGGTGATCTCGCGCATCGTGGTGAGATCCTTGAACGTGTACGGCAGCCCGACAATGATCATTCCATGATGCAGCAGTGTGGAATGAAACGACGTGATCGTGGTCTCCTGCCCGCCGTGCTGGCTGGCGGTGCTGCAAAACACGCTACCCACCTTGCCCACCAGCGCACCGCGGCCCCACAGCGCACCGGTCTGGTCGAGGAAATTGCGCATCTGCGCCGCCATGTTCCCGAACCGGGTCGGAGTGCCGAAAATGATGGCATCGTATTGCTCGAGCTCGTCGGGCACGGCGTAGGCCGCCCGTTGATCGAGCAGGAAACCGCAGGCCTTGCAGATCTCAGGCGATACCAGCTCGGGCACCTGCTTGACCACCACACGCGCCCCCGGCACGCGCGCCGCACCCTCGGCCTGGGCGTGCGCCATGAGCTCGATGTGCCCGTAGCTGCTGTAGTAGAGAACCAGAACGTTTGTCATGCCTTACCTTGGTGCCAGGTGGCGCTCGAGAAACGCGCGCACCAGGTTGTTGTAGGCGAGCGGGTTGTCGAGATTGGGAAGATGGCCGGCATCCGCCACCACGGCGCGCTCGGCGCAGGCTAGGCGCTGCGCCAGCAGGTCGGCGGATTTTACCCGGCGCGCGAGATCGTGTGCGCCGGTGATCACCAGCACCGGTGTGCCGATGCCCTCGGGGCGCAGCGGCGCGACACTGGCCGCGACGCCCGCGGCCGCCGGCGTGGTGGCGTGCAGCAGATCGGCACCGGGATAGCGACTGAGGATGGCGTGCAGCAGCCGGTGCGCATTCGCGTCCCTGGTGCGCAATTGGATCAGCGGGTGCGCGCTCCACTCGCGCCTGAACGCCTCGATGCCCTGGGCGCGCGCCAGGGCACGGTAATGCGCCAGTGGCAGCTCGTCGTCATCGGCAGCCGCATCGCGCGTCACATCCGGAGGACCATCCAGCACCAGACATGAGATTTTCCTGCTGCTGGAGGCGGCGAGTCCCAGCACCACGCGCGCACCCTGCGACATGCCCAGCAACGCCGCCCGATCCAGTGCCAGGTGGCCCCACAACGCGTCCAGATCCGCGATATCGCGCTCCAGCGCGGGCTGGCCGGATGACAATCCAAAGCTGCGACGGTCGAACCGGATGACGCGGAATGTCGTGCGCAGCGCGGCGCTGAGCGCATCCCACATCTCCAGATCGAGCGTCCAGCCGTGCACCAGCAGCAGCGCCGGACCGCTGCCCTCGTCGCGATAGCGCAGGCGCGCACCATCGGCGGTGAAATAGCGATCGGCGGCCGGTGGATGCATGGCGGCGGGCAGCGGATTCGCGATCGCGGTGGGCACGGGAATCCTTCGCAAAGCGAAAAAGTTTTCGCTTTCAGGCTACAGCCCGACCCCGCATGCGTCAAGCTGACCGCTACCGCAGCGCACCGCGCAGCGCGTCACACCTGGGCGCTCAGCGACAGCCAGGGCGCAGTGGCAAGGTCGGTGGAGATCTGCTGGCTGACCCGCTGCAGCATCTTCAGCCGTTCGCGCACCAGTTTCGCCTTGCTGATCCGACGCGAGTGACTGGAACTGTTGAGCGCCGCCACTACTCTCCCCTGGTGGTCGAACACCGGCACCGCGAGTGCAATGACGCCATACGCCAGTTCATCCACCACCGCCGAGTAGCCGCTGCGCCGCGCGCTGTCGATCAGCTGCCCCAGCCGCGCCGGATCGGTCACCGTGCGCTCGGTGAGCGCATCCAGGCGCGCGGTGTGGAAATAGCGCTGCAGGCGCTCCGCGCTCACGCCGGCCAGCAGCACGCGCCCGGTGGAAGTGGCGTGCGCCGGGAAGCGGCTGCCGACGTGCGCCTCCAGCCGCACCAGCGTGCGCACCGAAGCGCGCGCGACATAGACAATCTCGACCCCGTCCAGCACGCACAGCGCGGCCGAATCCGAAGTGCTGCCCGCCAGCTCCTCAAGGTGCGTCCTGGTGACGTGCTCGATATTCATCGATTCCAGATACGCGGCACCAAGTTCCAGCACCTTCGGCCGCAGCAGGAAGTGGCGCGCGTTGCGCGTCACGTAGCCCAGCTGCTCCAGCGTCAGCAGGCAGCGGCGCGCGGTCGCCGCCGGGATGCCGGCACTGCGCGCCACCTCGCTCAGCGTCAGCGCCGCATGTTCGCTGGAAAATGCTCGGATCACCGCCAGGCCTTTCGACAGGCCGCCCATGGTCTCGCGATGCGGCGCCGGATTTCTCTTCGCTCGTGCCATGCCTTCAGTCTATTTCGATATCCGAAAAGCCGGTAGTGGCCGGCCGCGCTCCTTGACGGCAACGCGCCGGCAGGTCCAATATGTTTCGCATATCGACGTGATATTCGCTATGCGAAATATCATTGGGGGCATGTTGAAGATCGGTCGCCAGGACACGCGCAGTTCCGCTATTTCCACCTCGAACCAGGACACCATCCTGGTGCGCGGGCATGATCTGGCCGGCGCGCTGATCGGCAGCGTCGGCTTCACCGAGCACTTCTGGCTGCTGCTGACCGGCGCGCTGCCTTCAACCACGCAGCGGCGGGTGCTGGACGCGACCCTGGTCGCGATCGCCGAGCATGGCCTGGTGCCGAGCGTGCAGGCGGCGCGCATGACGCTGGCGGCCGCGCCCGAGGCGCTGCAGGGCGCGGTCGCCGCCGGCATCCTGGGCTGCGGATCGGTGGTGCTGGGTTCGTCCGAGGCCGCCGGACAGCTGCTCATACAGATAGCGGCCGAGATTGCCGGCGGTGCAGACGTCGAGGCCGCCGCTGCCCGCATCGTCGGCCAATACCGCGCCGCCGGGCGCGCCATCCCGGGTTACGGCCACCCGCTGCACAAGCAGGCCGACCCGCGCGCGCTGCGGCTATTCCAGGTCGCCAGCGAGGCCGGATCTTCCGGCACGCACGCCGCCATCGCGCACACGGTCGAGCGCCTGCTGCCGCAGCTCATCGGCCGGCCACTGGCCCTGAACGTGTCGGGGGCGATTCCCGCGGTGCTGCTCGACGTGGGCTATCCGGTGGCGGCGCTGAAGGGCGTGCCGATCCTGGCCCGCACCGCAAGCCTGATCGCCCATCTGCTCGAGGAACACACCAAGCCGATCGGCTTCGTGCTGTCGCACGCCGCGGCCCAGGCGATCGGCTACGACGGCCCGGTGCCCGCGGGATTCACGGCCAGTGACAATGAATAACACCCTCGAAGGCATCCGTGTCGTTGAGCAGGGTACGTTCATCACCGGCCCATGCGCCGGCATGATGCTGGCGGATCTGGGCGCCGACGTGATCAAGATCGAAAGTCCGGAAGGCGACCCGTATCGAAGCTATCAGGGCGGTCAGTACTCGCCGCACTTTCAGGCCTACAACCGCAACAAGCGCAGCCTGGCGCTGGACCTGAAGAGTGGCGCGGACCGCGAGCTGTTCGATCAGATGATTCGCCAGGCCGATGTGTTCATCCAGAATTTCCGCCCCGGCACCGCCGAGCGCCTGGGCGCCGGGGTCGCACGGCTGCAGCAGATCAATCCGCGCCTGGTGTACTGCTCGATCAGCGGCTTTGGCTCGAGCGGCCCATACACCGATCGCCCGAGCTACGACTCGGTGGCACAGGCGCTGAGCGGTTTCCTGAGCGTGGTGGTCGACTACCAGCGCCCGCAGTTCCTCGGCCCTGCATTGGCGGACGCGATCACCGGCCTGTACGCGAGCTACGGCATCCTCGCCGCGCTGGTGCAGCGCGGCCGCACCGCACGCGGCGCGCTGGTCGAGGTGTCGATGCTGGAAGCCATGGCGCACTTTGCGGTGGAACCGTTCGCTTCGTTTTTCGCCCTCGGCCAGACGCCAACATCGGCCGATCGGCCACGGCTGGCGCAGGCCTACATCTTGCGCACCGCGGATCATCGCTTGATCGCCATTCACCTGTCGTCGCTGGAGAAATTCTGGCAGGGACTGGTCGCGGCGCTGGCGGCGCCCGAGCTTGCCGCCGATGCGCGGTTCAACACCCGCCTGGGCCGCATCGCCGAGTACGAGGCGCTGCGGATCGAGCTCGACGATCGTTTCGCGTGCCAGCCGCTGGCCCACTGGGTCGAGCGGCTGCAGGCCAACGACGTGCCATACGCGCCGATCAACCGCATCGACGACGTCGTGAAAGACCCGCAGGTCGAACACCTGGGACTCATCGTTCCGGTCGAGGGCCCCCACGGCGCCAAGCGTGCGGTGCGTCCCGCGGTGCAGTTCAGCGGCGCGCGCGCGCACTCGGTACGCGCGGCACCGCTGCTGAATGAGCACGGTGCGGCCATCCGTGCCGAGCTTGCCGGCGGCGCCGCCTGGCCCAGCCTGACCGTCGCCGTGCCGGCCGACGTCGATTGAGGCAAGCATGCTGTTTCCCACGACATTGGTAGGCAGTTATCCGCAGCCGGAGTGGCTGATCGACCGCCAGAAACTGGCAGGACGATTTCCGCCGCGGGTGCGCGCGCGCGAGCTGTGGCGCGTGCCGGAAGCATTCCTCGCCGAAGCGCAGGAAGATGCGACCATCATGGCGATCGAGGCGCAGGAGAGCGCCGGGCTCGACATCATCACCGACGGTGAGATCCGCCGCGAGAGCTACTCCAACCGCTTTGCCACGGCGCTCGATGGGGTGGACCTGGACAACCCCGGCAGCGCGCTCGATCGCAGCGGCCATCCCAATCCGGTACCGCGTGTGGTGGGCCCGATCCGGCGCCGCCACCCGGTCGAGGTCGGGGACCTTGCGTTCCTGCGCCGCCACACCCGGCGCCAGGTCAAGGTCACGGTGCCCGGTCCGTTCACGATGGCGCAGCAGGCGCAGATCGACTTCTACGGCGGCAGCCGCCAGCTCGCGGCGATGGACTACGCCGTGGCCGTCAATGCCGAGATCCGCGATCTGTTCGACGCCGGCGCCAACATCGTGCAAATCGACGAGCCGTACATGCAAGCGCGTCCCGACGATGCGCGCGCCTACGGCCTCGCCGCGCTCAACCGCGCGCTCGAGGGCATCGATGGCACCACTGCCGTGCACATCTGTTTCGGCTACGCGGCGATCATCCATTCACGCCCGTCCGGCTATTCGTTCCTGTCGGAGCTGTCCGGCTGCAGCTGCCGCCAGGTGTCGATCGAAACCGGGCAGTCGAACCTCGACTGTGCCGTGCTCGCGGGGTTGCCGGGCAAGAAAATCATTCTCGGCGTCATCGACCTGTCGACCAACGAGGTCGAATCCCCGGAAACGGTGGCCGCGCGCATCCGGCGCGCGCTGCCCTACGTCGCTGCCGCCGATGTCATCGTCGCACCCGACTGCGGCATGAAGTACCTGCCGCGCGACGTCGCGTTCGGCAAGTTGCAGGCCATGGTCGGCGGCGCGCAGATCGTGCGTTCACAACTCGAACGTGGGCCGGCCAAAGGCGCCGCGCCTGCGACATTTCAATAACGCGCCTGCGACATCTCAATAATCTGTATAGGGGGCTCTTCAATGATTACTCCAATGCGTCGTCTCACCCCGGTGATCATGGCCATCCTGGGCGCCGTGATTGCCGCCGAACCGATACTCGCGGCGGACTCCGACGAGCTGCAGGAGGTCGTAGTCACGGCGCGCAAGCGCGAGGAAACTGTGCAGAACGTGCCGGTGACGGTTGACGCCTTCACCCAGCAGACCATCCAGTCGGCCGGCATTGAATCTCCGCGCGACTTCGTCGCCATGGTCCCCAACATGACCATCGTCGAGGTGCAGAACGTCGGCAACTCGTTCATCACCATCCGCGGCATCTCGCAGGCGCGCAACAGCGAGCCCTCGACCGCGGTGCTGGTGGACGGCGTGCTGGAGCCCAATCCCTACGAGTTCGACCAGGAGCTGTTCGACATCACGCAGATCGAAGTGCTCAAGGGCCCGCAGGGCGCACTCTACGGACGCGATGCCATCGGCGGCGCTATCATCATTCAGACTGCGGATCTGGCCGATCACTTTGAAGGCGACGGCAAGGTCGGCGTCGGCAACGGGGTGTCCGAGAAGGCGCAGCTGGCCGTCAGCGGACCGATCGACGATGCCGGTACGCTGCGCTATCGCGCCTCGCTCAATTTCTACAACACCGACGGCTATCTGGAGAACACCAATCTCGACCGCAAGGCCGACCCGTACCGGGACTACTCGGGCCGGCTGCGGCTGGTGTGGAAGCCCAATGACCAATGGACGGCGGACGTGCGGGCGTACCGCGATCGGGTCGATACCACCGCCTACTATTACGTCATTCCGCGCGCCAACGAGGCCAACCCGTTCAGCAGCTTCAGCACGCCGCCGAATGCTAACGACATCACGAGCCCAATCCAGGACCAAAACCTCGGCTCGGACTACCGCGACATCACGGATCTGGCGGTGAAGCTCGACTTCAATGCGGGCTACGGCACGTTCACCTCGGTCTCGGACTACAACTTCACCAAGGAGATCGACACCGGCGACGCCTACGACTTCCGGCCGATCAAGGACTCCATCGCCTACAATTATTTCTTCGCGGGCATCCCCGCTGCCGATGGCGGGCCTGCCGGCGAGAGCCAGAGCCAGTTCATCTCCGAGAAGACCGAAAGCCAGGAGCTGCGCTTTACCTCCAACAAGATGAACGGCTTCTCGTGGATCGCCGGCGCCTATTTCATTCACACCCAACGCTTCATCTCCACCGGTAATCTGTTTGACCGCGGTGATGGCGTGCCGGCCGTCTATGAGACGCCACTGGTCGACCCCGCCAATCCGTACGCGACCAATACCAACGCCACGTACCTGTCGGACTCACAGAACAACGACGCCTGGGCGGTATTCGGCGATGCGACCTACGAGTTCAACAAGCAGTGGGAACTCGATGCGGCCATCCGCTACGACCAGGACCATCGCCAGAACACGACCGATACGCCGGCACAGTTCCTGCCCGATCCAACCGCCCATACCGGTGAGGTGCGCGATGCGACCTTCGACGCCGCGCAGCCCAAGGGCACCCTGCGCTACAAGCCGACCGACGATCTGACGTTTTATGGCGGCTGGAGCCGTGGGTTTCGCAGTGGCGGGTTCAACCAGACCGGTGTGGGCTATATCGTGTCACACGAAACTCCTCCTCAACTGGGAGTGCACGACCTGTTCCAGGCCGAGATCGCCGACACCTGGGAAGTCGGCGCCAAGAGCGAGTGGCTAGACCATAGGCTGAGCGCGAACATGGCGCTGTATTACACCAAGGACACTAACGGTTACTTCTTCTTCTACGATGCGGCCACCTCGACACAGAACCTCGGCAATCTCAACGCGTTGTACAAAGGTGGCGAGCTCGAGCTCACTGCGCGAGCGACCAGCTGGCTCGACCTGTACGCTAACTACGGCTACAACTTCGGCAGCATCACTGCAATGGAGGATCCCAAGGTGATCGGCAACAAACCGCCGCTGCTGACCCAGGACACCATCAACGCAGGCGTCCAGGTCCACGAGCCGATCGGCGACGGGCTCAGAGGCGTTGCGCGCCTGGACTATCAGATGCTCGGCCGCACCTGGTGGGATCCGTACAACGTGACCTCCCGCAATCCGGTCAATCTGATCGACCTGCGGGCCGGTGTCGAAGCCGACCGCTGGACGGTCACGGCCTGGTCGAAGAATCTGAGCAACAAGCTATACAATGCGGAATTCTCCCCCGGCGGCTTCCTGTGGCGGGCCCCACCGCGCCGCTACGGGCTCGATTTCACCTTCAAGTTCTGATTACTTCGAGGACACGCGCCATGGTCCAGTCACAACACGCTCCGATCCGGCTGCATCACAATGCCTACGTCACGCGCGATCAGGAAAAAACGCGCCAGTTCTACGAGGACGTCATCGGCATGCCGCTGGTCGCTACATGGTGCGAGTCGGACGAGCTATTCGGCAAGATGCGCACCTACTGCCACACCTTCTACGGCATGGCCGACGGCGGTGCCCTGGCCTTCTTCCAGTTCGAGAACCCACAGGACCAGGAGGAGTTCGGGCCAAAGATGCCGGCATCGCCGTTTCATCACATCGCGCTCGCGGTGGACGCAACAACGCAGGCTGCGATCGAGAAGCGCATCGTCGCCGCCGGGATCAAGCCGCCGGACACCTTCGTGCTGGAGCACGGTTATTGCCGCTCGGTCTATGTCAAGGATCCCAACGGCCTGATTCTTGAATTCACGCTCGATCACCCGCAGGCAGACAAAATTTCACGCGACCGGCGGGCGGATGCGCACCAGGAACTGAAGCGCTGGCTGGCGGGCAATCACACATCGAACAATACCTACCCCTGACCGCGGCGTCTGCCAAGCGGTTCGCACCATGCTCGAGTTCGACGACAAGAGCATTACCCAGGCGGTGATCGGGCGCCTGTCGGAATCTCACGACCCGCGCTTCAAGCGCGTCATGAGCTCGCTGATCACTCACCTGCACGACTTTGTGCGCGAGGTGAAGCTGACCGAGCATGAATGGCTCACGGCCATTCAATTCCTCACCGACGTGGGCGCGACCTGCACCGACAAGCGCCAGGAGTTCATCCTGCTGTCGGACACGCTGGGTGTGTCGGTGCTGGTCATCACGCTCAACCATCCGGCGGACCAGGGCAGCGCGGAGTCGACGGTATTGGGTCCGTTCTACTGGGAGGGCGCGCCCGATCTGCCCCGCGGCAGCAATCTTGCCGAAGGAGTCAAGGGCGAGCCGGCGTTCTATTCCGGGCGCGTGCTCAGCGCCGACGGGCGGCCGCTTGAGAACGCGCTGCTCGACATCTGGTCGGGCGACGGCGACGGCAACTACGACATGCAGCTGCCGCAGGAAACCGCCATGAAGGCGCGCGGCAGAATTCGAACCAACGCCGAAGGACGCTACTGGTTCCGCTCAATCAGGCCCACGTTCTATCCGGTTCCGACCGACGGGCCGGTGGGACACATGCTGCGCAGCATGGGACGCCATCCGTATCGCCCCGGCCACATTCATATGATCGTCTCAGCCCCGGGCCACCTGCCGGTCACGACTCACCTGTTCGTTGCCGGCAGCCAGTACCTGGATTCCGATGCCGTATTCGGCGTGAAGGAGTCGCTGGTTGCGCAATTCGACCGACACGCGCCGGGCGTCGCCCCCGACGGCCAGCAGATGGACACGCCGTTCTACACCGTGAGCTACGACTTTCGGTTGCGGCCCTCATGCACCTGAGCATCGATCGGATCCTGACTACGCATGTCGGCAGCCTGCCCCGCAGCCAGGGTGTGACCGACGTGCTGTTTGCGCGCGAACGCGGCACCGACGCGGATGCGCCCGTCGAAGCCAAGGTTATCGCCGACGCCGTGGCCGAGGTCGTGCGCCGGCAGGTGGCGATCGGCATTGACGTGGTCAGCGATGGAGAGATGGGCAAGATCAGCTATGCGACCTACATTGCAAAGCGCTTCTCGGGCTTCGGCGGCGACACGCCGCGCGAGCCGGGCCAGGACCTGGTCGAGTTTCCCGGCCTGCTCACCAAGCTGGCGGAGCGCGGCTCGACCGCCAAGTACCGCCGGCCGCGCTGCATCGGCGCGGTCGCTGTGGAACACACCGAGCCCATGCTGGCTGATCTGCGCAACATGCAGGCGGCTGTCAGGGCGGCGCGCCCGGTGGAGGCGTTCCTGAATGCGGCGTCACCAGGCGTCATCGCATTGTTTCAACCCAATGACTATTACCGCACACAGGACGAGTATCTGAGCGCCCTGGCCGAGGCGCTGCGCAGCGAATACGAGGCGATCGCCGCGGCCGGCCTGGTGCTGCAGATCGACGCCCCGGATCTGGCGATGGGCCGTCACACCATGTATCGCAACCGGTCGTTGGAGGAATTCGAGACTCTGGCGGCGCAACATATCGATGTCCTGAACCATGCGCTCAGGAACGTGCCGGCCGACCGCGTTCGGATGCACGTGTGTTGGGGAAACTATGAAGGGCCGCATCATCATGACGTACCGATGCAGCGCCTGCTGCCGATCGTGCTGAAGGCCAAGCCCCAGGGACTGCTGTTCGAGGCCGCCAATCCGCGCCATGCGCACGAGTGGAGCGTGTTCCAAACTGTCACAATCCCCGATGACAAGATCCTGATCCCCGGCGTGCTCGCCACCACGACCAACTACATCGAGCATCCGCTGCTGGTGGCCGAGCGCATCGAGCGCTTTGCCGGCATCGTTGGACGCGAGCGCGTCATTGCCGGGACGGATTGCGGTTTCGGGACCTTCGCCGGCTTTGGGCCGGTCGAGCCGGATATCGCCTACCTGAAGCTCGCCGCGATGGTCGAGGGTGCCGGGATCGCGTCACACAGGCTGTGGGCCTGAGCCAGACTGCCGTTTACATATACCAAGGTCTTATACCAAGGTCGTATACCGAGGCCGATATACCAAGGTCGCGCTTGCAGCGGGCCGGCAGGGCTCCGGTATACTTCGGGTCAACGACCGCGTCGGGGCGCCGTGCGCTACCGCTACCAGGCTCCAAGATCGGGTCGCGCGACAATCCGCAGGTTTAGGAATAACGATTAGCGACGGGGGAACACCACATGGCAACGACAATGAGCGAGTCTCTGCCCCAGGCCAACAAGATGACGGCCGAGGAACGAAAAGTAATTCTGGCCTCGTCGGTCGGAACGGTTTTCGAGTGGTACGACTTCTACATCTACGGCACGCTCGCCACCATCCTGGCAAAACAGTTCTTCTCCGGGGTGGAACCGGGCGCGGCCTTCATCTTCACATTGCTGGCGTTCGCCGCCGGCTTCGCAGTGCGTCCGTTCGGCGCCCTGGTATTCGGGCACGTCGGTGATCTGGTCGGCCGAAAGTATACCTTCATCGTCACCATCACCTGCATGGGCTTGGGTACATTCCTGATCGGTGTACTGCCGTCATTCGCATCCGCCGGCATCATCGCACCGGTCCTTCTGATTGCTCTGCGGCTGCTGCAGGGACTGGCGCTGGGCGGTGAGTACGGTGGCGCCGCGATCTATGTCGCCGAGCACGCGCCGAACGGCAAACGCGGCCTGTACACATCCTGGATCCAGACCACGGCGACGCTGGGGCTGTTCGTGGCGCTGCTGCTGGTGCTGGGCGTACGCACCTACCTCGGGGAGGACGCTTTTGCCGTCTGGGGCTGGCGCATACCGTTCCTGGTGTCCATCGTCCTGCTGGCGGTATCGCTGTGGATCCGCCTGCAGCTCAACGAGTCGCCGCTGTTCCTGAAGATGAAGGAAGAGGGCACGAGATCGAAGGCCCCGCTGCGCGAGGCCTTTGGCACCTGGCGCTACGCCCGGATCGCGATCCTGGCGCTGCTGGGCGCGACCGCCGGCGAAGCGGTGGTCTGGTACGGCGGACAGTTCTATGCGCTGTTCTTCCTGACCACGACTCTGAGCGTGAAAGCCACCATAGCCCAGATCATGATTGCGGTCGCGCTGGCGCTCGGTACACCGTTCTTCATACTTTTCGGCTGGCTGTCGGACAAGATCGGCCGCAAGCCCATCATCCTCGCCGGATTCGCGCTCGCGGCGCTGACCTACTTTCCGATCTTCCATGCCATCACGCATTACGCCAACCCGGCTCTTGAAACGGCGCTCGCCAACTCGCCGGTCACCGTGACGGCAGATCCGTCGGAATGCGCCTTCCAGTTCAACCCGGTCGGCACGGCGAAATTCAAGAGCTCGTGCGACACCGTGAAGTCCGGCTTGGCCAGGCTGTCGGTCAACTATAAAAACGTCGTGGCGCCCCCGGGCACCACGGCCTCGGTCCAGATCGGCGACGAGATCATCGCCGCCGATACGCCTGATTTCGCCAAGGTGCTGAAAGCGACCATCGTCAAGCATGGCTACCCGGCGAGCGCGGATCCCGCCAAGATCGATACCGTCATGACGGTATTGCTGCTGTGGGTACTCGTGGTTTATGTGACGCTGGTGTATGCACCGATCGCGGCCTGGCTGGTGGAACTGTTCCCGACCAGGATCCGTTACAGCGGCCTGTCGTTGCCCTATCACATCGGAAACGGCTGGTTCGGCGGCTTCCTGCCGGCGACCGTGTTCGCGATCGTGGCGTCGACCGGCAACATCTACTCGGGTCTGTGGTACCCAATCGGTGTGGCGGCGGCCAGTCTCGTCATCGGTCTGCTCTTCCTGCCGGAAACGTACAAGGTCGACATCACCAAGGGCTGACGGCCAGATCGCAGGGCCCGACGGTTGCTTTGGGGCGATGGGATGAAATTCTCCGCTTCCGTCGGGACCTTTGCCGTCGCTGCAGCCGTTGCACTCGCCGGCTGCGCGTGGTGTCGAATCAAGCCACCGGACGTGCCGTCCGCGTTGCGACCGCCGGCTGACCAGAGCGTATTCCTGCAAGTACGCGCTACCGGCGTGCAGATCTACGAGTGCACGTCCAAGCCCGAAACACCCGGCAGCTTCACCTGGACATTCCAGGCGCCCGAGGCGGCGCTGGCCGATCGATGGGGTCGTAGCATCGGTCGGCACTACGCGGGGCCGACCTGGGAGCTACGGGACGGCAGCCGCGTTGTCGGAGAGATCACGGCCCGCGATCCCGGCCCCGACCCCGCGGCAATTCCGTGGCTGCTGCTGCGGGCCAAGTCAACGTCGGGAACCGGTGCCTTGAGCCGGACGCAAAGCATCCTGCGCGTACGTACCGCCGGCGGCATTGCGCCGAGCACACCCTGCACCGAAGCGCAGGCGCAGGCGCTCGTCCGCGTGCCCTATACCGCAGCGTACTATTTCTACGCGGCGAGCCGCTGAAGGACCAGTCGCCGCTTGGTCCGGTAGGTCTGCCGGCGCGTTCTCGTCGATGCGAGTGTCTGCGCGCGGCGACAACGGCGCGCAGCGTTCAAGTCTGCGCAATCCGGCGTCAACCTGTATCAAGACCGCGCGTTGTGCTGCGTGGGAGGAGGCACTGCATGGGAGCCGAATAATGGCTAGCCCGCCCCTTTTGCACAATGGCGAACCCTAAGCGCATTCGTGTCTGCGGCGGCATCGGCGCCGTCTGCATACTGCTGTCCCTTGCGGCCTGCGGGGGCGGCGGCAGCGGGACTAACGCAGCCTCACCTACGCCGACGTCCACCCCCACGCCGCCAGCGGTGGATGCCGCCGATGCCGCGCGACTGGTGGATCAAGCGACCTTCGGCGTCACCGCCAGCGATGTGGCGCTGGTACAAAGCGCCGGCATCGATGCCTACATCAGTCAACAACTGGCGTATAGCCCGACCCAGTACACCGGCTATAGCTATACGCCGCACACCGCGCCCACAACCTGCAAGAGCGACGGCTCGAGTCCACTTGATGCCGCCAGTCTGTGCGCGCGTGACCAATACTCCCCGTTCCAAGTGCAGCGCGATTTCTTCATACACGCGCTCAATAACCCCGATCAATTGCGCCAGCGCGTGGCATTCGCGCTGTCACAGATCATGGTGGTCTCGAGCGTCGAGATCTACGAAGCCTATGGCCTCGCGGACTATCAGAATGTGCTGCTGAACGATGCGCTGGGCAACTACCGCACGTTGCTGCAGGATGTAACCTTGAGCCCGGTGATGGGTCACTATCTCGATATGGCCGACAGCGATGCGACCAATCCGCAGACCGGCACGGTGCCGAATCAAAACTACGCGCGCGAGGTCATGCAGCTGTTTTCGATCGGGCTAGTCGAACTGAATCCAGACGGCACGCCGCAGCTTGACGCCAACGGGGCACCGATCCCCACTTTTGACGGTGCCACCATCGAAGGCTTCGCATCGGTGTTCACCGGCTGGACCTATCCGCCGCTGGCCGGTGCGACCTCGCAGTGGACCAACCCAATTAATTTCGACGGCACGATGGTGTCCTTTGCGGCCCACCATCAGTCGGGTACCAAGGCACTGCTGAACGGTGTCACAATACCAACCGGTCAGACTCCCGAGCAGGATCTCACCAATGCGCTCGACAACATCTTCAATCATCCGAACGTTGGCCCGTTCATCAGTCAACAGCTGATCCAGCATCTGGTGACCGGCAATCCGAGCCCAGCCTATGTCGGGCGCGTCGCTGCCGTGTTCGCTGACAACGGCCAGGGCGTACGCGGCGATCTGAGCGCCGTGGTGCGCGCGATTTTGACCGACACGGAGGCACGCGGTGCGGCACCAAGCACCAACCTCTTCGGCCATCTGCGCGAACCGGCGCTCTACATCACGAGCACGTTACGCAGTCTCGGTGGCCAGTCGGACGGGGTCTTGCCGCGCAGTGCCAGCTCGGCCATGGGACAGCCTATTTTTTCGGCGGAGACCGTGTTCAGCTTCTATCCGCCCAGCTACCAGATTCCGGGTACCACGACGGTGGCGCCGGCATTCGGCATCGATAACGCCGCCACTGCGCTGGCGCGAGCCAATTTCATCAATACCGTGATCATGCAGGGCGGCGCGGCGGCCGATCCGAGCGTCACTGGTAGCACCGGTACCACGATCACTCTGACGCCCTTTGCCGCGGCCACGGATAATACGACCTTGATCGCGCAGTTGAATCAGGCCCTGATGCACGGCACGCTGCCGAGCGACGCGAGCAATATTATTCTCACTGCCACCAACACCGTCGCTGCCAATTCTACCGATCCGCTCGCCGCCGCACGCGCGGCCAGCTACCTGATCCTGACCTCCGCGCAATACCAAGTGGAGCGCTGATATGAAACGTCGTGCCTTTATCCAGCATGCCGGCGCGCTGATGGGAACCACCGCCTTGGGACAACTGGGCGCCTTCGCAGCACACGCCGCCGCAGCGAGCGATTACAAGGCGCTGGTGTGCATCTTCCTATACGGCGGCAATGACGCCAACAACATGATTGTGCCGTTGGACAGCGCCGGCTACGCCAACTACGCGCAGACGCGCAGTTATCTGGCGCTACCGCAGGCGCAGCTGCTGCCGCTGGCCGCCGCCAGCGGCGCTGCGCAGTACGGCTTGCATCCGGCGCTGCCGGGCCTGCAGTCCTTGTGGGCGGCCGGTCAACTCGCCGTGGTGGCGAACGTCGGAACACTGGTCCAACCGCTGACCAAGACGGAGTATCTGTCGACCAGCACGCTCAAGCCCGAGAGCCTGTTTTCACACATCGACCAGCAGCACCAGTGGCAGGCCTCCATTTCCAGCACGTCGTCGTCGAACAGCGGCTGGGGCGGCCGCCTGGCGGATCAGCTTGCCACGCTGAACGTCAATGCCAGCGTGCCGCCGATGATTTCGACCGGCGGCAATAATCTCTTCGTCACCGGTGCGGCATCACAGGCCCT
>Ga0302181_10000798_pt1 | contig 24978 bp, 21 predicted proteins | sample I_Palsa_E3_3_FD_198786 | JGI IMG/M metagenome (GOLD analysis project Ga0302181, IMG submission 198786) | Peat permafrost microbial communities from Stordalen Mire near Abisko, Sweden - I_Palsa_E3_3 | ecosystem: Environmental > Terrestrial > Soil > Palsa > Peat permafrost | place: Sweden...
AAGCGGACCTCCCGGTCGACCCCTCGACCGATGTGCCAGACGGTTACGACCCCTCGCAGCGCGGGCAGCCAGGCGGCTTCGCGGGCGACCCGGACATCATGGACACGTGGGCGACTTCCTCGCTGACACCGCAGATTGCCGGACAAGCAGGCGAGGACGACGAGCTGTTCAGGCTGGTGTTCCCAATGGACGTGCGCCCGCAGGCGCACGACATCATCCGGACATGGTTGTTCTCGACGGTGCTGCGCTCGCACCTGGACTACGACGAGCTGCCTTGGGCGACCGCCGCGATCTCGGGATGGGTGTTGGACCCGGACCGCAAGAAGATGTCCAAGTCCAAGGGCAACGTGGTCACGCCGATGCACCTGCTCCAGGAGCACGGCGCGGATGCGGCGCGCTACTGGGCGGCCAGCGGCCGGCCGGGCACGGACACGGCGTTCGACCCGCAGCAGATGAAGGTCGGCCGGCGCTTGGCGGTGAAGCTGCTGAACGCGTCCAAGTTCGCGCTCGCCGATTTGCCGCCCGAGGGAGAGCTGTCGCATCCTCTGGATCGCGCGCTGATCGCGCGCCTGGCCGCGGTCGTCGTGGACGCGACGCAGAGCTTCGAGGACTACGACTACGCGCGCGCGCTCGAGCGCTCAGAGATGTTCTTCTGGTGGTTCTGCGACTTTTACCTCGAGCTCGTCAAGGGGCGCCGCTACGACCCCGATCCGGCGGTCAGCGCCTCGGTCAGTCGCGCGCTGCGCCTGTCGCTGTCGGCCTTCCAGCGTCTGCTCGCCCCGTTCTTGCCATTCGTTACCGAGGAGGTGTGGTCGTGGTGGCAGCAGGGTTCGGTGCACCGCGCATCCTGGCCCGACGCCGGCGAGCTGAGCGCGGTGGCTGCGACCGCCGCCGATGCGAACGAGCGCGAGCGTGAGGATGGGGCTCTGGAGATCGCCGCGGACGTGCTGCGCGAGGTGCGTAAGGCGAAGTCCCAGGCGCAGGTGAAGATGCGCGCGCCCGTCAGCCGGGTGGTCGTGCATGACACGGCTGAGCGGCTGAGCGCGCTGGCGCTGGGGGAAGGCGATCTACTCGAGGCGGGGACGATCGAGCGCATCGAGACGGCCGAGGCCGAGGAGTTCGCCGTCGAGGTCGAGCTGGCCGAGGAGACGACCGTAGAATGATCACTTGATGCGCCTATACAAACTCCTCCTCGCGAGCGCAACGCTCGTCGCCGCGATCGTCGTCTTCGGTGCGATCTCCGCCTCCGCCGCCTCGCCGCTGAAGATCACTAACTGCAACACGGCCGCCAGCCGCCCCAGGCTGCTCACGCTCACCTGTGGCGATGGCAACACGGTGTTGAAAGGCCTGAGCTGGTCGACCTTCGGCGGCTCGAGTGCCCAGGCGAAGGGCACATTCGTGATGAACACCTGCGAACCGGACTGCGCGGCAGGCAAGGATGTGAGCTATCCGGTGACTGTGAAGGCCACCAGCCCGCGCACATGCAAGAAGGGCGTGCGCGTGTACAACAAGCTCACGATCCAGTTCACCGGTCGCGCCCCGAAGTCCGCCAGCAGCCTGAAGAACTGGACGCCGGGCTGCCCCACTTAGAATCGACCGTGAGGACCGCGTCAGCGGGACGGTCGAAATGAGGGCTGGGGTCTGCTGGGCGTCGCGACAGGCCGCGAAATGGCCGCCTCGGATAGGGTCCCCGGCATGGCGCGCACCCTCATCTCTGAGCTGCCCCAGCACGTCGGCGAGCGGGTCACGATCCGCGGCTGGGCGCAGGCGGTGCGCGACCAGAAGCGGGTGCAGTTCGTCGTCGTGCGCGACGAATCGGGACTGGCGCAGGCGGTGCTCGGCAAGGACGACCCCCCGACGGAGCTCAATGAGCAGGTTTCGAGCCTGACCGTCGAGTCGGCCGTGACGCTGACAGGAACGGTGGTCGCCGATGAGCGCGTCAAGCTCGGCGGCCTGGAGCTGCAGTTGGAGAGCATCGAGGTCGACTCTCCGGCCGAGCCCGAGGTGCCGATCGCGGCGGACTCTGCCCTGGACAAGCGGATCGACTGGCGCTACATCGACCTGCGCCGCCCCGACCGGCGGCTGATCTTCGAGGTGCAAACGACGGTTGAGCACGCGATGCGCGACTACTGGAGCAAAAACGGCTTCATCGAGATTCACACACCGAAGCTGATGGGCTCCGCCAGCGAGTCGGGCGCAGAGCTGTTCAAGGTCGAGTACTTCGACGGGCAGGCCTACCTCGCCCAGTCGCCGCAGTTCTACAAGCAGATGGCGATGGCCGCTGGTTTCGGCAAGGTGTTCGAGGTCGGCCCCGTGTTCCGCGCGAACCCGTCGTTCACCTCACGCCACGACACGGAGTTCACGTCAGTCGATGTGGAGCTCTCGTGGGTGCAGTCGCACGAGGACGTGATGGCCTTTGAGGAGGCATGGCTCGCGCATGTCCTCAGCGCGGTCAAGGCTGCGCACGGCGCGGCGATCGAACAGACCTTCGACACCGAGGTGATCGTGCCGGCGCTCCCCTTCCCGCGTGTGACGTTGGAAGAGGCAAAGGCGTTGCTGAGAGATGCGGGCCAGGATTCTGTTCCCGGCCCCGAGCATGACCTGGACCCTCCGTCAGAGCGTGCGCTGAGCGCGCTGATCAAGGAGCAGTACGGCCACGAGTTTGCGTTCGTGACCGAGTACCCGACGACGGTGCGGCCCTTTTACCACATGCGCTTCGAGGATCGCCCAACTGTGACTAAGAGCTTCGACTTGCTGTGGAGAGGGATCGAGTTGACGACCGGCGCCCAGCGCGAGCACCGCTATGAGCAGCTACTGGCCCAGGCGGCCGACAAGGGCGTCGAGACGGGTCCAATCCAGTACTACCTGAACTTCTTCCGCTACGGTGCCCCGCCCCACGGCGGCTTCGGCTTCGGCCTGACGCGCCTGCTGATGCAGATGCTGAACCAGGAGAACGTGAGAGAGGTCACCTTCCTCTACCGCGGCCCCAACCGCCTGGAGCCGTAAGCGACCGCGACGTGATGAACCTAATCGGTCATCACTTTACGATCGTGAAGTGCAGCGTCGCTGGCGTTGAGTGCTCGCCTGACGCGGTTGCGGTGGCCGTTAGCGTGTAGCTGCCGGGTTGCAGCTTGTTGTGGTTGGAGAGGAGACCGTCGAAGGTCACCTTGTTTGCTCTCGCATATCCAGAGAGCGTCAACGTCCCGGCGACGATCGTGCGAGTGCAGCGGTGCTTGCTCTGGTTCTTCTTCGTCCGGGCGACACAGGTTTTCCCGCTCCCCCGCCCGGCGGTGGTCTCGGTGAACTGGAGCGTCACGATCGCCGCCTCGTCGAGGTTGAAGGAGAAGGTCGTGCCGACGGGAGGCTTCTTCTTCTTGCTGCTCTTCTTGGAGCTGTTCTGCGCGAGCGCGTTGCCCTCGCGCCACCTGTTCGTCGTCTCGCTCAGGTCGCTCAGGCTTGGTGCGCTCAGCGGCGCCACGAGCGGTGATGCGACTGGCAGTGGGACAGGGGCGGCGCCGACTGTGGTCGATGTTGGTGGCGGAATGAACTCATAGGCGCCGATGTCGGTGGTGCCGTTGAGTTCGCGTGGGTTGCCGTCGAGGTCGGTGGTGCCGTCGAGTGGGGAGTCGATGCCGTGGCCGATCGTGGCGGTGGAGCTCGAGAGCTCGTGGAAGTTGCCCGCCGCTTCGTCGACGAACGCGGGTGCGCCCGTCTGGTTGGTGGCGGAGCCCGCGGGCGTCACGCTGGTCGTGCTGCCTGGGAATTCGTTGCTGATCTGGACGTTGGCGTAGTTGGAGTGGTCGGCGTTGACGATCGCCTTGGCCGTCGCGTTCAATTCGGTGTGCACGGAGATGTCGGCGCCCGCGCCACGGGCGATCGAGTTGGTCAGGTTGATCGTCATCGTGCTGGCGAATGCGTGCGCGGAGACCGCCGTGCCACCGCTCCCGGAGGCGATCAGGGTGTCGTTGCGAAGCGTGGCGGTTGCGCTGGATACGACGAGCAGCGTGGCCGCGATCCCGCTCGATCCGCTCGACCAGCAGACGCTGTCCGTCAGCGTTCCCGATGGGTAGCAAGCGACCGCTTTGGCGGCGGACATGTGTGAGATGACGTCGTCGATCGCGTTTCCATTGGCGCTGTAGGAGTAGATCCCGTATTCGCCGGTCGAGTCCTCGAGGTCGAGGTCGCTGACGCTGCTGTTTTCGCCACCCAGCTCGATTCCGTAGCCGGCTTTGGAGATGATGATCGGCCGTGGCTGGCCGGCCTGGCCGTGGATGCTCAGCGTGTTTCCTCCGTCGTCGAGCGTTGTGGCCAGCGGCGTCGGCGAGCCATAGGTGCCCGGCTCGATCGTGATGTCATCGCCAGTTGCGGCGTTGTTGACGGCGGTCACTATTTCGCACGGCGCGGCCAGCGTGCACGCGGTGCCGGTCCCGGATGGGCTGGCGAAGCGTTCCGTCGCGGCACTCGCGGCCGGCGCGGCGAAGAGGAGGAGAAGTCCGCACAGACCTACTACTCGACCTGCATGTCGCCTGACCGCTATCACCATCGTGGGCTCCTCACTCGCCGGACATCGATCTTCCGCACGATAGCCCTCGCGTGAGGTTATGGCGTTGGCTGGGGTCGGTTGGGGGCGGAGAAGGCTTTGCTTGCTGCTGCGGCGAGCTGGTGGCCGGTGACGTCGTTTGAAGTCAGTTTGCCAGAGGGCCCCTACAGCGCATTGGCAGCCAACGGCAACCTATGCAAGCCAACGGTGACGAAGACGGTGACGAAGAAGGTGAAGGTAAGGAGCCACGGCAAGACAGAGACGGTCACAAGGAGGCTAAAAGAGCAGGTAGCCACAACCCTCGACCTCCCCAACGAATACATAGGCCAAAACGGAGCCCCCTACAACGCCAACGTGCCGATCAGTGTCACTGGATGTCCGAAAGCAAAGGTCGCCAAGAAAGTGAAAAAGGGCAAGAGCCACAAGAAAGGCAAGAAAAAGAAGTAGGTATATGACGGCGGAGGTTTGTGGTGGTTTACGGCAGGGTTGTCAGCAAAGCAGGTCGGACCTTCAGTTTTTCGACCGACCCGCGAAGCGGTTCTTCCGGTCGAAAAAATGAAGACCGATCCTGCGCCGCTCTCCGGTTGTGCTACATTGCAGTACAAAGCCTGCGGAGGAGTAATGCCGATGTCTCAAGCCAAGCGCACGAAGTCGTTTTCCGCCCGCTTCTCAGCGGAGGTCGTCGACATGCTCAGCGCTCGTAGCGAGCGTCTCGGCGAGTCAAAGGCGCGGGTGGCGGAGCGCCTGATCGAGGAGGGTCTACGGATTGAAGCGTTCCCGGGCATCGTCTTCCGCTCGGGCCCGACCGGCAGGCGCGCCGGGATCGCTGGTGGCCCCGACGTCTGGGAGATCGTCCGCGATCTGAAGGGCGTGGCCGGGCAGCGCACGGGAGACCCGATCGAGGCGGTCGCGCATGTCACCGGCCTCGACCGGGGCGTCGTGGCGCTGGCGGCGAGCTACTACGCGGCCTATCCCGATGACATCGACGAGCGCATCCGGATCAATCAACAAGCAGCCGAGCGGCTGCGGCACGCGCTCGCCGTACCTTCTGCCGCGTGAGGCTGCTGCTGGACGAGATGTGGTCGCCGACGATCGCGCTCGAGCTACGCAAGCGCGACTTCGATGTGATCGCGATCACCGAGCCGGCACACGCGAGCCGTTACGCCGGAATCGCCGACGACGAAGTATTCGCGCATGCCCAGGACGACGGCCGTGCGGTGCTCACCGACAACATCGCTGACTACGAGCAGGCCGTCCGCGATTGGGAAAGCCACGGTCAACCCCATCACGGCATCCTCTACGCCCTCGACCCACCCTTCAACCGGCACCGTGGCGACGGTGTCATCGGTCAGATGGTGAGCGCGCTCACCCACTTCCTCTCCTCGCCGGACGCGGCAGGGGAACCCTTCAACCGAACGCACTACCTCCGCGAAGCGCCCGACAAGGAATAGCGGCGCGCGTACCAACTTTTCTATTGCTTTCTAATCTTTCTATTTCTTTCTAAGCCTGTACGAAGGGTGCAGACAAGTGTCTGAAACTGGCGAGGAATACCGGCTCTGACGGTATTGACTGGGGTGGGGTGGCAAGGGCATGCTGCCTGCACGCTTATGCGAGCAGGCCGAAGGATCACCCCACCATGCGAACAGGCCGAATATTAACTTCATAGCTTGCGCGCCGTCATCCGCTCTCCTGCGGGGTCGGCGCCAAGGGGGGACCGTAAGGGTGGTGGCCCGTGCAGGGCTGAAGTAACTCTCCGGCCTGGTCCCCTGACCGTTGGGCGCCGCGGCCCTACTGACCCAGCAAGCCGCGGCGCCCCCCTTTTTGTGCTGATCCATTGAGACCGCAGAGTGTGAGGAATGAAGCCGAGTGAGGATTGGCGGGACCCGCTGCAGAAGCTTTCAGTGCGGCGGACGTATCGCACGTGGCGTGTGCTGGCCGCGATCGGCGAGCTGATGGCCGCCCGCCCGGGAGGAGGGCCGTCGAACCGAGCGCTCGCCGACGCCGCCGGGATCGAGGATGAGGGACAGGCATCGCGGTTGCTGAAGCGGTTGCAGCGTCTCTCCGTGATCGAGAACACGGGCCTCGCCAGCCACGGCAAGCCCAATGCGTGGGCCCTCACAGCGAAGGGCGAGGAGGCTCTTGGTGAGCTCGAAGGCCGTGCCGGGGGAAGCGGTCGCGTAGGCAGCCCCCCTCTCGCTTCGTGAACGATCCGCGGTGGCGTGCCATCACAAGCTCGGAGTAGCGTTGGACGCACCATGAATACGAGTTCTTATGATGCTTCCGCCGGGGCTGGCTATGCGCTTGCCTACCGGGAGGCCAGGAGAGGATTGGAGGATCAAGAGCGATCCGTGGTCGAGCTGCGCGCTCGTGCCGGAGCGCTGATCGCAGCTGCGGCCATTACCACGTCCTTCTTCGGTTCTCAGACGCTCGCCAGGCACGATATTGGCGTGGCTGGCTGGGTGGCTATCGCCTGCTTTGTGTTGCTCGGCTTTGCGGTCCTCGTGATGTTGTGGCCGCGCCAAGACTGGGAATTCTCTTTGGCACCCAAGGATTTCATCGCCACGTATCTCGAGCCGGTTGACGGCGAGCCCCTGGAGGTAGACTGATGAGCATGCTCGAGAAACTGATCAGGATGTTCAAAAAGCCGGCTCCTGAGCCGCCCTCGGAGGCGCCCACAGGTCCTCAGCCGCTGCGTCCCAGCCCCATGGTCGGAGAGCTTCGCGGCGTCGTTGGCGCTTCTGATCGCCGCTAGCCTCGGCGCTTCAGTCCACAGGTGCGGCCGGAACGAGCGTCCGGGACCTGCGAAGCGGGCCGGCCGGAACGAACGTCCGAAGCCTGCTTGGCGGGGCGGCCGGAACGAGCGTCCGGGACCTGCGAAGCGGGCCGGCCGGAACGAACGTCCGAAGCCTGCTTGGCGGGGCGGCCGGAACGAGCGTCCGGGACCTGCGAAGCGGGCCGGCCGGAACCTCAAAAAGCCCGAATCGCAGGCCCCGTGTAGACCTCGCCGCTGGGACTGCGCCAGTTCACGCGCCAGGCGACGCCGCGCACGGTGGAGCGCAAACTCCAATAACCGTCGGCGTCGGTCCTCACCACGCGCAGCGTGCGGTAGCGCTTTGATCCCCGCGACTTGATCAGGACCCGCACGTCGGTCGCACCCAAGGCCGGGCGTACAAGGCCCCACAATAAAAATCCCGAGGCGCCCTTTGTGGTTGCGCGGGTGACTGTAAGTGGCAGAGCGAACCCGTAATACGAAGGCTTGGGTGCGCCGCTCGGTGTCTCGAGGCCGGTGCGGTAGCCGGTGAATCGCCCGGATGAGCTTTCGTCGCGGAGTAGGTATTGGGAGAAGGCGGCGACGTCTGGGTTTTCCCATGCCAGCCGTTCTGAGATCGCCGCGTCTTCGGCCTGCGCTGAGAGCGATACCCCGAGCGGGTTGGGCTTGGTTTGTACGCCGTACTCGGTCAGGTAGATCGGCACGTGCGCCGGGATCGCGTGCGCGCGCGACGCGAGGGCGATCGCGCGGGACAGGCGCGAGAGCACGCCGATCGGCACGTCGTCGCGGTTCGCGGGACGGTAGTACGGTCCCGGGACGGCCGGGTAGGTGTAGGGGTGATGGGCGTAGCCGTAGATCGGGAGCATCCCGCAGCTGGAGCTCTTGCGGTAGGCGGAGCTCAGGCAGAGCGCTCCCCGTAAGAACGCGAGTGGGGCGACCTCACGCTCTATCCCTTGGCGTCCGGCGTCGACGGCGTCTGTGCCGAACGGCGCGGTTTCGCCGAACAGCACCTTCGGCGATTTCAACCCGGCGGCGGTCAGTCCCGCGTAGCCCGCCTCGAACAGACCACGGTAGATACGCGGCGAGGCGGGTGTGCCGTTGGCGTTGAACTGGGGGGCGAGCCAGCCGGGGACATTGGGCTCGTTCCAGATCGCCCACAGCGACACCTGTGATCCGTAGTGACGTCCGACCGCCGTCGCAAATTCTTCAAAATCCTGATCGTCGGGGCGTGTAATCAGGTCATCGTGGTTGGCCGTCGCCCATCGTGGAACGGGTGAGGTGAGAGTTAATAATATTTTCCAATGTAGACGCTGTGCTTCGGCTATCAATAAATCATATTGACCCCAATTATAACTTGCTGGATTTTGGGCGTCAAAAGAAGGGCGATTCGGGCTGTTTGGATCGGGCGCGACGTCATGCCAGTGAAGCTCGACCCGCAAGGCTTTCACACCAAGTCCTTTCAACTGAGCAATCGCTGCACTGCGCAGTGACGGATTGAGCAACTCCGAGGGCGCCTCAAAGAACACAATCTGCTTGTGATCGGCCAGCGCCGACGACGGAATCGCACAGGGAAGGGCAACCAGTATTACTGCCGCCAATACCCCCAAAATGACACGAAACCCGTGCGATATGTGCATCCGTGCGACACGCATTGCCGGTTAATACACATCGACTCACCAAATAGTTGCGGTCACGTGCACACACCCGCACCAGCGTAGATTTAGCATCCGAGACTTCATATGACGGCTTAGCCGCCCAGCCCAAAAGCCTCCGCCAGCAACTCATAAGACCGCCGCCGCGCCTCGTGCGCGTACGTGATGCTCACCACGATCGCCTCCTCGGCCCCGTATTTCGCGACGACGTCCTCGAGCTCTGTGCGGACCGTGGCGGGTGCACCGACGATCGCGCGCCGCTCCGAGCGTGGCTGCCCCGGCGTGCGGTCGTCGGCCGCGAGGAACTCGACCGCGATCTCCGGGGAGGGAACCGCGATCAGCTGGCCGCGACGAAGGAGCGTGAACGTCATCCGCCCGCTGGTCGCCAGGCGCCGCGCCTCCTCGTCGGTCTCCGCGCAGATCACCCACACACCCACCGCCACGCGCGGCCTCCCGCCCCCGCTCCCACTCGCGCTCCCGCCCTCACCTGCGCCCCCGCTTGTGCCCTCGCCCTCATCCGCGCTACCGCCCCCGCCCTCACCTGCGCCTCCGCTCACGCCCCCGCCCACATTCCCATCCGCGCCCGCGTGTTCGTGTTCGGCGAAGCGCTCGCGGTACAGCGCGGCGATCTCGGCCCCGCGAGGGTTGATGAAGTCGGCGAACGCATACGGCAGGCCCAGCTCGGCCGCCCAGATCGCGCTCTGCTGAGAGGACCCAAGCAACCACGGCTCCGGCTTCTCGGGGCGACCGGGGAGCGTCTTTGCCAGACGCGCAAAGGGATGGTCCGCGGGCAACCGGTCGTCGAGATATCCCAGCAGCTCGCTGAGCTGTTCTGGAAAATCATCCGGCGCCGCCTGCCGCCGATCGCGCTGCAGAGCAAAAGTCGTCAGAGGATCCGTCCCTGCCGCTCGCCCCAGCGCCAGATCAATCCGACCAGGAAACAAGCCGGCAAGCAGGCTGAAAGTCTCAGCAACCTTGAGCGGAGAATAATGCGGGAGCATCACTCCGCCGCTGCCGACACGGATACGTGAGGTCGCAGATGCGATCGGCCCGATCAGAGCCTCAGGGGAGGGCCCGGCGAGCATCGGCCCGCCGTGGTGCTCGGCCACCCAGTAGCGGTGGTACCCGAGCCGCTCGGCCAGCCGCGCGAGGTCGATCGTGTTCGCCAGCGCCTGCGCGCCCGAGGACCCCTCGGAGATCGGGGACTGGTCGAGGACCGAGAGGCGGAAGGGCGCGGAGGGCATCGCGATTACGCCGAGCGTCCGACCGCGCCCACGGCGCCCCGCAGGCCCACGCACCCCACGCAGCCGACACATCCCGCGCAGTTCACGCACCCGACGCACCCCACGCACGCGACACAGCCGACGTTGCCGAAGCCGCCCAACACGGCGGCGCTTGCGATCACCCCGGCGCTCAGTACGGTCCCCGCGCTTCCGATCACGCCGGCGCTCGCGATCGTGCCCGCGCTGCCGATCACGCCGGCGCTCGCGACCGTCCCGGCGCTGCCAATCACGCCGGCGCTCGCGACCGTCCCCGCGCTGCCGATCACACCGATGCTGCCTACGGCGATTGCGTTGCCTGTTGCGTGAGGGTCCTCGACGCTCGACACACCCGCAGGAATAGCACTTCGGCCGAGGCGTTTCCCCGGCGCCTGCGCTCGGCGGGCTTTGTGTCGCCCGTCCCGCGGAGCTGTGCCGTCCGCACTCGTGCGTATACCTTCGGCCATGCTCGTGAACGAGTTCAGCGACGGAATCGAGATCGACCAGGTGCTGCTGGTCCGCGAGGCCGAGCGCCGCCAGCGGCGCGGCGGCGGCGAGTACCTGCGCCTGCAGCTGGGCGATCGCACGGGCGCGATCGTCGCGATGGTGTGGGAGGATCTGGCCGGGATCGGGGAGCTCGCCTGCGCAGGTGCGGCGGTGCATGTGCACGGGCGCTACACCGTGCACCCGCGCTTCGGGCCGCAGATCAATCTGCGTGGCCTCGCCGAGGCCGTGCCCGGCAGCTATGCGCCCGAGGACCTGTTCGATAGCTCCGCGCGTGGAGTCGAGCAGATGGAGGAAGAGGTGCGCGAGCTGCTCGCCACGATCCAGGAGCGCCACCTGCGGATCCTGCTGGCGCGCGTGTTCGGCGAGGGCTCGGAGCTGTGGGCCGGCTACCGCGTCGCGCCGGCCGCCAAGTACTACCACCAGGCTTACCGTCACGGCCTGCTCGAGCACTGCCTCGGTGTGGCCCAGGCGGTGAGCGCGATCAGCGCCACCTTCCCGGGCATCGACCGCGACGTGGCGGTCACCGGCGCGTTGCTGCACGACATCGGCAAGCTCGAGGCCTATACCGACGATCCTCGTAATATCGACCTGACCGACGCGGGCCGACTGCAGGGAGAGATCGCGCTCGGCTACTACCGCATCCGCCGTATGATCGAGGAGATCGAGGGCTTCCCCGCGGAGCTCGCGCAGGCGGTCGGGCACATTATTCTCTCCCATCACGGGTCACTCGAGCACGGCAGTCCTGTGGTGCCGTGTACGCGCGAGGCGACGCTCGTGCACATGGTCGACAACCTCGGCGGACGCCTGGGCAGCTTCGATCGCTTGGAGAAGGAGCTCGCCCCCGGCAAGCGCTGGTCGGGCTTCGATCGCGCGATCGACGGCGCGGCGTTCTTCGGAGCGCGCGTCCTAGAGCCCGCCGAGCCCGTGCGCGAAGCCGCTTGAAAAGCCGCAAATAGCGAACCCGGCGGCCCTCCGCCAAGATCCTCCCGCCGCTGGCTTCTATCTTTTGAATCCAGATGGCAAAGGACACCGAGAAGCTGATCCGCCAGTTGTCGCTGATCTCCTACCTGATGGCCGAGCGCAGGCCGGTCACGGCGCTGGAGATCAGGCGCGACGTGGAGGGCTACAGCGGCATGAACGAAGACGCGTTCGCGCGGCGCTTCTACGCGGATCGCTCGGAGCTCGAATCGCTGCGGATTCAGCTGACCGTCGAGCGGCCGACCGACGGCGCGGCCGAGCAGGAGAACTACTCGCTGCGCCCGGAGAACTTCCACCTGCCCGCGATCGCCTTCTCCGACAAGGAGCTCGCGGCGCTGCAGACCGCGCTGAGCCTGCTCGACGGCGAATTCGCCTACGCCGAGCCGCTGCGCTTGGCGCTGCAGCAGATCACCTGGGGGCGCCCGAGCCCGCTGCGCGCGCCCGAGCAGCAGTCGGTCGCGCTTGGTATCACGGCCTCCGCCGGCGGCCACGAGTTCTCCGCGCGTCTGGCGAAGGTCGAGACGGCGATCTTCCGCAACAAGACGATCACCTTCGACTACTACACGATGGAGCGCGACGAGGTTGGCGCGCGTCGCGTCGATCCCTACCACCTGCTGTTCCAGGGCGGCCAGTTCTACCTGCTCGGCTACGCCCATGAGCGCAAGGCCGTGCGCGTGTTCCGCCTCTCGCGCATTCGCGGGAAGGTCTCCTACGCAACGAAGGCCGAGCACGACTTCCGCCGCCCCGCGGACTTCGACCCGCGCTCCTACGCCAACCGCGCCGACTGGCAGCTGGGCGAGGAGCGGGGCGTGGCCGAGGTGCTGATCTCCGAGCGAATTGCCTGGCAGGTCGAACGCCACTTCGGCCGCTACGGTGAGATCCGTGAGCCCGAGCCGGAGATGATCGACGGCGGGGAGGCGAGCGAGGGGGACAGGGTCTTTCAGACGAGCTACTCCAACCCCCGCAACCTGATCTCGTGGGTACTCGGGCTTGGCGCGCACGCGCGGCTGCTGGGTCCAGAGGAACTGACCGCGGAGCTCGGGCGGCGCGTGGATCTGCTGGAGGAGCTCCACGGCGAGACGCCACCGGACGCGGGAGCGCCCGCGCGCACCGGCAAGGGAGCGCGGGCCGATACGCTGACGCGCACCACCGGGCGCCGGGGCGCCGGCCGCAACGGATCCTCCTCGCGTGAGGGCAACGGGGCCGCGGCGAGCGGTAGCGACGGCTCCGCGGCCCGCGGCGCCGGCGACACGGCGATCCGCCCGGAGCGCTTCGCGCGGCTGGTGACGCTCGCGAGCATCCTGATCCAGGCCGGACGCGCGGGCGGCGCGGGGACGAAGTCCGGAGGACCGGGCCCGGGAGGGCTGGGCCGGGTGAAGATCGCGGAGGTGTGCGAGCGGCTGCAGCTCTCCGAGGAGGAGCTACGCGAGGACGTGAACGTGCTGAACGTCGTCAACTTCGGCGGCGGCTCGTATGTGTTGTATGCGGAGATCAAGGAGGAGGAGGGCGAGATCGAGGTCGACCCCGAGCCCTATAGCGACAACTTCGACCGTCCCGCGCGGCTGCTTCCGGTCGAGGCGAAGGCGCTGGTGGCGGCGATCGACCTGATCGGCGAGCACCTGCCGGAGGGCTCGCTCACATCCGCGCGCGAGAAGATCGTCGCCGCGCTCGGGGAGGATCCGATGGAACAGGGCCTGCAGGTCGCGCATGCCGGCGGCGACGACTCGGCGGTCGCACGCGTCGTCTCGACCGCGATCGTGCAGCGGCGGATCATCGCGCTGGAGTACTACAAGGAGAACGAGGATCAGATCGTGCAGCGCCGCGTCGAGCCCTACGCGCTGACGAACGGCCGCGAGGGCTGGTACGTCGCCTCGTTTGACCCGGACAAGGGCGCGATGCGCCACTTCCGCCTCGATCGGATCAAGAGCGTGGACGTGACCGAGGAGCGCTTCGAGCCACGCCCCGAGGTCGATCCGGCCGCGGAGGTCGACGGCTGGCTACGCACCGGCGAGGTCGAGACCTCGCGCGCGGCGCGGGTGCTCGTCTCCCCCGAGCGCGCGCGCTGGGCGCGCGAGGCGCGGCGCGTCGTGGAGGAGCGTCGCGACGGCTCGGTCGTGGTCGAGCTGAGCTTCGCGGGCGTCGACTGGCTCGTGCGCGAGATTTTGAAGGAAGCCGGCGACGCCGCCGTGCTCGAGCCCCAGGACGCGCGCGAGGCCGTGCGCGCGGCGGTGGCCAGGCTGCGCGAGGCGCACGCGGTGCCGGCTGGGGTCTGAGCTGTGCGTCTCGCTCACAGAGCCTGAGCGCGCTTGGCGGCCTGACCGGCGGGCGCGCGCGGCGGGGAAACGGCCCGCACACGGCTTCCGCGATGCCAACGCGCCGCTCGTCATTTGGCGAGAGCGCGCTTCTGCGGGTGGAGGGTCTCCCCGCGCGCGAGCATCGCAACGAACTGATCGATCCGCCGCGTGCGGGTGTCGCTGCGCTTGGCGCTGTGGATCCGGTAGAGCACCGCGTAACGGTTCTGGCTGGAGAGGAGCTCGAAGTTGGCCTGGGCCCTGGGCTCGGCGGCCAGCGCCGTGGTGAGGTCGGAGGGCACCGCGATCGCCTTCTGCCCCGGGTAGGCGGCCTCCCAGCGGCCGTCCGCCTTGGCGCTCTCGACCGCGGCCAGGCCCGCCGGTTGCATCCGGCCTTCGGCGAGCAGCCGCTCGATGTGGCCGACGTTGCGCTCCGACCACTGGCTGCGCGCACGTCGGGGGGTGAAGCGCTGGCGGAAGGTGCGCTCGTCGCGGCGGCGCACTTGGCCATCGATCCACCCGTGGCAGAGCGCCTCGTCGAGCGCCTCCTCATAGGTGAGCGTCGTCGGCTCGGTCGTGCCCTTCTTGGCGAGCACGAGCTCGACCCCGATCTCATCACCATCGTGCGCCCTCAACCACGTCCGCCAGGCGGCGGCGTCGGCGACAAGCAGATCACTGAGCGCAACGGCCACCTGTTTATCTTGGCAGGCGGCAACCGAGGATCGGTTCTGACCGCGCGAGGATGTGGGCTTGCAATCGCGGTGGGGCGGGGTCTGCCCATGCGGCGGCCGCGGGCTCGCTGTGCTCTGCCGCTAGCCTTCGGACGGATGAGCCGACGCGAGCAGATCAAGATGGATGACGCGGAGGTTGCCGCGTTCCTAAAGGAGGAGCGGACCGTTACCTGCGCGAGCGTGGGCCCGCGCGGGTGGCCGCATCTGATGCCGCTCTGGTACGTGCCGCGGGAGGCGCCCGCCGACGGATCGGCCCCACCAACCCCGCCGCCCGTCCCGCCAGCGCCGCCTGCTCTGCCAACCCCACCCGTCTCGCCAACTCCGCCAGGCCCGCGGATCTGGGCTTGGACGTATGGGGCTTCACAGAAGGTGGTCAATCTCGAACGCGACCCGCGCGTCACCTTGCAGGTCGAGGCCGCGGAGGAGTATCAGGAGCTGCGCGGGGTGATGCTCGAGTGCGAGGTCGTGATCCATCGCGAGCTCGAGTTGGTGGCCGAGCTCGGTGCGGAGATCCTGCTGCGCAACTCCGTCCCGCGTGGTGTCAAACCGCCGGCGGAGCTGCCGAAGGAGGTGCGCGAAGTGGTCACCGCCCAGGCCGTCAAGCGCGTCGGGCTCGAGTTCGTTGAGCGGCGCCGCTCCACATGGGATCACCGCAAGCTCGGCGGGCTGTATTGATTAGCTCCGCGGACATCCTGTCCGCGTCTCGATGAGATCGGTGGCTTCGTGCCGCCGTGACCGCTCGGCTGCGCCTCCCTCCCGGTAGGCTCCCCCTGCAATGCAGCCGCTCAAGGGACTGATCCTCTCCGGGGGCAAGGGCACGCGGCTGCGCCCGATCACGCACACGAGCGCCAAGCAGCTCGTGCCGGTCGCCAATAAGCCGGTGCTGTTCTACGGCATCGAGGCGATGGCGCAGGCGGGTATCGATGAGGTCGGGATCATCATCGCCCCCGAGACCGGCCAGGAGATCCGCGAAGCCGCCGGCGACGGCTCCAAGTTCGGGGTGCAGATCACCTACATCGTGCAGGACGAGCCGCTCGGCTTGGCCCACGCGGTGCTGACCGCCCAGCTGTTCCTCGGCGAGAGCCCGTTTGTGATGTACCTCGGCGACAACCTGCTGCAGGGCGGGATCTCCGATCTGGTGGCGGCCTTCCGCGAGCACGAGCCCGATGCCCTGATCCTGCTCACGCCGGTGCCCGACCCGGAGAACTTCGGGGTCGCCGAGCTCGCGCCGGCAGACCCGAGCGATCCGATGCCCGCCCACCCGGTCGGCCGCGTGCTGCGGTTAGTGGAGAAGCCGGCCGAGCCCGCGACCGACCTGGCGCTCGTCGGCGTGTACATGTTCACCGCCGCGATCCACGACGCGGCGCACGCGATCAAGCCCTCCGCCCGCGGCGAGCTCGAGATCACCGACGCGATTCAGTACCTCGTCGACGACGGTATGCGTGTCGAGCCGCACATCGTGCAGGGCTGGTGGAAGGACACGGGGCGCCTTGAGGACATGCTCGAGGCCAACCGCCTGATCCTCGACAATTTGGTTGAGCGCATCGAGGGCGAGCTGATCGACTCCCAGGTCGATGGCCGCGTCGTGATCGAGGCCGGTGCCCGCCTGGAGCGCACGACTGTGCGCGGGCCGGCCGTGATCGGCGCGGGTGCCGTATTGCGGGACGCCTACATCGGTCCCTATACGGCGATCGGCGAGAACTGCTCGATCTCCGGGGCCGAGGTGGAGCACTCGATTCTGCTCGCCGGCTCCACCGTCTCAGACCTCGACGGGCGCATGGAGTCATCGCTGCTCGGACGCAACGTCACCGTGCGCCGCGGCGACCGCCAGCCGCGTGCTTACCGCTTCATGGTCGGGGACAACTCCGACATCTCGATCCTCTAGCGATGAAGCTCCTGATCACAGGCGCCGCTGGCATGCTTGCGCACGACGTGCGCCGGGTCGCCGAGCGCGCGGGGCACGAGCTCGTGCTGGTCGACCTGCCTGAGCTCGACATCACTGACGCGGCGGCCGTGAGCGCGTTCTTTGCGAGCGAGCGGCCCGAGGCGAGCATCAACTGCGCCGCCTGGACCGATGTCGACGGCGCCGAGACCAAAGAGGCCCAGGCTCACGCGGTCAACGCCGATGGCGCCGGCAACCTGGCGCGCGCCGCCGCTGAGATCGACATTCCGCTGCTGCACATCTCGACCGACTACGTGTTCGACGGCACCGCCCCGCTCGACCGCGACGGTCGCCCGCGACCCTACGTCGAGTCCGACCCCACCGGCCCTCGCTCGGTTTATGGCTCAACCAAGCTCGACGGCGAGCGCCAGGTGTTCGCCGCCTCGTCGCGGCACTGCGTCCTACGCACGGCTTGGCTCTACGGGATCGACGGCCCCAACTTCGTCGCCACGATGCTGCGCCTGGCCGGCGAGCGCGACGCTGTGCAAGTCGTCGAGGACCAGATTGGCTCGCCCACGTGGTCAGGCCACCTTGCGCCGGCCATGGTCGGGCTGCTCGAACGTCAGGTCAGCGGACTGGTCCATCTGACGGGCGCGGGCCGGGTCTCGTGGAACGGCTTCGCCCGAGAGATCTTCCATCAGGCTGAGGTCGATTGCCGCGTCGAGCCGGCCACGAGCGAGCAGATGGCACGACCGGCGCCCCGCCCGGCGTGGTCGGCGCTGGAGTCCGAACGCGAGGACGTCCTGCCGATGCCGCCCTGGCAGGACGGTTTGGCGGGCTATCTCGCGGCGAGGGCTGGGATAACGCGGGCATGACCGCGCATGGCGGCGCTGGATCGGCGCACTCGTGAGCGCGAGTGATGGGATGATGCGGACATGAAACTGCTCGTATGCGGCGGCGCTGGGTTCATCGGCTCGACCTTCGTGCGCCAGCGCTTGCTGGAGCACGGCGATGAGGTGACTGTGCTGGACAAGCTGACCTACGCGGGCCGCGAGGAGAACCTGAGCGAGGTTGCGCAGGCGCCCGGCTTTCGTTTCATCCGCGGCGCGATCGAGGACCCCGAGGCGGTCGCCGCGGCGATTGAGGCGTGTCGAGCAGATGCGATCGTCAACTTTGCCGCCGAGACCCATGTCGACCGCTCGATCGCCGAACCGGACGCGTTCGTGAAGACCCACGCGCTCGGCACGCACGTGCTGTTGGAGGCCGCGCGTGAGCATTGCTTGCGCTACCTGCAGGTCTCAACAGATGAGGTGTACGGCTCGATCGAGGAGGGCACCTTCACAGAGGAGAGCCCGCTGCGCCCCTCTTCGCCCTACTCGGCGACGAAGACGGGGGCAGATTTGCTTGTGCAGAGCTACTTCCACACCTATGAGCTGGGAGCGGTGATCTGCCGGGGGTCGAACAACTACGGGCCTTACCAATACCCGGAGAAGTTGATCCCGTTGATGATCCTGAACGCGATTCATGGCGACAAGCTGCCGGTGTATGGGGATGGGATGCAGGTGCGCAACTGGATTCACGCCACCGACTTTGCGAGAGCGATCGGTCACGTGCTCGAGCACGGCATTGCCGGCGAGGTCTACAACGCGGGCGGGCCTGATGAGTGCCCCAACATCGAGGTGGTCAAGCGCGTCATCGACCTCGCCGGTGCGGATGAGTCACAAATCGAGTATGTGACGGACCGACCGGGGCACGATCGCCGCTATAGCCTCTCCTCGGAGAAGGTGCGGGCGCTCGGCTGGCTACCGCGGGTGCGCTTCGAGGAGGGTCTCGAGGAAACCGTCGCCTGGTATCGCGACAACGCTTGGTGGTGGGAGCCGATCCGCTCCGGCGACTACCGCGAGTATTACGAGCGTCAGTACGGCAAGGCCCTGAGCTGAGTCACCCCAGCTTTGAGATCTTCCAGACGCCGTTTTCCTTTACGAGCGTCACAGTGGTGACCTTGTTCTTGCCGGCGTAGGTGCTCTTCACTTCGGCGCTCGCGCTCGTGCTGCCGTGCGGATGCACCTTCTCAACGGTCAGTTCCTGGGTATCGACCTGGGAGAGCTGGCTTTTCAGCGCCTGCTTGCAGCCGCCGGGCACCGAGTTCAGCCGCGCGGTCACGGTGCTTGCGAGCTCTTCGGAGCAGATCTTCTGTGCTTCGCCCGCGGTCGCCTCGGTCTGTAGGTTGGCGATCGTCTGCGCGACTGCGTGACTTTCGCCTTTGAAGGAGTTCGAGGTTGTGCTCGCGCATGCTGACACCACGACCGCAAGCAGCGGGACGCAGAGCAGCACGAGGGCACGTTTGAGCGAGACCGGCATCACGGCCGCAGAGTACGGTATTCCGGATGACGAGACCGTATGACGACAGCTGTCCGTAGACTTGTCGTCTGCGTCGTGACAGGGTGCAGGCATGCGATTCGACAAAGCGGCCCGCGCGCAATTCGCTCTGAACATGCGCACTCGTCGTGAGGAGCTTGGCTTCTCCCAGGAGGCCCTGGCGCAGATGTGCGACCTGGATCGCACCACGATCAGCCTGCTCGAGCGCTCCAAACGCTCGCCGATGCTGGACACGATCGTGGCAGTGGCGCGCGCCCTCGATCTCGACTCGCCCGCCGAGCTGCTCGACGGAATCAACTGACCACGTCACTGGTCTGGGCGGCTCCCCGCTAGCCTCATCGGGTGCCTCTTTCCAGCTTCACGCCTCGTGTCCGCGCGTGGTTCGAGCAGGCCTTTGCCGAGCCCACTCCGGCCCAGGCGCAAGCGTGGCCGGCGATCGCGCGCGGCGAGCACGTCCTGCTCTCCGCTCCAACCGGCTCGGGCAAGACGCTGGCGGCCTTTCTCTGGGCGCTCGATCGCCTGAGCACGGCCTCCACCACTACCGACGACATCCCTGCCAACGCCGCCCCTCCCGCTGCCGCCACCACCCCCGACTCCGCCGCTCCCACCACCACTTCCGACGCGGCCCCTCCTGCCACTCCCCCAGAGCACGTGCGGGTCGTCTATGTCAGCCCCCTGAAGGCGCTTGCCTACGACATCGAGCGCAACCTCCGTACGCCGTTGCGTGGGATCGGTGCCGAGGACGTGCGCGTTGGCATCCGCACGGGCGACACGTCTCAGCGCGAGCGCGCGGCGATGCTGCGCAATCCGCCGGACATCCTGATCACGACGCCGGAGTCGCTCTACCTGATGCTCACCTCGCGCGCGAAGGAGATGCTCAGCGGGGTGGAGGCGGTGATCGTCGATGAGATCCACGCGGTCGCGCACTCCAAGCGCGGCTCACATCTCGCACTGACCCTGGAGCGCCTCGAGGCGAACGTTCGTGCCAACGCGCCCGCACTGGATCACGCACCCATATCGAACGGACACGCCCGCGAGATCCAACGCATCGGCCTCAGCGCCACCCAGAACCCGCTCGAGGAGATCGGCCGCTACCTCGTCGGGCCGCATCGGGAAGTCACGATCATCGACGTCGGCGCCCGCAAGCAACTCGACCTGCGCATCGAGGTGCCCGTCGAGTCGATGTCCGAACCCGGCGTACGGGCCGCGCCCGTGCCAAACGGCACCCCAACCGCGCCCACGCCAAACGGCGCGGCGACCGCACCCTCGCCAAACGGCGGGCCCGCAGCCGATCCCCTGAACCCCGATCCCCTGGATCCTCTTACTGGCGGCGAGTCCACGCGAAACTCAATTTGGCCGGCGATCTATCCAGAGCTGCTGAAGCTGGTGAGAGAACACAACTCGACGATCGTCTTTGTCAACAGCCGTCGCTCCGCTGAGCGCGTCGCGCTGCGCCTCAACGAGCTCGCCGCCGGCGAGGACAACGCGGTCCACTCTCCACCCGCGGGCCATGCCCAACCAGACGATTCCCTACCACGGGATTCCCCACCACACGACATCGCCCGTGCTCACCACGGCTCGCTCGCTCGCGAGGAGCGCACGAAGGTCGAGGAGCTGCTCAAGGCGGGTGAGCTCCCCTGTCTTGTCGCCACCAGCTCGCTCGAGCTCGGGATCGATATGGGAGCCGTCGACCTCGTCCTGCAGATCGAGTCACCGAAGTCCGTCGCGCGAGGCCTGCAGCGCATCGGCCGCGCCGGTCATGGGGTGGGAGAGGTCAGCAGGGGCCGGATCTTTCCCAAGTTTCGCGGCGACCTGCTCGAGTGCACCGTCGTCGCGCGGCGCATGCACGAAGGCCTGATCGAGCCGACGGTCGTGCCGCGCAACGCTCTGGATGTCTTAGCTCAGCAGATCGTCGCCATTTCCGTCTCCGCCGAGCGCACTGCCGGCACCCGTGCCGCCTCAGATGCGCCAGACGGCGCGCCCGAGGACGCCGGCGTCTGTGTCGATGACCTACATGCCCTCGTAACCAGCACCCACTCCTACGCTGAGCTCTCGCGTGAGCTGCTGGAGAACGTGCTCGACATGCTCGATGGGCGCTACCCCTCAAAGGAGTTCGGCGAGCTGCGCGCGCGCATCGTCTGGGATCGCGTCGCCGGCACGATCCGCGCGCGCAAGGGTTCGCGCCAGCTCGCGATCGCCAACGCCGGCACGATCCCCGACCGCGGCCTGTACGCGGTCACGCTGCCCGACGGTCGCCGCGTCGGCGAGCTCGACGAGGAGATGGTCTACGAGGCTCGCCCGGGGCAGGCGTTCCTGCTGGGCGCCTCGACCTGGCGGATCGAGGAAATCGGACGCGATCGCGTGATCGTCACGCCCGCGCCTGGCGCGCCCGGCGCCGTGCCGTTCTGGAAGGGCGACTCGGTCGGGCGCCCGCGGGAGCTCGGCGAAGCGATCGGCGCGTTCTCGCGCTGGGCTGTCGACCAAGAGTCAGAGACACTGCAGCGCGACTACGACCTCGACCCGCGCGCCGCGCGCAACCTGCTCGACTACCTGCGCGAGCAGCAGGCCGCGACGCGCGTCCTACCGAGCGAGCGCACGATCGTCGTCGAGCGCTTCCGCGACGAGATCGGCGACTGGCGGATCTGCATCCTCTCCCCCTACGGCGGGCGCGTGCACTCCGCCTGGGCGCTCGCCCTCTCCGCCCGGATCCGCGAGCGCTTCGAGCTAGAGGCCGATGCGATCTCCTCTGATGACGGGATCGTCCTGCATCTGCCCGACCTCGACGCCGATGATGTCGACTCGCTCCCATCGGCCGCCGAGCTGGTGCTGCTTGAGCCCGAGGAGGTCGAGCCGGCCGTCACCGCCGAGCTCGGCGGCTCGGCGCTGTTCGGCGCGCGCTTTCGCGAGAACGCCGGCAGGGCCCTGCTGATTCCCCGCGCATATCCCGGCCGACGCACGCCGCTTTGGCAGCAGCGCCTGAAGTCCCAGAACCTGCTCGAGGTCGCCAAGCGCTACTCCGACTTCCCGATCGTCTTGGAGACCTACCGCGAGTGTTTGCGCGACGTGCTTGATGTTCCGGGCCTGGAAGGGCTGCTGCGTGGGCTGCACAGCCGCGAGATCTCGCTCGTCGAAGTCGAGACGCCGACGGCCTCTCCGTTTGCGTCGTCGCTGCTGTTCGACTACGTCGCGACGTACATGTACGAGGGCGACACGCCCAATGCCGAGCGCCGCGCGGCGGCGCTGTCGCTCGACCGCGACCTGCTGCGCGAGCTGCTCGGCCAGGAGGAGCTGCGCGAGCTGATCGACCCGGGCGCCTTGCAGCGAGTGGAGGACGACCTGCAGTGCCGCTCGGAGCTCACGCGCGCGACCGGCCGCGATGGTCTGCACGACGTGCTGCGCCGCGTCGGCGACCTAACCGCTGAGGAGGTGGCCGAGCGCGTCTTCGACGGGATCGATCACGTCGGCATGCTGGGAGAGCTGGAGCGTGAACGGCGCGCGATCCGCTTGCGTGTGGGCGGGGAGGAGCGCTACGTGGCGGCGGATGAGGCCGGGCTGTACCGCGACGCACTCGGTGCCGTGCCGCCTGGGGGTCTGCCCGAGGCCTTCCAGGAGGATGTGCCCGACGCGCTGCGCGTGCTCGTCGCGCGTTTCGCCCGCACGCATGGGCCATTTAGGACCGATGAGCTCCACGCCCGCTATCGCCTGGACGCGAGCTCGGTCCTGCGCGAGCTCGAGCGCGCCGACCAGCTCCTCCAGGGAGAGCTTCGTCCTGGCGGCGGCGAGCGAGAGTGGTGCGATGTGGAGGTCCTGCGTCGCCTCAGACGAGCCTCGCTGGCGGCGCTTCGCAAAGAGATCGAGCCGGCCGATCAGCGGGCCTTGGCGGCTTTCTTGCCTTCGTGGCAGGGCGTGGATGGCCACTCCGGCGCGGGCGCGGGAGTCGACCGGCTGCGCGAGGTGCTCGTGCCGCTGCAGGGCTTGGCGCTTCCCGTGGAGATCTGGGAGCGTGACGTGCTGCCGCGGCGGATCGGCGCTTACTCTCAGACGTGGCTCGACAGTCTCTGCGCGAGTGGCGAGGTCGTGTGGGTCGGCGCGGGCTCGATCGGGCGCAGCTCTGGAAGGGTGGCGTTGTACTTCCGCGAGGATGCGCCGCTGATCGGAGCACCTCTCGCACCACGTGGCGGTTCGGCTTCATCATCGAACGCGCGCGAGAACGAGCGATCGGAGATCGGCCAATTGCGCGAGCGGCTCGCGCGCGGACCCGACTTCTTCACCGACCTGCTCGCGGAGCTCGACATCGCGGGGGAGACGCTCCGCGAGGCCTTGTGGGATCTGGTGTGGGCGGGCGAGGCGACGAACGACGCGTGGGCGCCGCTGCGCGCCCCGCATTTGACACTCGCCCGGGGCGGACGAGCCACCCGTGGTGGCGAATCTCCGCTGGCCGGCTCCGGAGTCGCCACAGGGGCCACCACAGGACGCTCGATGACCGGTCGCTCCCGTTTCGCCAGTCGCAGAAGAGGCGCGCAGGCGCAGGTTCAAGGTCGCTGGTCGCTGACCGCGTCGCTATTCGGCGAGCCCCCTCACTCGTCGGCTTCTTCCTCCTCCTCGTCCTCGCGTTTGCCCTCTCGATCCTCAGCGTCGCCCTCCCCGGCCACCGGTTCTTCCCCGACGCCGCTCCCCTCACCCGAGCGTCGTCGCGCTATCGCAGAGCTGCTGCTCGAGCGCTACGGGATCGTCACCCGCGAGCAGGTCCTCGCCGAGGGGATCCGCGGCGGCTTTGCGCTGCTGTACGACTCGTTTGCGAAATTGGAGACCCTGGGTGTGTGCCGCAGGGGCTACTTCATCGAGGGGATGGGCGGCGCGCAATTCGCGCTGCCGGGCGCGGTCGAGCGGCTGCGTGCCGGCCGCTCTTCGTCTACTCGGGGCGACGCTCCCGATGGTGCAGGTGTGCCGGGTGGTGCCGGGGGCGGCGTGGATCGCCGTGGCGGCGCGGCTGTGCCGCGCACGCTGGTGATCGCCGCCGCCGACCCGGCGCAGCCCTACGGCGCCGCGCTGACGTGGCCTAAACGAGAGGGGCAGGATCGTCGTCCTGCCCGGGTGGCCGGAGCCTACGTGGTCATGGTCGCCGATCTGCCGGTGCTGTACGTCGAGCGTGGAGGTCGCGGTCTCGTGACGCTCGACGAGGCTCCGCCCGGTGAGGCTCTGCGCGCTCTTGCGGAGGCGGTGCGCGCCGGGCGCGTCGGCAAGCTCGCGCTGGAGCGGATCGACGGCGAGCCGGCGATTGCCTCGCCTCTTGTCCAGGAGCTGATCGACCTCGGCTTCCACTCCGGTCCGCGCAAGCTCACGCTCAGCGCATGAACGCTCGCTCCCCTCGCCGCGTTGGCCACAAGGGCGCCGGCCTGCTGGCTCCCGGCAACACGCTCGCGAGTTTCCACGCAGCGCTGGATGCGGGTGTGGACATGATCGAGTTCGACGTACTCTCAGAGCGGCGTGACGGCAGCGGTGAGCTGCTGCTCGCCCATGACTACGAGGACATGCACGCACGCACACCGCTGACGCTCGAGCAGGGTCTCTCGTACCTGGCCGGCGAGGAGTTCGCGGGTATCCAGCTCGACGTCGACGTGAAGATCCCCGGCTACGGCCGGCGCGTGGTGCATGCGCTGCGCGAGGCGGACCTCGTCGAGCGTTCGCTCGTGAGCGGCATGTACGTCGACGAGCTCGACACGATGCGTGCGCTGGAGCCGGCACTGCGCGTGGGCTGGTCGGTGCCGCGCCTAAGGCGCGACTACACGACCGATCTGCTCACGGCGATTCCCGCTCTGGTGATACTCAGCGGCTATCGCGCGCTGCTGCCCCGACGCGCTCGCGCGGCCCTGCAAGCCGGTCGCTTCGACGCGATCATGGCCCACTGGCGCCTGGTCACCCCCGCGCTGGTGCGAGCGGTCGCGGAGGGCGGCGGTGAGCTGTACGTCTGGACGGTGGACGACGCCGC
>Ga0302181_10000800_pt1 | contig 24959 bp, 17 predicted proteins | sample I_Palsa_E3_3_FD_198786 | JGI IMG/M metagenome (GOLD analysis project Ga0302181, IMG submission 198786) | Peat permafrost microbial communities from Stordalen Mire near Abisko, Sweden - I_Palsa_E3_3 | ecosystem: Environmental > Terrestrial > Soil > Palsa > Peat permafrost | place: Sweden...
CTTGCCAAAAATTGCTGGCCAGTTCAGCCGAGTCGACGCTGGCCAGAGGTGCGATCTGCGTGGCAAGCGCGGTGAGCGGGTGCGGCCCCGGCCTCATCGGCACGCGGGGCCAGTGACCAGATCCGGGGGCCGTTAGCTCGCCACGGGTAAGGGCTGGTATCAGGCCAGCCTGCAAGAGCGACGATTTCCCGGCCCCCGATGGCGCTACCACCACCAGTGGGCCGCCCCCGGCCAGCCGGCCGGCCAGTCTCGCGGTCAGATCGGTGGTGAGCCGGTCACGCCCGAAGAACCAGGGGGCCTGTTCCGGTTTGTATGCTACGAGGCCCGGATAGGGGCACACGTTACCGCTAGAGGGCAGTTGCGGACGCAGAGTCGGACGCGCCGGCTGGTACGCCGGATTAGCCGAGAGGATCAGCTCACGTCCCCAGCCGCTGGTTGTGCAGCGGGGCCGGGGACCGCCGCGGGCCGGAAGCACACGGACCAGGTAGTCGTAGATACTCTGCAGGGTCATCTGCGGCGGCCCGTCAGGGTCGCCATCCCGCAGCAGTTTCAGGAACTCCCCGGTGAATGCGGTATAGGTATCGCCTTCGGGTGCCAGGGCCAGCTCGTCGGATGCGGCCGAAGTCAGCACGAAGGCGCCGTGCACCCGCGCCATAATGATGGCCTCGTCTTGAATGCTCCCCAGAACGCCAAGCGCACGCCCCGAATAACAGCAATCCAGCACAACTACAACGGAGGTGGCACGGCTATCGAGGAGCGAACCCCGGACGGCGTGATACGCAAGGGCGGTGTACGCGAGCCGGGCAGGTCTGCGGGCGGCGGTGGACTGAGCAGCCAGGTACAACTCTCCGCCCAGACCCACTAAGCCATGACCGACGTAGTAAACCAGCAGTACCGACGTGGCCTGCTCCGCCTCTTCGGCTAGCGCCGTTCCGATTTCCGCCGGGGTGGCCGCGTCAATAATGACCCGCAGCCTTTCCCGGGCCAGACCGCACCGTTCTACAAGAACCTCGCCTAGGTCCCGCACCGAGCGCTCGACAGCAGGCACCGACTCAAGTTCCGAATCCGCGGAATGCCGTCCGGTGCCGATCAGCACTACTCGGGCGCCCGCGTCATTCAACGCAGCCATAATTATCCTCCCTATAGGGCATCATACTGTCAACCACTTCGAAGGATCGCGAGGTGGCCGCCTCGCATCACGGCGACACGCCATACTACGGTTAACTAGTCCGTCACTACCGGTTACCCCATACACCACTTCCGTCGACGTGAACCGCTAACGAGACACCCTGCAATCATCCGGGAAGGTGCACCTTCGTTCACTCCCTTCCCGGCAGATTCGCAGGTTTCAAGCATCGCTCCAGAAAAGTGTTATGCTAGCCGTTGCCGAGCGAGGAGACGGATTCCCAAACATGCTCTAACGGCTGCGGTGCAGAGGCTTGATGTAGTAACTTTTGGGGGCGGTGCTCATGACCCCACAGCAGGTCGGACACTTTCGCCTCGATTCTCTGCTGGGTTCCGGCGGAATGGGGGAAGTTTACAAGGCGTACGACACACACCGTGGCCGGTACGTCGCCCTCAAGCTCCTGCCCGAAGCGCTCTCTAGTGACCAGGAGTACCTCAAGCGATTCCAGCGTGAATCGAACGTCGCTGCGCAACTGCAGGAACCGCACGTCATCCCCATACATGACTTCGGCGAGATCGACGGCCAGCTCTTCATCGACATGCGCTTGGTGGACGGCGCCGATATCTGCGCGCTACTCAATACGGACGGTCGGATCGCGCCGCAGCGGGCAGTTTATCTTATCAGTCAGGTCGCCGAGGCCTTGAATGCCGCGCACGCTAACGACCTCGTCCACCGCGACATCAAGCCTTCGAACATCCTGGTCACCTCGAGCGACTTCGTTTATGTGGTCGACTTCGGTATGGCCCGGTCGGTCGGCGGCGGGCAAACATCGCTGACAATCACCGGGGCAACGATCGGAACGCTGCACTACATGGCCCCGGAGCGGTTCGCTGGCCACGACGTTGACGGGCGGACCGATGTCTACTCCCTGGCTTGTGTGCTGCACGAGTGCCTGACCGGCGCACCACCCTTCAGCGGCAAAGATCTGCCCGCGCTTATGTATGCCCAGCTCTACTCCGGTCCTCCGCAGGCCAGCAGCCTGGCCGAGGGCGTACCGCCAGCATTGGACGCCGTGATTGCCCGCGGCATGGCCAAAGACCCGAAGGACCGCTTTCCGACCGCTGGCATGCTGGCAGCGGCGGCCCGCGAAGCCTTGCTGGCTCCGGCGCCGACGCCGCAAATGACGGAGTTGCAACATACGTGGACCGAGATACCGGCTCCAACGTGGCAGGCTGCGACCGTAGCCGCAGCCTGGCCAGGCGCGGCGAAGCCGCCGGGTCCCGAACCGGAGCCAGCAGGCGAACCCGCCACACAGGGCGTCCTTTACCGCCCGTCGCAAACGGTGGCCGCGGGCAGCGTTGACGATTGGGGCGACACCCGACCACCGCAGGACGTGCCGCAGAGCACAAGTCTCGACCCAGCAGACGGCGGTCGCCTACCACCTGGCGTGGCGACAGGCGGGCCGGCGCGCGGGCCTGCGTGGCGTCGGCTTGGCGTGCCGATTCTGGCCGCAGCCGCGGCACTGGCAGTTGCGATCGTGCTCGTCCTTATGGCTTCCGCTAGGCCGAACGCAGGCGGCGTTGACGCTACGCAGAACGCAGGCGACGCGACAAGGACCGGCACTGCCGGGGCGGCCAGCGTCGCCGTTCCCACGGTGGCGGGGCCGATAGAGGTCGAGGGAACCCCCAACTACGTTCAGGTCGCGCCAAACGGCAAGTTCGCCTACATCGCCAATCCAGGTGCAGGCGTGATCGACGTGCTCAACACGGCCGATGACCGGGTATCCGGGACCATCAAGATCCCCCAGGGGCCGCCCCAGTCCGTCTCGTTCTCACCTGACAGCCGGACCGCCTACGTCAGCGTCTACAACGGCAGCAACACGGTGCATCTCATCGCGTTCATCGACACCGCTACCCGCACCGTGACGTCCACCGTGCCGGTGGATAACCATACACCGGGCCCTTCGGAGACAAGCCCGGACGGGCCGTACCTCTACGTGCCGAACCACAACATGGCGATGAGCGGCCCCGACGAGAACGTCATCGATGTGATCAACACGGCGAGCAAACAGCTGATTGGCAGGATCCCCGTCGAGGCAAACCCGCACTGGATCGTATTCGATAATAAAAACGGGCTGTTTTACGTCACGGATCACATGTCCGCCACTGTCACGGTCCTAAATGCCCACAATAACGGCATCATCAAAACGATCAATGTTGGCGAGACCCCGCACAGCGCAGCCCTCTCGCCGGACGGCAGCCGCCTGGCGGTCACGAGCTACAGCGGTGACGTGGTCTTTCTGATCAACACCGCGACCAACCAGATGATCAAGCAGATCCCGGTCGGGAAGGAGCCGCTGGACATCACGTACTCGCCAGATGGGCGCTACCTCTTCACGGTGAATAACTTGGACAACACGGTCACGGTGATCGACACCGCGGACTATAGCGTCATCGGCGAGATCCCGACCGGGAAGGCTCCGACGAGCATCTCCGTGCTGCCCAACGGGCGCCAGGCATACGTCACCGACGAGAACAGCGGCACGATCGAAATCTTGAACATTCCGTAGTAAGGGCAGTGCGGCAATAAGGCATGACGCCGACCATGGTCCACGCCTCACCCGGTACGGACGCGCGCCGGGTGCTGCAGCTGCTCCTCGCGGCGACCTGGCTGCTGGATGGCCTGCTGCAGTACCAGTCGTTCATGTACACCCAGGCGTTCGGGCAGATGATCGGAGGTACCGCGGCGGGGAACCCCGGTGTCATCGCCGACCCGATCCGCTGGAACGCGGCTCTGGTGGCGCACCATCTGGTGCTGCTGAATACGGTCTTCGCCACCGTTCAGCTGCTGCTGGGGCTGGGAATTGCCTACCGTCCCGCAGTCCGGGTGGCGCTGGCCGCCTCGATCGCGTGGTCGCTGGGCGTGTGGTGGTTCGGCGAAGGCCTCGGCGGTGTGCTGAGTGGCGGCGCGAGCCCGGTGAGCGGCGGTCCCGGCGCGGTGATCTTGTACGCGCTGCTCGCTGTGCTGCTGTGGCCGGCCGGCCGGCCGGGCGTGACTGCCCCGTCCGTGGCGTTCCGGGCGGTCGGGGCCCCGGCGGCGCGGCTGCTGTGGCTGGTGCTGTGGGGCAGCCTGGCCTACTTCGCGCTGACCCCGGCGAACCGGGCGCCGCAGGCGCTGCACGACATGATCGTGAGCATGACCGGCGGGGAGCCCGGCTGGGTCACCTGGCTGGAAAGCCAGGCCGCTGCGGTGCTCGCCCATCAGGGGCTGACCGCCTCGATCGTGCTGGCCGTCGCGCTGATCGCTATCGCGGCCGGGGTGTTCCTGCCGCCGCCGCTGGCCCGGAGCGCGCTGATCCTGGCCCTCGTGGTGGCCGCGTTCATCTGGGTGTTCGGCGAGGCGTTCGGCCAGATCCTGGCCGGCGGCGCCACCGACCCGAACTCCGCCCCGCTGCTGGCCCTGCTGGCCCTGGCCTACTGGCCGCCCGCCACGGCCGGGCCGGGGGCTCGCCGCCCGCAGGCCGACGGTCCGCCCGCCATGGCAGCCGGCCAGGCCGAAGGCAGCGCGATGGACGCCGCGCCCGGCAAGCCATGAGAACCGGTACATGTGCCCGCGCCGTATCGTCAAGGCATGCGGGTGCACGAGATGATCGTGGCCGAGCGGCAGCACATGGCCGATCTGCTCGCCAGCCTGAGCCAGGAGCAACTGACCCGACAGAGTTTGTGCGACGCGTGGACGGTACACGAAGTCGGCGCGCATCTGGTGACCTACCTGCGCTTCGGGCAGCTGAAGATCTACCTGTGCATGCTCGCCTACGCCGGGAACTTCGCACCTGGCAATGAACGGCTCGCCCGCATGTATGCGCAGCGCTCCACTGCGGACCTCGTCGGCTGCCTGCGCCGTTACGCAACGGCCAAGACGACGGTCCCCGGGTCCGGATACGACCCCGTGCTGGCCGACATCGTCCTGCACGACCTGGACGTGAGGATTCCGCTCGGAATCGACCGGGTTATCCCGGAGGATCGTCTGGCGGTGACCTTCCACCATCTGGCCAGCGTGCCGAGCCCCGGCTTCGCCGTCGGCGGCCGGCTCAGGGAGCTGCGATTCGAGGCGGTCGACACCGGATGGACGTCCGGCCACGGCGCGCCGGTACGCGGCGACGCCGAAGCGATAGTCCTGGCGATGGCCGGACGCGCTATTGCCTTGCCGCGGCTGGACGGGGACGGCGTGGATCTGCTCAGCGAACGGGTGAACCAGGCGTCGCGGATACCGCTGGCCCAGCGGCTGACGAAAATGGCCGCGACTGTCCTGCGCCCGTCCCCGCGCCGGGCACGCGACCTAGGTCCGCCGCCGCTGACGTCGTCATCGCGCGACGGATGAGCGCGCACGGGTTGCCTCCGCAGCGCCGGAGCGCCGCGCGGATAACCAGCAGGTCCAGAGCGCGATCACGCCTGAACTATTGAGGTGCCCTGAACCTTAATGCTCACCGCGGCCAGCGGAAGGGTGGCCGGGCCGTTCACTACTGACCCATTGACGGCGCTGTACTTACTGCCGTGGCACGGGCAGTCGATGGTACCGGCGGACACGGCGTTGACGATGCAGCCCTGATGGGTGCAGATGGCGGTGAACGCGTGGAAGGAACCGGCCTGCGGCTGCGTGATCACGATCTTCTGGGCGGTAAGGACCTTGCCGCCGCCAACGGGGATGTCGGCCGTGCTGGCCAGGACGGCGGACGCGTTGGTCCCCGCTGATGACGCAGCACCGCTCGTCGACGAGGTCGTGGCGGCCGGGGCGGGCGCACCCGCGAGCCCGTTGCTCGTGGTGTAACGAGCGCATCCGGCCAGTGCGGCGGTACACGCGGCGCAGGCACTAGCCAGTACGGCGCGACGGCTTGACGATCGGACGCGGTGCCCGGTCATGACTGCCTCCTCAGCGGTGGAGCCCGAAGGTCGAGAAGAACCAGAAGGCAGAGGTGAACCAAATTCCGACCAGCACGGTGAACACCACGGCGCCCGCGAGCGGGAGCGTCCAGCCTGGTAGTCCACGCTTGGGCAGGATCAGCATCTTGATGGTGAAGGCGCCGAAGAACGCGCAGCCAAGCAGCGAGTGGATCAAGACCCGGGTGCTGTAGGTCTGGAATCCGAGCCCGTAGAGGCAGTCCACGGCGACCGGCACAGCCACCAGGAATGCGGTTCGGCCGGACCACTTGTGCAAAGTGCCGATCCATGATGGGGCCGTGACACGCGGGATCTTGCCGTACATCACCAGGGCCGAGATCACCTGGACGATCGCGAAAACGGTGGCGACCGTGGCGAGCCACGATTTCGCATAGCCCGCGCTGGTGAACCCGGCGATACTCTCCACGGCACCGGTCGGGTGGTGGAGGCGTCCGTAGACGCCGAGGGTCAGTGCCACCAGCCCGCCGATCAGGCTGGGCACGACGAGCTTGCCAATGCCCAGGGAAACGTCGCCGGGCGCGGGCGAGGACGCCTCAGGTTGTGCGGTCACGTCGGTTCCAAGTCGTTGGGGAGATTACCGCTGATTAGAATCCGCTACCGGTAAAGCCGCTGATCAGGCTGGCGACAAGGGTGATTCCGTCATACTGGGCGGTGCCCGTCGTCAGGTCGAGCACGGGAGCCTGGGCCGTCGGCGCCACGGCGGAGCTCGGATCGTACTCGACCGAGCCCACCTGGCCGCCGCCTGGCAGCACGACCCAGCCGGCCTTGACCGGGACGCCGTCCACCATCCCAGTGGCCTCGTACAGACCGGGCGGCCTGTGTCCGGAAGACACCCTGTGCACTAGGGGCGCCGAGAAGGTGTACTTGGTGCCGTCTGCCATGATGGAACCCGTCGCCTTCCCGGTACGGTAGCTCACGTCGAGCCGAGCACCGTTCTTGCCGGTCAGGTCCAGTTTCCCGGCTGCCGCAGTGCCCTTCAGCCAGGCTGCGACCGCGTGGCCGTTGCAGACGTAAGCGACCGCCTTTCCCGAGTGGACCGAGATCGCGACCGCTGCGCCACCGCCATTTACCTGAGCGACGTAGTCCGCCTTGGACGGGACGTCCGCCTTCTGCGCGGATGCAGTCGCTGTCGGCACGGTCCCCGGCACGGTTCCCGGTGCCGTGGCTGGTGCGGTGGCTGGTGCCGTGGCCACTGCGGTGGCCGATGCCGTGGCTGGTGCGGTGGCCGATGCCGTGGCCGGCAAGGTGGCCGATTCGCTCGCCGATGCGGTGGCCGGCGCGGGTGGCGGCGTGGCGGTCGTGGTCGCCGACGCGGGCGACGTCGCACCATAGCCGCTGGCGGACGCCGTACTGGAGGGCGACAGCATGCTGACGACCAAGACACCCACGCCAAGTCCGACGCCGCTCAGTAGCGTGACGAGGGGCATGTTGGGTTTCATGCCGAGCAGTGCGCAATCCAGACGGTTCCCGATTCAGTCGCACCCGAGGATCGGGCGGTCATGCAGCGAAACACGGCGGGACCGCACGCCAAGGCAGGCCGGACGAGGTGACGAACCTCATCGTGGCGGTGAGCCTTCATAGCGCGGATAGTAGCGCAGATGGACAGCAACAGGTGGCCCCATCTGCAACGATGTTAAGCCCCGCGCCATTGCTCTTCCGCGCGGGCCGACCGGCCGAGGTCTAGAGCGGGTGGACAGTGGGGGTGGTGGCGTAGCTCCGGCCCGCCGGGGTACGCCACACCAGGACGCCTGGTTCCGGCTGCTCTAGACGCCAGCCTTCGGCTTGCTTGCACCGATGGTGATGACGACACAACGGAGCGAGATCACATTCGCAGGTAAGTCCGCCCTGGTCCCAGGGGACGGTATGGTCCAGGTCGCAACGGGCCGCGGGCCGGCCGCAGCCGGGGGCGGTGCACCGGGCGTTGCGGGCGCGGACCAGGTGCCGGAGTTTGCGGCTGGGTTGATATCCGGGTTCGGCGTGAGCGTGGTCGCAGGAGCCGCGGGCGATCGGGAGCATGCGGATGCCCAAGCTGCGTAGATCGTCCCGGGAGGGAGGGTCCGGTCCGGGGGCCGGGCCGCCGGGGGCGATGAGGTTGGCGAGCACGGGTGGGGGATGGCGGCCGACGCCGCAGCCGTGGGCGGCGGCGGTCCCGTCGGGGTGCAAAGCGGTAACGCACCAGCGGGTCCGGGGGTGTCTGGCCGCAGCGGCGACGACGGCGCGGACGTCGGGAGCGTCCAGCAGGCCGAAGCCGCCGACCTCGCCGGGTGTCTCGGACAGGCCTTGCATTGTCTCGACAGGCACAGTAATGGTCACCAATGCCGCGATGCTTGGCTCGGCACCTGAGGTCGGACCGGGGGCGGGACCGCCAGGACCGGGGCCGCTAGGGCCAGGGCCGCCGGGATCAGGACCGGCGGGGCCGCCGGGGCCGCCGGGGCCGCCGGGGCCGGGAGCGGGTGGTTCGCTGTCGGGTGGAGACTTCTGTGGGTCCGCTTCCGCGCCTTCGGCTGGATGGGCGGGAAGGGTACGGCTGTCGGTCTCCTGCAACAAATTCAAGAACGCGCGAACGCGCAGTTCCTGGAGGGTGCCGGGCATTCCGGCGGCGCGCAGGTCCAGGGCCCGCTGCTCGACGTGTTGCCAGGAGGCCAGGACTTCGTCGGGCGGCATCTCGTGGGCGACCATCCCGGCGTTCCCAGAGTCCTCGCGGAAGCGGCGAACGTATGCGTACTTCCTGGTTTCGTCCTTGCGGAGCTTCGCGTAGTCGGGGTCGAGTTTGAGCACCAGCTGGTGTGCGGCGTAGCGCAGCCGCCCGAACGACTTCGACTGGGCCAGGTCCGCAAGCACCCGATCGGCTTTGGCGACGTTTTTGAGGGACAGGAACCTGGTCTCGTCCTCGATGATCTTGACGGCCACCGGGTGGATCTGGCCTGCCGCGAGCGCCGCGAAGGTCAAGGGCAGCCGGTCGGCGACCGTGCACGCGTACATGATCTGCCCGGTCGCGGCCTCCCAGGTCAGGTGGAACGGCCCGGTCAGCTCGTCGGCGGCGAAGTCACTGAACCCGGCCCGGCCGCTATCACCTGGCTCGACGGCCGGGCGGCGGCGGGCCAGTTCGCGCATGGCCGCAAGTTGGACCCACGCGGCCCATGACTCCATACGCCTGCCGCCGGACAGGACCCCGATCAGCTGGTCGTCGGACAGCCCGGGCAGCCCAGAGGCATCCTCGCCGATGACGGTGTGCATGACCGTGGCCAGCAGCGGACCGGGCGCCATCGTGTCGGCCTGGCCGTTCTGGGCGAACCCGGCCAGGGAGAGGTCCTCGGCCGGCAGGCACACGAATAGGCCCTGCTCCGGCCCTTGCGGGTCGTCCTCCGGCCCGGGGGTACCGCTCGGCCCAGCCGGACGGGAACTATCGGGCTGGGAATCGTCGGGCTGGGAATCGTCGGGCTGGGAATCGTCGGGCGGTTCGGGGAGCACGCGCCACGCTCCGTTCGAAGGAGAGATTATGAAGCACGTTCTTCGAACACTATATCATGATACATTTAGTAGCACAACTTCAAGCGAACACAGGTCTTAGGCTGATGCCAGACGATCAGCGACGTGTCGTGAGCCCACTGCAGGTCGTCGATGACCATCACCGTGAGCGCCGGCGCGTGTCCGCTACGCAGAGATGCCCTGGCGTAGGGCCTCGCGGACGATGTCGACTCGGCCTTTCGCGCCGAGCTTGGCCAGGATGTGCGAGATGTGGGTTTGCACGGTACGTCGGGACAAGAACATGCCCCGCGCGATGTCCGGGGTTGACGTGCCCCCGGCCACCATGGCCGCGATCTTCAGTTCGGTCGGCGTGAGCGCTTCCCAGCCGGAGGCCGTGCGCGGCCCGCGCCGGCCGCGGACGCCACGCCTGATGCCGTGGGCGCGGAGCCGACTGTCGGCTCGCCGGATGTCCCAGCGGGCATCCAGGTCCTCGTACAAGCCGACGGCCTCGTTCAGGGCGGCTTTCGCCTCATCTTCCTGGCCGCGCTGCGCCAGCACAGCGGCCAGGTCCTCCAGGGCCGCAGGCAGCTGCACCGCCGGCCCTAGCGACCGGTAGTGCGCGACGGCGTCTCGGAGCGGGCCCGGATCAGACCGGAGCAGCCCACGGCACCGCAGGCTGGCCGCGGCCGCCCTCGCCGGTTCGGTTTCTGCCGCCGCCTCCGCCTGGCAGGCCTGCGCCGCGGCCCGCGCCATCCGCCTGTCCCCGACGGCGAGCGCGAGCCGCACCAGGTCCGGTAGCCACTGGTGGATCAGGGTCATCTCACCGTGGTGCCGCGGCAGGATCTCGGCCAGCCTCAGCATGGCCTGGCGGGTGTCCCCGCTCTGCTCCAACGCCAGTGCGTGCGCGGCGACCAGGAAGTCCCGGTTCTCCCGGTCGGTGAGAATCTGGACGGGCAGAGCCAGGCCCTGGCGAAGGTGCTGGCCGGCCGCGGCGCGCTGGTCCCGGCGCCCGGCGATGAGCGCGGCCACACCGTGCATCAGCAGGGCAGGCCAGTCTTCGCGCAGGAATGCGTACCTCAGCCCGGGAGCATCAATGTCATCGGAGTTCAGCTCGGCCAGGGCATCGTCCCACTGGCCGAGCCAGTACCGCAGTACCGCCGCGGTGACCCAGGTCGCTCGGTCAGAGCTCCCGCTGCGCTGGGCGAACTCACGAGCCTGCTGGAGGGCCAGCTCGGCTTCCGGCCAGCGGTCGAGATTTTGGAGCGTGAAGATCCGGACCTCAAGGGCGTACGAGCGCAGGTCCGGGTGGCCGGGATCATCGTCCAGCACACGTAGCGCCCGGTCGATGTAGTCAAGTGCGGCGCCATGATCGCGCCTGATCCCGTGGGTAAACCACAAAGCGGACAGCGCGTGGGCGGTCGCGAACGTATCACCGGCCTGCTCGGCGGCGGTCAGGGCCTGGCGTGCGGTCGCGTCCGCCGCGTCTAGGTCACCGGTGGCCGCCCGCTCTAGCATCGCCAGCACGACCAGCATCCGGGCGCGCCACTCGCCAGGCAGGTCCGCGGAGGCCAGTGCCCGTCGTATGGTCGTGATCGCATCGTCGTTGTGGCGCGCACTGATCTGAGCACGCGCCAGCACTCTGAACGTCTCGGCCTTCCGCACTGGGTCAGTCATCACCGTCAACGCCCGGCTGGCCCGCCTGGCCGCCTCCTCGTAGGATCCGGCGGCGAGCAGCGCCCACGCCAGACTGGCCACGAGCCCGTCCCAGGTCTCGTCCTCGCTGGGCGTCTCGTCCAGTTCCCGCCGCAGGAGGTCCGCCGCCAGCTGCGGCGCCCGCGCGGTCAGTCCCGGCGCGGTCTGGATGAGCCAGGTCCGGGCCCAGCCCCGACCTGGCCGTCCCGCGGCGGACAGCTGCTCCGCGACGCTTAGGGCATCCGCGCCGGAGGCCGCGAGGTCTTCCGCCGCCTCGGCGTGCAGCGCCGTGCGCAGCGCCGCCGGCATGCTCTCATATAGCGCCTGGCGGATCAGCGGATGCCGGAACGCCAGTTCGGTGCCGGAGCCGACCAGGAGGCCGGCCGCCACCGCCTCCTGCAGGCCCGCCGCGAGGTCCGACGCCGACCGGCGCAGTAGCACGGCCAGGTCGGTGACCGCGAACTTCCCGCCGAGCAGCGCGGCGATCCGCAGTATCTGCGCCGTCTCGGCCGAGACCGAGCTGAGCCGGTCGCCCAGCGCTGCGGCCAGCGAGATCGGCAGCTGCTCCTGGGCCAGGGAAACTTCTGCCACGGGCCTGGCCGGCAGCGCCTGCTCGCGTACCAAGGCGTCGGCAAGCTCGCGCACGTACAGCGGATTGCCGGCCGCCTGCCCGGTCAGCCGCCGCAACGCGTCTCCGGGCGGCGCTCCGACCATCGCCGTGACCAGGGCGGCCACGTCCGTTTCGGGCAACGGCCCGAGCGTGATCACCGTACCGCCGCGGCGGACGACGGCCGCGCGCACCTGCCGCACCTCCGGCCGGTGCAAAGGCGACCGGCACGTCCCGATCAGCAGCAGCCGTAGCTGGTCGATCGAGGCGGCGAGCTGGTGCCAGACGATCAGCGACGCGTTGTCGGCCCACTGCAGGTCCTCGACGACCATCACCAGGGGGGCCGCCGCACACAGCTCGTCCGCCAGCGTGACCAGCACCTCGATGCCGTTCACCGATGCGTCGCCGTCGCCGAACAGTCCGAGGCGCTGGCTGCGGAGCAGGTCAGCGGCATGCGCCCGCCGCGGGTCAGGCGAACTCAGCCGCACCTGAAGGCAGTCCAGCATCACCCGCAGCGGCAGTTGCTCGATGAGTGTGTCCGCCAGCCCCCATCCGATATCCCACCCCGGCTGGCTCGCAGCCGCCAAGGCCTCGGCCACCAGGGACGACTTGCCGATGCCCGGCTCGCCCTCGACCCAGATCACCGCTCCCTCGTCACGGCGGAGCGCCTCCACGCCGTCGCGGAGGGCCGCGAGCTCTTGGCTGCGGCCCACCCACTGCGGCGGCCGGTCGATGGGCCACATGGGAGTAAAGGTAATGCGGCATAAAAGCCCTCGCGCGCTCGCCATCGCGCATCGCAGGCTTATTGCGGTGGGCCGGCGGTCAGGTGCAGGCTGCTGGTGGTGCGCTGGCCGGACGGGCTGACCCAGGTGACGGAGATCGTGTCGCCGGGATGGAACCGGGCCAGCATGCTGGTCAAGTCGTCAGGCGAGGTGACGGCGTGCCCGTTGACCGCCGTGATGACCGCTCCGCCGGTCATGCCGGCCGACGCCGCAGGACTCCCGCAGATCGCCCCGTCGACCAGGGCGCCGGAGCTGACCGGCGCGATGGTCGACGGCACGACCAGGTCAGCGTTGCTGGTGTAGCAATTCGGGACGCTCCCAGAGCCGCCGCCCCCTTGCTGCTGGGCCTGCGTCTGCGGGTTACTGCTGGATCCGGAACCGAGGAAGATTCCTACGAACGGCGGGTAGCCGATCACGATCGTGGAGCTGGCGTGGCCTCCGGCGATCTGGCGGGCGATCGACAGTGCCGTGTCGATCGGGATCGCGAACCCGGCCGAGGCCTGCTGCTGGTAGCTGACGTCGTTGCCCGCGGTGTCCATGCCGATGACGCCGGCGGAACTGGCCAGCGGACCGCCGGAGTCGCCGGGCACGACGTCGGCGCTGGTCTGGATCATTCCGTGCAGGGTCTCGGCGCCGGCCGAGCTCCCGGCGTCGCTGGCGGTTATGGTCTGATTCAGCCCGGTCACCTGGCCGGCCACCGTGGCAATGGCGCCGCGGCCCTCGGCGTTGCCCAGGGCCACGACCGCTTCTCCGGCCTTGACCGAGGAGGAGTTGCCGATCGGCACCGTCGTCAGCCCGGACACGTTCTGCAGCTGGATCAACGCGACGTCGCCAGTCCGGTCGTAGCCGACGACCCGTGCCGGATAGGTCTTGCCCGTCGAGATCACGGTGGCGGTGATCGTGGTAGAGCCGTCAATGACGTGGTTGTTGGTCAGCACCAGCCCGTCGGCGTTGATCACCATGCCGGTCCCGGCGGCCGCCTCGCTGTTGTACTGCAACGCGGTGTTGATGAGCACCAAGCCCGGCTTGACCTTGGTCACGATGTCCTGCTCGCCGCTGGCCAGCGGCGGACTCGTGACCGCCGGGGCAGGCACCGCGCCGCTTCCCGGCAGGGATACGCCCGGACCGCCGGACGCAGGGTCGTAGAACGCCAGGAGCAGACCGGCCGCGAGCGCGGCCCCGAGCACCGCCGTGATCATGTGCGTGACCATGTTGCCGCTCCCCCGGCGCCTGGGGGACGGCCCGTATCCGCCGCCTAGCATCGCACAGGGCTCCTTTCCGCTGGCCGGGCCAGACATCTCCCGTGACTACCACTCCACCTGAAATTTTGGCCGCTGGCCAGAAGCCGAGAGCTATGGCGCCATCGGCGCGAGGTGTTGGTCAACGCCGGTCATCGCCTGTCTTGCGGATACATAAGGAAATGATATAAATAACTTATGGAAATTCCCGACGAGGCGTTGGCCGCCGGGGTCGCGGCGGCGCTGGAGCGGCTGATCGGGCTGTTCCGGTCGCTGAGCCCGGCGAGCGGGCTGTCGCTGACGGCGGCCGCGACGCTGGCCACCCTGGAGCGATCCGGGCCATGCCGTCTGACCTGGCTGGCCACACGGGAAGGCGTGACGCAGCCGGCCATGACGCAGCTGATCGCCCGGCTGGAGGACGCGGGTCTGGTCGACCGGGCCGCGGATCCAGCTGATGGACGAGTGGTGCAGGTGCGCATCACTGCCGACGGCCGGGCCATGCTGGCCGGACGGCGGGCGGTGCGGGCCGAGCAGGTGACCGGGCTGCTGAACCGGCTCAGCCCGGACGAGCGAGAGGCGCTGGCCGCGGCCCTGCCGGCCATGGATGCCCTGGTCAACGCCGAACGCGGCGAGCCGGTGGCGGCCAGTGCCCTGGCCAACGTCCAGCGCGGCGAGCCGGCGGTGGCTGGCCTGACGATTGGAGAACGGTGATGAGTGGCTCGGTCGCGAGTCCGTTCCGGCAGCCGAAGGCCGTCTTCGCCGTCGCGTTCGCCTGCGTCGTGTCGTTCATGGGCATCGGGCTGGTGGACCCGATCCTGCCCGCCATCTCTCACCAGCTGCACGCCTCGCCGAGCGAGGTGACGCTGCTGTTCACCAGCTACCTGGTGGTCACGGCGGTCGCGATGCTGATCACCAACTGGGTGTCCAGCCGGCTGGGGGCCAAGAAGACGCTGATCGCGGGGCTGATCCTGATCGTGGTGTTCAGCGCGCTGGCTGGAGCCTCGCCCGGCATCAGTCAGATCATCGGCTTCCGGGCCGGCTGGGGCGTGGGCAACGCCCTGTTCATCGCCACCTCGCTGGCGGTGATCGTGGCCTCGGCCAGCGGCGGGTTCGCGGGCGCCATCGTGCTGTACGAGACCGCGCTTGGCGTCGGCATCGCGGTCGGCCCGCTGCTGGGCGGCACCCTGGGCGAGATCAGCTGGCGGGGCCCGTTCTACGGGGTCTCGGTCCTGATGGCCATCGCGCTGATCGCGACCGTTGTGCTGGTCGAGCCCACTCCGAAGCCCGCGCACAAGACCGGACTGTCCGCGCCGCTGCGCGCGCTGCGGCACCGCGGCCTGCTCACCCTGTCGCTGACCGCGCTGTGCTACAACTGGGGCTTCTTCACCGTCCTGGGCTACGCGCCGTTCCCGATGAACCTGAGCCCGATCCGGCTTGGGCTGGTCTTCACCGGGTGGGGCATCTTCGTGGCCCTCTTCGCGGTGTTCGGCGCCCCCCGGCTGCAGGCCAGCCTGGGCATCGCCAGGACCATGTACCTGAACCTGTCCGCCTTCGCGGTGGTGGTGCTGGTCATCGCCATCTGGACGACGGACAACGCGGTACTGATCCCGGCCGTCATCGTGTCGGGGATCTTCATCGGGATCAACAACACGGTCACCACCCAGGCCGTCATGACCGTGTCGCCAGTGGAGAAGCCGGTGGCTTCGGCGGCCTACAGCTTCGTCCGGTTCATCGGCGGCGGCCTGGCCCCCTACGCGGCGGGCCGGATGGTCATCGCGGTCAACATCCACTTCCCGTTCTTCATCGGGGCCGGCGCGATCGTGGTGGGCATCGCCATCTTGACTACCGCCCGGAGCCTGCTGACCGAGGCCGAACGGGTCCAGGCCGAGCAGGTGGGCGCCACGGCACCGCAAGCGACGAAGGGCGTGATCCTGGCCGCCATCGACGACTCACCGATGGGGGGGCTGGTCATCGAGACCGCGGCCCGGCTGGCCGCGGCCGACGGGCGCACCGTGTACGTGGTGCATGCCCAGGAGGACGTCACCGCGAGCGACACGGCCACCGACGGCGAGGACCTGCCGGACGCCCGGGCACTGGTCGAGAACCAGCTGGACCTGCTGGCCGCCCGCGGCGTGCTCGCCGATGGCCAGGTCCTGCTGCACGCCCCCGGTCACGGGGCGGCCGGCCGGATGATCGCCGAGTACGCCGCCTCCATCGGGGCTAGCACCATCGTGGTCGGCGCCCCGTCCCACGGCGGGCTGCCCGCGCTGATGGACGACAGCGCCAGCCAGGAACTATGGCGGCACGCTGACACCGACATCCTGGTCGTCAACCCGGACGCGCCCGGGACCCTGACCACCCTGGACGACTGGAACGAGCTGGCGCCTCGCCAGAGCTGACCCGGTCAGGCCCGCTCGCCGCGGCCGCGGCGGACCGCCGCGCGCAGGTCCTCGCCCAGGTTCTCCAGCGCGGGCAACGCGGCGACCAGGGCGGCTTCCTGCTCGGGGGGCAGGTCCGCTACGCGTTCGGACAGGATCGCGGCTCGTTGCGCGGCGATCCGCTGATTGGCCTGCCTGCCCTCGGAGGTGACCTCGACCCGGGCGGCGCGGAAGTCTTCGGGGTCACGCAGCCGGCGGATCAGGCCGAACGAGTCGAGCTTGCCCACGACCCGGGACAGCATGGTCGGGTTGAGACCCTCGATCTCGGTGAGCTCGGTGAGGCCGAGCGGGCCGCGGTGCGTGACGATGCCGAGCACGGACGCCTGGGTCGGGGTCAGCCCCTCCCCCGCCGAGGCCGCGTTCAGCTGCCGCGCGAGCCGCAGGATGACCCGCCGCAGTCGGATGACTGTCTCGTCGTCCATGGTCGCCCACCCCCTTGAGACCGAGCTGGGTTCGTCAATCATCTCAGCCTGCGGCCGTTTCCTACAGCCGGTCCTTTAGCCAGGCGTGCACCTCGGGGACGCGGTTGGTCAGCAGGGTCAGGTGGCCGTCATGGTCGAACAACCGGGCCTCGACGCCGGGGATGTGGGCGGCGAGCCACTGGCCGTGGCCGAAGGGCACGAACTGGTCCTGCCGGCCGTGCATGAGCAGGACCGGGACCGAGATGGCGGACAGCTCGAAACCCCACGGGGTGCAGTGGGCCACGCCGTCGTCCCACCAGCCCTCGACGCTGGGCGCCAAGCCCTCGTGTTCGCAGTAGACGAGGAAGTCAGCCAGCCCGTCATTGAGGACCGCCGCGTCGGTCGGCGACAGCAGGGTTCGCAGCCTGCCGGCTAGATCGGCCGGCGACGCCTCCAGGACCTCCTCACGGTCAGCCTCCAGCTTGGCCCGGGCCGCCTCCCGGTCTCGCAGGAACAGCCGGGTGTCATCGGCGTTGAGCTCGCCCATGCCGGCGAACCAGTCGAGCCCGTCGCCGTCCAGAGGGGCCAGTGAGGCCAGCGACGCGACCGCGCTGACCAGGTCGGGCAGCAGCGCTGCGCAGGCCAGGACGTGCGGCCCGCCGCCGGAGATGCCCCACATGGCCAGCCGGCCGATGCCGAGCTCCGCGCAGATGGCGCGCACGTCGGCCGCGCAGTCGGCCACGGTGCGGCCCGGCTGGGGGGTCGAGCCGCCGTAGCCGGGCCGGTCGTAGCTGATCAGGCGCAGGCCGCGGACGGCGGCGTCGATCGCGGTCGGCGGGTACAGGTGCCGGGAGTTCGGCGTGCCCTCGTGGACCAGGACCGGGTGGCCGTTCGGGTCGCCGGCTTCTTCGATGGCCAGCGTGCGGCCGTCGGGGGTTCGGGCTGTCCGCTGCACGAGTCAGCGAGTTCAGGCGGTCGCGAGGATGACATCGGAGGCCTTGATGATGGCGGTGACCTGGCTGCCTTCGGCTAGGCCGAGCTCCTTGACGGCTTCGACGGTGATCGAGGCCACCAGCCGGGTACCGTCGGCGGCCAGCTCAACGTTGGCGATGGCCTCTCCGGAGTTGATGCTGACCACGGTGGCCGGGATCTGGTTGCGCGCGCTTAGCTGCATGAGTGGGACTCCTTTATCGCTGGTTGGTGTCGTGCGGATCTACGTTAGCCCGCCGGAGTTATTGTGCCTGGCCTGGGCCACCAGCCCGGCGGCCTGAGCGTCCAGCGGGGTGCTTATCATCTGATTTAGTCGCAAATTCTTGGGGGTGGAGCGGTGGCATCGGCGGCGTTCCTTTCTTACGCCAGGGAAGATCTGTCCTTCGCGCGGACCTTACGTGACGCGTTGTCACACCCGGGCCGGGAGATCGCCTGGGATCAGGATCGCAGAACTGTTCGGCTGACCGCGCCATGGTGGGCTGAGATCGAGGCGGCCATCCGTGGCAGCAGCAAGTTCATTTTCGTCATTTCCCCCGAGTCGCTCTCCTCGGATGTCTGCGGCGACGAACTCAGCTACGCCCTGAGCCTGAAAAAACAGGTGATACCAGTCGTGCGACGACGCGCGGCGCCGGGACAGCCGATTCGCCGGGAACTGCGCGAGCTCAACTGGATCTTCTTCGAAGGCGACACTGATTTCCGCGCTGAGCTGCGGGAGCTTGCCGACGCGCTCGACACTGACCTAGTCGAATCAGCGACACATGCCCGGCTGCTGGTCCGCGCGGCTGAATGGGCGGGTTCCGCCCGGGAGCGTGGCCGGCTGCTGCGGGGTAAGGACCTGAAGGATTACGAGGCATTTATCGCCAGGGCCCCGGAGCGGGGACCACTCTCGCCGATAGCGGCGCAACTCGACTACGTCGCCGCCAGCCGCCATGGGAGGCAGGTGCGACGGGCCATCGTGGCGGCCGGGCTCGCGATCGTGACCGGCCTCGGAGTGTTCGCGGCTGTCCAGTTCAACGACGCAGGACAGCTCAGTGGCCGAGCCGTCGCGGGCACCATCGCCAACGAGGCGGCCGCGTTGGCGGTCACCGATCCGTCGCTGGCCGCGCAGCTTGACGTTGCCGCCAACGAGGCCGACCCCACGCCGGGCAGCGAGACGCGGCTGCTGGCCACCGCCACCGAACCCCTGTCGAGCAAGCTGGCCGGCCCAGGCGGGGGGGTCAACTCCGTGGCGTTCAGCCGGAACGGCAAGATCCTGGCCGCTGGTGCGAGCGACGATAAGGTCTGGCTGTGGAGTCTGGCCGATCCGGCGCACCCGGTGCCGCTCGGCTCGCCGCTGACCGGTCCGAAGGCGGAAATTGATTCGGTGGCGTTCAGCCCGGACGGGACCACCTTGGCTGCGAGCAGCGGCGATGCGGTCTGGCGGTGGCGCTTCGCCGACCCGGAGCATCCGGGCCGTCCGGCCTTGCTCGCGCCGCCGCTGACTGGCCCTGCCCGGCCGTTCGGCAGCATGGCGTTCAGCCGTGACGGCCGCACGCTGGTCGCCGCCGACGCCGACAACACGATCTGGCGGTGGGACGTCTCCGACCCGGCCCACCCGGTCCGGCTCGGTGTACCACTGGCCGGCCCCAGGAGCACGATCTACTCGGTGGCCGTCAGTCCGGTCGGGGATGTCATGGCCGCTGCCAGCGGGGACGGTACGGTATGGCTGTGGAGCCTGGCTGATCCGGCCGTGCCGGTCCTACTGGGCGTGCCGCTGACCGGCCCCGCCAATGGTGCCTACTCGGTGGCTTTCAGCCACGACGGGAGATTCCTGGCCGCTGGCAGCTACGACAGCAAGGTCTGGCTGTGGAACGTAGCCGATCCGGCCCACCCGGCCCAGCTCGGTAAGCCGCTGACCGGGCCGACTAACATCGTCGATTCGGTCGCCTTCAGCGCGGACGGCACGAAACTCGCCGCTACCAGCAGTGATGACAAGGTGTGGCTGTGGAACCTCGCCGATCCGAGTAGCCCGGTCCCGCTCGGCTCGCCGCTGACCGGCCCGGACCCGGTGGTCAGCGCGGCGGTATTCAGCCCAGACGCCCCGGATCTGGCCACGGCCGCCGCCGACGGTACCGTCCGGTTGTGGAACCTTCCGGGCAGCGTGCTGACCGGCCCGGGCGGCGCGGTTGATTCCGTGGCGACCGGCCAGGACGGGCAGGTCCTGGCGGCGAGCGATACCCACGGCACGGTATGGCTGTGGGACCTCGCTGACCCGCGCCGCCACGGCCTGGCGCTGACCGTTCGCAGTAGCAGCGTGGACTCGATGGCGCTCAGTCCAGACGGGCGGATCCTGGCCGCCCCGGGTACCGCGAAGGCCGCCACCGAGGGACTGGTACGGCTGTGGGATATTAGCGACCTGGCCCGCCCGATCGAGCTCCCCCCGTTGATCCTGCCGCAAGCATCCGTCGAGTCGCTCGCCTTCAGCCCCGATGGGAAGACCCTGGCCGTGGGCGGCCTAAGCGGTTTCAACGGGGAGGTCTGGCTGTGGAACGTTACCGACCCGGCGCATCCGGTGCGGGTCGGGCCGATCTTGACCGGCCCGCTGGCCCTGTCGGTTTCGTTCAGCCGGACCGGGAATCTGCTGGCCTTCGCCGGCGTCCCCCGGACCATAGTGCTATGGAATGTCGCTGACCCGGCGCGCCCGATACGACTCAGCGCGGTGAACGGGCCGGCCAGCACCGTCAGCTCAGTCGCCATCAGCCCGGACGGTCAGTTCCTGGCCGCCGCCGGCGGGACCAAGGTCGGGCTGTGGCGCCTGACTGATCCACGCCATCCACTAGCGCTCACGCCGCTGACCGGACCCACAAATGCGGTCAGCAGCGTGGCGTTCGATCCGAGCGGGAGGATTCTCGTCGCAGGAAGCTGGGACGCGAAGGCTTGGCTGTGGAGCGTCGCCCAGCCAGCCCATCCCGCTCCGCTCGGACAGCCGCTGACCGGTCCGGCCGCCTCCATTAACTCGGTCGCGTTCAGCTCCGACGGCGCTATCCTGGCCGCCGGCGGCATGAACGGCATCACTGAGCTCTGGAACCTCGACATCGACGCCACCATAACGCGGATCTGCACGACCACGAGCAATGCCCTGACCGCATCGCAATGGAGTCAGGATCTCCCTGATGTGCCCTACACCCCGCCCTGCGCACACCCCGGCCACTACGGCTTGCTGAGATCCTGACCGCCGTCGGCCGAGGTCAGGATGGTGGTCGGACTCCTTTGTCGCTGGTCGGTGTCGTGCGGATCTACGTTAGCCCGCCGGAGCCGGCCACCACCCAGGCCGGTGCGGGGACGCTCATAGGCAGCGAGGATACGGGGATATCCTGGGCATGAGCGCGGCGGAGGGGCTCGCCGTGCTGGCACCCGTACGATGCGGGTCACGCGAACGCGGCGGTGCCGCCAACGGTCCCTACCAGGCGTATCAGGTGACGCGGGTAGGAGGATGGCGCCGATGCCGAGCAGCCAAAGCGCACTGGTCAGCGCGCTGGGTGAGCTGACCGCGCTGGGGACCGAACGGGACCGGGAGCAGCTGGCGGCGCTGCTGGACCGGCTGGATGCGGCGCGACTGCGGGTCCTGGTGGTCGGCGAGGCCAAGCGGGGTAAGAGTACGCTGGTCAACGCGCTGCTGGGCCGGGACGTGTTGCCGTCCGGGGTGACGCCGCTGACCGCCGTCACCACGACCGTGCGGTACGGCGACGACGAACGGGCCGAGGTGCGATTCCTCGACGGGCACGACGAGAAGCATCCCCTGGCCGTGCTCCTCGACCTGGTCACCGAGCGGGGGAATCCCGGCAACCGCCGCCGGATCGGGGGCGTGACCGTGTACGTGGCCGCACCCGTGCTGGCCGGCGGGGTGGAGTTGGTCGACACGCCAGGTACCGGGTCGGTGTTCGAATGGGATACCCGGGCGGCCCATGAGGCGCTGCGGTCGATGGATGCGGCGGTCTTCGTGCTGACTGCCGATCCGCCGGTGTCGGCCAGCGAGCGGGACCTGCTCGAGCAGGTCTCCCGGCTGTCGGTGACCACGTTCGCGGTGCTCAACAAGGCCGATCACCTCGATGAGCCGGGGCAGGCCGAGGCGTTGGAGTTCACCCGGCGGGTGCTCGGCGAGGCAGGTCATCCGGGCCCGGTGTACCCGATGTCGGCGCGCGCCGCCCTCGGCGGTGCCGATGCCGGGTTCGCCGCGTTCGCGGCCGATTTTGCCGCGTACCTGTCCGCCCGCGGGCCAGCCGACCTGCGCGCGTCGGCGGTCGCCCAGGCCCGCCGGATCGCCGGGTCCCTACTGGATGAGGTGGCGGTGACCCGCCGGGTGGCCGGGATGCGAGCAGGCGATGCAGCCGACCGGGTACGGCGGTTCGGCGAGCGGCTGGCCGAGGTGACCGTGCACGGCCGCGACGCCGTGACCGTGGTCAACGGCGAGTCCGGCCGGCTGCTGTTCGCGCTCAACGACGCCGCCGAACAGGACCGGCCGCGGCTGGCCCGCGAGGTCGGCGCGCAGCTTGACGCGCTGTTGGACGGCGAACTGCGCGAGGCTGCCGTGAGCGAGATCGAACGGCGGGGCCGCGAACGGCTGGCCTCGTTCACCGTGGCCGCCGCGGAGGCGTGGCGCCAGCAGCGGCGGGAGGCTATCGAGCAGGGCCTGGCCGCGGTGGACGCCCGGCTGGCCGCGGAGCTGGGAGCCGAGCTCAGCGTGCTCCGCGAGTCCGCCGCGGAGCTGCTCGGCCTGGATCTCGCCGTCCCCGAGCCGGAGGGCCGGCTGGCGGAGAATCGACGGTTCTTCTTTACCACCGGGGAGGACATCGGCCAGACCGAGTTGCTGGCTGGCGTCGTCCGGCGGCGGCTCCCCGGCGAGTTCGGCCGTCGGACGGCCCGGGATCACCTGCGCCGCGAAGCCGCCGGACTGCTTGAGATGCAGATCGGCCGGGCCCGGGGGGACCTGCAGTACCGGCTGGCCGAGGCGACGCGGCTGCTGGCGCGGGTGGTCGAGCAGCGCTACGCGGACGGGACCAGCCGGATAAGTTCCGCGCTGGCGGCCGCGGCGGAACTGGGTGAGGCTTCCGCCGCCGAGGCGGCGGAGAAGGAAAACGAGCTGGCCGGGCGGGAAGCGGCGGTGCGTCACGTGATGGGCTTGCTGAACCTGGTCGCGGAGGCCGGCTAGCCCGCCGGGATGATCATGGACACGTCCTACCCCAGCTTGCTGTTTGCGGAGGCACCGTCGGGCGACGGCGCCAGCGGGCAGGACGCGGATCGCTCCTACGCGCCGGACCTGAACCTCGACCAGATCGTGGCGGCGGTCGCCGGTGATCGCGAAGAACGCGAGCTGATCACGAAAGTTATGTTCGGCCCACTGCACGATGCCGACGCCGTGCGCTACCGCCAGGAGGTCTTCCGGGATCTGGACGACCCTGCCCTGTTCGATGCGGTCAAGCGCTTCGCCGGACGCATCCAGCAGGTGCGCGCCCACCTGCGTCAACTGGCGAAGATGCAGGACCGCTATCACCGGGAGGGCTGGCTCCTGGACGGGGCGGCCATCTACTGTGACGCGGTGCAGTCACTGGCCGGCCAGCTGGCGTCGGCGCCGATTAGCTCCCGCGCCTTGGCGGCCTTCCGGGAGTACCTCGCTTCATATGTGGCTTCGACCGCGTTTACCGCCTTGGTGAGCGACACACGGAGCCGGAAAGAGGCTCTCGGGCAGATCCGCTACTGCACCCGCATCCACGGCGGCCGGGTGGAAGTGAGCCGCTACCAGGAGGAAGCGGACTATAGCGCCACGGTGCTCGCCACCTTCGAGCGGTTCAAGCAGGGCGCGGTCAAGGACTACCGGATCCGCTACCGGACGTGGCCGGGGATGAATCACGTCGCCGCCCAGATCCTCGAACTGGTGGCCCGGCTGTTCCCGGAGGAGTTCACCGCCCTGGACGAGTACTGCCGCCAGCACGCCGCGTTCCTCGACGAGGGAATCCGGCGCGTCGACCGGGAGCTCCAGTTCTATCTGGCCTACCTTGACCACACCAGGCCGCTTCGCCTCGCCGGGTTGCAATTCTGCTATCCCGAGGTTTGCGTCAGCTCGAAGGAAGTTCACGCCGCCGATACCTTCGACCTGGCCCTGGCGCACAAGCTCGTGGCCAAGCGCGAGCCGGTGGTCACTAACGCGTTCTCCCTGGCCGGACCCGAGCGGATCTTCGTCGTCACCGGGCCCAACCAGGGCGGGAAGACTACCTTTGCCCGGACCTTCGGCCAGCTTCACCACCTGGCCTGCGTCGGCTGCCCGGTTCCGGGCAGCGCCGCCCGCCTGTTCCTGTTCGACCACCTCTTCACCCATTTCGCGCGGGAGGAGGACCTGACCAAGATGAGCGGGAAGCTGGAGGACGACCTGGTCAGGATCGGGAAGATCCTGCGGGAGGCTACTCCGCGCAGCATCGTGATCCTGAACGAGATCTTCGCCTCCACCACCCTGCACGATGCCCGCTTCCTGGGCACGAAGCTGCTGACCAAGGTCATGCGCCTAGACGCCTTGTGCGTCTACGTCACGTTCGTGGACGAGCTGGCCTCGCTCGGCGAGCAAGTGGTCAGCATGATGAGCACGGTTGACCCGGGGAATCCGGCCGAACGCACCTACCAGGTGGTCAGGAAGCCAGCCGACGGACTGGCCTACGCGCTGGCCCTGGCCGAGAAATACGACGTCACCTACGAGCGGCTGCGGGAGCGACTCGGGCGATGAAGGTCTACCTCCTGCACCAGGACCGGGACTTCGACGCCGGGGCCAGCCTGCCTCCCGGGCATGAGGACCTGATCCAGGATCTGGAACTGACCACGCTGCTGCGGGCGATGGCCGCCGGTGACAAATTCCTCCTCGAGACGTCCGTGAAGGTACTGCTCGCCAGCCTGCACGATCCGGAAGCGATCGGCTACCGCCAGCGGGTCCTGGCCGACTGCCTCGCCCAGCCCGAGGTCATCCGGGAGATGTACGCTGTCGCCGTCGGGGCCCTGGAGGACAAGCGGCACCTGTGGCTTTACGGCGGCACGTACCAGACTCCCTCGTCCAACCTCTCGGGCGCGGTCAATCATCTCGAAGCCTACGTAGCCCGCCTGCGGCAACTGAGAAAGATCGCGGACGAGCACGCCGGGAAATTCCGCTCCGACGGGATGCGGACGCTGTTCGCCACGCTGCAGCGCGAGCTGGACGACGAGTACTTCGAGGAGATCAGCTTCCACCTCAAGCAGCTGCG
>Ga0302181_10000806_pt1 | contig 24844 bp, 23 predicted proteins | sample I_Palsa_E3_3_FD_198786 | JGI IMG/M metagenome (GOLD analysis project Ga0302181, IMG submission 198786) | Peat permafrost microbial communities from Stordalen Mire near Abisko, Sweden - I_Palsa_E3_3 | ecosystem: Environmental > Terrestrial > Soil > Palsa > Peat permafrost | place: Sweden...
CATTCGGCATGTCTGGACCTCCTCATAGGCATCCAACAACGCGAACACCGGAAAAGAAAAGGCTAAGGCTAGCCGCCGCTGCCGTCCACCGCATCCATCCGGCTGAGGTATTCGGCCTGGGGCCTTGAACAGTGACCAGAGACGCCAATGGAAGTAATCAGTTTGCGATTCGTCCACGTTCAGATACACCCGCGCAGTCTGCTTCTTCCAAACTGGTCGCTCATCGAGATACGCCGCGAGATCAAGGTCATCCAGTGAAGATGAGCGTGCACGTCCGACTGTAATCGTGTTTGGGTTTCGCGTCGACCGGCGGGGTGGCACTACTGGCGGAACAACAACGATCCCGCCCGGGAAATCCGGCCAACCCTCGGGCCAGACGCAGGTACTCAGCCAGCGCGCGGCAAGCTCACGGCGATTCGTTAACCAGGGCCGCAGCGGCGCTGGCAATAGCGTCGCATACGGACCGGGCACGCTCCCATGATGTTTCTGTGACGGTCACGGAACGGTCCTGGCGTCAGGCTCCTGGCAAACACAGCAGATTTGCCGAGGCAGCTAGCGCAAGGGGGCGCGTGTGGCTCCAACGAACAGCTCGCCACCGGCCGCCGGCGGTGGCGAAGCAGTGAACAGCGGAACCGTTCCGATGATCGGCCAATGGCAGGTGCAGGGCGTCGAACAGGTGCGCACGCTGGAGGCACGCCGGATCGCCCGGCTCCAGGTCCCCGGCCTTCTCGGCGATCTCCAGCAAGACCTCGGACGCCGTGCCGCGCGCGTCTGCATCGAAGGGTCACTGTGTGCCGCCGATGTCCGCGACAACTTCCTGACCAGCCTGCGTGATGCGTTTAGCACCGCGACGCCGGTGTCGTTCGTGGCCGACATTGTGGAGGGGACCCGACTCGACGCCGTGCTCGTCGAGGCGTTCGACCTGAGCGAGGCCAACGACGCCGCCGACGCCTTCCGTTACCGCATCGTGCTCGTTGAGTACGTCCAGCCGGAGCAGTCGAGCCAGGCCTCAGACAGCCAGGGGTCCGACATCGACTCCGACGTCGACCAGCAAGCGCAGGACGGTCTCGATGCCGCCGACTCCAATGGAGACGGTGGCGCCCCCGAGCCGGGCCTCGACACCCTTCGAGGAGCCGCATGAGCGCTGGCCAGGCGGCCACTCCCGCGGCGTGCTCGGGCAGGCGTATGACATGAGCGTCGGCCAGCTGCTCGATGACGTCCAAGCGGCGATCGGCACCGGGCTCACTCCGACGCCGGCGCTGTTCGGCGGCGCTGAGCCAGTGACCGACACCGACCTGCCCGCCGTCGTGCTCTCGCTGTCCGAGATTGTCGCCGGGCAAAGCGGTCTGGGCACGCAACTCGGCGGCCCGGTCACTGGTGCGCTGCCGACCACGCAGACGGTTGACCTGGCCGACCCTCTGGTCGTCGTGCCGGGCGGCAGCGTGACGCTGCTCAGCGCCGACCGAATGACCCTGCTGCTGCCAGTCGGCGGCCTGGTACGAGCCGACGGCACGACCACGGTGCCTTGGGGCCCGCAGGACATTCAGGTCAGCGTCGCGGGCACTCCCGTCGTCGTGGTCATGACCACGCCAGCCGCCGGCCAGGTCCAGCTCGTGGCGACAGGACAGCTGGTGTTCCCGGCTCCGCTCCCGGCGACCGGCACGGTCGTCGTCAGTTACTACGTTGGCACCTGGTCGTTGCAGGCGGTGAGCTACCATGCGCTGCTGCAGCTCGAGGTGCTGGCCACGGACCCAGCCGTCGTCGACCAGCTATCCCGCCAGCTCGACGTCGCGCTTGGCGGTTCGTCAGTGCCCGAACTGCTCACCGTGAGCGCCGTCGGGTGGAGCGCTATCGCACCCCCGGATACGCAGCGGGCCAGCGCCCGCTCGCGAGTGCTCAGCTACCTCATCAACTACGAACGCGTCGATCCGGTCCTGCCGACCGCGAGCGGGCCGATCGTCGAGATCGATGCCGTCTTCTCCCCGCCGCTCTACGACGCCCTCGCCGTCCCGGAAGGAAGCTCGAATGAGTGAATCCATCACCGACATGGTGCTTCCCGGCGCCTACATCGGAGTCAACGCCCAGGGACTGATCACTCCGGCGGCGATCGCCACCGGCAACATCGGTATCGTCGGGACCGCCGCGAGCGGCCCGGTGCAGTCGTCGCCGCAGGCGATCGCGCTGGGCGGTTACCAGGATGCGCTGACGAACTTCGGCCCCTACGACGCCTTCGCCAATCCCACTACCAGCGGCGCGCCGCTCACGCTCGTCCGCGCGCTGGAGCAGGCGTTCAACGCGGGAGCGGGCAATGTCTATGCGGTCCGGATCGCCACCTCGCCGCCGACGACCGCATCGGCGGTCCTGGTGCTCGCGGCGAGTGCCGGGCCGGGCATCACGCTCACTGCCATCGCCGCTGGTTCCTACGGCAACCAGATCACCTACACCCTCGTCGAGGTCGGAACGGGCGCCACGACGCAATGGAAGCTCACCCTGGTCCTCGGCTCGCTGAAGGAGACCCACACCGTCCCCGCCGGGGCGAACGCGGTCGCGGCGCTCTGCGCGGCGGTGACGCCGGCCGCGCCGCTGCCGGGCGGATCCGCGCTGGTGACCGCGGTCGCGGCGACCAGCCCTCCAAGCAGCAACGCGCTCGCACCAGTGACCACGCCCACCGCGCTGGCCGGCGGCGACGACTTCGCGGCCGTGACGCCGGCCGAGGTGGAAGCCGGCCTCGCCGCGCTGGAGAACGTTCCGGTCAATATCGTCCTCGTGCCCGGGTTCGCCCCTTCGGACATCGCGTCGGTTGTCGAAGGGCACCTGGACACGACGCTGCAGGAAGGGAACGAGCGAATCGCCGTCCTCGGTGTCACGGACTCCGGCAGCGCGGGGGCGGCCGCTGATGCGTTGAACGACGCAAGTGGGATCGCCAGCGACCGCATCGTGCTTGTCACGCCCGGGCTTCTCGCGACCGATGCCCCGACCGGAACGCAGGTAACGCTGGCGCCCTCGTACCTGGCGGCCGTAGTCGGCGGGGCGCTCGCCGCCCTCGCGCCCGAGGTCAGCCTCACCAACCAGGCGCTCAACGTGACCGGGATCGACGTGCAGTACGTCCGAGCCATGGCCGAGCAACTGCTCCTCGGCCGGTTGCTGGTGGTACGGGAAAAGTTCGGCTACCAGGTGGTCCGCGCCATCACGACGGACACCGGAGGATTCACCGAGATCGCGGTCCGGCGGAGCGTCGACTACGCAAAGCAGGGCATCCGGTCCGCGGCCGACGCGTTCATCGGCCAGCTCAACGACGACCGCTCCCGCGCGGCGCTGCAGTCCACGCTCGATGGGTTCCTGTCCGGCATGGTGCTGAGCGAGATGCTGGTCAACTACACGCTCGACGTCTCGGCGACGCCGGGGCAGCAAATCGCCGGACAGGTCATCGTCACCATCAACCTGCTTCCGGTATTCAGCATCAACTACATCCTCGTGACCATGAATCTCGGTCCCGTCGGGAGTTAGGAGCGGTCCTCATGGCGACCAACACGCACGTCTTCACCGGCCTCGACGGCTCGATCAGCCTCGCCGCCGGACAGGGCGCCGAGGGCACCGCGGCCAAGACCGTGATCGCCTCCTACCAGCTGGCCCCGGTCGGCCGGGCGACCGGGGCTTCCGTCCAGGTGACCTCGGACGTCAGGCCGTTCCACGAGATCGGGAAGCGGTATGCGAGCGAGCTGCGGCCAGGCAACGTCGACGTGACCGGGACCATCAACCGCGCCTACATCAACGGCGCACTGCTCAGCCTCATGCTCGGCCAGGGGGCGGCGACGCCGGAGCCGTCAGGGTCGTTCCTCAGCCCGGCGTTCAACCTGACGCTGCACCTGTCCAGCCTGGCGTTCCCCAACAACTCAAGTGTCGTCACGGTCTACAACCTGCTGTTCGATACCTGGAACCTCGCCCTTCCGGAGGACGACTTCGTGATGGAGAACGCGACCTTCAAGGCCCTGTGGATCGCCGTGGTCGACAAGGCGGCGCAGTAACCGCAATGCTCACCGTCGGCGACCTCCTGCTCGGCGGATCCGCGACCCGGACGGTCCGGATCCCCCTCGACGTGCTGCGTCCGGCGGACCCGCGGATGCCGGACAAAGGCGCGGGCCGGCCAAATGGCAGCGGCCGAACATCCGGAACATCCTCGGCCGCCGACGCGGCACCCGGCGCCGGCCCAAGCCCGGGTACGACCGCCACCTCGGCCGCGACCATGGCCGGCGGCGGAGGGGACACCGTGGTCCTCCGGCCGCTGCGGCTCGCCGACGTGCAGCGAATCCAGCGGGCCGCGGCCGAATCCACGGTCCTCACCGGAGTCCTGATGGTGCAGCAGGCTCTTGTCTCCCCGGAGCTCACTGTCGACGAGGTGAGCCGGATGCACGCCGGGCTCGTGGAGTTCCTGCTCCGGGAGGTCAACCGCATCAGTGGCCTGACGATGAGCGGGGACGAGCTCACTGAGCTGGTCCGGGCGCCGCTGGCCCGGGCCTGCTTCGTGGTGGCCCGCGAGTTCGGCTGGACGCCGGAGGACTGTGCCGAGCTCACCCTCGGCCAGCTGCTGCTGTACCTGGAACTGCTCACCCGAGACGGCGCGGCGGAACCGGCATGACGGCGGTGACACGGTTCGCGACGACCGCGTCCACGCTTGGGCGGGCTGTCGTCCGGCTGCGGCAGCTGGACGCCTGGTGCGGGTGGCCGCTGTGGGCCGGTTCGAACCTGGAGTGGCTGGAGGCCGACCACTTGCGGCGGCTCACCACCGAACCCGCGATCGGGCCGCCCCTGGAAGCCGCGCTTCAGACCCCCCCGCGCCGGGACGAGGCGCACCGGCCTCGGTCGCCGCACTGGACCGCTGGCCTCGACCCGGAGGCTGCGCCCCGACCCGGTACGACGGGCTGGGAGTGGCCCAGCCCCGGGAGGCCTGGCGTACCGCGCTGGCCTGAACGACCGCGCGCCCCGCGCCCACCACGGCAGGTGCCCCGGGCCGCGGCCGGGGAAGGTGAAGCGAGCTCGCGTCGTCCCGGCGGTCTGACGGGTTTCACCCCCGCTGAGGACCGCGACAGGCGGCGCGCTCGCGGGCCCTCCCGCCATCCGTGGCCCGCGCACTGGCCCGGGACCGCTGACGCGCCGGGACGCCAGCGCCCGCCGAATGGCCGCACGCGCGACAACTGGTCCGAGCGGTTGAGCGCCGCGGCGCGTACCGGGGCGACCGTCCCGGTACGTCCTCCGCGCCCGGGCGGCCGATTCGACGGCCGGTGGCTCCCCGGCGGGCCACCCGAGGCGTGGCCGTCCCGAGCCGACTCTGGTGACCGGCGGCGGCTGAGCGACCAGGCAACCCCCGGCACCGGACCGGGCGCCGACACGGCGGGTGAGACCAGACCGCCGGCCAGCCAGCCGCACCAGCCGCACCAGCCGCACCAGCTGCAGTTGCTGGTGGATGCGCTCGGATCCAGGCCGGCGCCCAGATCCGCCGGTGCGCCGTCAGCGTGGGAGCCTAGGGGACCGGTCGTGCCGCACCGCGCGTCCTGGCTGGCCGCAGACAGGGCCTCGGCCCACGGCCTCGCGCCGGGGGAGAGCCCGACACCACCAGGGCGGCCGACGGCCGGGGGAGGCGGCGGGCCGTACGACCCGCCCGTCTCCCCCAACGGCGCGGCGGCGCAGCCGACCGCGACCGGGGGATGGCTCACTCTGGGCGAGCTCGGACCGGCACTCGAGCAGCTGCTCCGGGACGAGGCCCGCCGGTACGGCATCGAGCCGCGGGACGGCTGAACATGTCGCTCACCTCCTGGCCCGCGGCTACCGTTACCATCGGCGGGACCGAGCTGTCCTCCGCCGACGCCGGCGTGAGCCGACTCGCGGTCAGCAACGTGGTGGGCGGAGGCCACGACCGGCTGATGGCCATTCTCGCGCCCGGGTCGCAGCTGGCGGGGGCGACCGCGATGTCGGCGGTCTCAGCGCAGCTAGGCTACGGGACCAGCCTCAGCGACGCGTTCACCGGTGCCCTCGCCACGACCGGCCAGACCGCCCGGTGCACAGTCGTCACCGCGTACGGTCCGAGCGCGGCGCTGTCGCAGACCCGGGTCGGCCGGTCGTACGTGCAGCAGTCGGTCGCCGACGTCGTCGGCGACCTGCTGAACGCCGGCAACGTGCCGCAGGGTCAGGTTGATGCCCCGAACCAGCTCGGCTGTTACGCGGTCGACGAGCGCCGCCCGGTCTGGGACCACCTGCGCGCGCTGGCCCAGCTGACCGGCCTCGAGCTGTCGACCAGTGCCGACGGCTCGGTGAACTTCCGGCCGCCGCGGACCGGCGACGCCGCGACGGTGACGCTCAACTATGGCGCCGACCTGCTCGGCTGGGACGTGCGCGGCTATTCGCCGCCTGACCAGGCACCGGCGGTGGTGCCTTACGGGGCGGCGAGCCAGCTTGGCGCCGGCTACTGGCACATCGTCCTACGCGAGCCGGACGGCGGGCCCCCGGCGTCGCCGACCATCGTGCCGCCCGCGATCCGCGACGCCGACAGCGCAAGCGCGGTCGGCGACGCCCTCGGCGCGACCGCCGCACGGCAGGCGATCTCTGGGTATCTGCTGGTCGTCGGTACGCCGACGATTCGCGCGGGGGACGTCATCACGATCTCCGGCATCCCGTCAGGGGATGTGACGGTGCGCGTCATCGAGGCGGTGCACGAACTGGACGACGCGGGATTCCGGACCCAGCTGCGGGTGGAGGGAACAGGATGAAGGTGCGCCAATGAGCCCGATCATGCCAGTGCTCGAGGCCATCGTCCGTGAGCAGATGGCGGCCAGTCGAGGGATCGAGCTGGGCATCGTGAGCGCTGTCTACACCAATGCCGGCGGCAGCGGCGACAACAACCTGGCGGTGGACCTTCGGATCCGCGGCAGCGCACTGGAACTAACGCACGTGCCGGTCGCGGTCGGCCGGCTCGGCCTTTCCGTGGTGCCCCGGGAAGGCGACCTCGCAGTGGTCGGCTTCGTTTCCGGGGACCTCGACGGGGCCGTGGTCCTCGGGTTCCTCTACGACGAGCAGAACCGGCCGCCGGACGGGCAGCCCGACGAGATCGTCTACACCGTCCCAGAGGACGAGAACGACGACACGCGCCGGCTGGCCGTGCTGTTGCCCAGCGGGAACTCGGTCGTCGTCCAGGACGCGAAGGTGACCATCTCGATGGGCTCTACGAGCGTCACCGTCGAGTCCGACGGCGACGTCAGCATCCAGGCCGGCGGAGACATCTCCGTCCAGGCGAGCGGCGACTTCAGCGTCTCGGCCTCCGGCGACATCACTCTGAACGCGGACGGGTCGGTGAGCGTCCAGGGCGGAAGCGACGTCTCCGTCCAGGGGCCTTCGGTGACCGTGCAAGCCGATTCCGACGCCACGCTGCAGGGCGCGACGACGACGATCGCCGGCGTAGTCAGCTTCTCGGCCAGCTAGAGCTCTGGGGAAGGAGTCGCCCATGCCCGGACCGCCGGTGACGATCGGCTGCGCGGTGCTGTTGACGCCGGGTGCCGCGGGCCCGCCTGACAGTGGCGTGATCGTCGGAATCCTCCAGACGGTGGCCACCGCCGACGGGATGCCGCTGGCCACCGCCGGATCGATCTGCCAGATGGTCAACTCGCTGTCCGGGGCGCCCTACCCGCTGCCGATCGGCGAGGCGGGCGCCTCCTCGGGGGTGCTGGTCGACGGCGAGCCGCTGGTCCGGCTGGGCGACATGATCCCGAGCGGACCCGGTGTGCTGCAGATCCTTGGCCCTCCGGCCGCCCCCTACATTACCGACGAGAACCCGCCATGACCGCCAGCTACGACACCGGGTTGCCCAGGCTGGGGCGGGACCTCGCACTCACCTTCAACGGGCCGGCCGGTGCTCCGTGGGTCGACGGCGACCTCGCGACCACGACAAGCTACGGCCCGGACGGCGCGCCGGCCGCGACCGACCTCGGGGTCGCCGGCGGCCTCACCGCGGCGACGCAGCTGCTGGTCAACCGCCTGCGGACGATCGTCGGGGAGCTGCAGCCACTCGGTCACCCGCAATACGGCTCGGGCCACGAATCGCAGCTCGGCCAGCCGAACATCGCCCGCACCAGGAACCTGGTGAAGCTGTACGTGCTCCAGGCGCTGCAGCAAGAACCGCGGATCGAACAGATCGTCTCCTGCGTCGTCTTGCCCGGCCCGGATCAGCCGAGTCCGGACCAGCCGTACCTGGTGCAGATCGCGGTGCGGGTACTGCTGCTCGACCAGGACAGCCCGGTGAACTTCGTGATCCCGTTCAACCTGGCGGTGGGCGCATGACCTTCGCAGCCGAGCCGTACACGGTCTTCGTCGACGACCTGGTGAGCGCGCTCACCGGGGGCATCGTCCGGGACACCTTCCTCTTCGTTCCCGGCGCGCCCCCGTTCACGCTCTCTGTCGGGGGCGCCTACTCGAGCGGGACAGTCCGGATCCAGGGGATCGCCGACGGCGCGAACCACAGCTTCCAGCCAGGCACCGACTTCACGGTCACGGCGGACGGGACCATCCAGTGGAATACCCAAGCCGGCTCACCACTGGCACCCGCCACGGCAGCGACGCTGCCGGACCTGGGAACCCTCTTCTATGCCAACTACGAGCCGACCATCGACCAGCAGGCGCTGCCGCCGCTTACCGACCGCAACCCGGGGAGCATCGTCCGCACCCTGGCCGAAAGCTTCGCTCGCGAGTACGCGGTTCTCTCCCGCCAGCTGCAACTGGTCTACCAAGCCGGCTTCCTGCAGACCGCGACCGGGCCCGACCTGGACCAGATCGCCGCGCTGGTGGGCCTGACGCGCCGGACCGGCCTGACGGCGGCCGGTGAGGTGGTCTTCTCCCGGTCGACGCCGGCGCCGGCCAACATCAGCATCCCGCTCGGTACGCTCATCTCCTCCAGCGACGTGCCGCCGGTCACCGCGGCCACGACCGCCGACTGCACCCTACTCGCCGGGGCGCTGTCGGTCACCGCGCGGGTCGCCGCGCAGCTGCCCGGCACGCCGGGCACGGCGCAGCCGGGCACCTTGGACGTCATCCACCTGCCGATCCTCGGCATCGCGGCGGCGACCAACCCGGAGCCACTGCTGCTGGGCGCGTCCGACGAGACCGACGCCGCGCTCCGGCTGCGCTGCGAGCGGGCCCTGGAGACCTCCGGTGCTGCGACGGTCGACGCGATCACCGGCGTGCTTACCACGATCCCGCAGATCCAGGAGCAGGACGTACTGGTCATCGAGGATCCCCTCAACGCACCCGGCGTCATCAACGTGGTCGTGGCTCCGCTGCAGCCGCTTACCGCGGAGCAGGCCCAGTACGCCGCACAGCTGCTCGACGGGATCAGGCCCGCCGGGATCGTGCTGCGCTCCAACCTTCAGCCGACGCCGGCGCCACCGGCGCCCGGGCAACCGCCCACGCCCACGTCCCCGCCTCCGGCCCCGGCCCCGGCCCCGGCGGGGCCGCCGAACCCCGCGTTGCTCCAGGTCGCGGTCTCGGCCATGGTCACCCCGCAGAGCCTCACGCTGACCCCCACCCAGCAGAGCGGGCTCGTGAGCCAGGTGACCGCCGCGCTGCAGGCGGCCGGCGGCCAGCTCGGGGTCGGCGCCGCCGTCGTGTACAACGCCCTGGTGGCGGCGGCGATGTCAGTGCCGGGCGTATACGACGTGGCCATCGACCTTCAGCCAGCGGGGCAGCCGACCGTCCAGACCAACGTGGAGGTACCGCAGCAGCAGCGCGCCGCTCTCAGCCTCACGGTCCAGCTCCAGGCCGCGCTCATCGCCTTTGACCTCGCGGTCACGGTGACTCCGCTCGGCACCGCTACGCTCACCGACTCCCAGACCGCCCTAGCGGAGATCTCGGCCGACATCCAGCGCCGGCTGGCCACCGCGATAGCCAGCGTGCAGGCTCCGATCACGGCAGCGTCGTTCCTCGGCATCCTGACCGACACGCCGACCTACCACGTGAACGCGCTGACCTACGAGGTCGAATACGTCGCGGAGGGCCTGCGGGTCAGCACCGCGGACGCGGCGGTGGTGCCGACAGCTGACCAGGTACCGTGGATCCGCTCGGTGCGGGTGGCCGAGTCATGAGCACCGGGACGGCTCGTGTCGGCGAGGTGCTCGGCCGGTTCCCGGCCTACCTGGGGCTGGCGGACGCACCCGTCGCGACCTGGGTGGCGACCGGGCTCGCCGGCGACCTCGACGTGCAGACCGCGCAGCTGCTCGGCGTCCGCCAAGCGCACCGGATCGGGCAGGCGGCCACCGAAACCGACCTGTTCCTGCTGGCGTCGCTGCACGGGCTCGGTCCCGAGCGGGTACAGCCGCTCCGCATCCGGCTGGACGCCGTCGCGGCGCTCGCGGGCCAGCTCGCCGCCGGGACGATCGACGCGGCGACCGCGGCGCAGCTCGTGACCAGCCTGCTGCAGGTGCCGGCGGCGGCGCAGCCGGCGCTCGGCCAGCTCGGCGCGGCGCTGGCCCCGCTACTCAGCTACAGCGCGCAGGTCGGCTACTTCCGGGCCTGCCTGCAGACGGTGATCGGGCTGCACCGAGCGGGGAACGGCACGGTCAGTGCGCTGCTCGGCGCGGCGTCGGCCTACCTGGGACTCGCGCCATCACCGGCAGTGGACTCCGCGGACGGCTACCAGCACGTGGCCAGCTGCACGGACCTTCTGACGCTCACAGCCGCGGGCGGCGCGATCGCCAGCGACCCCGACGTGCTCGCCCTCGAGGAGAACCCGCCGCGCCCGGCCCAGCTGGCGCCTACCGCCCGCGCCTCGGGCGACCGGTTCCAGCTACTGCGCGTCGGCCTCGACACCGTCCCCGTCACGATTCAGGTGCTTGGAGTCGGCGACGGCACCGTCGGGCCGATGGTGGTCAACGTGGACGCCGGGTACGGCCTCGGCTACCTGGGGACGGTCCCGGCCGGCTCCGAGTTGCAGTTCACCAGCGACGGCCGGGTCACGCTCGACGCCGCCGACGTCGGCCCGCTCGGGTTCTCGTTCTCCGGAGCCGTGTTCGCGAGCGAAGGGGAGCTCCGCCCGGAGGACTTCTTGTTCGCGCCCTCTTCAGGGCCGCTGGGCCCGAATGACGCCAGCTTCGCGGTGACCGCGCCGACAGCCGATGCGTTCGATCCGGCCCCCGCCTTTCCGCACCCCGAGCTGGCGTTGGTGCCAGCAAGCGCGCCGAGCGGTGAGAGCCGGTGGGCGTTCTTCGAATCGGTTGGCCATTTCGGCAGCCTCGTCGGCAACCAGGCGGTGCCGGCCCCCAGCTTCACGGGCGGCTACCTGGACGGCGGCCCGCCCGGGTCGCGCAGCGCCGTGTTCGCATCCACCGGGCCGCCGCCGACCGCCGCCCAGGTCGGATTCCAGTGGCTCGAGCGCGAGCTGTACGCCGTGCGGCTCTGGATACCCGCCCGGTTCGCGGCACTGGACCAGCCGCATGCGACGCCGGTCAGCGAGCTCATCCGGCAGCTGCTCGACCGCCACCGTGCCGCCGGCGTGTACGTCTACACCGAGTACGGCACGCCGCAATGGGTGCTGGGAACGGGCGTACTGCCCCCGGCGACCGGGACCGCGGATCCCATGGTGCAGCTGACCGGGACGGTGCTCTGGCCCACTGGCACCGTTCAGCCCTCACTCGTTCGAGCGCTCTGAGAGGAGCCCGCCCATGCCACTCGCTAATAAGCCACCGCTCGTCGACGCGCAACCGGGACAGCCGATCACCGCGCAGGGCTGGAACGTGATCGTGGACGGGCTGAGCGCGCTCTACGACGCGGTGCTCGCGCTGGCCGGGAGCACGGTCTCGGTGACCGTCCTGGACCCGGCCGGCAACAACTTCGCCAGCGCCGTCGTGATCGCGATCCCGGTCTCGGGAGGGACGGCACCCGTTGAGGCGCTGCCGCCCTACCCCGGTGTCGCCACCTACACGCTCAGCGGGCTCAGCCCGGGAAACTGGAACATCCTCGTGATCGCGGACGGTTTCGTCGCGCCCGCCACGCCTATCACGATCCCGGACTCGACGACGGTCACCATCACGCTGCACGGAGCCGTCGTGATGCCGGACCTGTACACCGTCGCTGCGCAAGACGCCCTGACTACCCTGTCCGGCCTGACGATCACCGTCGACGTCATCCTCGACGTCACGGGAACCCAGATCGCGACCGTGAACATGCCGCCGGTGAGCCAGAACGCGCCAGTACTCATGCAGCAGCCCGCCGCGGGCACGATCCTCGACCCGAACCTGCAGCACGCCCGGCTGCTGATCGCTGCGGCACTGCTCCCCGAGCCGATCGTGACCATGCCCAGCCTCATCGGGCTGAGCTACGACGAGGCGGCTGAGGTACTGAACCGGCTCGGGCTCGTCGTGGGCACAACCTCGGTCCAAGGGCTGTCATAGTGACCGCCGGCACATCTAGCGCGGCAAGGAGGCACGCCGAATGACTGACCAGGAGCCCCCGGAGGGCACCCCACCGCCGCAGGAGCCGCCCGTCGTCGCGAGCGGCAAGCAGGAACCGGAGCCGGCCCAGCCGGAGTCGCCACCGGTGGCCCCCAGGTTGGGCGCGATCCCGGTCGGGCCGCCCTTCCGGTTCATCTCGCCGATCGGGGGGCGGCTACCGGTAAGCTCGCCGATCCAGGCGCCCTTGTCGACGCCCATCAGCGGACTCGCCGCTGGTCAGGCACCGGTGCTGCAGGTGGGTCCCGCCGCGCCACCGGTCTTCATCGCCCTCGGCGACCAGGCGACGCAAGCGGCGATCAGCCGGAACGGCGTTACGGTCTCGCCCGTCCCGATCGACCCGAACCAACTGCAGAACCTCCACCTGCTCCCGCCAGTGTTCTCACAGCGGGTGGTAACGCAGAGCATCCCGCCGGGCACCCGGGTGCCCCAGGGGACCTCTGTGGACCTGGTGTTGGCCTCACCGACCATCCTGCCGATAAGCATCGTCCCCGGGGTCCATCCGGGATTTCTGGGCACGCCGCCCGGCGGGACGGCTCCCTACACCCTGGCCGGCGTCTATCAGCAGTTCATCCAGAACAGCCCCGCACTGCAGAGGGTGCTCACCCGTAACATCACGGCCCCCGACCCGAGCTCCGCTGATGGCCAGGCGATCGTCAGCGCGCTCAGCAGCCTGACGCCGCCGGTGCAGGACACGCCGGGCGATGTGGCCGCGGCGTTCGCCGGGCTGCAGGCCGCGATGACGTTCGGAAGCTGACCGATGGCCGGCCCAGCCAACGATCCTCCTGCCGCGGTCGGGAGCGGCGTGAGCCAGGTGCAGTCAGTCAGCCTGCCGGCCGGTGCCGTGGAGGTCGGGCTGACCGGCATGCTCACCGTCGAGCCACCCGGGGTCACGGTCCTCAGCGACGTCGCCACGATCAGGCCCGCCGGCTCCGACGTCGGCCAGTCGACGGCGGCCACCTTCGTCGTCGACTTCGGCGCGCCGCTCACGGTCTCGGCGATCTGGTTCCCGGCGGCGCCCAATGGCGACGCGAACACGATTGCCGCCGCCGCGCTGTGGCTGGGAACCCAGTTCGTGCCCATCTGTCCGGGCGGACCGACCGGCGGTGACTCGACGGACCAGACCGATGGGTTTGCGTTCGACGGCAACAACATGGTGAGCCTTGGTGAGGTGCAGACCCAGAAACTGCAGGTGAGGCTGACACAGCAGCTGGACCCGGCCGATGCGCAGAGCTACGCGATGGTCAACTTGCCCGCGGCGCCGACCAGCGTGCAGATCAGCCTGAACGGCATCCCCGCCTGGCGGAGCCAGGCCAGCGCCACGCTGCTGCCGGGAACCCCTACCGAGGTCGACCTCTCGGATGCGCTGGGTGCCGTCGCCGCGGCGAGCACCGGGGCCGTCTCGGCCACGGTGACGGTCTCCGCGTCGAGCCCGCTCCAGCTACCGGCACTCAGCCTGGCTCCGGCCACCTACCTGCTGGAGTTTCCCGCGCTGCCGAGCCAGCAGGTGCCCGCGCTCGACCTGGACGCCCCGCAGGAAGGCACATATCAGCTGACGCTTCCCCTGTCCGCGGCGGCGGCCGTCTGGTCGGTGCGCGAGGTGCTGCTCACCTTCGCGGGCAAGCCTGCTGGGACTCGGGTCATCGAGCCGACCCTTCCCGTTCTGGCCCAGACTGCCTCCCTGCGCCTGCAGGCGGGGACGACGCTGGTCGCCGGGCTGCCGACGGCCTGGCTGGCGAAGCTGCAGACCCTGACGGCGCTCCGGCTGCCGCTCAGCGTCACCCCGGCCGACGATCCCTCCGGCCTCGAGCTAGCTCCCGGGCTGTACTCGCGAGACGGCTCGACGGGCTCGCTGTCGCCGTTGCCGGGAGCCAAGCTCGCGCCCGTAACCGTCGCACCAGCCGACGCCGGCGACGCGCCGATGTGGGTCGCGCTGCAGCTCGCCCAGCCGCTGACGATCGATCCCAGTCAGCAGCTCTGGCTGGCGCTCGGCGTCGTCCGCGGGTCGGCAACCTGGTTCACCGCGGCGCCGAGCCCGGTTGCCGACCAGAACGCCCCGCTGGGCCGGCTCACCACCTCGGGCGCCTTCTTGGCGCTCTCAAGTGTCGGAAACCTCGCCGGACCGTTCGCCGCGATGCGGCTGGTCGGCACCCCGCTAAACCCGGCAGCTTGTCCCGCCCTCGCCGTGGGCGTGCACCCGGCCGCGGCCGCCGACCTGGTCCTGGTCACCCCGACCGCCACGGGCACCACCGTGCGGGAAAAGCTCAGCACCCCGGTGACCCCGACAGCGGCGGCGGATGGGTCGGTCGGGCTGCCCCTCGACGTGATCGTCGCCGCGCCCGGCCAGTACACGCTGCAGGCGGTCGCCGTGCGCTACCAGCCTCCGGCCGGCGGACCATGAGGCCGCGACCGGCTCCGGCCGGCCCAGACACGAGCGGAGGTTCACGATGACCGAGCCGCAGCGAACCGACTTCATCGACGGGTTGCGCGTCACGGCGCTCCACCTCGAGCACATGGAGGAGGCCGGCGAATCCGCGATCGGCGATGTCCGGCAGGCGCTCGGGCTTGGGCAGGTCTGCTTCGGGCTGCGGCTCGAGGCCGTGTCGGGCGCCCTCAGCCTGACCCCCGGGCTGGCGTTCGATCCCGGCGGCCTGCCGCTGCGGGTGGTGGAACCCACGACCCTGCCACTGCCGTCGGGCACCGGGCCGTTCACCGTGCTGCTCACCGCCAGCAACCACGACGATCCGGCGAACCAGTTCGGCGGCGCGCCGACGATCATCTTTCTGGACACCACGGCGTCGATCACCGCGACCCAGCCAGCCGCGAGCCCGGACATCGTAGTGCTCGGCACCGTTTCAGTGCAGGGTGACGGCTCGCTGCAGGTCAGTCAGGACGACGCCAGCTACCTCGCCCCAGGTAATCACGCGCACTCGGGCACCTTCTACCAGGACGCCGCCGGGCTGTGGTGGTACGACGGCCCCCAGGTCGCCGGTGCCCAGGGCCCGGCTGGCCCGCCGGGCGCCGAGGGGCCACCTGGCCCTGCTGGCCCGGCAGGTGCTCCGGGCCCGGCGGGCGATCCGGGCCCGGCGGGCGATCCGGGCCCGGCGGGGCCGCAGGGGCAGCCTGGGCCGCAGGGTCCAGCCGGGCCGCCGGGTGCCCAGGGCGCGCAGGGTCCCGCCGGCCCGCAAGGGTCGCAAGGCGTACCGGGGCCGCCGGGCGCCCAGGGGCCCGCTGGCCCGCAAGGCCCGCAAGGCCCGCAAGGCCCGCAAGGCGTACCGGGGCCGCCGGGGCGCTCCATCGGGCCGCCGCCGCCGGTGCCGCAAGCGATAGCGGCACCAGCCGCCGTGGCCAGGACCGAGCGTGACCCCGCCGCCGCGGCACAGGCCGAGCCGAGTCAGCCGACGGTCACGGTGGCGCGCGCGCTGAGCTGGGAGCCGTTGTCTCCGGTGCCCGCGCGGGACGCCGAGCGGCTGCTCAGCGAAGGGCTCGTCGTGACATTCAGCGCGCCGCTGGCGGCCGAGTCAGTGGCCGACGTGGCCAGCGAGCTGGTCACCTGCCTGTACCTGCCTCGCCGCCCAGGGATGACCGCGATTCCGCTGTTCGGCACCGCCGCGGTCGACGGCGTGCGGCTGATCTGGTCCGCCGACCCGGCCTCGTTCAGTGCGCTGCGGGAGGCCAGCGGTCTGCCGGAAGGCCGGGTGGTCGTCGACATCGCGTGCGACCACCTGCTCGATGAGAACATGCGGCCGGTGGCAGGCAGCATCGCCGTGCTGCGCAACGGCCCGGGACCGGCGGTACCCGGCGGCCTGCTCCGGACGTGGGTCAACGTGAGCGGGTGACCCGTGCGCGACATGAAGGGCGAGGAGCCGCGCAGCCGGAGCGGGGTGCTGCTGCTCCGGGTTTGGACCGAGGAGGAGGGGCCGAGCTTCCGCGCGAGAATCAGCAGCGTCGGAGCCGACTCCTCGGAGCAGGCAGTGGCGGTCGCCGCTGATGTCGAGCGTGCCATCGAGATGATCAGGGACTGGCTCGGGCAGTTTGTCAAGCCGGACGGCCCGCCGCCGTGAGGGGAGCTTACGTGTGATGATGACCGACCGCGCCGCCCCGCTGATCGCGACGGTAATCCTGAGCTGGCAACGGCCCGACCTGCTGCGCCAGACGATCGACTCGTACACGGCGTGGACCACTGTCGCTCACCGGGTCCTCCTCGTCGACAACGGGTCCGACCCGGCCACCCGCGACGTCATCGCCGCGGCGCGGGACCGTGGCGCGATCGACCGGGTTGTGTGGCTGGCGGACAACTGCGGTGGCGAGTCGCTCAACCTTCTGCTCGACGACTCCTCCGCACCCTTCCTCCACTTCAGCGAGAACGACCTTGAGTACCGGCGTGGCTGGGACCTCGACCTGCTCTCCAAGTTCGACGCGTTTCCGGACCTGGGCCAGCTCTCGGTCTTCTCAGCCGAGCCCGAGTCGGCCGCCGGTGAAATCGGGCCGCGGCACGACGCGATGCCCATGGAGCGCGACGGGCGCCGGGTCTGGCGTGCGGCGCACAACGTGGGGACAAGCAGCGTGGTACGCCGGGAGGTCGCCGACGTCGGCGTACGTTGGCACAACCTTGAGGCACAGGGCCTGCGGTGGCCGGACGACGGACGATTCTCGACGGATGTGAAAGCGGCCGGCTACCTCGTCGCATGGAACGACCGCCACGTGGTGACCAACTGGGGTCACAACGTTGCCGAGTGGAGCCGTCGGATCGGCTACTATCTCGCTGACTTCGGCTCGAAGCCCTGGGTCGGCCTTGAGGGCCTCGAACGGATGCTGCGGGCCCAGGGGTATGCGCTGGATCGCACCCCGGCCGGGGCGATCCGTGGGATCCGGCCGGCGGAGCCATGACGCCGTTGACAGGGGATGGTCCGGGGCCGACACTGGCAGGCGTCGGCAGGGCAGGCCCACCGGTGAGGGGAGCGATCGCGTTGAAACAAGTCGGGCTCGATCTCGCTGTGCCGCCCGCCCAGGGCGTCGTCGTGCTTGGCATGCACCGCAGCGGGACCTCGCTCGCCGCCGGGCTGCTTGAGCTGGGCGGGCTGCGAATGTGCCTGCAGGCCGACCTGGTAGAAGCCTGCTGGAGCAATCCGACCGGCCACCGGGAGAGCCGTCGGCTGCTCGCGGCGAACGACCAGCTGCTCGCCGAGCTCGGCTCGGCCTGGGATCGCCCGCCGGCCTGCGACGTGTCCGAGCGCCTTCGCGCACTGGTTCCGGTCCTGGGCGAATCGCTTCGCGCCGAGTTCCTTGCCTCCTACCCAGCGTCCGGATGGATCTGGAAGGACCCCCGCACCGCCATTACCCTGCCATTCTGGCGCGAAGTGCTACCGGAGTTCGCGGTTGTCCTGATGCTTCGCAACCCGCTCGAGGTCGCGGGCTCGCTGGAGAGGCGCAACGGCCTCGATACGAAGCGCTCCCTGGAGCTGTGGGAGTCCTACCTGAGCCACGCGATCGCGGCCCTCAGCGGGCTCCCGGTCATGGTGTCGTGGTACCCATCGGTCCTCACCGTCCCTAGGGCGTGGGTGAACCGCGTCCGCGACTTCCTGGCCGGACACGGCCTTCTGCCCGGCCCTGCCGACTGGGAGGCGATCGAGGGTCTGGCCAGCCGGGCCCTGCACCACCATCGGCACGACGACATCGCCGTCTTCGCCGCCGACGCTGTGACAGCGTCACAGGCGGGGCTGTACCATCTCCTGCTCCAGCTGCCGGAGCAGGTGGACGATTGGCCGGTGAGAAACGTCGGAGCGAGGCAGGTGACGTCGCGCCCTTCCTCGGCCACGGCCTCGGCCACGGCCTCGGCCACGGCCATGGCCACGGCCTCGGCCACGGCGGAGGTTGCCGACGCGCCCCGGGTTACACCGCCCGGGCCTGAGCCTGTCCGCACGGTATGGGTGGCCGGGTTCCCTTCGCGCTACGGGGGAGCAGACACCGAGCTCGACCATACGATCGACCTTTGGCGCTCGGCGGGGTTCGCCGTGCACCTAGTCCCGATGTTCGGCGCCACGGATGAGATGGTGCGCAGCGTGATCGCCCGAGGCTGCGAGGTCCATGCGTACCGGCCGGGCATCTTTCGCGACAGGACGGTCGTCAGCTACTGCAACGGCGAATTCCTGCGTCTGCTCCCCGAGATCGTCGAGACGGGACGACCGGGTCGGGTCGTCTGGTTCAACTGCATGACGTGGCCGTTCGAGAATGAGCTGCGGGCACACGAGGCCGGCTGGATCGACGTGTTCGGGTTCGTCAGCAACTACCAGGAGTCGCAGCTGCGGCCCCACCTGGAACGGATCGCCCCGTACAAGACTTTCCCGTACCGCCCGTACTTTAACGCCCGGCGTGTGCCCTGGCAGCCTAGGGAGTTCGCTGGCATCTACGGCCTCGGCCGGATCTCGCGGGACGATTCCGCGAAGTTCGCCCCCGACACCTGGCAGATCTTCGACCGCGTCCTGGTCCCGGCGAACCTGCGGAAGAAGGTCTTCATCCTCGGTCACGGCCCCAACGCCGCCGCCCGGATCGGTCTACCGCCCGTCGGCCTGGACTGGCTCACCTGGTCGCCCGATGCGATACCGAGCGCCGACTTCTACCGACGCATCAACACGATGATCCACAAGACGGGCGGCTCGTCAGAGTCCTATTGCCGGGTCGTGGTCGAAGCATACGCACACGGCGTGGTGCCGATCGTCGAAGACGCCTACGCGCTGCCAGAGTTGGTGGTCCACGGCGAGACCGGGTTCCGCAGCTCCGACTCCGACGAGATGAGCTATCTAGCCAGCGTGCTTGCTTTCGACGAGCGGCGGCACCGCGCGATAGCCGAGGCTGGCCGCCGTCATCTCGAGGAGCTGGTGAACCAGGACGCTGCGCTCCGCGGCTGGCTCGAGGTGCTGTAGCCACGGAAACGGCCTGTCACAGATCCCGGATGGTGGCCTTCGGTACCGGGGACCCGGGCCCGGCGTAGTCCGCCCAGAGCGAGGCCGCATCGTTCCAGCGGAGTTCGTCGTCGACCATGCCGTCGTGGCCGGCGGCCCCGGCGACCCAATCGCGAGTCACGCCCCAGTGGTGGAAGACCCAGCTCCGGGTCGTGCTCAGGCACGCGTAGCCGAACGCACCCGCCCGCCGCGCGTATTCGTAGTCCTCGCCGCCGCCCGGATAGAACTGCTCGTTGAGCGGCCCGACCTGACGGAACGCCGCCATGTCCACCACCGAGCAGAACATCTCGACGCCCGGTGCGTCGGACTCCGGGACGATGGTAAGCCGCTCGCTGACAAAGTGCCGCTGGGTCACCAGAAACTGCCAATCGGCGTCCGAGTAAGTCTCGCGGTAAGGCAGAACGAAGTGGTCGTCACCCGGCTGACGACAGATTGCCCAGTACGGGATCTTGACGGATATCGGGTTGACCACGATGGCCGGCCGGCCGTCGAAGGCCGCGCGCTGGAAGCTGCGCATCACGCCGGGCCACCAGCCAGGGTTGATGAACTCGATGTCGTCGTTGCAGATGGTGAGGTACGGGGTCTCGACGAGCAGCGACGCCAGGTTGACAGCCTTCGCGAAACCGAGGTTGCCGCTGGCGTGCCGACGTGTGACGGGGGTCCGGAGAAGCATGAGATTCCGGTAAGCGCGGCGCCAGCGTTCGATCGGAAGGCCATCCTGCGTCTGGTCGACAACGATGACGTAGAAGTTCGTCGGCGTCTGTGCGTACAGCGTCTCGATGCAGCGGTCGATGTAGCCCTCGCGCAGCACAGGGATCACGAACGTGTTCTGCACGGGCTTCTCCTTCCGGCGCGCCGCGCGTGACGAATGGCGTCCGCAGTCAGCCCGAGGATGAGCTCGAGGAGTCTGGCGCGGCGGACGAGGAGGAACTCGCCGGGGCGGCGGACGAGGAGGAGCTTGCCGGGGCCGAGGACGAGGACGAGCTTGCCGGGGAGGCGGACGAGGAGGAACTTGCCGGGGCGGCCGATGAGGAGGAGCTTGCCGGAGCCGAGGACGAACTGCTGGAGTGGCCGCCCGAGGAGGAACTCGAGGACCCGTGTGACGACGAGCTTGACGAGGCCGACGGCGTGCCGTAGGTGAACTGGTTGCCGGTCACTCCCGCAGAACGTGGCAGGCGCGTGGTCTCCGGGTCGGGCGCAGCGCTCTGACCGTTTACACGGCCATCCTCATTACTCATCTCAGTCTTCCCTTGCTTCGGTGAATGGTCTGACTGGCTCGGGACGTCCGGGTCGTTGGCGGCGTCGCACAGGGATCAGTGCTCGTTCGGTGGGGCCGATGCGGCTGAGGTGCTCTCTAGCATGGCCGCGAGCCGGATCAGCTGTGGCGATGGCTCGATCCCCAGCTCAGTCCACAGCAGCCGACGATAGAAATGGTAGGTCCTGATGGCGCTCGCATAGTTGCCTTCGGCAATGTAGGCACGGATCAGGCACCGTTGTGCGGTTTCGCGCAGGGGCTCGCCCGCCGCCGCAACGAGCGCCGCCTCGATGGCATGAGCAGTGCGCCCGGCGGCGAGATGCAGCTCGGACAGTTGCTCCAGGGCATGCAGCCGCAGCTGCCGGAGCCGCTCGCGCTCGACCAGCACCCAGTCGTCGGTCCAGCCCGGCAGCAGGTCCGCTCCCAGCTCGACTGGATCCGGGAGGGTGGCAGGAACAGATGGCCAGCTGGTTTCGATCACCTCCCTCGCGCGGGCAATCAAAACCCTCGTATCGACCCAGACCGAAGGCGACAGGGCAACCAAGGTGTCTTCCGCGACCACAAAACGACCTGCCGCTCGATGGACCCGCCAAAGTGCCGATCTGAGGCTCGCGGCCGCGTGGGCTTCGAGGGTGTCGGGCCACAGGACTCCGGCGAGACGGCGTCTTGGTACCGGAGCGCTCCGCAGTGCAAGGAACGCCACAAGGTGTTCCAGCCCCGCGGAGAGGCGAACCGAGGTGCCACGAGCCCGGAGCTCGAACGTGTCGAGAAGGCGCAGCGTCGGGCCGGCCTGTGCGGCCAACTCGTGACTGGGAAGCGACTCGGTAGTCACCTGCTGGACCTTTGGTGGAGGCTAGTTGGACGGACCGGCAAAGGGCAGAAAGGCCGAGCAGCCTAGTGGGAGACGAGCGGCCGAGTGAGAGCTAAGCTCTGTAAAGTTTCCCTTGATGGTTACCATGGCGCCTGCCGCGGGGTCAAGCCCCATTGGCATGACCATCCCGACGCGATAAGCTAAATGCATAACGTTGGTCTTTTCTTCTATTCCGTTACTGCTGCCCCAACGGACCCACTAAACCACGAGCCGGCTAGTGCTCGTGGTCGAGTGTCGTGGGATGGCAAAATGTGATCCGGTACGCCCTTCGCGCAAAGTCAGCATCGCCGTTGCCCGCCTGGCCCATCTATCGTCATCCCGTTGCCGCACCGGCCTCAGGGGTTTCCATTGGATCAACCCAAGTGTCGATGAAGGGAGCCACAGCACATGCCCGAGATGGTGGAGATCCCCGGCAGCGAGCGCACACAGATGGTCGGCTCGGAGCTGATCTCGTCGTCCGTGCCGGACGACGAGATCATCACAGCGACAATCGCGGTTCGACCGCGGCCCGCTGGGGCACGTCGCGCGGCAGAGATCGCCGAGCTCCCGCCGAGCCAGCGGCCGCGCCTGACCGACCAGGAATTCAACGAGATCTACAGTTCGGACCAGCCCGACGTCGACCGGGTCGTGGACTTGGCTCGCACCGGCGGCCTCCAGGTGCTTGACGCTTCCGCCGAGCGGCGCAGCGTTCGGGTCTCAGGCACGGCGAAGCAGTTCCATGACCTGTTCGACGTGACCCTCCAGAGGTACCGGATAGGCGGCAAAACCTTCCGGGGCCGAACCGGCCTGCTCAAGGTGCCGGCCAGCGCCGCCGACGTCATCGAGGGCGTGTTCGGCATCGACAACCGGCCGATCGCGCGGCGCCACACAACGGCTCAGGCCAGCACCGACCGCGCCAGCAGTCCGAGTGTGCCGACCGCGCTGCAGGTCGCGCGGGCGTACGACTTCCCGAGTGCAGACGGCTCCGGCGAGACGATCGCGATTCTGGAGTTCGGCGGCGGTTACCGGAGCAACGATCTGCAGGACTTCTTCACCGGCCTCGGGCTGTCAGTTCCCACCGTGGCGTCGGTCGAGGTCGACGGTGCGACGAACTCGCCTGTCGATGCGCCCGCAGTGACGTCTGGGCCTGCCGCGGCAGGCGCGCCTGCCGTGACAGATGTGAGCCCGCGTGACGGCGATCCGGGGGGAGGCGACCAGGTGGTGATCTCCGGGAGCGGGTTCACCGGGGCGACCGCCGTGATGTTCGGCTCGGTGCCAGGAACGATCCAGTCCGTGGACTCCGATTCACAGATCACCGTGACCAGCCCCGCCGCGACCGAGACGGTCGAAGTGAGCGTCGTAAGCCCCTCCGGAACGCCGACGGTATCAAGCCTCAACCCGGCGAACGGCGCCGCTGCCGGCCAGACGCAGGTGGCGGTGACTGGCACCGGCTTCACCGGTGCCACCGGGGTGGTGTTCGGGAACGTGCCGTCGGGGAGCGTTGCGGTCGCCTCCGACTCACAACTCCAGGCGACGAGCCCGCCGCCCAGCATGGGCGTGCACGTCACGGTGACGGGGACGGGCGGCACCTCGGCCGCCAATGCGGCCGACTACTTCATTTACAACGACAGCGACGGCGAGGTGACCCTGGACATCGAGGTCGCGGGGGCAGTCGCCCCCAAGGCGAATATCGTCGTGTATTTCGCCCCGAACGGTTCCGATGGCTGGCGGGACGTGCTCCAGCATGTCGTCACGGACACCACGAACAATCCATCGATCCTCTCGATCAGCTGGGGTGGACCGGAGGACCTCACCTGGACCAGCCAGCAGATAACCGTCATGGAGAACCTCTTCGTAGAGGCGAGCACCAAGAAAATCGCCGTGTTCGCCGCCTCGGGGGACAACGGATCGGCAGATCTGGCCCCGCAGGCCGCGGCCAGCAACCCGGGACCGCACTGCGACTACCCGGCGTCGAGCCCGAACGTCACCGGCTGCGGCGGCAGCACTCTGACGCTCTCCTCCGGTGCCCGCGCGAGCGAGGTTGTCTGGAACGACCCTGATCCAGCCGATACGACGGGAGTCGACACGGGAACATCGGGCGGCGGCGTGAGCGTCGTCTCCACGCCCGTGCCGTCGTGGCAGGCAGGCGCGGGTGTGCCGAACAATCCCAAGGGGGCGACCGGTCGCGGGGTTCCCGACGTCTGCGGGCATGCCGACCAATACCAGGTCGTGCTCCGCGGCGTGGTCACCAGCATCGGCGGGACCAGTGCGGTTGCCCCCCTGTGGTCCGGGCTTGCTGCGCTCGTCAACCAGCGGCTCGGGCGCCGCTTCGGACCGTTGCTCGACGTGCTGTACGGCTCCTCGGTCGCTGCAACGTTCTTCGACATCACGAGCGGGACCAACGGCACGTACCAGGCTGGCACGGGCTGGGATCCTTGCACTGGCCTGGGCAGCCCGGACGGGACCAAGCTCGTCGCGGCGCTCGCCGGCGGGGCACTACCTGTGGTGAATCAGATCAACCCGGCGGGAGGCCCAGCAGCGGGCGGCACGTCCGTCGTGATCACTGGGTCCGGCTTCACCGGTGCGACCAGCGTCGGTTTCAGCGTAACCGGTGCGCCGCAGATGACAGTGGACTCCGACACACAGATCACCGCGACCAGCCCCCCGGGCAGCGGCACCGTCGACATCACGGTCGTGACGCCCGCAGGGACCTCGGCGACCGTCGCTACCGATCAGTTTACCTACGCCTAGCGGCCCAGGGATTCAGAGCCGCAGCCCGCGGAGACCCGATGCCAAGGCGAACGCACCGGACGCCGGCGCCATGAGCGAGCTCGAGGTCCGGCTGCTCGATCGGTTCTCCGTGCGGGCGAACGGGCGGCTGGTGGCGCTGCCGACGGCTTGCCAGCGGTTGATCGCGATGGTAGCGCTGGAACCCAAGGGCGCCGAGGTCTCCGTGATCAGGCCCCTGCTGTGGCGCGAATCGGCTCCCGATGCGCGGACGGCGAGACTGCGCGCAGCCGTGTGGCACGTCCGGCGGGAGTGCCCCGGTCTGCTCACGTCGCGATTTGGCCGTGTTGGGCTCGCCGAGACGGCGGAGGTCGACCTGCACTGTGCCACGGAGCTAGCAACTGCCGTGCTAAGAGATGAGTGCGGATTCGCCGGCCGCGGCTCTATAACGAGCGCGCTTCGGTGGCTCGAAGACGACGTACTGCCGGACTGGTGCGAACCGTGGCTCGAGCCGTACCAGCGAAGCTACCGCGAGCTGCGGTTGTGCGCGCTCGAACGACTCGCGAAG
>Ga0302181_10000807_pt1 | contig 24840 bp, 26 predicted proteins | sample I_Palsa_E3_3_FD_198786 | JGI IMG/M metagenome (GOLD analysis project Ga0302181, IMG submission 198786) | Peat permafrost microbial communities from Stordalen Mire near Abisko, Sweden - I_Palsa_E3_3 | ecosystem: Environmental > Terrestrial > Soil > Palsa > Peat permafrost | place: Sweden...
TGCGCCCTTCGGTCCGAAGCTTGTTGCCGAAGTGCCGCTGATCGAATCGGTGCCCGGTGCGCTGGATGCGTCGGCCGAATACATCAACGTGAGGGTCGGCGCCGCCTATAAAAAGGGTAAGAAAACGATCTACTACGGCATGATGCCGAAGAAGTGCCCGAAGGGCGGCTTCCCGGTGAAGTCGGAACTGTCGTTCCTCGGCGGCGCGGTCGTGCCCGTCACATACACGGCGCCGTGCCCACGCAGAAGCCACCACTAGCCTGACACGCTACCCAGTGGAGGACGGCGCCGAGCCTACGACTTTCGCCCGAGGCTGGCGGCGATCAGGGCGGCCGTGCAGTTCTCCGACCATCAGGCTCGGGCGCAGCGGCTGGGGGCCAGTGGGCGCATCCGAGGGCGGCTCAGAAGACGGCTTTGCTTGTTTGTGGAGATGGCGGGTGAGGCCTAACACCTGTTGGGGCATTTCCTCCTCGGTCCACGAGCGCGAATCAGGTTCGGTCTGTGTCCACGGGTGTTCCGTCGGGGCGGATGAAGGAGATGTCGATGCCGAGTCGCATCGCGTTGGCGATGTTGGCCAGCTGCCCGAGTGTGAGGTTGTGTTTGCCCGCTTCAACCACAGAGAGGTAAGAGGCTGAGACGCCGAGGCGCTCGGCCACCTCGGCTTGGGTGAGACCGAGCGCGAGACGTGCGCCCTTGATCTCGCGGCCGACGACCTTGGCGTGGACTTCGGATACCGCGGTACGCGGCATCGTCTCAGGCGGCGGTGGAGTAGTGGAAGCTGGCGGCGACCGGCGCGGCCGCGGCGACCTCGAGGACCTCGATGTTGAGGTCTCCGCTGCGGTAGGCGAAGGGCTGCAGCCGCGCCCAACGCTCAGCGCCGTCAGCCCGCGTGACCCGCTCCCTGGTCTCGGGGTCGATGATCGCTAGGTCAGGGTTGATCCACTCGGCGTGCGGCCCACTGATCGCCACATCGTCGCCATCGGCGATGAGCTGCGCGACGGGCAACTCGATCCACTCCTTGTTGTCTCGGTCGCGCTCGAAGGTTGTGAAGTTGACTTGGATCATGGGAGGCTCCTTCAGTATCGGACGATTAGGTTGACCCCTTGAGTTATGATGCTATCACGTCGTCCGGAACGTAAGGCATAGAGTGGCATTCTCAGAAAGTGGCATTCTCAGAACTCGCCCGGGCGCAGAATCTCGTCTCTTTCGAGCATGAGATGCGCCCTGTCCGCCAGCGCCTGCGCACGGTCGGACAGGAGGAACCTCGCCATCCCGAGCAGGTCGGAGTTGCTGAGCAGGCGGGTGAGCGCGTCGCGCTCCTCCGTGAGCAAACCCGCGGCACCGTGCCCATGGCGCGCAACCACGAAGTCGGAGGTAGTTGAGGATGGCTCCTGGCAGCGCAAAGGTGTAGCCGTGGTCGATCAGCGTCAGGTGGCTTCCGTCCCAGCGCCAGTTGTCAGCGTGACGATCCTGCTGGGCGATCAGCGAGTCGAAAAACGCCGCAGGCAGGCACCAGGTCGGAGCCAGGGTCGGCGCCGCGTCGCGCGGCCATCCACTCGCCCGTAGCGAGAGCGAGCCGTCCTCGCCGGCATACTCGCGCAGCACGCACGGCGCGACGATCTCCTCCCACGGCGGCCCGAGCACGACCGCGAGCCGCCAGCTGGCCGCCTCGTGCAGCGGCGGCGTCTCGCCGGTCTGCCCGAAGGCAATCGCGTTGGCGACCTGCACCCCCGAGAACGGCTTGTGGAACACGACGTCGCCACCGACGAGCGCAAGCCGCTTCGTCGTATTCATACCCGGTGTGCTGGTTGGCGCCGGCGGGCCGACAAACGCCTCGCCGAGCATGCGCTGCTCAACGGGCAGAGCACCTTGCGCCGCCTTGAGGGCCGCGACCTGAGAGTCGATGTTCACGAGCGGAGCCTGCCGTGGCGAGAGACCACGGGCAAGGCCCAGCGATGCTGTTCGATGGGTAGAAACACCATGCCAAGCAACCTACGTCGCGCTTGCGATGGTTCGCTCGATCGTGACCTACTCGCCAGCCCGATCCCCTGTATAACCGGACCTCACGGAGTCAAACTTGGCGCGAAAACGCTCTTCCCTCCATGGCGGCTCACTTCCCCAGCTCTCGCCGTCAATGGGCCTTACCCATGACCTCGAAGACCTGCTCTATGTAGGCGTCGGGAATGTCCTCGTGGAAGAGGTCGCTCGTCGAGTTCACAAAGATCATCCGCGGGCGCGACCACTTCAACGGTTGCTCCAGTCGCTCTGGCCAGAGCTTGAGCGCAAACCCCTGCTCGTAGGAGTGCCCTGGGATGCTGCGCCAGCGCTCGGCGAACGTCTCTGCGTAACAGTGCGCGCAGTCAGGCGAGACCTTGTCACACCCGGTCACTGGGTTCCAGGTCGCCTCGGTCCACTCGATCGCGCTGTTGTCGGCCATCCTGCAGTTGGAGCAAACGCGCTTTGTTGGTTTGTGGAGCTGGCGGGGGAAGCGGGGTGACGGCCGGCCTGCTCAGGCCGCGAGCGCCTGACGGAGATCGCTTACCGCGAGATGTGCGGGTGGCCAGGTGAGTTGGAGCTCTTCGTTGCGCTCGAGTGTGTCTCGGACGCCCATGAGCTCCAGGCCAATGATGGCGTCGTGCTCGTTGTATTCGACGGTGTGACCCTCGGGTGTCTCGAGCGTCTTTGCGGCCGGGCCGTTTGGAGGGCCTACGTGGAGGTAGAGCACATCGCTGCGCTCGTCGTAGTCGCGGTAGTCGAAGTCGATGCCGGCGATCGTGATGGTCATGTCGTTATCCACGGGGATCGTTGTCCTGTACGACAGCGGTGACGATCCAGGCTGGCTCTTCGCTGTAGTCCACGACGACGCGCAGCCAGCCGTCAGGGAAAGGGTTCTCGCGATAGTAGCGCTCGCGATCGCCCTCAGGGTCCAGGACATGCAGGTCAGGGTGCGCCACTGTGTCGAGGATCGCGTCGATGTCGTCGAGCAGCCACGGTCGCTTCGCAGCGAGGTGCAGGTGCGAGCCGGCGTCGAAGACGACGCGGCGTCCATCTGGGTCGATTGTGCTGGGAGGGTCATAGGCCATAGGTCTCTCCGCCGACGAGAGCCCGCCGGATCGATTGAGCAGATCACCATAGGCCGCGCTTGGGACGGCACGCCACCGCGGACCAGTTCGCGAAGCGACAAGGTCGGTCTGCGCTCAGGCCGCGAGCGCCTGACGAAGCGCGCCTGTCGTTCATGGAAGAGGTCGCTCATCGAGTTCACGAAGATCATCCGTGGGCGCGACCACTTCAGCGGTTGCCCCAACCGCTCTGACCAGAGCTTGAGGGCAAACCCCTGCTCGTAGGGGTGCCCCGGGATTCCGCGCCAGCGCTCGGCGAACGTCTCCGCGTAGCAGTGCGCACAGCCAGGCGAGACCTCCTCGCAACCTGTCACCGGGTTCCAGGTCGCCTCAGTCCACTCCCAGGCCGGTGGCGACGAGCTTGCGGGCAGACGGGACCTCACCTGGATTGTGGCTCAGGCGGCCGCGAGCTCCTTGGGTAGGGCGGCGGCGACGGCTCGGCGTTGGGGTTTGCCGAGCCCGGCGGTGAGGCGTCGGATCTCCAGGGCGTCGTTGAACGCCTGCAGAAAGGCGCTGTCGGAAGTGTCCGGGAGCGGCTCGTCCAGGATCGCCTCGAACCACTGTGCCACGTCCGTCCAGCGCCAGATCTTGGTGCGGGCATCGAGGCGCCCCGCGGCGGGCGGGAAACCTCCGGGGCCACGTTTGCCGCTGACGAGCAGACGGATGCTCTCGGGTGTGCGGCCTGCGCGCTTGGCGATGTCGGCCATCGTGGCGAGGTCGTCCTCCTCGACGCGCAAGATGGTCGCGGAGGGCAGTGTATGGAGCAGTTCCTCCAGCGCCGAGACGAGCGCGCGGGGCAGACTCGTGGATCGCCGGTCGAATTCGAGCAGGAAGGTCCCGTCGTCGTCTGGCCCCATCAGCGAAGCGTCATCGATCCGCTCGTACAGGTGGACAGAAAGCTCGTCAAGGCTCCAGCCAGGGGCAAGAAGTCGCAATGTGAAAGTGTGGTCGCTCATGGCTTGCGGTGGGGACAGCGGGTGACGAATCGGTCGATCCTCTTGGCCTCGTTCTCAGCATTTCGGGGCGAGCCGTTGACCGAGAACGGAGGGCACTTGCCCGCCTCGCTCCCGGGGCAGTAGAGGATTCCCCAGTGGGCCCGGTTCGTCTCCAGCCGGAACCCCTGGCTCTCTGCCCGCTCGAGCGCCGCCTCGATCGGCTTCTTTGGATGCTTGGCCCTCAACGGTAGCAGACCTGTTGTGAACTAGCAACACATAGCATAGAACGCGACGACAGCTGGCTCTCGGCCAGCGAGCACAGCCTGTCGGCGAGCCCGACCGCGATCCCTGTCATAGGCATGTCGAGAAAGCTAGGCCGAGCTTGCGATGGTTCGCTCGATCCCGACCTACTCGCCACCCCAGTCCCCCATAAAACCGGGCCTCATCACACCAAAGTTGGCGCGAAAACGTTCATGTGGTGCGGACTGACGCCGTCGAACTATCGCGCCAGTATCGCGTCATAGGTCCGGCCGTTCGGATGAGCGGCTCAGGGATTCGCTCGTGGAAGAGATCACTCATCGAGTTCACGAAGATCATCCGCGGCCGCGACCACTTCAACGGCTGCTCCAGCCGCTGCGGCCAGAGCTTTAGCGCAAAACCCTGCTCGTAAGGATGCCCGGGGACTCCCCGCCAGCGCTCGGCGAACGTCTCCGCATAACAGTGCGCGCAGCCCGGCGAGACCTCCTCGCAACCGTCACCGGATTCCAGGTCGCCTCAGTCCACTCGATTGCGCTGTTGTCGGCCAAGGTGGTTACTCGTTTGGATTTGTAGGAATGTTGAGCAGATGGGTTACTGAATACGCTTGCTTGTTTGTGTAATAAAAAGAACCATGGAGTGGACCCGCTGTCGCAGACAGTGTCCGTCAAACAGCGTCCTCTGCGCTAAGGTGTTCAGGACTTTGTTGCTGAAAGCGGGCGAGTAACGTGGGTTGGGGATTCTGGGCGCTATTCAACCGGCTGATCAACCCGGATCGCGGCTTGGATCGCGACACGTATGCGCGTCGTCTGCGTCGCGCTCGGCTGCAGCGACTGAAGTCGAAACTGTGGCGTTGACTACTGCTTAGCCGGCGGGTTCCCCGTGTTTTGTGGGCGCCTGCGGGGTGGCCTTCGCGGGACTCGGATGGGGGAGGCCCAGATGTCGTGGACGATGCGCAGGCGGCCATGCCGCACGACGTTGTGCTCACGCACGACGGGAAGTTGCTGTTCGCCTACGCGGCGGACCAAGAGAAGATCTCCGCGGCCCGCCGCGCGCTCGAGAGCGCTCGCGGGGGAAGAGGGGAACCAGTAAAGACTGACCACTTTGGGAGACAACAACACCATGTGTCCGAAACGTAGGTATCTGTCGCCGGTCACAGGGCTGGACAGGTCGAGCCAAAGGTGAGCCGGGTCGTAGACCCGTGATCTCCGATCACGCGCCCTCACCTGCTCGGGTTCTTCGTTTGTTTGGCCGATAGGTGATCATATGAGCGCTGTGACGCAGCTACTGCCCCGGCATCGTCGGCGTAAGGAGCGGCGAAGCACCTTGACCAGCACGACCGTGCGGGCGGCCACGGTCCTCGTGTGGTGCTGGATCCTTTTACTACCGGCGGTGAGCCTCGGCGAGTCCGTGTCTTACTGGTCCTCGCCGAGCGTGCTCGGGGAAGCCGGGCGCTTTGACGCGGATCCCCAGGTCTCGGTGAACGCGAGGGGTGCAGCGGTCGCTCTCTGGGTCTCCGGGCAGTCCGAAGGTGCTGAGAGCGAAATCCGGGCAGCGTCACGGCCGACCGATTACGGCAGGTGGGAAGCTGCCGTCACCGTCGCAAAGGCAGAAACGTTCTCGCCGGCCGTGGCGATCGACTCGGGGGGTAGTGCCATCGCGGCTTGGAGCAGCGGATATATCAACAATGAAGCAACTGTCTGGGCGGCCGTTCGGCCTATCGGACACGTCAGCTGGTCTGCGCCTGTGAAGCTGGGGATCACCGAAAACGCCGTCGGTTATCGTCCATCTGTCGCGTTCGATTCTCGCGGCAACGGGTTCGTGGTATGGGGAAGCTCGCGAGGCATCCGTGCGGCTATCCGCCGTTCACAGAGCGGGAGATGGCAGACACCGATCAATGTCAGCGCGACAGGCGGTGAAGACGCTCGCGTCGTGCTCGACGCGCGTGGGGACGCAATTGTGGCTTGGGAAGGGTTTGAGGGTATTCAGGCCGCGATCAGGCCCAAGGGGTCTCGCCGCTGGCAGGCGCCGGTGAGCATCTCGGGCCCCGGGTTGGGGACCGGCGGAAGTCCGGGCGGACCCTCGCTCGCGGTCGACCGGCAGGGCACTGTCGTGGCGATATGGAGTTTGACGAAGGGCGTCTACAACAACGTCCCGCACATCATTCAGTCTGCATCCAAGCAGCCCGGCCACCCGTGGACCCCGCCCGTGGACGTATCGCAACCTGGATGGGATACGGGTGCTCCTGATGTGGCGATGGATTCTCGAGGTGACGCCGTAGCCGTCTGGAGCGCTGCCATGGGCAAAGATGTCGAAGTTTCGGGCACTCCTATCGTCCAGGCCGCTACCCGCCTTGCGAACGGCATGTGGCAGCCCCTCATCGACCTCACCTCACCCGACTCCGTGCCGTCCAATCGTGAACTCGACGGTGAACCAAAGGTAGCCGTCGGCCCGCGGGGCAATACGATCGCGGTCTGGGAACACGTCAGCGACGGCGAAAGTATTCAGGCCGCCGAGGGGACTGCTGGTGGTGCCTGGCAGAGCCATACAGAACTCGGTCCCTCGACGTTTGGAGGCGGGCAACAGCTGCGCTTCAGCAATCCCCAGGTAGCGGTCGACGACCGCGGAAACGCGGTCGCTGTCTGGAGCTCACAGGTCCCCACCAACCGCATGATCATTCAGATGAGTGAATACCGGCCCCTCGATCTTGCCTTCCCTGTGATGTCTAGTAGCGGGCGTGGGGGCTAATGATGGTGGGAGTGAGGCCGATACTTCCTAGGCGTAGAAGGGTTAGCAGGACAGGCCTGATGCCCATCCCCGCTGTTTCGGGGAGGGACAGCACCCAAACCAAATCATGGATGGCATGCGAGCACAACGAACGGTGATCGTGGGGGTGATCTCCACGCTGGCGGCCCTCCTCGGGGCGTGGTCCGCCCTGGCGGCGCCGGTGTCGGTTGGACATTCTGGGTGGACGTGGGGCGACCCCACACCGCAGGGCGAGAACCTCAACGATGTCGTATTCGCGGGGGCGCGTGGGTACGCCGTCGGTGCCTTCGGCACCGTGCTCCGCTCGGACGACGGCGGCAACACCTGGATCGGGCTTCCCAGCGGAACGAGGAACAACCTCTCGCTGGTGCAGGAGGTGGAACCCAACACCGTCGTCGTCGGTGGTGGCTGCACCGTGCGGGAGTCAGTGAACGCGGGCGAAAGCTTCCAGCGACTACCGGTCGACGAATCCGAAAGCAAGTGCACCACGACGATCGCCTCGTTCTCGTTCCTCGACGCGAGCACCGGCTTCGTGGAGCAGTCCGACGGCACGATCTTCCTGACCACGGACGGTGGGCAGACCTTGACGCCCAAGACGTCCGTACCGCTCAATGGTGGGACCGCGGAAAAGCTCGAGTTCATCTCGCCGACCACTGGGTTCGCCGTCACTGGCGGCAGCGGCGGTGGGCGGATCTTCCGCACGACTGACGGCGCTGACTCCTGGACCCAGGTAGCCTCCTCGCCTGCGCCGCTGGCGGATATCACGTTCGTGACCCCGACGACGGCCTATGCCGTGGGTCAGAACAGCACGCTGCTGCAGAGCACCAACGAAGGCGTCACCTGGCAGATGCTTCCCCTGGCGTTGCCGGCCGGCACGCCGGCGCTCTCGCTGACGCATATCTCCTGCAGCGATGTCATGCACTGCCTGATCGCGACCGCGCCGGCCGCTGGAGGAAACACGAACGTGCTCGTCCGCAGCACCGACGGGGGCATGACGGGATCGCTCGTGTCGCCGTCGGAACTCAACCTGCTCTCCGTCTCGTTCTCGACTGCGTCTGATGCCGTGGCTGTGGGCCAGTACGGCGCGACCGTGCTGTCCTCTGACGGCGGAGCGACGTTCCCAAATCTGATCTCGCACAACCTCCGCTCGGGGCTGCACGGGCTCCTAAGGCTTGGTCAGTCCGCGCTCGACGCCTATGCGCCGTGGCCGGCGGGGCAGATCGCCGCGACGACCGACAGCGGCGAAAGCTGGAACCTGCTGCGCGTCCCCACGTCGGCGAACATCGAAGATGTTGCTTTTCCCACCACGCAGGTCGGCTACGCGCTGAGTCACACTGGGACGGTCTTCCGCACTGATGATGCCGGCGTGAGTTGGTCGATCCTGACCTCCGGCGGACCCACGCCGGTCGCGCTGCTGGCTCCCGACACCAACACCGTGCTGCTGGTGGGACCCACCGGTGTACGGCGCTCCACCGACGCCGGCGCGAGCTTCGCTTCCGTCAACGAGGCGGTCTCGATCGGCCGCAAGCACGGTAGGCAGCGCAAGGCACAGCTGTCGAGCTTCGACCTCGCCCGCGGCGCGCAGATCGCGGGTACAGCGATCTTCGCTTTCGGTAGAGATGTGCTGGAGTCCACAAACGGCGGCAGCACCTGGACGCTCGTCCCGCGTCCGCTGCCCAGGCACCCAGTCACCGCGATCTCGTACGTCAGCCCAACAACGGGCTACGAGATCTCCGACCGACGCATGTTCTTCACCGGAGACCGTGGGCGCAGCTGGAAGGAAATCCTCTCCGTCGACGCCTCCAACGTCGATTCCCTCGTGCAACTTTCCTTCAGCAGCGCAGCGGACGGCTATGTACTTGGTCAGCTTCAGGGCAACGACAACGTCCTCATGCACACCGAAAACACTGGCGCCACGTGGACACCCGAGGTCCTTGGGTTCCCGCTTGGATCTGTAACGGCGGGGGGCTCGGTCGACTACGCCGAGGGCAGCGCAAGCACGAGCCTCTTCCAGACCACCGACGGAGGTCTGAGCCCCAACCCCTCGACGCTCACGCTCTCGATCGTGGGACCGCGCAAGCTGAGTGTTGCCAAGCTCAAGCGGGCCACCAACCGGGTGCACCTGAGCGGACACCTCAGCCCCGCACTCGAAGGCGAAATCGTCATCATTTCGTATCTCACAAATGGCTCGTGGCACTTCAAGAACGTCACCGTGAGCGCCAGTGGCACCTTCGCGCTGACGGTGCCCGGAATCAGAGCCACAACCGACTTCATCGCGCAATGGACCGGTAATGACCTCATCAGCGGAGCCGGCACCGTGGCGACCCAACTCACGGTCAGCCACAGAAGGACACACAAGCACGCCGGTTGAGCGTCTCGGGCCGGGAAGCCGTGTATCGCCCCTGCTGGTTGCCCGGTGTCGTGTATGTTCGTGTTTGCATCCGTACACGACAAGTGAGGAGTAACCGTGTCCGACTTCCTTGACGACAGGCGCAAAGAGATCAAAGATCGGCTGAAGGAGCTGAAGCCGGTAGTGGAGGAGTTCCACCGGCTCGAGGCTGCCGTGGAGGCCCTCGCGAGCGTGGTCGGCTCGGCTGCGTCTGAGGCCGGCTCGGTCGCCGTCGCGACCGTCACACGCCGCCGCCGCAAAAAAGGACCAGGGCGTCCGCGCGGCTCGGACAAACGTGCGCGCAAAGCGGCTCTCCTCAGTACTCCTCCGGCCAGCACGCCGGCCGCCAGCACCCCAGACAAAACAGAACCCAAAAAACCAGGTCGCCCCAAAGGAAGTGGAAAAAAAGCTGGTCGTCCCAAAGGCAGCGGGAAAAAAGTCGGTCGTCCCAAAGGCAAAGTAGGACGGCCCAAAGGCGGCGGTAAGCGCGCGACGGAAACGGTGTCGCTCGTGCAGGCACAGCCCGGCATCACGATCCCCGAGCTCGCGGCGAAGATGGGCATCAAGCAGAACTACCTCTACAGGGTGCTCCCGGGGTTGGAGCAGGACGGAAAGCTGGAGAAGAAAGGCCGCGGCTGGTTTCCGAAAGCCCCCTGACGCGGTTATCGAGGCCACGGTAGGCCCATCAGCTGATGTTTCCGCTGATAGTGTCCCGTTTTGCTCGTCTCGTCGGTGTAGATGATATGGAGCGCTCCGCCCCCAAACGCCGGACTCTTCCCACGACGCTCCTCGACGTCGGGCGCGAAGAGGGCCGCCCCGCCCAGAAGAAGGAGGGACCTGAACGCGCCGTGCGGGATCGTGGGAGCGAGTCCTCGATGCTGCGCGACGCACGCAACGTCGCGGCTGCTCGCAAACGCCAACTCAGCCCACCAAAAAAGCCAAAGTAGTCTGGCGACCGAACATCGTCAAGGCTCAACAACCCAGGTGATCCCCCAACTCAAACCCCGCCAACTCCTTGACCACCTCGCTCAGCGAGTTGACTACGATCACGTCCTCGGCTCCAAGCTCTTCAATAACATCGAGCAGCCGTTCTTCCAGCTTCAGGGTCTCGGCGTAGTACAGCGCCGCCTCGATGTACCTGCAGTCCGCCCAGGCACGGAGGATCGCAACGAGCTCTTGCTTGGACTTCAGCGTCAGCTCGACCTCGACCGCCACTGGCAACGCGGATGGAGCTGAAGCTGAGGTAGGGGATGCTGGTGTATCCGGGTCATCGAGCGTGCCGGGTGGCCAGACTACGATGTCGGGGAAGTGGGATCGCCTCTCGCCGTGGCGGTGGATGTCGACGCTGGCCAGCCGGCGCCCAGCCTTGCGCTCGTCGCGGTGCAACTCGCGCTCCCCTATCACACGGTAGTCGGCATACCGGCGTTCCAGGGCGGCCGCGACGCTGGCGCAGGCGATCGTGTGCCGTGCATCCTTGATCGTGACGCGGGCGGTGCGCAGCCCTTCGGGATAGGTGTAGGAGCCGGCGTTCGCGTGTTTGCGGGCCAACCTGCGACCCGCGATCGTCGCGGTGTAGAGGTCGGGATGGTCGACCAGCACCGAGTGGCGCTCGAGGAGCTCCAGTCCCACGAGCTCATCAAGCTGCTCGCGAGCCGCCGCGACACTCAGCTGGTCGCGCTCGGCCAGCGCCTCGGCGGTGATTGCGCCGAGCACGGTGGTCCAGGCGATCGTTCTTGCTTGCTGGATCGTCTCTGGGGAGACATATGCGGTAGCGGTGGCAACGGGCATGGGCGAGGTCCCTAAGAGCTGTCCTTCGAGCCGCGAGCGACCGCGTCGCCCAGCCGGCCGGCGGCATAGAGCGCCGCCTCCGTGGAGGCGAATTGGACCTCCAGGCGTACGCGTCCGTAGGCCATCGGGCGGACCTGCACCTCGGTGCGCAGCACATCGCCCCACGCCTTCGCGACCGCGTGAACACCCTCGTCGAGGTATTGCGCCGGCTGTCGCTTTTTACGAGGTGCCCGCTGGTCCTCGTTGCTTTCACGCGCACGGGCCGCGGTGCTCATCACCGTCCATTTCTCCTTGACCGCCCTACGGGCCAACTTGTCACGCACGTCGGGATCCTTTGCCGCGAGCAGTTCGACTCCGTGCGCCAGACGCAATTCGCCGCGCTCCAGGAAGCCAAGGATCTCCTCGGACAGATCCAGCATCCGCACCATGTTCCCCACCATGCTGGTGCTGCGGCCCACGCGTTCCCCGATCTCCCGATGGGTCAGGCCGAGTTCCCGCAGGGTCGCGAAGGCGCGCACCTCCTCCACGACGTTGAGATCCTCACGCGCGACGTTCTCAATCAGCGCGACTTCAAGCGCCGCAGCGTCGTCGTAGGAGCACACCAGCGCTGGGATGCTGTCCAGACCGGCGATCTCGGCCGCGCGCCAGCGCCGCTCCCCCGCTACCAGCTCATAGCCGCCCTCTGGGCGGGGACGCACGAGCACCGGCTGCAGCACGCCGTGCTCGCGCAGCGAACCCGCCAACGCCTCCAGTGCCACCTCGTCGAAGTGATAGCGGGGCTGTGAGAAATTAGGCTCGATCTCCTCCAGCGGCAACTCTCGCAACACCGGTGCAGCCCGCGGGTCTCCCATCGCTTATCTCCTGTCCCGTCGCGCCGCGGGTCCCTGTTTGGCCGTGTCGGCCAACCCCGCGAGGACGTCGTCCCGAACCCCTGCTCGTATTCTAACCCTTCGGCATACCTGGATGGAACTGGGTTGGGTGCCTTGTGGGAGACAACAACACCTCCCGCCCGGAACACAGGCATCTGTGGCCGGTCACAGAGGTGGGAGGGTCGAGCCCGGGGATCACGGACCGCCACAAGCTGGCAGTCCTGCTATTCCTGATCTGCCGGACACCAAACTCCTAATCTGCCAGGCATCGAACTCATAATCCGTCCAGGCATCTATTCACAATCCGCCCGGGGACACAGGGTGGGGAGGGATGAACCGTCTATGCGTGGGCGAAGTCGCGTCGCTCGCGTGGGACCACGCCGAGGCGAGCGCCCAGCGGTGCTAGGAGCGCCGCGAGCGTGGCTGCCGTCGGATTGGTCTGGCCACGCTCGATCCGCGAGATCTCGCCTTGGTCGATGCCGGAGGCGGCGGCGAGCTGCTTCTGCGTGAGCTTGTGCTGCTTGCGCAGCTCGCGCACCTCACGGGCCATTGCGTAGTGGGCGTTGAAGGCATTCCAGCGCGCGAGCGCCTCTGGGCCATCGGTCTTTGCCTTCTGCTCGACTTCATGGATGTATTCATCGAATTTTGTGGCCATGGTGGTGCTCCGTGTTGAGTTGCTTGTCCTAGGTATTATGCAGCATAATACATATTAGTCAAGGCCTGCGCTTACCTCGTCGTTTGCGCAGGCCGCCGATCTGACGCGCCTGCTTGGCTGAGCGATCCTGCTCGGCCTTCCAGCGTGTCAGGCGCTGCTTGGCGCGCTTGATCTCGGCGTTCTGGCGCTTGTCGCTCGGTTCCTTGCCCTTGTCGTAGCCGGCGAGCAGCAGCACGACCTTCTTGCCGTGGGCATGGCAGAAGACGCGCAGCAGGATGTCGGTATGAGCCTCCTCCAGTTCCTCGGGGACCGGCAAACCGCGCTCGCGCAAAATGGTCGCCGCGTCATGGCGCACCCGGAACTCGAAGATGCCATTGGTGCCTCCTACCCACTTGCCCCATGAGGAGCCGCAGACCGCGGTGCCCTCATAGGCCAGCACGTTGTCCAACGCAGCGGCCAACGACTGCTCCTTGAGCTCATCCAGGCCACGCAGAAAGTCGAGGACTGGCTCACGGCCATTCTCCTCGTAGAACTCGAGCTCCCATTCCGGCGCACGCATCGCCACCCAAAGCTACGCACGGGTTAGGACGCCGCGCTCGATCGACCCCCAGCAAGCAGTCCCGGGCTTCGTCGCCGGCCAATAAATCCGCGAATCACCCATTACTCGCTACCCCGGACAACCAACAGTGCTCACAGCCGACGCGCTGCTCCCATCATCAAACCCAAACGTGGCCGAGAACGGGAACCCCCCGGCCGGGCAGCTCGCGGGCAGCGTCGCCCCCTTCGGGTCAAACCGCACCCGCCTACCCCCAACCGTCCGGTAATAGGTCTGCGAGCGGGTCCCGAGCGTCGCGGACATTTCGACGATCGCGCCATCGGGGGTGTTGGGCAAGACCGGAATCAGCGGGATCGTGGCTTCGATCGAATCGCCTCGAGGGCCGGGGACGATCACACCCGTGAACACGAACTGGGTGGCGATCGGCAGCTTGCCGATCGCGTCGAACACCAACGTTGTGTGGCCGCCCATGCGCGGTCCGTTGAAGACGGTGAGGGCCGCGATCTCGGGCCTCCTCACGGTGCCGAGCAGTAACTCAACCTTCACCCTGCCGGTGCCTACCCGTGCGCCCGTTGGGCAACTCTGCGAACCGTGTTCGAGCTTGGCTTCGCTGCACGTCGCGAGGCCCGCAGTGTTGACGCCCATACCTGCCGGCAGCCGCACGTCGAGCTGTGTGAGCGCGGTCGGAAACGCTCCTTCCGGAGCTTCGATCTGAAAGCCAAATCCGAGCGTGGTGCTCGCACCCGACCGCTTCGGGCTGAGGCTGACTTGGAGCTTGGCGCTCTGCGCCGCCTCTGCGGAGCCGGTCAGGCAGGCGCAGATCAACAGCGCGCCCACGAGGGCCCCGACTCCAGCAAGGCCGCCGCGCTTGCGCACCCCAATCCGGGCGGTCATTTGAGCCGCAGATTGCCGGTGATGTGCGTGTTCATGTTGAAGTAGATGCGATTGATTTCGCCCGAGAACTTGGCGGTACCGGAGGCGTGGGTGCGCCCGCGCGTGCCGCCGTGCAGCGTGATCGAGCCGCTGAAGTACCCGATCGTCTTGGTTGCGGAGTTGATGTGCGCGATCGCGGTGCCGCTGATCGAGCCGCCGCTTAGCCAGGCGGTGTACTTGGCGGTGACGAGCGTGCCGGACAGCGTCATTTCCATCACCACGCTGCAATTGAAGCTGCCCTTGCCGATGCCCTTCTCGTTGATGGTCGTGCCGCTGCTGCTTTCCTTTTTCAGTTCGCCGACCTCGTTGACCGACGTGTATGCCGAGCTCGCGCGAGCGCGCATGAGCGGCAAAGATTGGGATCCCACCCACCCGGCGCCGGCGGCATCGACAGACGCCGGCGGGCCGGCAAGCAACAGCGCGAGCAGGCACGCGGGGGCGAAGGTCTTGAAGTGGATTCGATGCATGGGCAGCTCTCTCGATCCTAACCGTCTGCTCGCGGCACAGTTGCGGGCTGGACGCCCAGATCCGCGTGCGGTACCGTCCCTCGTGGGATGTCACGTGCGCGTACCACGGGTGTGTCTGCCGGGGAGCTGGTATTGGGGTTGGTGATCGAGCGCCCCGATCATTGCTTCAGCTTGGACGCACGCCTGGCAACGCGTTTCGCCTCGGCATCGTTCAGCCCGACGACCGCTTACAACGCGGTGAAACGGCTGGAGAAGGATGGGCTGGTGCGTGCCGTGGATGCAGGGCAGGATCGGCACTACGTCATTTACGAGGCGACGCCCGCGGGCAAAGAGCACATACGCAACTGGGTTCGAGCGCCCACGAGCGCGCCGCTGTTGCGTGAGGAGCTGCACGCAAAGGTCGCCTTGTGCGAGCCGCGCGACTTGCCGCGTGTGATCGAGATCGTCTACTCCCAAGAATGCGCGTGTACGGCTGAGCTGGAGCGCATCCGCGAGCGGGTCGTCGCCGAGCAGGGGGGCAGGGGTGGACCTTTACCGCTCGCGGAGAGGGAGTGGTCGGAGCTGATGGAGGACGCTCTCGTGGAATGCGAAGTCGCCCATTGGGGCGAACGCAGGACCCAGCTGGCGGAGCTGCGCCGCTATCTGGAGGGGTTGCGCGGCGAGGCCGAGCGGCGGGCGCTCGCTGAGCATCGGCGTTCGGTGGCGGAAGATCGGCGGAGGGCGTGAGCACCCTGATGGGCAAACCCAGAGGGCGCAGCACAGACGAGCTGCTGCGGCTGACCGACGTTAGCAAGAGCTACCGTCGTGGCCCCCAGGAGCTGGAGGTCTTGCGAGGAGCGAACCTGCACGTGCGCGCGGGCGAGGTGGTCTGCGTATTGGCGAGTCGCGGCGCGGGCAAGACGGCGCTCTTGCGAATCGCGGCGGGGATCGAAAGCCCCGATTCGGGCGATGTGAGCTTTGAGGGTCAGGATCTGGCGGCGTGCTCCGATGCCCAGCTCTCGCGTCTGCGCGGTGAGCGGATCGCGTGGGCCGGCAAACGCGGGCCGCGGACGGGCGTGCAGATGTTCGACTACATTGCGAACCCGATGCTCGCGTGGTCGGGTAGGGGCGTACAGAGCGGAAATTGGATCCGGCGATGGCAACAGAGCCGCGCCTACAGGCGGACCGTTGACGAGCGTGCGCAAGCGGCACTCGAGCGTGTCGGGGCGGCGGGATGTGGTAATGAGCACTGGGAGACGATGAGCGACTGGGAGCGTGCGCTGGTCGAGCTCGCGCACGCGATCGCCCCTGGACCCGCGTTGGTGCTGCTCGACGACGTGACCGACAACCTGGGCGGTATTGAGAGAAAGGACTTCATCGGGCTTGTACGGGCAATCAGCAGAGAGCTGGGAATGGGGGTGTTGATGAGCGTCTCCGATCCCCAAGCGACGCTGCTGTCGGATCGGATCATGGCGTTAGACGGGGGCAGGCTGACCGAGGCACCACAGCGACCGGCGACCGAGGAGCCGCCGCCGTCCCGCGGCAACGTGTTGGAGTTCCCCGGGGTGGGGTCTGCACACCTCGAGGCCGGGCACGCCAGCAGCTCGTAGTGCTCGAGCTGCGCGAGCTGGTCAAGTACTATCGGGCGGGCGACGGTGAGCTCGTTCGAGCGGTTGACGGGGTAACGCTGCAGATCGCGGCCGGCGAGCTCGTGGCGCTGTACGGGCCTTCTGGCTCCGGCAAGACGACGCTCGTGAAGCTGATCGCGACGTTGCTGAAACCCGACAGTGGCGCGGTGATCGTGGATGGCCGGGAGATCTCCGCGCTCTCCGAAAAGCAGGCGTCGAGGTACCGGCTGTACGAGTTGGGGTATATCGCCCAGGCCTTCGATCTGCACAGCGGCGGGAATGTGCTCGAGAACGCGGCGGGGAAGCTGTGGCTGACGAAAGACGTCCGCCGTGCCGCGCAGAAGGTGGAGCCGTTGCTCGTGCGGCTGGGGCTCGGCGAGCGCCTGCGCAGCCTCCCGCGCGATCTCTCGATGGGCGAGCGCCAGCGTGTCGTGATCGCGCGGGCGCTGTCGATGAAACCGAAGGTCGTGCTCGCGGACGAGCCGACGGGCAGCCTCGACTCCGAACGCAAGCGCGAAGTGCTGGAGCTGCTGCGGGAGGTGTGCAAGCAGGACGGAGTGGCGATGCTGCTCACGACGCACGACCCGCAGGCGGCGGCGTTCGCCGACCGGGTGCTGGAGCTCCGCGATGGACGCCTGGGGGCGTTCGATCCGCAGTGGCTGAAGCCGCCCGACGGCACGAACGCTCAGGAGGAGTAGACGATGGCGCTGTCGGGGATCCTGAAGAGCTACCGGGCGCGGCTGCGCGTGCGGGTGGTGCTCGTGCAGGAGCTGCTGGCCGTGGTTGGCCTGGCGGTGGGTGTGGCGTTGCTGTTCTCCTCCCAAGTTGCCGGTACGAGCTTGAACCATTCGGTTTCGCAGCTGAGCCGCGATGTGGTTGGCAACATGCAGCTACAGCTGCGGGCTCGTGGCCCGCGGGGCTTTCCCGCTGCACTGTTGAGCGAGGTACGACAGATCCCCGGTGTGCTCGAAGCGCAGCCGATCTTGGAGGAGCAGGCCGTGCTTGTCGGTCCGCATGGGCGCAAGTCGGTCGAGTTGCTCGGTGCGCCGCCGAGCTTCGCGCACCACCTGCGCGAATTGCCGGGGCACCTGACCGCCGAACAGGTCGCTCACCAGCAGGAGCTGGGACTGCCCGCCCCGGTAGCAGCGGAGATCGGCGCCAGTGGGTCGCTGCAACCCGTCGAAATTCAGGTCGGGACACATGTCTCGAGCACGCTCGTCGGCGCGGTTCTCGAGCAACGCAACATCGGCGAACTGGTTCACAGCCCCGTGGCGATCGCGCCGATCGCCTACGCGCAGGAGCTCAGCGGCACGCCCGGGCTGCTCACACGGATCTTCGTGCGCACGGCGCGCGGCCGCGAAGCGCAGGTGCGCGCGGCGCTCGAGAGATTGGCGGCCGGGCGGCTTGCGGCGGCTGGGGGGCGGGCGGGCGGGATTCCATCCGTCGAGCCCGCCGACTTCGACGCGACGCTGTTCGCGCAGGCCTCGTCGTCGACCAATCAGAGCGCAGGGCTGTTCGCGGCGATCAGCGCGCTGGTGGGCTTCCTGTTCGCCTTCGATTCGATGCTGATCACGACGGCCTCGCGGCGCGACTTGATCGCGGAACTGCGTGAGAACGGCGCGACACGCTTCAGGACGATCCAGACGCTGATGTTCGACGCCCTGATCCTCGGCGTGCTCGGCTCAGCGCTCGGGCTGGTGCTCGGCGATCTCGCGTCGATCGTGCTGTTCGGAGCGAATCCGGGCTATCTGTCGTTCGCGTTCCCGGTGGGTTTGCAGCGGGTTGTGACATGGCAGAGCGTCGCGATCTCGGTCGCGGCGGGAATGCTGGCCGCCGCCGTCGGGGTGCTGGTACCTCTGCGCGCGGAGCTCTCGCGCCCGTTGCGCGGCTCGTCAAATGCAGCGCGTTCGGTGCCGGGCTCGCGAGGGAGCCGACGGTGGCGGACGATCCAGGTCGCCGGGGGGCTGGCGTGCCTGGCGCTAACGACGATCATCCTCGTATTCGAACCGGCGGACGCGATCCTCGGCAGCGCAAGCCTGATCGTCGCGCTGTTGCTCCTGCTGGCGCCGTTGTTTGACGTTGTGATCAGTGCTTTCGATCGCATGCAACGTCCGCTGTACTCTGCCGCCACGCGAGGAGCGCTGATCGAGCTGCGTAATCCAGGTACGCGCACGCGTTCACTGGCGATCGCGGCGACGGGGGCGATCGCGGTGTTCGGCAGCGTCGCGATTCAGGGCGCTCACAGCAACCTGCAGAAGGGTCTGGATCAGACGGCGGGGCGCCTGAATCGCGTCACCGACGTGTGGGTCTCGGTCGCGGGGAGCGCCAATACGCTCGGGACGACACCGTTTGCGACCGCCGCCGCGGCGCGCCTCCAGGCGCTGCCCGGCGTACGCTCATTGGCGGTCTATCGCGGCAGCTTCCTCGACATCGGCAAGCGCCGGGTGTGGGTGGTTGCGCCACCGTCGAGCTCGCCCGCGCCGATCCCCGCCGGTCAGATCGTGCATGGCAACTTCGCGCTTGCACAGGCGCGTCTGCGCGGGAGTGGCTGGGTCGTGCTCTCGCAGGCGATCGCCAACGAACAGCACCTGCACGTCGGAGAGTCGTTCACGCTGCCCTCACCGAAGCCCACAAGATTTCGCGTCGCGGCGCTCTCCAGCAACATCGGCTGGCCGCCGGGCGCGATCATTATGAGCTCCGCCGACTACGCGCGGGCGTGGGAATCGAGCGAAGCGAGTGCTTACAACATCGACATGCGGCCAGGCGTAAGTCCGACTCAGGGAGCGGCCGAAATCAGGCGGGCGCTCGGAGCCAACTCGGGCCTGTCGGTGCAGACCGTCCGCCAGCGCGAAAACGAGTGGGGGGCGGGCAGCCGTCAGGGGCTCTCGCGACTGTCGCAGATCGCGCTGCTGGTTCTGATCGCCGCGGCGATGGCGATGGCGATGGCGATCGGGGCTATGCTGTGGCAGCGCCGAGGGCAGCTTGCAGCCGACAAACGTGACGGTTACTCTCGGGGCGTGCTGTGGCGAGCACTGATGTGTGAGAGCGGCCTGCTGCTGCTGGCGGGCTGCACGATCGGCGCCGTCTTTGGGCTCTACGGACAGGTGCTGGGTACCCATTTCCTGCAGGGCGTGACCGGGTTTCCCGTCGTATTCTCGGTCGGCTTGTGGGTGGCGCTGTGGAGCGTCATATTGGTGAGCGGCGCCGCTGGCGTTATCGTCGCGATACCGGGGTACTTCGCTACAGGGGTTCGCGCGAGCGCCGAGTAGGGCCGGTCAACGAAGAAATCACAGTCTGATAAATAGAACGTCATGAATGTCCTGCACCGACAGACCGCCACGCTGGCTCGCTCTACCGGGCGCGAGCTGTTTTGGGGGTTGCGGGGAGTCTCGCGCGAGGTTGCCGGCTGGCGCGAGCGGGCGGCGGCGATCCCCGATGAGCAGCTGCGCGCGGACGCGCTTTCAGCACTTGATCAAAAGCGGGGGAGCATCGACGGCGCGGCGCTGTTCTGGACGCTGCCGAAGGAGCGCAACCGGGATCTGCTCGGAGTGCTGGTGGCCTACGAGGTGCTCGCCGACTATCTCGACTGTGTCAACGAGCGGGGCGCGGGGCGCGGCACCGCCAATGGCCGTCAGCTGCACTTGGCGCTCGTCGAGGCACTGGAAGCGAGCCCACCCACCCGACCCACCCCACCAATCTCCGACTATTACCGCTATCACTCGAGCGGCGATGACGGTGGGTACGCCCGCGCGCTCGTGTCCACTTGTCGTGTCGGCTGCGAGCGGCTGCCCTCCTATGAGGCGGTCAAGCCTTTCCTGATGCGCGCCGCCGAGCACTCGGGGGTGCTGGGGCTCAACCATGAGCCCGACCCTCTGCGGCGCGAAGCGGTGTTGAGGGAGTGGGCGGACGATCAGATTCCCGCCGATTCCACCCACCCCGCTGATCCGGCCGACGAGCGTTGGTACGAGCGCGCGGCCGGCTCGTCGGCGTGGGTGACCGTGCTGGCGATGCTAGCGCTGGCCGCCAAACCTGGGCGCGCGGTAGATGGGGGCCTGCACGGTGTTGAGGTGGCCCGTACGTACGACGCGTACGCGCAGTGGGTCGCGCCCGCCGGGGCGATGCTGGACAGCTTCGCGGACATCCTCGAGGACAGATCGAGTGGCGATCACAGCTACATCGCGCACTACCCGAGCATGGATGTCGCGACCGAGCGAATCGGCGAGCTGGTGCGCCGCTCGCGCAGCGAAGCACGAGCCCTACCCGGCGGAGCACGGCACTCGGTGCTCCTCAGCTCGATGATCGCCTTTTTCCTATCCAAGGACGCCGCGCGCAGCCCCGAGTTGCGCGCGAGCGCCCGCGAGCTGCGCCGCGCCGGCGGCCCGCTCGTGGCACTGCTGCTGCCGGTGTTGCGCCTGTGGCGTACCGCGTACGGCCAACGCTCGGCTTAGAGGCGGGTGGGCGGGGCCTTAATCCCCCCTAGCCCCGCTTAACGCCGAATCCATTTTTATAAAAGTAGGCAAGCGGCGCCACCGCGAGGAGTATCGGTGGCGCACCATGTCCGCCTCCAACACCAACGGCACCTTCCGCTCGCTCGAGTATGGCTTCGGCCTGCTGGCGCTGTTCACGCCCGAGCGGCCGGTGTGGGGGATCGCGGAGCTCGCGGCGGAGCTGAAAGTCAGCCCCTCGACCGTCCACCGCTACACCACGACCGCTCTGAACCGGGGCTACCTGGAGCAGGCGGAGCGCCGGCTCTATCGGCCCGCGCGCCGCTGCGCCGAGCTCGGGATGGTGGTGCTCGAGACGCTGTGGTCGAGTGGGCGTGCGCGTCCGATTCTGCGCGAGCTGCGCCGCCGCACTGGTCGCACCGTGAGCCTCGCGGTGCTCGATCGGCCGGACGTCCTCTACCTGCAACGGCTGTGCGGCTTTCAGCGAGGGCAGTACCTGCTGGAGCAGGGGCTGGGCGTGGGCTCGCGTCTGGGAATGAGTGAAACCGCCGCGGGAGTGGCGCTCGCGGGTATGCGGGAGGAAATCGGCAGCCGCAAGACGCCATGGAGCGGGCGCAACGAGCTCGTCGTCAAGGATGTAGGGCAGCACGGAGAAGCGCGTGGGCTCGCGATCGCTGTTAACGCCGGCGGCGAGATGGCCGGCGCGATCGAAATCACCGTGCCCGCCGCGACGATCGACGGGGCCGAGCTGCTTCAGGAGCTGGGTGAGCCGTTGCGAGCCGCCGCCGCGGAAGTGCAGGCCGCGCTGAGCGGAGAGTGCCTCCAGGAGCGCATCGCCGGATGACGCATTAGGGGACGCAGGTGACAGGGGATGAGGAGGGGAGAGGTGAAGAAAATTCAGATCAGGCCCGACCGGATCGCGGTTCGCGTGAGGAAGTGCGCTACTCGCGAGTGCTGCAGCGGGGCCTTGCGGTCCTCGCCTGCTTCACCCCCGAGCGTCCGGAGCTCGGAGCCTCAGAGCTCGCCCAGATGCTCGGCATCGGGCGCAGCACCGCGCATCGCTTTGCGCGCGCGCTCGAGGAGTTGGGCTATCTCGAGCGCACGGAATCGCGCAAGTATCGCCTCACCCTCGGTGTCCTCGATCTGGGCATGGCCGCGTTCAGCGCGATCGGACTGCGCGAGCACGCGCACCCGCACGTCCAGGAGCTGGCGCGGCGCAGCGGCCTCACGGTGGCGCTGGGCGTGCTCGACGGACCGCAGGTGCTCGTGGTCGACGAAGTGCGCGCCAAGCGCAAGGGACGCAAAGCGGCGCTGCAGGGCGGCGGGGCGGGCGGGTGCGGTACATATCTGCCCGCCTACTGCACGAGCCTCGGCAAGGTGCTGCTGGCCCACCTCTCGAGCGATTGGCAGGCCGAGTTGATCTCCGAGATGGAATTGCTCGCCCTCACCCCGAAGACGATCTCGGGCGTTCGGGAGCTGCGCGCGGAGCTCGAGGAGGTGCGGGCGCACGCTCTGGGCAGCGATGACGAAGAGCTGTCCGCGGGCACCTGCGCGATCGCCGCGCCTGTGCGAGACGAATCGGGTGAAGTGGTGGCGGCGGTGAGCGTGGCGGCGCACCACGGTGCTGTAGGGCTCGATGAGCTCGTGAAGCGGAACGTCGGAGCGCTCACCGACATGGCGCAGCGCATATCCGTACGCCTGGGGTGGTCCGATGCCTCGATCTAAATGTCGAATTTGTGGATCAATAACCGGCCGATGTGTCGCCCTCTCTAATTCCACGGTGAACCGCAGAAAAAGCCGTTGTGCCGGGTTAGGGTGGGTGCGCGGCCCTGGAGAGGCCAGCGACGAAGTCACTGTCAAACGGGGAATCGCGAGAGGGATCGGGTCCATGGCCGCACAGGCTTTCAGCACACGCTCGGCCTGCGCCGTTCCACGTCTGGGCAGCACGGCTCGCCGCTGCACTGCTCGCGCCGCTGCACTTACAAATATTGGCCGCTCTCTCAACATCCCCTCGAGGGCGGCCAAAGGGGGCCGAGGCTTAAGTACCCCTCTCCGGCCTCTGGCCTCCGGGGTGCCGCGGCTCCCTCTCCGGGGTCGCGGCGCCCAACCCTCGTTCCCACCGCCGCGCCGCGCCGCACGCGAGCCAAGCGCGCATCTTCCTCGCGCCCGGCGCCTGCGCCCCGACCGCGAGCTATCCTCGGTGCAGGAGAGGAAATCCCGATGAGTCAAATCGCCCTTACGGTGGGAACGGCCACTGCTCGGCGCCTAAAGCGCCCGGTGGCCCGCCTGCGCGCCGCGCGGCTAGGGCTAGGCGGCCTTGAGAGCTTCGACGGCTCGGTGCAGTCGCTCGAGCGCGAGGTGGGATTCCAGCTTCAGGCGCTGGCGCTTGGGCTCTTCGGCGTCCCATTCTGCCTTCGACGCGTGAACGTTGTCCACGATCTTGAGTATGTAGGCCTCAATCTCTGGGGTCATGGTCGAATCCTAGCTCATCTTCCGGGTGGATCTGGGGGTTGCTTGGACTGCTCTACCACGGTGATCGCGGCGATCCCCTGCGCCAGCTCGTCGACCCTCTCCCACTGCCTGGCAAGGGCTGCCTCCTGCTCGTCCAGACGCTCAATCAGGCCCGCCGCGATCGTGTCCGACGAGCTCGCCGCCTCCGCATACGTGAGCGAGCCTGTGGTTGCGGAGAACCCCGTCGGCAACTCTCGCCTCAGCGTCCGCCCAACGAGCCCGGTGACGACGATCAGCGATGCGACCACCGCACCACCGCGCTCCACGAGGAACAGCGGAGTGGAGTCCAGCGCGATCCCGGGCAGGCGGGCTGGGACCGCGGAAAAGGCCGTGACCAGGACACCGGCCAGCACCGAGACCGCGGCCGCCCAGGGCAGGCCTCGATCGATACCGCCGGCGAGGCCAAGCGACGCCTCTCGATGGGGTGGAAGCACCATGCCAACGACCATAGGCAGCGCTTGCGACGTTTCAGCAGATCGGACCCCCGCCGAGCACCGGATCCCCAATGTTTCCGGCCCATCTCGTCAAAAACCTGGCGCCAAAACGCTCACCGTCCACGTCCAACCCACCCCGCCCCCCGGCCCTCGTCAGGAGACTTCGCTCGTGCCGGGACCCGTTCCCGTTCGAAGTCTCCTGACGAGCCCCGGTGTGCTGCCCAGGCAAGGCCTCAAACGCCACCAAGCGCAGCTCCAGTCCGACTGCTCGGCCCACCGCCAGCGGCCGAGGATCGCACCAGACCGAAACCTCAATAACGCCAATACATCTGCAGGCAAGCCAACAATGAAAAGTCATGAACAGCGTGCATTTGCGTAGCCATAACACTCACCACCTCCGTTCCCAATGTCTTCTTGCCCACCCACAACACCACCACCTCCCCACCAAAACTTCTTCACGCCAACCAACCTCATAGGAGAGGACAAACACCAATGAAACGCCTAAAACCCCACCTGAACCCAGCAACCTTCATCGCCTTCCTAGCCCTGATCTTCGCAGTAACAGGAGTCTCCTTCGCCGCCACCGGCGCTGGGAGTGGGGGAGGGAATCAAAATAATTCGAGGTTGGTTGCGAGCACGGCTAAGTCCAAGCCCAAAACCAAGCCAGGCCCCCGCGGCCCCGCCGGCCCCAAGGGCGCGACCGGGGCCACCGGAGCGACGGGTGCCACAGGCGCAACGGGAGCGACGGGAGCCACAGGGCCAGGTGGCCCGGCCGGAGGCCCCGGCACTGCCGGTACAAACGGAACCAACGGAACCAACGGCGAACCCGGTACCCCAGGCAAAACCGGCAAAGAAGGCTCCCCCTGGACCGCTGGCGGCACCCTTCCGCCCGAAAAGACCGAGACCGGCGTGTGGTCGTTTGGAGATATATCGAACACATCGGTGCCCGGCGGCTCTCTGCTCGTACCGGTCGCTTCCTTCGCGATTCCGCTGAAAGAACCCCTGCCGGAATCGGCGGTCCACTACCTCAACAAGAAGGGCGAAGAAGTCACCGAAGCGGGGAATCAGACCTCGACAGCGTGCAAGGGAAGCGCTGAAGCGCCGACCGCGG
>Ga0302181_10000809_pt1 | contig 24816 bp, 22 predicted proteins | sample I_Palsa_E3_3_FD_198786 | JGI IMG/M metagenome (GOLD analysis project Ga0302181, IMG submission 198786) | Peat permafrost microbial communities from Stordalen Mire near Abisko, Sweden - I_Palsa_E3_3 | ecosystem: Environmental > Terrestrial > Soil > Palsa > Peat permafrost | place: Sweden...
ATCTGATCGGTGTCGGCTTGGCGGTAGTCATGGCCGCGGCGGTGTTCTTCGCCGCCTCATGGGGGTACCTGAAGCTGCTGACCGGGTCGGGCAAGTTCGGCACGCTGCCGGCGGGCGGCGGCTCCCTACTGCACGACCGGACCGTCGTCGAGGGGTTCGGGGCGCTCTTGGCCGTCGGTCTCGTGGCCGGGATACTGATCGCCGTGCCGCGGGTCTCCCCGCTCGCCTCCGGCCTGCCCGGGCTGGTCCTGCTGGCCTGGACCGGACTGTACCTGTATAGCGCGCGGCACGCGGTCCGGTACATCCCGTTGAAGACGCGGGTCTACGGCTCCGGCTTCGAGGACATGCTGTTCGACGGGGTGCTGGCTCTGGCGGGCCTGGTGATGATCATCCCGCTGTTCGTGCCGTCCCGGTGGCGCAGGCCGGTCGCGGCGGCAGGCCGGGCGGGCTACTACCAGGGCGCGGGCTATCCCGGTTCACAGTCGACTCTGATAGGTGACAGCGCCTTCAACTCCTCCGACTGGGCGACCACGCCGCAGCAGCGGATCGACCCCAACACTCAGGGCCAGGCGCCCTGGGGACCCGCCGACTACAGCTGATCATCCGGCCGTCCAGGGAACGACCTGGGACAGTCTTGCAGGTAGTCGGCGGCCCCGCTTGAGCTGACGCTAAGCTCGCCGGGACACTCTGTCAGTAACAGGGGGCAGTCTCCGGAGAGGAGCGGCCGAGTCATGCGCGACCAGTCAGTTCGATGGGCACCCGCCATCGTGGTGCTTCCAGGCGAGATCGACGTCAGCAATGCGCAATGGGTCTTCGATCAGCTGTCCTCGGTCTTCGCCGCGGGCGCGACCGTGGTTGTCGCGGACTTGACGGCAACGGTCTTCTGCGACAGCACGGGCCTGAGCACCCTGCTGAGGTCCAGCGCCAGGCCGCGGCCGACGGCGCCCAGCTCCGGCTGGCCATCTCGCCCGGCGGCCCGGTGCAGCGCGTGTTCGACCTGATGGCCCTCGATCGTCTGCTACCCGTCTACACCAGCCGCGCCCAAGCCACCGCCCCCACCTGAAACCCCCAAGCGCCACCCCTGCGCCTCCCCAGCGCCCGGCCCGGACTCGGCGCTCCCCAGCGCCCGGCCCGGACTCGGTGGCCCCCCGGGTACCGCCTTGGGTATCCGGGAGGTCACCGACTCCGTTTGCTGGGACGCTAGTCAGGCGTGGAACTGGTCGGATTCGGTGGAGCCGGCCAGGGCGACGGTTTCGGCGTTGGGGGAGATCGCGGAGGTCACCAGGTCGAAGTAGCCGGTGCCGACCTCCCGCTGGTGGCGGGTGGCGGTGTAGCCGGACTTCTCGGATGCGAACTCCGCTTCCTGGAGCCTGACGTAGGCGGGCATGCCTTCGGCGGCGAAGCCGCTGGCCAGATCGAACATGGAGTGGTTGATGGCGTGGAAGCCGGCCAGCGTGATGAACTGGAACCGGTAGCCCATCGCGGCGAGTTCCTTGCCGAACTTGGCGATGGTGGAATCGTCCAGATGCGCGCGCCAGTTGAACGAGGGCGAGCAGTTGTAGGCGAGCATCTGATCTGGGTAGACGCTCTTGATCCCCTCGGCGAACTCGCGGGCCACGTCCAGGTCGGGCTTGGAGGTCTCCATCCAGAGCAGATCCGCGTACGGCGCGTACGCCCGGCCCCTGGCGATGCACGGTTCGATCCCGTTCCGCACCCGGTAGAACCCCTCAGCGGTGCGCGTGCCGGTGACGAAGGGCTGGTCGCGTTCGTCCACGTCCGTGGTAAGCAGCGTGGCCGCTTGCGCGTCGGTGCGCGCGATCACCAGCGACGGCACGTCGCACACGTCGGCGGCCAGCCGGGCCGCGTTCAGCGTGCGGATGTGCTGGCTGGTCGGGATGAGGACCTTCCCGCCCAAGTGGCCGCACTTCTTCTCCGAAGCCAGCTGGTCTTCCCAGTGCACGCCGGCCGCGCCGGCCGCGATCATCGACTTCATCAGCTCGAAGGCGTTAAGCACGCCGCCGAACCCGGCTTCGGCGTCGGCGACGATGGGCGCGAGCCAGGAGGGAGCTGCGTTTACGTCACCGTCTTTCGACTCGGACCAAGTGATCTGGTCGGCACGCAGCAGCGCGTTGTTGATCCTGCGCACCACCTGAGGCACCGAGTTGACCGGGTACAGGCTCTGGTCCGGGTAGGTCTGACCGGCCAGGTTCGCGTCCGCGGCCACCTGCCAGCCGGACAGGTAGATAGCCTTGAGCCCGGCCCTGACCTGCTGGACAGCCTGGTTGCCGGTCAGCGCCCCCAGTGCGGTGACCGCATCTTCCTCGGCGAGCAGCTTGCGCAGGCGCTCGGCGCCGTGCCGGGCAAGGGTGAACTCTTCTTGTATCGTGCCGCGAAGGCGCACTACATCATCGGCGGAGTAGGTCCGCTCGGTGTCCTTCCAGCGAGGGTCGGTCTGCCATGTTTTGCTGAGCTTGGCCGCCTGCTGGCTGATTGTCTCCACTGGGTGCGCCTTCCTCGGGTGTGCTGGGTCCGGGGTTTTGGTACCGGGAACTCCGGTCCTAATGCCACAGTGTGTGAACAGGCGTGAAATAAATAGAGACCATAGTCCCGAAGATTTCTACTTTTTCTCAAGTTGAGAAGATAGACTGTCCTTTACCATGAAAGAACCGCGAAAATTGGTCCAGGCCGATGGTATAGACCTTACGACGTTCGGTCAGCGACTGCGCCATCTGCGCCGCTCGCGTGGCCTGACGCTCAGTGAGCTCGGGGAACGGGTCGGCCGCGCTCCCTCGGCCCTGTCGCTGTTCGAGAACGGCCGCCGGGAGCCGAAGCTCTCGCTGATCGAGCAGCTTGCGGCGGCACTATCGGTGCCGGTGTCGGAACTGCTGAGCCGCCAGCCGCCCAGCCGCCGCGCGCAGCTCGAGATCGCCCTGACCGACGCGCAGCAGGATCCGTCTTACCGGCGCCTGGGCCTGCCCCAGCTCAAGATCGGCGCCCGGGTACCCACCGATGTGCTCGAGCACCTGGTCGGGGTGGCGGCCGAACTGCGGGCGCAGCAGTCCAAGCCGGCCGCCACCCCCGAAGAGGCCAGAGCGGCCAACGCCGCACTGCGCGACGCCATGCGCGAGCGAGGTAACTACTTCGACGCCATCGAGCGCGAGGCGGCCAGCGCGCTGCGGGCGGGCGGGTACTCCGGTGGCGCGCTGACGCAGGGCATGCTGGTCTCGGTGGTCAGCCATCACGGCTTCGCCGTCCGCTACGTTCAGGACCTGCCGCGATCGGTGCGGTCGCTGACCGATCTCCGGAACGGGCGGATCTACGTCAAGCAGGAGCCGGTTGGCCCCCACTCGCCGCGAGCGATCGTGCTACAGGCGCTCGGCCACTTCCGGCTCGATCACCAGGTGCCGCGCGACTACGCCGACTTCCTGCGGCAGCGGGTCGAAGCGAACTACTTCGCCGCCGCGGTGCTCATGCCCGAACCGGCAGCGGTGCCAGTGCTGGCCGCCGCGAAGGAATCGCGCGATCTCGCGGTCGAGGATCTCGTGGACCTGTTCTCTGTGTCCTATGAGATGGCCGCGCACCGGTTCACCAACCTGGCCACCCACCACCTGGACCTGCTCTGTCACTTCGTGAAGAACGATGCCAGCGGCGTCATCTACAAGGCCTATGAGAACGACGGCGTGCTGTTCCCGGCGGACCCGTCCGGCGCGATCGAGGGGCAGCGGCTCTGCCGCCAGTGGTCGGGACGGCAGGTGTTCGGGGCCGCTGACCGCTTCTCTCCCTATTTTCAGTACTCGGACACCCCGTCGGGTACCTACTTCTGCGTCGCCCAGGTTGATCCGCGGGCCGAGCGCGGGTTCGCGATCACACTGGGCGTGCCGTTCGAGCACTCCCGATGGTTCCGCGGCCGGGAGGTGACCACCAGGAGGCGTTCGGCCTGCCCGGACGGCGAGTGCTGCAGCCGGCCACCCGCGGCCCTGGCCGAACGCTGGGAGGGGCAGGCCTGGCCGTCCGCCCGAGCGCACTCGCACATCTTGTCGGCCCTTCCGGCCGGCAGCTTCCCTGGCGTCGACGACGCCGACATCTATGAGTTCCTCGACCGCCAGGCCCAAAACTAAGCGGGACTGGCCAGAGCCCTTGATGTCAGAGCCCCTGATGTCACTGTCCCTTGATGTCACTGCGGACGTCGTCGGCGATCTGGTGAATCTTCTGCTCGGTCTCCACGAGAGTGGCCTCGGCCCTGGCGGTCCGCTCGGCGGCCCGGCGCTCACGCAGGGTCGGCTTCCGGTTGGTCTGCGCGGCCGGCTTCGATCTCCGGAACATGCCCATAATCTCTTCCTCTCCTCCACCACTGCCGGATGGCAGCCACACGCGTGCTACCCGCATGCGGCCCGTCCATGTCAGCGATTTGCCCGGATTAAGGAGACGAGCTTCCCGGCTCGGCGGATACGTCGCGGCTGACGTAATAGCCGAGGCCGGGTACCCGGTAGATCAGGCCCTCATCCGCCAGTACGTGCATGGCCTTGCCGGCCGTCTGACGGGAATGACCCTGCTCGCGGCGCAGTACCGCGATCGACGGAAGCCGGCCGCCAGGCGCCAGCTTCCCGTCGCTGATCTGCTCGCGGATGAAAGCGGCTAGCCGCATATAAGCCCGCGGATCTGCCTGCTCTGCTGCCGTCATGCCACAAATAGTACACGAGAGGTATCGAAAGTAGTCGACTATATCGCGGGAACGCGGACTGTCCCGACCATGGCGGAAAGCTAACCGGCTGGTCAGGACCGAGACGAACGGGAAAAATTTCCGCCCCGGCCGGTTCGCCGCGGCCAGAACCAAGATGTTACTTTTGAGTAACTTAATGTCTGGAGGGCACATGAGCGACACCGACGCGGACCGGCCGAGCGCGCCATTCTCCCTGGAGCTCAGCGACGACGTGATCCAGATGCGGGATTGGCTGCATGAGTTCGCGGCCTCGGTGATCCGGCCGGCCGCCGCTGAGTGGGACGAGCGCGAGGAAACGCCGTGGCCGGTGCTCGAGGAGGCGGCCAAGGTCGGGCTGTACTCGCTGGACTTTTACGCGCAGCAGTACCTAGAGGGATCCGGTCTCGGCATCCCGGTCGCGTTCGAGGAGTTGTTCTGGGGGGACGCCGGGATTGGGCTTGCCCTGGCGGGCAGTTCGCTGGCCGCGGTCGCGGTGGTGGCCAACGGGACCCCGGAGCAGGTCGGGGAGTGGTGCCCGCAGATGTTCGGCACCCCGGGGGACGTCAAGCTGGGCGCGTTCTGCTCCTCCGAGCCGGAGGCCGGCAGTGACGTCGGAGCGATCAGGACACGCGCGGTCTACGACGCGGCGGCGGACGAATGGGTACTGAACGGGGTGAAGACCTGGGCCACCAACGGCGGCATCGCCAACGTGCACGTGGTCGTCGCGTCGGTGGACCCGTCGCTGCGATCGCGCGGGCAGGCGAGCTTCATCGTGCCGCCGGGTACGGCCGGGCTGTCCATGGGGCAGAAGTTCCGCAAGCACGGGATCAGGGCCTCGCACACCGCCGAGGTCGTGCTGTCCGATGTCCGGGTGCCCGGCCGGTGCGTGGTGGGCGGCCGGGAACGGCTGGAGGAGCGGCTGGCGCGGGTCCGGGAGGGCGGCCGCGGCGGCGAGCAGGCCGCGATGAAGACGTTCGAGGCTTCCCGGCCCGGGGTGGCGGCGATGGCGGTCGGGGTGGCGCGGGCCGCGGCGGAGTACGCCGCGGAGTATTCGCGTAGCCGGGTGCAGTTCGGCCGGCCGATCGGGCAGAACCAGGGCGTGGCGTTCATGCTTGCGGATATGGCGGCCTCGGTCGACGCGGCCCGCCTGCTGACCTGGCGGGCGGCCTGGATGGCCCGGCAGGGCAAGCCGTTCACCCGCGCGGAGGGATCGATGTCCAAGCTGGTCGCGGGGGAGACCGCGGTCCGTGTCACCGAGCAGGCCATCCAGATCCTCGGCGGGAACGGCTACACCCGGGAGTACCCGGTGGAGCGCTGGCATCGGGACGCGAAGATCTTCACGATCTTCGAGGGCACCTCGGAGATCCAGCGGATGATCATCGGGCGGGCCGTGACCGGGCTGGACGTTCGGTAGCCCTGACCTGCGGATATACCTGTCTTAGACCCAGGGAAGGGCCGTCCCGTGGCAGTGCGGGGTGGTTCCTTCTCGTGTTCCGATTGTCCGGTTCGTGCCGGTTGGTTCCCGTAGTTTCCGGGCCGCGTGCTGAATCGGTGCTGATACCTGAAGGGCCATGGTCTAGACCAATTTCAGATTGGTCTAGACCATATGGCATCGCGAGCCCGGATGGGGACAGCTTTTATGTTGGAGGGACAAGCGTAGTCGGGTGTTCGCGGCCATGTTCTTCCTGGGCCTCCTGCCTGGCGTTCAGTGCCCCGGCGTGGCTGGCAGGACTGGGAGCGTCGGTCCCTTCTGCGCGGCCAGGAGAGCGGCTGTCCCGCGGGCCCTGGCGTGTACCTGCGGTGGGCCTACAGCAGCTCGAAGGCCGCGCAATGGACCGGGCGGACCGCTGTGGAGAGTCCGTGTACTGCCGCACCAAGTCGGCCATCCGGGCGAGGTCCTGCACGCTGGTCGCCTCGACGACCAGCTCGCCACGTGCCCACGCGTCGAGGAACGCGGCCTCGACGACGGGACTCGGCTCGATCCGGAGGAAGTAGGCGACCTCAGTGATGATGGGGGTCGGGGCGATGACCGGACTGCGGAACCGCCGGAACAGCGCGGTGCGCGCCTGGTGGTGCTTGTCCTTGGCGTTGAGCATCGCCACCAGCGGGCTGGTGTCAGCGATCAGCATCGGCACGCTTCGCGAACTCCTCGTGCTGGATGTCCTCCGGGCGCTTGGACAGGTCCGGCGCGATCTTTCTCGAGGGTCACGTAGCTGGCCGCCCCATTCGCAGGTAAGGCTCCAGCGAGCGGATGAGTGCTGGATCGTCGTCTTCTTGGAGGATGACGGGCGCCGCGTTCAGCACGTGCGTCGAGGAGGCTCGCACCAGTTGAATCATGCCGGCTGAGTGTGGGGTGACGAGGTGGGTGTAGACGTCCTGGCAGGCGAGGACAACGGTCAGGCCGTACTTGTCGGCGACCTGTTTCAGCACCGTGGTTATCTTCCGCAGGTTGGGGGCGTCTAGGTTGTTGCCTGACTCGTCGAGGATCAGCATCCGCCCGCGGGGCGATGTCGCGGAGACAAGCGCTGAGACTGCGAGCAGCAGGTGCAGGATGATCAACTCGGCGGTGTTGGGCGGGTTCTCGTAGCCAACTGGGCTGGCGCCTGGCGTCAGCCACTGCGGGGAGACCTCCCACCGGAGCCACTGGCTGGCGTCGTCAATGTCGTTGTGCCTATGGCGCAGGGCGACCGGGTCCCGCCCCGTCGCGGCCAGCAGTTCCCGGAGCGTTTGCTCCGTCGTGGCGAACATCTGGGTGACGGTGCTGAGGTGCAGTCGCTGCGCTTCCCTAAGCATGAGGATCTGATCATCGGCCTTACGCTCCGCGGCCGCCATCTTCTCCTGCTTCGCGAGCCGGTCCCCGTGGATTTCGGCTGCTCTGCTCTCGTCGTTGAAGCCGTGCCGGTCGAGCCATGCCCGCAACGGGTGCTCCACTAGGTCGAACGATCGGGCGCGCTCGTAGGGGGATGCGGAACCATCGCACCATTCGCGCAAGTCGCGCATTTTCTGGCTGAGTTGCCCCTCGGTTCGCCAGGCCGTCACTCCTGCGGGAGTTTCCGGGTCGGGCATGGGCGCCTCGCCTGCTGCCGTCTGCGCCGTCACCGTTCTTGACTGTCCGGGAAGGACTTCCTCCACGGCTCGACGGAGCAGCCTGCGGGCGTCGGCGAAGCGGTGTTGCATTGTCTGCTGGTCGAGCACGACGTGCTGCTGGGCGAGTGCTCTTTCCGCCGCATCTAGGTCGCCGATGGCGGCGATCCCGCGGAGCGACTCGGTACCCTCACGTTTCTGGACCGCTTCTGATCGGACGCGGGCAGCCTCCTGCGCGACCTGGGTTAGTCCGCGCCGCTCGTTGGGGGCCGAGGAGCCGTGCCGAAGAACGGTCAGTTCGTTGAGCATCGCCTGGCGGCTCTGGTCGGCGCTGGTGTAAGCGGCGTCTGCCGCGTCGGAATCCGCACGGGCATTCTCCTCCCGTGCCTGAGCGGCCGCGACGAGTGCGGGAAACTCCGTGGACCTGGACTCCGCTTTGGACAGGCTTTCCTTCAGCTTCTCGACCTGAGCTACGGCCTCGGCGGCTGCCAGGACGGCCTTGGCGCCGCTGGCAGCCTGCTTCGCGTTCTGAAGCCGCTGATCCTGCTCGTCCAGACACCGACGGAGAAAGTCGGCGTTGGCGCGGGCGGCGGCGACCGCTGCCTTCTGGTCGGTCAGCGGCGGGTCGTAGCCACCGCCGATCGCCAGTCCGAGATACAGGTCCTCCACCCAGCCGTCCCCGGCGGCCCAGTCGGCCGTCGCCGTCGGCATTCGCTCCTCGAGCCGGGTTAGCAGGTCGCCCAGGAATCCGGCGTCTCCCGGACGGACTGCCGCGATCGAGGTAGCGGGGCCATCGCAGGCGATGACCGGAGTGCCTTGGTATCTTGCGAGGATCTGACTAGCGTCGGCCGCGTTATCGCGTGAGATGACGATGGCGCGGGCATAGGAACTGAGCCGCCCCTCCCAAGCCGAACGGGTGCCAGCCGGGAGCGTGATCAGGTCGACGAGCGGAACCGCGTCGATGCCCGCCGCGCGCAGTGCGGCCACCGCCGGGCCCGCCGGGCCGCCAACGCCGTTTATCAGCGCGTCGAGGGCGGCCTCCGCGGCGCGGGCCTCCCGTTCGGCGTCATCGCGTTCTCCCTGCACCGCCTGCTGGGTCTGCTCCGCAGTGTCGGCTGCTGTGGCCGCGTCCGCGATCGTCATCCCGAGTGCGAGCTGCGTCTTGGGCTCAAGCTCCTTAATCTGTTCGCGGAGTGTCGTTATTTCCTTCTCGTTCGCTCCGGATTCCTTCGCTAGCTTGGTCTTCGCCGCGATGGCCGTGTCCCTTTCCTCCTTGGTGACGGCGCGTGCTCGCAGCAGATCTTCCTGGGAGGGCAGGTTGCGAAGCTCTTGCCCTTTCACGTCGATGGCGTTCTTCAGGTGCTCGACCTCGGAGTCCAGCGTGGTGGCGCGGTCTTCCAGCGCTTGTGCGGCTTGGCGCTCAAGCAGGCAGCGCAGTGTCAGGTAGCTTCCCCACGCCTCGCTGGCCTCATCGCTTAGCCGCTGGGCCTCACGCCGGTGCGCTATGGCCGCGAGCTCAGCTTCCTCCCGCTGGTACTGCTGCTGGTAGTCGCTCCGCTGGGCTTTGATCGCCGCCTGATTCTCCTGCATGTTTCTCCGCTGTTCCCGCTCGGAGTCCAGCGCGTGCTGCTTTCCGGCTAGCGTGATGATCTGGATGGCGAGATCAGCCGGGCGGAAGGCTCCCTGTCCCAGGGCGAGTAGCCCCCGGTCCTGGTTGTCCTCGCTGCCTCTCGCCCGGATGCCCGCAAGGCAGCGCGGCGTGCTGCCGTACAGTTCTGCGGCGTAATTACCGATCAGGAAGGCCTTGTTCATCCGGAGCGAGTTCCAGCAGCGATCGGCTGCGGCCAGGCGTGCCCGCTCGCCGTCTCCGATGGCGAGGTGAACCCCGTCCGCCCAGCGGACCTGCACTTGCGGGGACTCGTAGCGCGTGATGCGCAGCCAGACGCTGACGGGATCCGTGGCCTGCTGATGGTAGAAGACGCCCGCGACGTACCCGTACTGGGCGCTCTCGTACTTAGCGTCGGTGACGTGAGCGCGCTGGTGGTCGAAGAGCAGCCTGGGTGCGCTAGCGGCCGTGCCCCCGCCGCGATTCCACTGCGCGTCTCCGAGCAGCAGCGAGAGCGCGCCCAGCAGGACGGTCTTGCCAGCGCCGTTGGAGCCTTCCTCCGGCCCCTTGCCCTCACTACCCACAGGCCGTGCGCGGGCAGCAGCATCACCTGGCTGGTGTGTCGGCCGATCCGGATCATTTGCAGGGCGCGCAGCGCCCGATCGCCGACGACGCCGGGCGTGGTGATGTCGAGCGGCAGCGTTAGTGCCGTCATGAAGCCTCCTGGCGTTCGGCCTGGCGAGACAGCCGGATCTCTGCGGCCCAGGCGTGCTCTGGGCGCAGCAGCAGGAAGAGGCTCTGGTCCAGCCGGGTGCGCTGGACCGGGGTGAGCCGGTCGAACGCAGGCCCTAGGCGGTAGTCCGCCCTGATGAGCTGGCGGGCCTGGAGCCGGGTCAGGCTCTCCTTCCTGGCGTCGCCGCGGATGGCCTCGCGGCCGGTGCCGGTGTAGGCGTCCAGTTGCTCCTGCAGCGGGCGCAGGTCCTCGCCGAGGACGCGCCCGAGGATCTCCCAGTGCAGGTAGAGCAGGGTCAGCAGCGCCAGGTCGATTTCCTGAAGGCCGCAGGTGGCCCGGGCGAGATCGGCGGCGGCCTCGTCGGACCAGGTACTGAGGTATCCGGTGACCGTCGTCCCGGCCTCGTCCAGGACGGGGAGCAACTGGCGTCCCAGGCCGCCGAGATGGCGGGCGACACGCTCACGAAGGTCAGCGTCCGACAGTGCTGGCCAGTCCCGCGGCCGGAGCGGCCCGTCGGCCGCCTCCAGCGCCCGGACGGCGTCGATGATCGCTGCTTCGTCGTCGGCCTCGTCAGCCATGCTGGGTCTCGGGCCAGGAGGGGTGCCCCCGCAACTGCTGGGTGGCGTGCGCCATGACATCGCGGGTAGGCCGGTCCCAGGCGCTCATGGCGGGGCCGCATGCCCAGCCCTCCCGACAGGGGGTGAGGAGTCCCGCATGGGGGAGTTCCAGGTGGAGCGAGGGAATGGCCCAGCTCTCGCCGGACCGGGAGGACAGGAGCAGGATGGCGGCGAGAACTTGAGGCTGCGTCACTGCGGCGCGGCTGGCCTTGGGATCGGACAGCAGGGCGTGGACGACGACCAGGGTCTTGGTCGCGTTGCGGGAAAGCGCCCGGCGCGGGAGCCGGGGCGGGCGTGAGCTCTCGGCGGGGTCGGTCCCCTGCCAGGATAGGACGGCGAGGGCTGGCTTCTCGTTCTCCCCGCCAACGAGGACGATCTGTCGGCCCGCCAGGGCTGCTCGTTCCTCGGCCTGGGCGAGTGGCAGGTCGCTCGCAGGAAGCCAGGCCGCCTGACGGAGGCGGGCGAGCGAGAGCGCGACTGCGCCCGCCGACGGGCTCACTAGTTCCCCCCTTCCAGAGCCGAGTTCGCCAGCGTCGGATACGGGACCCGCCGCAGGGTGACGCCGGTGGCGACCCGCATGCCGGCCTCTTCCTCCCGTAGGGCCAGGTGTCCCGGATAGCGGAGCGCATAGCCAGCGTCTAGCCCCGCTAGCGCGGTCAGGCGGGCGAGGATCGTCGCGGGAAAGGGCCACGGCCGGTTCAGGAACTCCTCGGTCAGGTCCCGCTCGTCAGCTCCGGCCAGCAGGCGCTCTGCCAGTGCGCGCAGTTCCTCGAGCGGGTCGGGGACCGGTGAGGACGCCGCGTCGTACGTCCCGGCCTCGGGGACTCGCTCCTCCGCAGGGCGAAATGTGAGCTTCGCGGCGGCATCCAGGACCACTTGCGGGCTGATCCAGACGGGCGCCTCGTCGAAGACAATGCCGTCCCAGAAAGCGGCGAGCCGCGCCCGCGTAGCGGAGCGCAGCACCTCATGCACCTCATCCGCGCGCGCCCAGTATCCCCTTGTCGCCGCCGAGGCGTTGAGCAGTTTCACCAGCTCCTGCGTCTGGCGAATGTACCAGTCACAGGCCATCGAGAGCCGTTCCAGATCGTCGGCCAGATCACGGGGAAACGACCGCGTCACGAGCGTGTTCAGCCTGCCGATCCGGCTTGAGACCTTCTGGTCGTCGCAGTCGCGGGCGTATTCGATCATCTCGGCAGTCCTGCGATCCTCGATGATCCGCTGGACATGGCTGGCGTAGGTAGACAGCATCCTGCGCACCTCCGCGAGCTCGGCCCGGATGTCGTCGGCAGTGGCATCCGGAGCATTGGCGCGTTCCTCCGCGCGGCTGAGTAGCTCCAGCAGGGCGTGATGCCCGCGCATCGAGGTAATCCAGGGCACCAAGACCAGGCTGATGGAGCCGGGCATGGTGAGGCGGACGTTCTGCTCATGCAGCACGTCACGGTCCTTCTCGACAGAGCCCGCCCTCATCAGGGCGTGAAGCCGCTTCTCTAGCAGAGACTGTCCGTAGCGGTCCGCCAGGTATTCGTAGAGCCGCCGCGTCGGCACGGCCTTCCCATGCGGGGAAAGGTCGGCAAGCGCCCGGCAGATGTCGATCGTGGCAGCGATCTCCTCATCGGAGCAGTCCAGTGCGCCTGCCTCTTTAAGAAGGATGCCTAGGACCCCGGCGGCTTGGGTGGCCTGGTCGCTGTGGAAGTCGTGGCGTGACCGGGGGAGTGGGGCCGAGGCACTACCAGGATCGGTTGTCACGCTTCGAAGGTAACCTAAAATGAGAAGACGCACACCCGCCGCTATCATGCCCGTTGATAAATGATTTCCGGTACTTGTGGATAACGAGGACTGGCTTGATTGAAGTGCGATTAGTTGCGATTAAGGACGCTGTGGCTTCTGCCGGTGTGTGGGCAGGCGGACGCTGCCAGATCACCCACGGATGCGGACTGGGTCTCATGGGACAGGAAACGATCGTTGGCTCGGACGCAGTATCAGTACTGGGCCTGCCCGGGGACTTGGACGCGTTTCCCGTTTACCAGATCACAAGGGACGCCGACGGCCGAGAGAAGAGTCGCAGGATGGTCCGTCTGGAGATCCGGGGCGCGATCAACGAGCGCACCGCGGGCTGGCGGGCGGCGCTGGAGGCACTTGACGCCCGTGACCGTGCCTGGCTGCTGACCAGCAAGTCAGGACAAGCGGCCGGCATTGCGAGGAAGTTCGGGGACCGGGGGCTCGAGATACTCTACCGATGGTGCGCTTCCGGGCTGGTGACCTTTCAGGTCAAGACCTCCAGTCCGTCCGGACAAGGGCACGGGGGCCTCGTTAGCTGGCGCCTCGCCGATCCTGCGCACCATGAGGCATGTCGGCTGTCGGACGAGAAGAAGGCTCTGCGCGGTGCCCAGGACACCGCGGCACGAGAGCTCGCGGCTGCGCTTACCCCCTGCCCGGCGTTCCAGAAGCTCGTGGCTATCCTCAAAGATGAGAAGCGCCGCGCCTACTGGGACCATGTCATCGACAGGGGCAACAGCATCCTTGCCATCGGCGAACTGTCCGCGGCAAGCGGCGAGATGCCTGCTCTTCTGGTGAAGCGGCTAGCGCGCGAGACGGAAGCGGACTACCCGCACGGGTCGGAGCCGTTCGCCGAGAGCACGCAGAGCAGGGTATTCCGTGCAGAGCACCGGCTCACGGCCGCGCCCGTCGTCTTGAAGGTGCGCCGCCTCCACGACGAGGAATCCAGGCGCCGCATGGGCCGGGAAATTACTGCGGGCAAGCGCTACGGCAGTCATCCGCATGTCATGCCGGTCCTGGATGCCGACCCCGACGGCCGATGGCTCGTCATGCCGCTCGCCAGCGGGGACGCCCACAAGTACGCGTCCTCCCTCCAGGAGACGGAAGCGCTGCTGGAACTCGTCAGGTCGATCTGTGAGGGGCTGCGCCTGCCTCACGCGGAGGGCTGGATTCACCGGGATCTCAAGCCGGCGAACATCCTGCTCCTCGAGGGCCGGTGGGTCGTCGGGGACTGGGGGCTGGGACGGCGGCGCCTGGGCGAGAGCAGCGGCCCGCGGATCACGCAGATCGGTACCGGATTCGGGACCGAGGGGTTCGCCGCGCCGGAGATGTCAGCGGACGCTCACGACGATCCGACGCCCGCCACGGACATCTACAGCATCGGGCAGCTGATCGGCGCGATCCTGACCAGACAGCGCCCGCAGGCGAACATCGCGCTGCTCCCCGATTCTGGCCCCTGGCGTCCCATTGCGGCGGAGGCCACCCGCTTCAAACAGGTCGACCGTCCGCAGACCGTGGATGACCTTCTCGGGCTACTCCAGAGCATTCGGTAACTGCCCCCCGCTGAACACCTGTCGCCTGCCCTCCGTGAAAGGAAGCCCCCGCCGATGGCCCGCGTCACGCTTGAGCCGTACTACCTGCACCAGGAACATGTTCGGAATCTGCTCGGCCCTGACCGGGCCGCTTCCGCGCAAGAGCGAGCGGCCAGCAGGAGCGATCCGGAGACTGCGATGCCCTATCTGCTCGCCGGGGAGCTGGGACACGCGCTCCCGGCACTGGGCGTCGAAGAGCTGGCGAGGTGCCTGCTCGAGCGAACACTCCGACACGACAGCGTCGTCGGCGCGGAACTGGACTTCACCTTCCGGCGGGTAAGGGACCAGGACACGCCAGGCAATAAGCCTGTCGACTTCACGGCGACGCTCGATGTCGATAAGGAGCGCAGAGTCTTCGGCACCTTCAACTCCGTCCGGACTGCGAGCTCGTCCTCGCTGCAGAAGTTCACCGGAACCAAGCGGCTGTACCTGATCGGAACGGTGACAAGGCTCGACGCGGTTTCCGTCGAGGTACGGCCAGCCTTCATCGGTGTCCGGTCCTTCGTCAACGAAGAACTAGCCAGCGGCGGTCCCGCTCGGGGGCCCCGGGTGTATCCCAGCGAGATCCGCCAGTTCGGCGCGATCGACTTCACGAGCACCGTCACCAAGGCAGAGCTCCAGGCGATACGAGAGGTGCCTGAGGCTACGGTGAAAAAGGTTCTCGCCGAGCTGATCGGAGAGGCCTTCGTGCCGAAGGACTGGGGCGGCGAGCAGTCCGACCTCTACACATCGAGGGTGTTCGCGCGCGGACGTCAGATGTCGGCGGGATGGCTCCTCAAGGGGCGCGGCCATCCGCGCCCCATGACCGTGCGGGCGCTAGGCAAGAACGGCGACCAACTCGTCCGCCTGTTCAAGGAACCGGCAGAACTGCTGGTCCTCCAGCACTGCCACGAGATCACGCCGAACCTCATCGACACGATCGACAAATTTGCCCACGACCCGCGTCAGCCTCACTTCTACATGATCTTCGATGGGGCCGACACCGCGCGCGTCCTTAAGTCGCAGGGGCTGCTGCCTGCCGGTCCCGTGCCTTGAAGACAGCCAGTGCCAGCTACGCGGCAGTGGTGATGTCGCTGGTGTCGCGTCGTCGTCCGGCGAGGACCTTCATGGTCCACACAGCAGTGAGAGCATCGCGGGCGACGCCAGCCGCCTGTCCGACGTTGGGGGTCAGAGCGCGGGCAGTAGCTCGAAGGCGGCGCAGTGGGCGCGGCGGACCGCGCGGAAGTGCCGGTGGTCGATTTTGACCGATGGGCGCCAAACGCCGACCGGCCATTGCCGCCAAGAAGTTTGGAAGGCATCCGCCGGAGCGCAAGGACCCAGGACGGTGATATTATTACTACTGCTGTGGACGGTTTTCTTCCACTAGCCAGCTTCACTATGGTCTTGGAAATCGTGTGAAGCTAGGCTCAGACATAGGCGCTAATGGCAGTGCAGAACACCGCGAGCCCTGGCTGCTGCGAGGCCCACGCCAACTGTGCACCAAACTCTGGTGACATAGATCCATTCATCACCTGCTCAGGCACCGACGTTGCGTAGCCGTGTCTTGACAGTGCGGTGGCATGGTGTAGCTCCATGAGCCAACTTCGCAATGAGGAGGCTTGGGCAAAAGCTTGCATCGAGCAGGAGCTACCGCACGCCCAAGTGGACCAGCACGACGACGGCTCCCAGTCGGGCATGTACGATCTCAAAATCACCTATCCGAGCGGTGATATCGCAGCCGTCGAGATCACAGCTGCCATGGACGAGCGGCGGACTCTGGTGCGAAAATCCACGCGTGGTAAGGGGACACGTTGGCAGGAGCCAAGCCTGACGGGCGGGTGGGACGTCAGAGTCTCCGCAGACGACGTTCCGAAGGACTTCAATAAGCGTCTACCAGTCCTCCTCCATGCTCTAGAGCAAGGCGGCCAGACCGTGATTCGAGGCAACGCGTTTTCCTCCGACCAGTTGGCCGTCCTCGCCGCCACCCTAGGGGTTATAGAGGCACGTCAGTGGCAGACGGCGCATGCGGGCAGCATTTATGTCATGCCCGAACGGCCAGGTGGCCCGGCTGCCGGATACCTGTTGGCAGACAATGGCGACCCTCTGGCGAACTGGCTCATCAGGTGGATAGCTGATCCGGCGCCAAACCAGTCCGGCAACCTTGCGAAACTCGCGAACTCAGGGGCATCTGAACGGCATCTCTTCATACTCGTCCCCGGCTTCACTGTCGCTCCCGACCCCATTCCCGACCTCCTGATAGAGCCCGACGCGCCGCTGCCCCAGGTCGCACCCACGCTTCCACCTGAAATCACTCACCTCTGGGCAATGAGTACATGGAACAGCGGTGACGGCTTCAGATGGTCGGCAGATGGTGGCGGCTGGGCTCACTTCACTAAAGTCGCCTGGTCCTAAATGAGCTGAATCGGCACGTGAGAGGATCGTTTGTTCATGGCGCGGTCAGATAGTCCAGTTCGGCGCGGCCCGGTCAGTTATCTCGGCGGGTGAAGCAACAGAGCATACCGACGGATCAGGCCTCGACTCGGAACCGTGCAGGTCACGTCGCAATAGGGCAAAGTTTCACATCCAGACTGCTGTGAACTTGGCCAGCCGCGCCCGCCGCGACTGGACCACCTCCATCGCCGACCGGGTAAGCACCCCGGCTCCAGGGAATACAGCGCGATCCGAATAAGTGCTCTCCGCCAGTACTGCGGCATGGCTGATCATGCCAGCCTGTGTACCCCTGAGTGATCTGCACTGTTTACCCGGATGCCCGCAATTGCTGGAGGGTGGAGTGCCCGTATTGGACGAGCCGGATGTCGTGGTTCTGGTGTCCCCTGGCGATGGCGGTCAGGGCGTCCAGGGCACCGAGGTGCTGAAGCGTTTCGGTGTCGGAGCCGGTGAGGTCGCGCCCGTACCCGTTCAGGAACGCGTCCTTGAGGTCAGGGCGGCCTGGCCATACGCGGAAGCGGAGACGTACAAGATCGCGGAGCGCGATGTCGGCGCGCGCGTGCTCGAAGTCAACGAGGTAGAGGTCTGCGGCCGGGCCGAGGAGCCAGTTGCGGGGCTGGAAGTCTAGGTGGCAGGGCACTCCGTCCGGGGCGGTGGCTTGCTGGAGCGCGGCGAGGTGGGCGCTGGCGTTGCCGAGGTCTGCTGCGTTTATGAAGGGCCTTGCGCGGCCGGTCCAGTAGGCGGCGCGGTCTCGTAGCCAGTCGCGGTAGCCCGGGAGGGGGCGAGGGGCCTCGGCGTCGTGGAAGCGGCGCAGGATCGTCCCGGCGCGGTGGTGAGCCGTCGTGGTCAGCAGGCCTGGATACGGGCGGCCGTTGAGGGCCGTGGTGACGATGGTGAGCGCCTGGGCGTCGGCGGCGACGAGTTGCGGGGCTGAGGAGCCGAGTGCTGGTGTCCAGTGCTGGTTGGCGTGGACTTCGCGGTCGTGCTTGGCGCGGTCGGCGTGCTTCTTCACGACGTATTCCTCGCCGCTGCGTGCGGAGATGCGCGCGACGGCGGGGCCGAGGGCTTCTGTGATCTCGCACGAGCCGATGAGGCGGGCGCCGGCTTCGAGCGCGGCCTGGAGGGCGGTCACCACGGGCGGACCTGGTCCCACGGGAAGGGGTAGTGGCCGTCGCCGACGTAGCGGGCGGTGAGGATGTGGTGGATCTCGGCCCAGCCCATCAGCTCGTTCCAGGCGACGGGGACCAGCAGCGTGCAGTGGCCGTTCGCAGCGAGGTTGTAGGCGCTTAGAGCTTCGGTGATGGCGGCGGCGGGGATCGGGCCGTGGGTCATGGCGAGGGTGACGATGAGCTTGGCCAGGTCGTAGCCGAACGGGGCGAGGGTCAGGTCGTCGAAGTCGATGGTGACTGGGATGCCGTCGGGGGTGATGAGGAAGTTGCGGGGGTTGGCGTCCTTGTAGAAGGCCGCCGGCCCGTCGGCGCTGGTGATGAGGCGTCGGGCCTGGGGGATGGTGAGCCGTGCGCCGGGGACGTGTCCGGCGGATAGTTCGCGCTCGACGGCGGCCAGGCGGTCGGCGGGGAAGGACGGCAGCACCTGCCTGCCTGCGGCGCGGTAGGGCTTTGGCAGTTCGGCCTTGCGTAGCTCGGCCTGGTGGACGTTGCCGTGGACGTCGCCGAGGTGGGCGGCGAGCATGGTCAGGTCGGCGGGGAGGGCGTGGCGGCCTTCGACGTGCTGGAAGCGGAGTTCGCGTTTGCCGCTGTAGCGGAGTTCGGGCAGGTGCGCCGGGCCTTGCAGCCGGGTGAGCCAGCGGTAGTTGGCCTCGGCACGGTTCCTGGCCGGTGCCGAGGCGTACCGCTTGACGTAGTGCCCGCTCACCGGGGTGCGCCTGGCTTCGGCCCGGCGACCAGGTAGGTGACGACGGATGTCGCCGTGACCGGCTGGTCGGGCAGGCGCGCCGCGAGCGCCGCGGCGAGCGCGTCCGCGGAGCCCGCCAGGGCGGGCGGCAGGTCGTACTTGGGTGAGGTGGCCAGGTACTCCGCTGCGTCAGCGAGCGCCGGGAAGGTGAACTGGTGGGTCTCGTGGACCGCCCGCCTAACGGCCAGCCCGGTTTCGGCGAGGGCCGTGATGTTGCCGCTGTGGGCGGCCTGGTACAGGCTGGGGCGCCTCTCGGCTGCGGGGTCGAGCCCGGAGGCGGCCATGAGCCGGTCCAGTTCCCGGTAGCTGTCGGCCGACTTGACGGCGATGACCGCCGTCCCGTCGCAGGTCAGGCAGCGCGCAATCTCGGTGATGACGCTGGCCGGGTCGGGCGAGTGGTAAAGGCAGAAGGCCGCCACGATCAGGTCGCAAGAGCGGTCGGTGAGGGGAAGCCGATGGAAGTCCGCGCGGATCGCCGCTGCTCTTCCTGGGGCGGCCGTGCGGTTCCGGGCCGCCGTGAGCAGAGCGGCCGACAGGTCGATTGCGGCGATCCGGGCGCGGGGGAACCTGCCTGCCAGCGTGAGCGTGGTCGTGCCGCGCCCGCACCCGATGTCGGCGATGACAGCGGGTGCCGGAATGGCCGCGTTGGCGGCGAGGTCGGCGATGACGTCGGCGGCGTGCCGTCCGCTGACCCGGGCACGGTGCAGGGCACTCGTCCGGCTGGCCAGCCTGCCGGCAGCGGCGTAAAGCGGCCCCTGCACTTCGGCTGGGTCGGTGAAGGGGTTAGCGCCGGTCCTCATGACTGGCGGCTCCCTCGGTCGGAGGGAGGGCAACGGCGGCGGGGTCGGCCAGGTAGCGGCGGACGGCGGCGCGGCTGCGCAGGACGGTGACCTGCGCGTGCCCGGCGTGGCTGGTGATCAGGGCGCGGACGCGCGGGGCCATCTTCTTGCGGTAGCCGAGGATGTAGCGGATGAAGTTCCAGGTGATCCTGTCGTAGACGCCGATGGCCCGGTGCTGCCCGCCGCCGTGGCGGAGCCGACGCTGGGCGATGCCCCACAGGCAGGCCCAGCCGGGCAGGTCCAGGAAGATCACCGTGTCGGCTGCCTCCAGGCGGATCGGCAGGGTGGAGGCGTAGTTCCCGTCGATGATCCACCGGGGCGCGGCGACGAGGTCGTGTTGCAGGGCCGCGAACGTCTCTTGGTCTAGCGGCTTCCAGTCTTTGTCGTAGTACACGACGTCGAGGTGGACTGGCGTGATGCCTAGACGGTCGGCGAGCACGCGGGCGAGGTGGGACTTGCCGCTGCCCCCGCAGCCGATGATCGCGATGCGTTCCATCAGCACTGACACTAGCCGCTCCCGGCTGGGGGTGCGGGAAGACTCGCTCATGCGGCACGAGCGGGCCTCCGCAGGATGGTCTCGATGACGGCGAGCTGCCGGGACAGCCGGAAGACCCCGAGCCGCGCGGTGCACTCGCCGATAAGGGCTGCGTGCTCGGCAGTCCCCGCGATGGCCTGGAGTTCGCCGATGCGGCGTGCGGCCTGGCGGCCGTCGTTCACATGCAGCGCCTCAGGCGTGAACGCGGTGGCGAACGGGAGCGCCGCCGGGGTCAGGGGCAGGCAGCCGGCCAGGACAGCCTCGAAGATCCGCTGGGTCATCTGCCCGGCCCTGGCGTACCGGTCAGGCAGCAGCAGGATCGTGGCCATGGCCGACTTGTACAGCGGCCGCACGTCGGGGAACGCGATCCGGCCGGTGAAGGTAACGTGCGGCCATTGGCCGGTGCGGGTCCATTTGCCTGCGACGCGGTGCCGGTGCCGTGCGGCGGCCGGGGCGAAGAACCCGGCGAACGCCTCGTCGCGGTCGTACTGGTTGCCGACGTAGACCAGCGGCAGCGGCCGGGGCATCGCGGCCAGGGCCGCTGGGTCGGCGGTGTCCAGGGCGTCGTCGGCGATGGGGAACAGCAGGCTGACCGCGCCGGGGCTGGGTGCCAGCGCGGGTTCGCAGACGGTGACGTCGGCGAGGGAGCGCAGCGGGGACGCGGCGGGCAGCCGCCGGTCCTTGTCCCACAGCAGCGTCCGGGTCCGGTTCCCGAGCGTGTAGTGCGCTAGAAGCTCCTCCTGACGGTGCAGGTCGCAGGTATGGCCGGGAGCACCGCACCGGGTGGTGTTGCGGCCCTTGATCGGCCAGCGCCACTCGAGGAAGAGCGCGTCGATGTCGGGCACGCCCTGGTCCCACCGGTACCGGTCGGCCAGGTCGCAGCCTGCTTCGTCCAGGTCGCGATTGGACTGAAGGAACACGATGTCATGCCCGGCGGCGGTCAGGCCGTCAATGAGGGTGGCGCGGTGGCTGCGGCCCCCGTCGGGCGTGTCGGTGATTCCAGGGCCGAGGAAGCCCCAGAAGCTGTAGCCGATCCTCACTTGCTCACCCACCAGCCGCCGTCGAGCATCAGGCCGTCGAGCCCGCTGGCAGCCAGGCAGTCCAGGGCCATTTGCGGGGTGCCGCTGATCGGCTTGCCTTTGACGTTGAGCGAGGTGTTGATCAGGACCGGGACGCCCGTCAGCGCCGCGAAGCAGTCAATGACGTCGGCGAAGAACAGGTTGTGCTCGGGGTCGAGGGTTTGGACGCGGGCGGTGCCATTGGCGTGAACGACGGCGGGGATGGTGTCCCGGGCCAGGCCGGTGACGGGGACGGCGATGGACATGAACGGGCTGGGCTGGGCCAGGTCGAAGTAGCCGGCGGCGCGGTTGGCGAGGACGACGGGTGCGAACGGGCGGAACGGCTCGCGGAACTTCACGGCGGCGTTCAGCCTCGCGGCGATGTCCGGCACGAGCGGGGACGCGAGGATCGACCGGTTCCCCAGCGCCCGCGGGCCGGCTTCCAGCCGGCCCTGGAACAGCCCGGCGATCTTGCCCTCGGCGAGCTGGGCTGCCAGGAACCGTGCCGGGTGGGAGACCTGTCTCGCGGACATGCCGGGCGGGGCCTCGGGAGTGAAGCCCGGGTAGGAGGGGCCGAGGTAGCACGACCCGGCCGGGCCGCCCGCTAGGACTCCGGTGGCGTCCCGGTAGCCGGCAAGGGCCGCGCCGATCGCGGTGCCGGAGTCACCGGGCGCGGGCGGCACGTAGACCTCCTCGAACAGACCGTCGCTGATGACCTTGCCGATGCTGACGCAGTTCATGGCCACCCCGCCGGTCACGCACAGCCGCTTGGCTCCCGTGAGCGACCGGGCGCGTCGGGCCAGGTGGGCGATGACCTGCTCGGTGCGCTCCTGCAGAGCCGCTGCCAGGTCCGCGTGGACCTCGGTGATGTCCTCGGCGGGGTCGCGGGCCGGGCAGGTCGCGGCGGTGAACGCGGGTGTGACCCTCGGCCAGCCCGACCGGAGTACGCGCAGCGGGAACAGCGACGGGTCGAGTGCGAACCCGGTCCGGGTCAGCGGGATCGCCTGGGCGAGCAGGTCACGGAACCGGGCTGGGTCCCCGAGCGCGGCCAGGGCCATCACTGTGCCTTCCTCGTCGCCGCGCCGCCAGCCCAGGTGGGCGGTCACCGCGCCGTAGGCGTAGCCGAGCGAGGCTGGGTCGCCGATCGTTTCGGCGGCCCGGTACCGGACCCGGTCCCCGGTACGGGACGCGGCGGCGATGGAGGTGGTGCAAGTCTCGCCGAGGCTGTCCACGACCAGCACCGCCGCGTCGCTGAAGCCGGACCCGGCATAGGCGTACAGGCCATGCGCCTTGTGGTGAAGAGTGCCGCGCACGCGGGCGTTCGGGAAGACTTCCCGCAGCTTCTGCATGCGTCCGCGGAACCGCTGGTGGATGACGGCGAAGCTCGCGGCGCGCGGGAGAGCGCGGGAGCGGGTCACCGGGTTGAGCAAGTACGGGACACTCCCTGCGATGCCGCCGAGGTAGCGGTAGCCGTCGAAGTTGTAGGCCACTATGTCCACGTCGGCGGCGCTGATCCCCGCGTCGTTCAGCAGCCAGCGGACGGCCCCGGCGGGGTAGTCGCGGGTGTGCTTGACGCCCGAGAGCCGTTCTTCTTCCGCCATGCCGGTCAGGGACCCGCCGCTGATGAGGGCAGCGGCGGAGTCGTGGGTGAACGAACACAGGCCGAGCACGGTCGGCGTGCGGGCACTGCCGCTCACTGCCGGGCCTCCCTCGCCGCGCGCCCGGCGTCAAGGTAGCGGTACCAGCGGTTCAGTGCCGCCGCCAGCGGGCCGGGAACGTCGGCGAGCGTGCGGGCCGTGCCGGGGTCGCCGGATTTGCGGGCACGGTAGCTGGCCATCACGGCTGACAACTCCGACCACCCTGGGTTTCCCGGGTTCCTGCCGTTGATGACGGCGGCGAGCAGCCGGTCGAACGTCGCAGAGGGTGCGGCAAGCGATGGCATCTGCGGGCCGGGCATCACCTCTGGCGGCAGGCTCTGTGCCCTGGGGATGTCGGCGGCGTACAGATGCAAGGAGTCAACCGACAGCACATAACGGCCAAGCTGCGCGCCGAGCCATCCCGCGAGCAACTCGTGCAGGACCGTCGCTGCGAAGATGTCGTAGCAGAACCCCAGCCACAAGTCCTGGCTGCGCATCGTGGTGTGCATATGCAGGCTGCCGTTCCGCAGGAAGAAGCGGTAGCCCAGTGTGCAGGGCACGTCCTTATGGCCTCGCGCGTCGGTTTCCGGGTCGTAGAGCTGGATGACCGCGCGCCTGCTGCCGGGGTCGCGCGACAGCGTGTCCAGCACCTGGGCGAGTTGGTCGGTCGTGCCGCGCCAGCGGCGCAGGCGCGGCCCGTACGCGCCCATCAGCCGCCCGTCGTCCGCGTACTCGGTGAGGCGCTCGTTGTAGTCGTAGATCCAGGGAGCGTCGGAGCCGGACAAGATCCACGCCGTCTCAGCGGCGGCGAACGCCGGGTTGATCAGCCGGACAGGCGGGACGTCGATCAGCCGGCGGCGCGGGTCGGTGAGGATGAGGGACGCGCCGAGCACCTCGACGGTGGGCAGGCCGCGCGGCGCGGCCGGCTTGCCCGAGGCGAGCACGGCGCGACACGCCCGAGCGAACAGCTCGCTGGCCGAGCCAGCGGTCACGGTAAGCATCAGAGTGCCGCCTCCACAGCGACCGGCTGGCCGGGGTGTTCTTGGGCGGAAAGCCATTCCCACTGGGTGCGCAACCCGTCGGCCAGGTCCACCCGGGGCTCGTAGCCGAGCAGGTCACGAGCCCTGGCAAGGTCGGCAGCAGTCACGTCGGCGTCACCAGGCTGGGCGGCCCGCCGCAGTGACGGCACCTCAGCGCCCGCGAGCGACGCGATCCTCCGCACGGCCTGGACGAGGGGCACGCTGCGGCCGGAGGCCACGTTGACCACCTCGGCCCGCGCTTCGCACGACGCTGCGCTTATCGTCGCGGCCACCGCGTCGCTGACGTGGGTGAAGTCGCGGCGCTGCGCGCCCGAGCCGTACAGCGGGACGGCCCGGCCAGACAGCGCCGCGCGCATGATCCGGGTGAAGGCCATGTCCGGCCGCTGGCGCGGGCCGTAGACGGTGAAGTACCGCAGCGCGACCACCGACGTGACCGCCGACGGGCGGTTCGCGTACGCCAGACACAGCCTCTCGGCAGCCAGCTTGGATACCCCGTACGGAGACAGGGGGAGCGGCTGGTCGGTCTCCTTCGACGGCGTTCCGTTCCCCGGGCCGTAGACGCTAGACGAGGACGCGAACACCAGGCGCGGAACCTCGGCCGCCGCGCACGCCTCCAGCAGCCGCTGCGTCCCGAGAACGTTCACGGTCAGGTAGGCGGGGAACTGGTCGCCCCATGACCGTCGCGCTCCGGGCAGGCCCGCCAGGTGGAAGGCCACCTGGACTCCTTCAACCGGCAGGGTGAGTTCTGCGCTGCTGAGATCCGCCCTGGCCATGCGGAAGCGCGGATGTAAGGTGAGCACGGCTAGGTTCTCAGCTGCCACAGGATCGCTCGACGCGCCGCGCGTGTCCAGGCCGGTGACATGCCAGCCTTGCCGGAGAAGGCCGGCCGCGAGGTGGGAGCCGATGAACCCGGCCGCGCCAGTCACGAGCGCGCGCTGCACGAGACCTCCCCAGGGATCTCCTGCGTGGTGGTCGCCCGTTCGTTGTACTGCCTGTTTAGCAAGGGGATGCTCCTGTCCTGTTGATGCCTGCGTGGATTAGCGCTTGGTCAGCGGTTCCGCTAAGGGTTGCTAAGGCCGGGAACGGCGATGCGGGCTGATCGCGTAGCGAGATTTCGGCCCAGACGCACTTGCCGGCTTGACCGATGGCAGGCCGGCAACCCCACGCTCCGCCCGTGAGGGAGTCGATGATGGCCAGGCCGCGCCCGGTCTCCGCGAATCCGGACGCCTCCTGCAGCACGGGGATGCCGGGAGCCTGGT
>Ga0302181_10000811_pt1 | contig 24766 bp, 21 predicted proteins | sample I_Palsa_E3_3_FD_198786 | JGI IMG/M metagenome (GOLD analysis project Ga0302181, IMG submission 198786) | Peat permafrost microbial communities from Stordalen Mire near Abisko, Sweden - I_Palsa_E3_3 | ecosystem: Environmental > Terrestrial > Soil > Palsa > Peat permafrost | place: Sweden...
CGATCCCGACGTAGTAGTGCCGGAGGCCGTTCAAGGCCTCGAGTGGCTCGCGCAGCGCTCCCTCACTATCCGCTAGCACGCGCCGCGCCTCCGCGAGGTTGTTCGAGTCGAACCTGCCCTTTGAGACGCGCACTACCGCCACTTGGTCCTCCCTGGTTCTTTTCGTTACGATACCATAGCGGAAAGAAAATGGCCAGAACGCCCATGCGGCAGACTCCCAGGCGCATGCCAACGCACGAACGGCCACTTGGCCTGCGGGTGCCGGAGGCGGAAACCCCGACCGAGCCGACCCGCGGACGACCGCGAGATAGTCACCTTGATGCCGCGATCCTGGCCGTCGCGGAGCGGCAGCTCCGGGAGAGAGGGTTCCGTGGAATGTCGCTCGCCTCCGTCGCCCGCGAGGCGGGGACGACGGTGCCGAGCCTCCGCCGCCGCTACAGAGACAAGTCGACGCTAGCGGCTGCCGTGGTGGATTCGATCCGCGTCGAGGCTCCTCTGGAGGGCAGCGGTCCCCCGCGCGACCGTGCCCTCGCGGTCCTCGAGAACTTCGGCCGAAACCTCGAGAGGCCGCATTCAATTGCGCTCCTGGGCACGCTTCTCGCCGAAGAGCATCGAACCCCCGAGCTGCTAACGCGGTTTCGCTCTCGCTTGGTCAGGCCACGGCGCCGACTCCTCGCCGAGGCGCTCGAGGCTGGCGTACGAGCCAGACAGCTCGCGCCACCTACCGATACGGACGTCGCCGTGAACATGCTGATCGGCTCCTTCTACGCGATCTACGTGAGCCAGGGCCACATACCCCAGGACTGGCCCCAGCGCGCGCTCGAACTCATCTGGCCTGCGGATTGACCGAGTACGCCGCCACCAGCCCCACCGACAAGGCCACCGCTGCTGGTTGGCCCGCATGACCGCGACTCGTTGATTCAACCGCTCGTCGCCCGCCCCTTGCGCACTCCGTTGAGCAGTGGGAGACTGGCGTGGTCGATGTCCAGTCGGTGATCTGCGGGTCGCCGTGGTAGCAGGGAGAGAGCATGAGGCGGGCCGTTGTGGTCGGGATCGCGCTTTTGTGCGCGGTCTCGGGCTTCGTCGGCTTCGCGGCCGCGGCTCGGCGGGCCCCGCGAGCGTCGGTGTCATCGTCGACGCAGCAGGTGTTCGAGGGTCCTGTCTCGCCGGCGCAGTGCGGGGCCGGGTCGATGCCGCAGGACGGGCTGGATGGGGAGGTTCCGCTTGCTGACCGTCTTGATGGTCGTAGCAGCCGAGGCTATTCCTGCAACCTGAAGCTGATCGGCCAGTATCAGGGCGAAGGGGCGAGCTGGGTCAGCCAGTCCTATGGCAAATGCGCGTACGTGTCGACCCGCTGGCCGAATACCGAGGCCTCCCCGGGCGTCCAGGTGATCAACGTATCCGACCCTAGCCATCCGACGCTCGCCGGCACGCTGACCAGCCCGGCGATGCTGGGGCCGTGGGAGTCGCTGAAGGTCAACGCAAAGCGCGGGTTGCTCGCCGCCGCGTTCGGTGGCCCGGTCGTTGGAGACGGCGCCTTCGACGTGTACGACATCAAGACGGATTGCCTGAAGCCCAGGCTGCTCGGCTCCGTCTCGGCGACCGACCTGTACCAGCAGGTGCTCGGCGTGCTCAACGGTGGTCTGGCCGGGCTGACGAATCTGCCGACCGACTTCGGCCCACAGACGCTGTTGGGGCACGAGGGCAATTGGTCCCCTGATGGGGACACCTACTGGGTCAGCGGATTGGGCTTTGACTGGCTGACCGCGATCGATGTGAGCAACCCGGCTCAGCCTAAGGTCATCTGGTCGGGCTCCAGCGGCGTGATCGACCACGGGTTCTCGCTGAGCGATAACGGCGACACTCTGTACATGGCCCAGGTCGGAAACGCCGCCGAAGCCTTCACCGGGATCGCGCCTAACGCAGTCGCTGACAGCCTCAACCCGAACGGACTGGCGATCTTCAACGTCAGTGCGATCCAATCGCGCACCCCAAACGCGACGATCCAGGAGATTGGCCACGTCTACTGGACCGACGGGGCGGTCGGGCAGATGTCGATTCCGATCAGCTACGGGAACCATCCCTATCTCGTGTTCGCCGACGAAGCCGACGAGGGTGGCGTGCGGATCATCGACATCGCCAACCCAGAACAGCCTCGCGTCGTCTCCAAGCTCAAGCTGCAGATTCAGATGCCACAGAACCTGGCGGTCGCGCAGCGCGACGCCAAAGGCAGCGGCTTCTTCACCTACGACAGCCATTACTGCGCCGTGGACCGAGAGGAAGATCCCACCAGCCTGGCGTGCGGTTATTTCGATTCCGGGATCCGCGTTTTCGATATTCGTAATCCGCTCAAGCCGGCGGAAGTCGCCTACTACAATCCGCCCGCTCAGCTCGGCAAGAACAACCAACTGAAGGGTTCCGAGCATGCCGGCGGTCCCCTGGTGGTGTCGCTGAACGATTCGGAGAACGGAGGCGACATCGGACAGCCCCGTCTCCAAGCGGCGTCAGGCGCGCCGATTCTCAACGCCGACTGGTGCAGCTCGCCACCGGCGTTCGTCGGCGATCAGCTCTGGGTGACCTGCCAGGACAACGGCTTCATGGTCTTGCAATTCACTAATGGCGTGTACCCCGTCACGGCAAGCTGCCCGGTGGCGACCGGAGCGCTGAGTGGCATGACGCTCGGGCTGGTGAGACTCGGAATGACTCGCAAACAGGCACGCCACGAGTACGACCACGTGTCTGATCGGGCCAAGCATTTCGAGGACTTCTTTTGTCTGACCCCGACCGGCGTTCGTGTCGGCTACGCCTCCACCGCTCTGCTGCGAACGCTGTCGCGACGCGAGCGTCAGAAGTTCAACGGGCGGGTCGTGTGGGCGTCGACCTCCAACGCGTTCTACGCGGTGCGCGGCGTGCGCCCCGGCGCGACGTTCGCCGGCGCCGGCAAGCGTCTCACGCTCACCGGCCCGTTCCATATCGGCTTGAACTACTGGTACCTGGCGCCGAACGGCAGCTCGACCGCGGTGCTCAAAGTTCGCCACGGGATCGTCGCAGAGATCGGGATCGGCGACAAGTCGCTCACCCAGGGTCATAAGGCGCAGGTCAGGTTCCTGAAGAGCTTCTCGTGAATACGCGCAGGCAGTCTCACGCGGTGGATCCGCCGCGGGGTGGGAGGCTCGGCGTGATCGCAGCGAGCCACCAGGTTGAGCGTGGGCTGCTGGTTGTGTTGGCGGCGCTGCTGGGCGCGATCGTCCTTGTGCTGCTTACCGGCCACTCTGCACCCGGCACTCACGCCGTCGCGCGGCCGCGAGCGAGAGCGGTCAAGTCGACGTCTCGCTCCGTTTCGGCGGCCTCGAGCTCGAACTCCGTGCACATCTCGAGTCGAACAATTGCCGGACTCGGTCCGGTGCTGATCAGCGCCACCGGAGCGACGCTCTATACCTACGCGCCCGATCACGCCAAGCGCGTCACGTGCGTACGCGCCTGCGCGGCGATCTTCGCCCCCGTGACCTTGGCTCGCGACGTGAATCCCGTCGCGGGCGGATTGGTGCAGCAATCCCTGCTCGGACACGCGCCCGACCCGACCGGGGGACAGGTCGTGACCTACGCAGGGTGGCCGCTGTACACCTACATCTCACAATCCACGCCCGGGACCGCCCCCGGGCAGGGGCTCAACATCAACGGTGGCTTCCTACCCCTCAGCTCGGCCCCGAAGGCCGGCCTATGGCACGTGATCGCCCGGTCAGGCCAGGTCATCGCCAACAGGCGCTCGCTGTCCTGAGGGTCGAGCCTCGATGTGCGAGTCCAGGGCGAGCTTGGGCGTGAGGTCAACACATGTCTTTGCATTTGGGAGTAGGTTGGAGGCTGTCGGTGTTGGTAGGTGTCTGGAGGGCATTAATCGTGACGTCCGCTCCGGTTGGTGCGGGCAGCATGCTCTGACTTCCGCGTTGCTCTAACCCGGAGGTCGACGTGCCCGACCCGTTGCTTTCTCTCGATTCGATTACCCGCAGTGTGGATCCTGTGCCGCCGGCGTTGGTCCGCTCATCGACCGGCGGTCGTGGGGACGCTGCCTGGGTCCGCGTAGCCGGCCGGTTGGATCTCGCGGCGGTGCCGCAGCTCGTTCGTACCTTGCGCCAGGCTCAGTTGAAGGCGCGACTGGTTGTGCTCGACCTGCGCGAGCTCCAGCTCATGGACAGTTCCGGCGTGCACGTGATCGTCAACGCCAGCATCCGCGCGCGGCGACTGGGGGGTCGCCTGGTGCTGCTGCACGTCCCATGAACGCCCGCTGCTGCGCCCGATCGCCCTCTGCCTCGCCCGATTGAGATGATGCGGGGCTGCTGAGACGAGTCGATCCTGCGCTTCCGGCGCCGGGCTGCCCGAGTTGAGGCGCAGGAGCTCGGAAAACACGATCGCCAGAGGAGCGGAGCGTGCCCAGAGCCACGTCCGGTGGGTCAAAACGGGGAAAGCAGGCGGAGCTGGCGCGCCGCGAGCTCGACGAGTGGCGCCGTTGGGGCCCGTATGTGAGCGAGCGGGCGTGGGGGACGGTGCGCGAGGACTACAGCGACGACGGCGACGCCTGGTCAGCGTTCCCCCACGACCACGCGCGTTCCCGCGCGTATCGCTGGAGCGAGGACGGCCTGGGCGGAATCTGCGACGACCGCGAGCTGCTGTGCCTGGCCTTCGCCTTCTGGAACGGCCGCGATCCGATCCTCAAGGAGCGCATCTTCGGCCTCACCGGTCATCAGGGCAATCACGCCGAGGATGCCAAGGAGTACTGGTGGTACCTCGACTCGACGCCCACGCATTCGTGGATGCGTTGGCGCTACGTCTATCCGCAGGCCCCATTTCCGTACACCGATCTGATCGCGGAGAACGCCCGGCGTGACCGCCAGGCGGGTGAGTACGAACTGCTCGACACCGGTGCGTTCGACGAGGATCGCTACTGGGACATCACCGTGGACTACGCCAAGGCGGCGTCGGACGACCTCTGCCTGCGGGTGCAGGTCCGCAATGCCGGCCCGGATCCGGCGACCCTTCATCTGCTGCCGACAGTGTGGTTTCGCAACCGCTGGTCCTGGGATCCGGAGGTTCACAAGCCCGCGATCCACGAGGATGACGGGCTGCTGGTCGCCGAGGATGCCGCGCTGGGCACGATGACGCTGCAGGCCAGCGGCGCACCCGAGCTGCTGTTCTGTGAGAACGAGACCAACACGCTGCGGCTGTGGGGCCACCCGGGCCCGGCGTACCCCAAGGACGGCATCAATGACCACGTCGTGACCGGCGCGCCCACGGTCAACCCCGAGCGACGAGGCACCAAGGCGGCGCTCTGGTACCGACTCGAGGTGGCGGCCGGAGACACCGCCGAGGTCCGGCTCCGCCTCGCCCCCGAGCGCCGCGATCTGGGCCGCTCGTGGTCGACGACGCTGCGGGCCCGGGCCCGCGAGGCGGACGCCTTCTACGCCTCGCTCGCGCCGGCGGCCACCGGGGAGGAGGCGCTGGTGATGCGCCAGGCCTTCGCCGGAATGCTGTGGAGCAAGCAGTTCTACCACTACGACGTCGAGCGCTGGCTCGATGGGGATCCCGGGCAACCCGTGCCGCCGGTCTCCCGCAAGGCCGGACGCAACGCCGGCTGGCGCCACCTCTACAACCAGGACATCGTCTCGATGCCCGACAAATGGGAGTACCCCTGGTATGCGGCCTGGGACCTCGCCTTTCACTGCGTCACCCTCAGCCATGTCGACCCGGAGTTCGCCAAACAGCAGCTTCGTCTGATCACGCGCGAGTGGTACATGAATCCCAACGGGCAGCTTCCCGCCTACGAGTGGAACTTCGGCGATGTCAACCCGCCGGTGCACGCACTGGCCGCGCTGGCGGTGTTTCAGCTCGACGGAAGCCGCGACCGGGAGTGGCTGTCCAGGGTGTTCCACAAGCTCCTGCTCGGGTTCACCTGGTGGGCCAATGTCAAGGATCCCCAGGGTGACCATCTGTTCGGCGGGGGCTTTCTGGGGATGGACAACGTCGGGCCGTTTGATCGCTCGGCGCCGCTGCCCGACGACCTCGTGCTGGAGCAGGCGGACGGCACCGGCTGGATGGCGCTCTACTGCCTGAGCATGCTCGAGATCTCGATCGTCTTGGCTGAACAGGACTGCGCCTACGAAGACGTGGCGATCAAGTTCTTCGAGCACTTCACGCTGATCGCGGAGGCGATCAACGACCGGGGTCTGTGGGACGAGGCCGATGGCTTCTACTACGACGCGGTTCGCCGTCCCTCGGACAACACGTCGTGGCAGGTGCGGGTGCGGTCGATGACCGGTCTGATCCCGTTGTGCGCGATCGCGGTGACCGGCGCGCACCAGGCCAGCCGCCTGACCGAGTTCTCCACTCGCGTGGACGAGTTCCTGAAGTTCCGGCCCGAGTACGCCGCGGCAGTCGAGCTCGGCGACGAGGATCACGCGACGATGCTGGCCCTGGTCGGATCCGATCGCCTGCCCCGAGTGCTGCAGCGCCTCGCGGACCAGGCCGAGTTTCTCTCCCCTCACGGGCTGCGATCGGTGTCGGCGTTCTATCGCGCCAACCCCTACCAGTTCTGGCACGCCGGTCAGGTGGCCGCCAACGTCGACTACGAGCCCGCCGAGTCGACCACCAACCTGTTCGGCGGCAACTCCAACTGGCGCGGGCCGATCTGGTTTCCCGTCAATTATCTCGTGATCGGGGCGCTCGAACGCTTCGCCAGCCGGCTGGGCGACGAGTTCACGGTGGAGTTCCCGCACGGCTCCGGTCACCAGTGCACGCTGCGCCAGATCGTGACCGACCTCGAGCAGCGCCTGGTCAGCATCTTCCTGCCCGACGCCGACGGGCGACGACCGGTGTTCGGCGACCAGCCGCGCTTTCACGAGGACCCCGCCTGGCGCGACACGCTGTTCTTCCACGAGTACTTCGACGGTGATACCGGCCGCGGGTTGGGCGCTTCGCACCAGACCGGATGGACCGGGCTGGTGGCTGACATGGTGATTCGACTCTCGCGTCAGCGCGAGGAGGAGGGACGCACGTGACAACGCAGCAACTGGGGGCTCGCGCCGACGCGGATGGGGTCAGCTTCTGTGTGTTCAGCAGCGTCGCCGACGCCGTCGAGGTGTGCGTGTTCGACCAGGCCGATCGGGAGACCCGCCACGGGCTCGTCGCCGACGAGGGGTACATGTGGCGCGGGCGCGTGGACGGGATCGGGCATGGCGCGCGGTACGGCTTTCGCGTGCACGGCCCCTGGGATCCGGCCTCCGGGCTGCGCTGCAACCCCGCGAAGTTGCTGCTCGACCCCTACGCACGAGCCGTGTCAGGCGGGGTGCAGTGGCATCCGGCGCTCGACGGCTCTGACCCCAACGACTCGGCCCCCTACGTCCCGCGCTCGGTGGTCTACGCGGAGGAGTTCGATTGGGCCGGGGACCGGCCGCCCGCCACGGCGCTGAGTGACTCAATCATCTACGAGGTCCACGTCAAGGGCGCCACGAAGCTCCATCCGCGCGTGCCGGCGAAGCTCCGTGGGAGCTACGCGGCACTGGCCGACCCGGCCGTGCTCGAACACCTGGGCAACCTCGGCGTCACAGCGGTTGAGCTCTTGCCAGTGCACCAGTTCGTCCACGACGGCAGGCTGATTGCCCAGGGCCTGCGCAACTACTGGGGCTACCAGTCGATCGGCTACTTCGCGCCGCACAACGAATACGCGGCGAGTGGCGACCGCGGCGAGCAGGTGACCGAGTTCAAGACGATGGTCCGGGCGGTCCACGCCGCCGGGCTGGAGGTGATCCTCGATGTCGTCTTCAACCACACTGCCGAGGGCAATGAGCAGGGGCCGACGCTGTGCTTCCGGGGCCTCGATAACGCCGCCTACTACCGACTCCAGGACGATCGCAGCCTCTACGTTGATGACACTGGCACCGGTAACACCTTCGACACCCATCAGCCTCAGGCGCTGCGACTGGTCATGGACTCGCTGCGCCATTGGGTGGAGGAGATGCACGTCGACGGCTTCCGCTTCGATCTCGCCGCCAGCCTGGGGCGCGGCGACAGTAACTTCGATCCCCACAGCGCCTTCCTGGAGGCCATCGGTCAGGATCCCGTCCTCTCGCAGGTGAAGTTGATCGCCGAGCCCTGGGACATCGGCTGGGGCGGTTACGAGCTCGGGGACTTCCCACCCGGGTGGAGCGAGTGGAACGGCAAGTACCGCGACACCGTGCGGGACTACTGGCGCGGCACCGCCGGGACGCTGGCGGACTTCGCCACCCGCTTCACCGGCTCCTCGGATCTCTACGGCCACGGCCGCCGTCCCACCTCCTCGGTCAACCTCGTCACGGTCCATGACGGCTTCACGCTCGAGGACCTGGTCAGCTACGACAACAAGCACAACGAGGCCAACGGCGAGGACAACCGCGATGGCACCGACGATAACCGCAGCTGGAATTGCGGTGTCGAGGGGCCCACCAATGACCCCCAGATCCTCGCCCTGCGCTCGCGCCAGCGGCGCAACCTCCTGGCCACCCTGCTGCTCTCAGAAGGCGTACCGCTGCTGCTCGGCGGGGACGAGCTCGGGCGTACCCAGGGCGGGAACAACAACGCCTATTGCCAGGACAACGAGGTCAGCTGGATCGACTGGTCCACCGCCGAGCGCGAGGCGGGACTGACGGCGTTCGTCACCCAGTTGTGCCGGCTGCGGCGCAGCCAGCCGGTGTTTCGCCGCCGTCAGTTCTTCACCGAATCCGAGGTCGAGTGGTTTCGGCCCGACGGGGACCCGATGACCGACGGCGACTGGGGAAACCCCAACTCGCGGTCGCTGGCGGCGGCGCTGCCGGAGCATGACGCCTTCCTGCTGATGATCAACGGATGGTGGGAGGACCTGTCCTTCACGCTCCCGACGCGGTTGGCGGGCGTCCGCTGGTCGCTCGTGTTTGACACCGCGCAGGAGCTTCAGGAGGAGCCGTTCAGCTCGGGCTCGGCCAGCCAGGCCCAGCTGGCGGGGCGCTCGATGGTGCTGCTCCAGCGATTGGACGGCGCCGGCAGTTAGCGACCGAGCGTCATCCCGCTGAGGGAGGTGCGCGGGGTTCCGTCTCCGCGGGGCCGAGTGCTCTCACGGCTTCGTCGACGGTGCGGAAGAGGTGGTCTGAGCCGATCCGTTGCATGAGACCGCTGCGGGCGAGGTTTTCGCGCACGTGGTCGCCGGCCCGGGTCAGGGCGAAGGCGATGTGTTGGCGGTCGAGTTCATCGAGGACCTCACCGAGAGCGCCGACGCCCGTGAAGTCGATGTCGTGCATCCCCGCCACGTCGAGCACGAGCACGTGCGGACGGGTCGGCAGGTGCCCGAGGCCCCTCTCGATCTCGGCGCGGAAATGCGTCGCGTTGGCGAAGTACAACGGGGCCGGGTAGAGGATCACGAGCACGCCGGGGACCTCCATGTGCCGTGGGTCGGATTCCAGCGGCTCCCAGCTCGTGGTGCCGGGGAGGCGGGCCATGATGTGCGTGTGGGGACGGGCGGTGAGGCGGGTGCGGTCCAGGATCGCCAGCCCGACGGCGACCCCGATCCCCTGCTCCACTCCGATCAACGCGACTGTGAGCAGCGTCACCACGGCGAGACCGAACTCCCAAGCGTCGAAACGGAACACCGCAGCCAGCTCGCGCCCGCGGAACAGGCGCGTGGCGACGAAGATCAGCACGGCTGCCAACGTGGCCAGGGGCACGTCCTTCAGCAACGCCACCGCGGGGACGAGCACCACGACTACGGCTGCGGCGCCGAGTGGGGCCAGCTGCGTGCGCCCGCCCGCCGACACCACCGCCGCGGTCCCGGGCGGGCTCGCGTCGACGGGGAAGGAACCCGCCAGGCCGGCGAGCACGCTGCCGGCGCCGACCCCGAGGAGGTCGCGGCCGACGTCCACCTCGTATTCCCCTTCGTCGGCGGTGGACCGTGTGGTGGCCGCCGATTGGATGATGACCACCAGCGCCACGACCGCGGCGAGGGGCAGGACGTGGCCGATCGAGGACCACGAAAGCTCGGACAGCCCGAACCTCGGGGCGGCGTTGGCCACGGTGCCGATCACGGCAACGCCGTGCGCCTGCAGGTCGAGCACCGCGACGAGGACGCTGGAGCCGATCAGCCCGACGAACGCTCCCGGCAGTCGCCGGTCGATGCCGCGGGCGACGGCGATCACGACGAACACCGCGATGCCGATCGCCAGCGTCCAGCCGTTGATGTCGGGCAGATGGTTGATGACCTCGCTGAGGCGATGGATCGTCGAACCGGTGGTGGGCGGCAGGCCGAGCAGGTCGCTCAACTGGGAGACGATGATGATCACCGCGACGCCCGCCAGGAATCCGGTGATGATCGGGGCGGAGAGGAACTCGGCGATCCAGCCGAAGCGCAGGATGGCCACGAGAGCCACCAGGATGCCGACGAGCACGGCCACCAACCCGACGAGGGCGATGTAGTGGGGCGATCCGGTCACCGCCAGGTGGGCGACGCCGGCAGCGAACAAGGGCGCGATCGTGGAGTCCGCTCCGACCGACATCTGCGGGTTGGAGCCCAGCAGCGCGAACATCACCGTGCCGGCCACGAAGGCATACAGGCCGGTCACGGGCGGCATTCCCGCCAGCCGCGAGGTGGCGAGCTGCGAGGGGACGGCGATCGCCACCAGCGCCAGAGCAGCCAGTCCATCCGCGGCCAGCCAGGTGCGCCGGTAGCCACGCAGCGATGAGAGCACGGGGGGCTTCACACGGTTTTCATAAGTCTTTTACAGGCTTATGAAAACCGAGGTGAAAACGGCGCTCGTAACGAATGATGCTTGTGACGACCGACGACTGGATCCGATCAGCCGGACGGGGTAGCCACGCGAACGACGAGGTCCAGACAGTCGACGTCCATAATGGCTATGCTTTTTTCTCATAAATACAGTGGATTAGTCACAAAAGCTCACTATGCAGTTGCGAACGTGACACGGAGGTTCCGGTTTGGCTGAGGGGCAAGTCGAGACAGCTCCCGCTCGTGTCTTGCTGGTCGAAGGTGACCCGCGGGCCGCGAGGATGATCGCTGAGATGCTCCGAGTGATCTGGTCGGAGGGCCTCGTGATCGCACACGCCGAGCGTCTTGGTGACGCGGCCCAGGAGCTCGTCATCAACCGCGCAACCTGCGTGCTGCTCGATCTCTCGCACAACGGCGGCGAGCGGCTCGCGGCCCTGGAGCAGGTCCGCGCCGCTGCGCCCGACGTACCGATCATCGTCCTGTCCAATTACGTCGACGAGGGCATCGGGTTGCGGGCGTTGAAGGCTGGGGCTCAGGACTTCCTGGTCAAGACCGAACTCCATCCCGCGCTGCTGAGCCGCGCGGTGACATATGCGATCGAGCGCAAGCGCACCGAGGTCGAACTGGCCCATCAGGCGCTCCACGACCCGTTGACTGCGCTGCCGAACCGAGCGCTGTTTCTCGATCGTCTCGGCGTCGCCCTCGATCGCTCGCGGCGGACCAACCTTCCCGTGGCGGTTTTGTTCCTGGACGTGGACAAGTTCAAGCTGATCAACGATTCGCTCGGGCACTCGGCCGGCGACCGGGTGTTGGTCGGACTGGCCGACCGCTTGCGGGAAATGCTTCGCCCTATGGACACGATGGCCCGGTTTGGCGGCGACGAGTTCACGTTCGTGTTTGAGGGCATTGAGAGCGAGCAGGAAGCGGTCATGATCGTCGAGCGGATCAGCCGCACGGCCGGCCTGCCAATGAGGCTCAACGGGGGCGAGGCTTCGATTACCGTCAGCATTGGCCTGGCGATCGTGACCGACCCAGCGGTCCCGTTGGACCACGTGATTCGCGACGCCGACTCGGCCATGTACCGAGCCAAGCGGCAGGGAGGCTCGCGGTACGAGCTCTTCGACGAGTCCTCGCGGCGGCGCGCGCAGGAGCGTCTCGAGCTCCACAATGCTCTCGATCAGGCCGTCAACGGCGACGAACTGCGTGTCCACTACCAGCCCCGGGTGTCACTGGCCGGCGAGACGCGCCTGGTCGGCTTCGAGGCCCTGGTCCGCTGGGACCACCCCGAAAGGGGACTGATCTCGCCTGATCAGTTCATCGCGGCGGCAGAAGAAAGCGGGCTGATCGTGCCGATCGGACAGTACGTGCTCGAGCGTGCGCTGCGCCAGATCGCACAGTTGAGTGCGACCCGCCCAGGCGTCACGATGTCCGTCAACCTATCGGCGCGCCAACTCGAGGATCCTGGTCTTGTCACAAGGGTGGATCGCGCGATCCGCTCCAGCGGCGCCGACCCGAGCGCCCTGTGTCTCGAAATGACCGAGGCCACCATCCACCGCAACGCTGAGCTCGCCACCAGCACCCTGCAGCAACTCAAGGCGGTCGGAGTCAAGATCGCCATCGACAACTTCGGGACCGGCTACTCGTCGCTGCCCAGCCTTGAGCAGCTGCCGATCGACACGCTGAAGATCCATCAGAGCTACGTCGCCAAGCTCAGCCGCGAGCCGGCCGCAGCCGGAATCGTCAGGGCGGTGGTCGAGCTTGGTCACGCATTGGGCCTCAACGTCGTCGCGGAGGGCGTCGAGACGGACATGCAGATGGCACAACTGCGCGAGCTGCGTTGCGATGAGGCCCAGGGCTTCCTGTTCAGCCGGCCTGTGCCCTCTGATCAGGTCTACGCGCTGCTCGGTTCCCGCTAAATCACCGGGCGCGCAGCAACCGTCAGGCCGTGTGCAGGTCACCGGGCACGCCCACTGCGGTGGTCCGGCGCACGGCCGGCTGTGACGAACCTGCTTGTATTCAACCCATCGGTTGTGCAATCATTCGGTTGAATACATGACGACCGACCAGCTCAGCACCACGTTCGCGGCCCTCGCCGACCCCACCCGTCGTGCCATTCTGGCGCGGCTCGCGCAGGACGGCGAGGTCACCGTGAACGAGCTCGCCGAGCCGTTCCCGTTCAGCGTGCAGGCGATCTCCAAGCATCTGAAGGTGCTTGAACGGGCCGGGCTGATCACGCGCGGGCGGACGGCCCAGCTTCGTCCGTCGCGCCTGCAGGGTGCACCCCTGGGCCAGGCGGCGGACTGGCTCGAGCAGTACCGCGCCATCTGGGAGGGCCGTCTCGATCGCCTCGCGGTCCACCTCCGCGACATCCAACGAAAGGCAGACAGTGATGACTGAACAATCTGTGATGAGCGAGCACACGATCGTGATCGAGCGCGTCCTCGACGCTCCGCGCGACCTGGTGTGGAAGGTCTGGACAGACCCCGACGAGGTGACCAAGTGGTGGGGTCCGGAGCATTTCACCACGCCGCGAGAGACGATCGAGTTCGATCTGCGCCCCGGCGGTGTCTGTCGCCTGACGATGGTCGGGCCCAACGGCGAGCAGTACCCGAATGACGGTCACTTCGGAGTCGTGGAGCCGCCCGAGCGTCTGTCCTTCGGCCAGCAGACCACCGACAACCCGATGATGGAGTCCGGCGAGACGACGATCGAGTTCATCGAACTCGACGAGCACCGCACGAAGGTCATCATCTCGTCGCGCATGGTCTGCGCTGCCGAACTGGTCGCCATGGCGCAGGCGGGATGGGGGAGCCAGCTCGACAAGCTCGAGCGTCTGCTCGCCAGTCGAGCATGACCCTGCTAGCCCAGACCGGAGGTCGGAGTGCTGCCAGAAGGCGCGGGGGAGGGCAGCAGGCGGGCGATCTGGGCGAACTGGGGCACGCCCAGCCCGCTGGCGAGGTCGTAGCCCCGCCTGGCATAGTGAGCGGGGACGTTGCGGAAGAAACCGTTGTTTCCGTGCACCACGTCCCAGAGCGCGCTGGGGGAGTGCGCGGCCAGGTAGTAGAAGAGGCCGTCAGCCGGGCCGATCGGTGGTAGATGTCGACGCTGGAGGTCGGAGCTGAGGACGGCCATCGCCGAGGCGACCAGGGGAGCGGCGGCGCTGGTGCCGCCATCGAGCTCCCAATGCCCGCCGAGCACCACCGCCCAGCCCGGGAACGACGAGGCGGCCGCGGCGACGTCGGGCACGGCGCGGCCGCCGCCCGGAAGCCCGAGGTCCTGCTGGAACGGCGGGCGCGGCGAATGCGAGGCCAAGCCACCGCCACCGGCTCCGCCCCCGTTTGACGCCGAGGTCCAGCGCAGGTCGTTCCACACCACCTCGTCCCGGCGCTGGTTGGATGGCGTGAGGGTCAGGCGCGTGCCGCCCACGGCGGTGAGGTAGGGAGAGGAGGCCGGCCAGGCGACACCGCTGTAGGGCAGGCCGTTGCAGCTCGAGCCTGAGTCACCCGCCGAGGCGTACGTGCCGACTCCGGCGAGCCCCAGCCGGATCACCAACGAGTCGAGCAGGTTCGCGCCCGCGCGAGTGGACGGCGAGACATCGGGGCCGTTGCCGCGGACGTCGTTCTCGCAGATTCCGTAGGAGATCGAGAAGCTGTCCGGTAGGTGGCCCGCGTCCAGGACATTGGCGGCGCCCAGGAACCACTGATCCGAGCCCGACCACGCCTGGCTGAAGGTGATCGACGCCGCCGGCGCCATCCCCCGGACCAGCGCCAGGTCCTCCTGGGGCTCGAACAGTCCGGTCGGAACCGGGAATGTCTCGCCGTCGCTGAGCAGGGTGTTGGATTTCAACTTCGCGTAACCGAAGCAGCGAGCGTTGTCGGCGATGTCCTGCGCCGAGGGCTTTTCGGTCAGCCCGAGGATCGCCACCGACGCGCCCGCACCACTGCCCAACCGGTCGATCCCGTAGGCGTGGCGGACCTGCGCGTAGCTGAAGGCTCCGGTCGCCTTCGCCTGGGCACAGCCGCGCGTCCAGGTCCCGGTGCGCTTGGGTCCGGGCGGATCCGCGGTGTCAACGTTGGTGTCGGTGTCGGTGTCGGTGTCGGCGTCGGTGTCGGCGTCGGTGTCGGCCTCCGTGTCGGCGTGAGCAGCCGCCGACGCGGACGGGGGCTTGATCTGACGCAGGAACGACGTGACCACGTCCTGGACCAAGGGGCGCATGTCGGAGGGCAGCTGCAGCGACCCGTGCGCACCGTAGGCGTCCACCGGTGGATCGCTCCCCATCCCACTGGTGATGTGGACCTTGAACACGCGCTCGAAACGCGCCACCGACCCGCTCACGCGGGCGAACACGCCGCTCGGGTCGATCTGGGCCGAGAACCCCAGCTGGTTGGCCACGCGGAGGAACTGGGCGCGTACCGCCGGGCTGGCGCCGTAGCGCGCGGCCACCTCGGGCGGGGTGAGGAAGCGGCGGTAGGTGGGCGAGCCGGGCTGCTGCACCGCGAAGAAGGCCGCCCGCGCCTGGACCTCGGGTCGCTGGAGCCCGAAGAAGAAAGTGATCCGGGGTGAGGAGGCGGCCGCCGCCACCGGGATGCCGCCCAGCCCGACCAGCATCGTCAACACCAGTACTCGCCCAAGCCGCCGCACCCGGGCAACATACCGGGGGTGGTCCCGATTCATGCCGCCCACCCGATCTCTCGGGCGCACACACCCCCCGGCGCGACCGTACCGAGCGCGAAAGCCGCGGCGCCGCGGGAGTGCGGACTACTGGCGGTCCTGATCGAGGCTGAGTGGCCCGTGTGGCTCGAGCCGGCGGCCGCGCCGGGCCAGCAGCAGTGAGGCCACGAGCAGCGCCACGATGATCGCGGCCGCCACCATGATCGTCGTCGTCATACCGGAGATGATCGCCCGGGCGATGAGCGCGAGCAGCACGGCAACGAGGAGCCGGCTGCTCACCCGCAATCGTTTCATCACCCGCTCCCACACCTCTCGCTCGAGCTGGGCCCGGTTCGGTGGGCTGCCAGCCCCTGAGCGAGCCGCCCGGCTGGTCGATGCTCTGGCACGGGAGCGCGCCTGTCGCGTCCGAGCGCCACCGCCGGGTCGCTCACGCCCCGCTGTATCCCCCCGACACTTTGGCTCGTGGCCGGTGCTCATCGCAACATCACCCCTTTGCGCTCAGGGAAAGTGGCTGAAGAGCGATGGCCCGTCGGCCGACCGTTCTGATCGCTGTCGCTCCAACTCCCGAAGCACCCCCGGGCCCGCCACGGAGCCGCGGTAGCAGCAACAAACCGTAGCATTCAGTCATGTTCGGCCTGCGGGCATGGCCGCACCGGCGCCACTTCCGCACAGCTGAGCTCGGGACCGGTTCAACCGGACTCGTTCCTCGTGTCGCGGGCCGACGGGTTGGGTCGAAACGCGCCGATCCCCTCTGCCCACGCGGCGTCGAGGTCGGCGTCGGGTGGGAAGCGGTGGTTGAGCTCGAGGATGGTCATCCCGTGCGCGAACGCCCAGGCCGCGCGAGCGCGGTCCATGTTCTCCCCGGTGGCCCGGTACAGCGGCAGCGCGGCGCGTTGCTCGCTCCCGGCCACCAGCAGCTCCCGGTGCAGTGGTCGTTCGGTCATCAGGCGGTAGAGATGCGGATGGCTACGTGCGAACGCCCGGTAGGCTCGGGCGAGGGCGCCGAGCGGGTCGTCGGTGTGCTCGAGCGCGGCTTCGAACACGGCGGCCTGTTCCTCGAACCCGGCCGAGATGATGGCGGCCTCGAGTGCGTCCTTGTCGGGGAGGTGCTTATAGATCGAGGGGGCTCGGATCCCCAGCGACTCGGCGATGCGGCGCATCGAGAGCGCCTTGCTGCCTTCCTGCTCGAGCAGCGTCCGGGCCGCGTCGACGATCTCGCGGGCGCGGGGAGTGAGCTGGTCAGGGGCGTGGGCAGTCACCGGGGGTCCCGGTAACCGGTTGACGCGACTGTCGGGTCCCGCGATCATCACGCGCTCTGCGGTGCCGATTGGTCCGGCTACGGGGTGTTGATCGTCCGCAGGAAGGGCAGGACGGCGTCAGCGGTGGCCTCGGGCTGCTGGGACTGCGGGTAATGGCCGGACTCCGGGACCATGACCAGCTGGCCGTGCAGCGTGTCGGCGATCCACTGCGCCTCGGCGCGGGGATCCGGGAAGTCGGGATCCCGTTCGCCCATGACCACCAGCGTGGGGGCCGAGACGTCGCTGAGCCGCTGTTCGGCCGGGGTGTGGTCGGTGCGCGTGGTCAGCGAGAACGCGGCGGCGTATCCGGGGCGACGCAGACTGGCCACGACCTGGTCGCGGTAGTCGGCGAAGTCTGAGGGGCGTCGGCCGGCGTAGAGCTTGGGGAGATACGCCTTCCAGGTCATCGCCGCCCACGGGCGGGCCATGGCCACCCGCATCAGCAGGCGCTGCGGCGCGCTCGTCTGTCCGTTGCGCACGAACGGGCCGACGAGCACCAGGCCGGCGACGAGCTCGGGCCGTTGGGCGGCCGCGATCACGGCGGCTGCGGCGGCCATCGAGTTGCCGATCACGACCGCCGGCCCACCGAGCTGCTCGATCAGCGCGATTGTGTCCCCCGCGGTCTCCTCATCGCCGTAGGCGGCGAAGGTGGTGTCGCTGTCACCATGGCCGCGCAGGTCGGTGCAGGCCACCCGATAGCCGGCGGCGCGCAGGGCGGGGGCGAGGAAACGGTAGCCGCCGCGCAAATCGCCCATGCCGGGCACGAGCACGACCAGCGGACCCGCGCCGGCGACGTCGTAGGCGACGCGCCCCTCAGGACGGGTGAGAAAGGCGGTCTCGGGAGCCTTCGGCAACGGGCTTGCGTTCATCGGGGTGTTCAGGTTCGGGTCGGCGGCGGTGGTCATGGGGGGTTCCTTCCGACGGTCTGGGCTAACGGTGTTAGCTAGTATGACTAACACCGTTAGCCTTGTCAAGGCGAGTTGCGCGCGAGGCGGCGGCGGGTCGTGCGCCCCAACCAACCCTCACCCACCCGGGCATACGTCAGAAGAGTCCCTGTAGCCGGCTCAACGGTCAGCCTGATACCTGTCCGACAGCCCGAAGGGGGCAAACATCTGGGGCTCGAGGAAGGCCGTGATCTCGGCGATCTGGGCGCCCCGGATCGTGAGCACGGTAACGCCGTGGGGAGCGAAGTGGCTCTTCCCCGGGTCCCAGAGGTAGTGACCGAAGGCCAGCTGTCCGTTGGCATGGGCCGGCACCAGACGCCAGCTTGGGCTGCCGGCGAGCACGCGGCGGGCGAGGAACCTGCCCACCGCATCGCGTCCGCGGTACCAGGTCGGCAGCGGTGGCATCGCGATCAGAGCGTCCTGGGCCAGCAGGGCGACCACCGTCTCGACATCTCCGCGCTCCCACGCATCGACGTAGGTGCCCACAAGTGCGGTCAGCCGCTCGTCTCCGAGCGAGCGCAGCGTGGCCTGTTGGCTTTGCTCCGGGAGGCGCTCATCGACTGAGCGGTGCGCGCGTTGCAGGGCGCTGTCCACCGACGCCGGCGTTGTCCGCAGCGTCTCGGCGACCTCGCGGGCGGAGAAGCCGAGCACGTCACGGAGGATCAGGACCGCTCGCTGCCGCGCCGGGAGATGTTGCAACGCGGCGACGAACGCCAACTCGATGCTCTCGCGCTGCTCGTAGCGGGCGTCGGGGGCGGCGCGCCCATCGTCGAGGCCAAGCTGCCCATCGGGATAGGGCTCCAGCCACACCGATTCGATCAACGGCTCGTCGAGCTGGCCGTGGGGGTCGGCGGGCGGCCCGTAGTCGATCGGCAGGATGCGCCGCGGCCGCCGCTCGATCGCGCGCAGGCACGCGTTCGTCGCGATTCGATACAGCCAGGAACGAAGCGAGCTGCGGCCCTCGAAGCGCGACAGCCCGCGCCACGCGCGCAGCAGCGCATCCTGGAGAGCGTCGTCGGCATCGTGGACCGAGCCCAGCATGCGATAGCAGTGGGCGTGGAGCTCGGCGCGATAGGGCGCGAGCAGGCGCTCGAAGGCGCTCTCGTTGCCGGCCTGGGCGGACTCGAGCAGGTCCAGCGCGTTCACGGCACCCACGCCTTGGCTTGCCAGAAGGCGATCTCCCCACCGGCGGGCACCGACAGCACCGCCCGCCAGCCGGCCGGACCCTCGCGAGGCGCGAGCAGGACCGTCGCGCCGACCTCGCGCGCCCGTGCGGTCGCGACGCCGATGTCGCTCACCTGCACGTAGGGCAGCCACATCGGGCGCGCCGTGCCGCACTCGACGATGCCCCCGCCGAATCGCTCGCCCAGCTCGAGTGTCAGGTAGGGGCCGCCGGCGGTCGCGACTGGGTTTGAGCGCCAGCCACACACCTGCGCGTACGCCGCGCAGGCGCCAGGTAGATCGCCGGTGTGGAGCTCCAAGTGCACGACGGGATGGGCGACGCAGCTCATGCGAAGAAGCGGAACGAGCCGACCTCGCGGAACCCGGTCGCGCTGGGTGCCTGCTCGCACCGAGCGCCGACCTCGCTCTGGAATTCGGCAAACGCCGTGATGTCACGCAGCGGGTTGTGGCCGTCATCGGTCGTGATCGACGCGATATGCACGAAGCTGACGCCGTCGTCGAGCACCACTGTCGCGTAGCGAAACCCGTCCGGCGCTGCGCGCGCCAACTCGTCGTAGACGGCGCGTACCAGCCGCTCGTTCTCCGCCGCCCGCTCGGGCTTGACCTGATAGCGAACCATGACGTTGCTCATTGTGTGGCCTCCTGGGTATGTAGTTGGTGTTCGGCAACGGTGCGGGCACGCCGGCGGGGCATCGCCAGAGCCGCCAGCGCACCGGCGAGTGCCAGTCCCGCCGAGACCCCGATCGCGGGCGCGAAGCCGTCCACGAACGCCTGGGCGGTGGCATAGCCCCCGGCGCCGGCGAACACGGCGACGGCCACCGCGATCCCGAACACTCCGCCCAGCTCGCGCATCATGCTGTTGACACCGGCTGCCTTGCCGATCGCCTCGCTGGCCACCGAGCCGACGACGGAGTTCTGGGCGGCGGGGATCGCCATCGACACGCCGACCCCGGCGATGATGAACGGCGCGAGCATCCGCGGGTAGGCCAGATTCGGCGTGATGATCAGCGCGAGCCACCCGATCCCTGCCGCCTGCAGGGTCAGGCCGCCGACCAGCAGCGGCCGCTCGCCGACACGGTCGGCCAGAGCCCCGGCGACCGGGGCCACGGACATGAACGTCGCCGTGTAGGGCAGCAGGCGCAGGCCGGCGCCCAGCGGCCCGTACCCAAGCGCGGTCTGGAGCATCTGGGCATAGAAGAACACTGTCCCGAACAGCGACGCGAAGGTGAAGAAGATCGCCGCGTTACCAGCCGAGAAGGCGCGCGAGCGGAAGAACCGCATTGGCAGCATCGGCTCGGGGGCACGCAGTTCCCAGGCCACGAAACCGACCAGCACCAGCACCCCGAGAACCAGCGACGCCAGCACCTCGGCGCTGCCCCAGCCCGCCTGGTTTCCGCGCACCAGCCCCCAGACGACGCCGAGCGCGCCGAGCGTGACCAGCGCGAGACCGCGGATGTCCAGGCCGGCCTGAGGCCCGTGACTCTCGCGCATGCGCGTCAGCACGAAGGGGATCGCCACCAGGCCGATCGGGACGTTGACCCAGAAGATCCACTCCCAGTCGAGCCCCTGGACGACGGCGCCCCCCACCAGCGGCCCGCTCGCCACAGCCAGGCCGGTGATCGCGCTGAAGATCCCGATCGCCGCCCCCCGCCGCTCGGCCGGGAACGCCTCGCTCAACAACGCCAGCCCGAGCGGCACGATCAGCGCGGCCCCGGCTCCCTGCACGGTGCGCGCCGCGATCAGCCAGCCGATGTCTGGGGCGAGCGCGCAGGCCGCCGAGGCGGCAGCGAACAGCCCAAGTCCGGTGGCGTAGAGGTTGCGACGCCCGAAGCGATCACCCAGCGCCGCCGCGGTGATCAGCAACACGGCAAAGCTGAGGTTGTACGCGTTGACCGTCCACTCCAATTGCTCGACGGACGCGTGCAGATGAAGCCGGATCGTGCTCAATGCCGTCGAGACCACGAGTGTGTCCAACGCGGCCATCAGCCCCCCGACCCCGGTAAGGGCCAGCACCCATCTGGTTCTCCTTGTCTCCATGTCAGCCTCACCAGTCCTTTTTCGCCTGTTTGGACTAGTGATCCGGACGGGGCTGCCAATCCATCGCTGATCGCTGCGGTAGTGGCCGTACGCTGAAACATCTGTCTCACCGGTGATACAGTGCGGTGGATGGCCGACGTCAGCATCCGCGATCTGCGTAACCACGGCGGCGACGTCGTCGATCGCGCAGCGCGTGGAGAGCGGATCACGATCACGCGTGCGGGCACGCGTGTCGCCGAGCTGCGGCCGCTCCCACGGCCCGGCCTGGCTGCGGACACGCTGTTGATGCGCTGGCGTCACCTCCCGCCCGTCGACCCCGCCGGGTTGCGGCAAGACATCGATGAACTCCTTGACGCGCGGCTGTGAGCGCCCCTGACCGTCCAACCCGCGGCGTGCTCGACACCTCAACGGTCATCCTGCTGTCGCGCATCGAGGACGCGTCCTCGCTCCCGGGCGAGCCGCTCATCACGGCCGTGACCTTGGCAGAGCTCTCGGTCGGCCCGTTGCTCGCGGTCGCTGAGCCGGAGCGCGCCGCCCGCCAGGCGCGCCTCCAGCAGGCCGAGGCCGATTTCGACCCGCTGCCCTTTGACCCGGCCGCGGCACGCGCGTTTGGACGGGTGGCGGCTTCGCTGCGCCGCGCGGGGCGCAAGACCACGGCACGTGCCTACGACGCGATGATCGCCGCGACCGCGATCGCCAACGACCTCCCCGTCTACACGTGCAATCCATCGGACTTCGCTGGCATCGATGATCTCAGGGTCCACCCGGTGCCGGTCCCGCCACTCAGCTGAGTCACCGCGTCCCGCTGGCCGCGCTCAGCCGGCGCGCGGTCCGCTATGGCCAGGACGCCGCTTCATCGGCTGACGACACCCAGTGACGCAGTGGAGTGTCGTACTGCCATGGCGCGTGCGTGCATGGGCCGGTAGGCTTCAGGGTGCTGAGAGGAGGGTGGCGTTGAGGGCGCCGCCCGTGGATGCGAGGAGAGTGAGTGCTGATGCGGGAGGTCAATCGGCGTAGGTTCCTCCAACTCGCGGGTGGGAGCCTCGCGACGACGATGCTGTCTGACAGCATCGCTCGCGCGCTGGCCATCCCGGCGAACCGGACGACTCGCACACTGAAGGATGTCGAGCACATCGTGGTGCTGATGCAGGAGAACCGGTCCTTCGATCACTACTACGGCGTGCTGCGCGGAGTGCGTGGGTTCGGCGATCCGCATCCGGTCACGCTGCCCAGCGGTAAGCCGGTCTGGTACCAGGCCGAGGGAGCAACCATCGTGCCACCGTTCCGGCCCGATGTCGGCAACCTGGCCCTCACCTTCATCGAGGACCTCGATCACAGCTGGGACGGGACGCACGAGATGTTCAACGGCGGCAACTGGGATCAGTGGCTACCGGCCAAGACCACGACCTGTATGGCGCACATGGAGCGCTCGGACCTTCCGTTTCACTACGCGCTGGCCGATGCCTTCACGGTGTGCGATGGCTATCACTGCTCGATGCTCGGTCCGACCGACACCAACCGCTATTACATGTGGACCGGCTGGGATGGCAACGACGGTCAGAACGGCGGGCCAGTGATCGCCAACGACGAGCTCGGGTACGGCTGGCAGACCTACCCGGAGCGGCTCCAGGCGGCCGGGATCAGCTGGAAGATCTATCAGGACATCGGTGACGGGCTCGACAAGGCCGGCGTCTGGGGCTTTACCGCGGATCCGTACATCGGCAACTACGGTGACACCTCGCTGCTGTACTTCTTCAACTACCAGAACGCTGCGCCGGGCAGCCCGCTCTACCAGCGGGCTCGCACCGGCACCGACGTCAACCAGAGCGGCGGCTTCTTCGACATCCTCGCCGCCGACGTGAAGGGCGGCCGGTTGCCGAGCCTGTCCTGGATCGTCGCGCCGGAGGCCTACACCGAGCATCCGGCGTGGCCCGCGGGCTACGGCGCCTGGTACACGGCCGGGGTGCTCAACGCGTTGACCAGCGACCCTGAAGTGTGGTCCAAGACGGTCTTGCTGATCACGTTTGACGAGAACGACGGCTTCTTCGATCACGTTCTCGGGCCCTACCCCAACGTGGGCGGGCTGGCCGGGCACTCGACCGTGCCGCTGGACCACGAGCTGTTCAACGGCAAAGCCGGGACACCGGGCGGCACGAACGGCGTCGTCGGACCGTACGGTCTCGGCGTCCGTGTGCCGCTACTCGTCGTCTCGCCGTGGAGCCGGGGTGGCTGGGTCTGCTCGGAGACGTTCGACCACACGTCGCTGATCCGCTTCATCGAGGCGCGGTTCGGCGTGGGGGAGCCCCACATCACCCCGTGGCGGCGGGCCGTCTGCGGCGACCTGACCTCCGCGTTCGATTTCGAGAGCGCGTCCGATCACGTCCCCGCGCTGCCCAGCGTCGCCGCCTACAAGCCGAACCAGAGCACGACGCCGCCGAGCTATCACCCGGTGCCGCCGACGGTCGGAAAGGTCCCCGTCCAAGAGCCGGGAGTGCGGCCATCGCGCCGGCTCGGCTACCGCCTCGGGGTGGCGTTCAACGCCGATCACCGCACGCTCCACCTCACGATCGCGAACCAAGGCCGGCTCGGCGTCGGCCTCCAGGCCCGATCGCTGACGGTCGCCGGCGCCCCCTACAGCTATACGATCGGCGCGGGCCAGCGGATCGCGGTCGCGCTGGCCCACCCGGGCACCTACGACCTCAGCCTCCACGGACCCAACGGCTTTTTCCGCCACTTCGCCGGCTCTCCCGCGGCGACGCTGCGGGTCGAGGAGCGAGGCGACCACGACCTCGGCGAGCTCACGCTCCGGATCACCCACGGTAACCGTCGGCGCCCAGTCGTCGTCGAGGTCGCCGACGCCTACGGCGCCAAACGGCACCTCAAGATTGAGGGCCCGAGCGAGATCACGATCGACACCCGCCACTCCGGCGGCTGGTACGACATCGCGTTGACGACAGGCAGCGACGCCCGCTTCCGATACCAGCTCGCCGGTCGCCTGGAGTCGAGCGCCCGCTTGACCAGCGACCCGCAACTCGGCCGCTAAGTAAGCGCACGAGATACGAGCCATCGTCGAAGTTCGCGTTGGTCACCGGCGCGTGAGCTGACGCCCAGCTTCGGGAGGACCTGGATGACCAGCAGCGACGCGGGTTCTCGGAGCGATCTCAACTTGGATGGTTAGGATTGGAATTGTGGTGGTCGCCGACGAGCTGACTGGAATCGACGGACGCCGGATCGATCCCGCGGTTCTGGATGGCAATGCGGTGTTGGTCGTCAATGTCGCGTCGCAGTGCGGGCTGACGCCCCAGTACGAGGGCCTCGAGCGGTTGCAGGAGCGTTACGGCGCCGCGGGATTCACCGTGCTCGGGGTTCCGTGCAACCAGTTCGCGGGCCAGGAGCCCGGCACGCCGGAAGAGATCCAGCAGTTCTGCTCGACGACATACGGAGCGAGCTTCCCGTTGACCGAGAAGCTCGATGTGAACGGCCGCCACCGCCACCGGCTGTATGAGCGGCTGACGGCCGTGCCGGATGCTGAGGGCCGGGCGGGTGAGGTCGAGTGGAACTTTGAGAAGTTTCTCATCTCGCCGGCGGGCGAGGTCGTCGCGCGGTTCCGTCCTGGGGTCGAGCCCGAGGACGATCAGGTCATCCGCGCGATCGAGCGTGTGCTTCCGTGACCCTGGGGCCGGCGACCGTCCGGGCGACCGAGGTCCAGCTGGGCGACCGTCTGCGCGCGCGGTCCGGCGCCGAGCTGACCGTGACCCGGATCGACGAGGCGTTCATGGGGCGGGCGAACATGCTCGCGTTCGTGGAGGACTCCGAGGAGCAGTGGTTCAAGATGCCCGCTCTGCGGGACGGCGACG
>Ga0302181_10000819_pt1 | contig 24691 bp, 23 predicted proteins | sample I_Palsa_E3_3_FD_198786 | JGI IMG/M metagenome (GOLD analysis project Ga0302181, IMG submission 198786) | Peat permafrost microbial communities from Stordalen Mire near Abisko, Sweden - I_Palsa_E3_3 | ecosystem: Environmental > Terrestrial > Soil > Palsa > Peat permafrost | place: Sweden...
TGATGGGCATCGGCGCGCACCTTAGAGCACGCGGTAGCCTCACCGCCGATGCGCGCGATTCAGATGACTGAGTTCGGCGGCCCGGAGGTGCTCGAGCTGACTGAGCTCCCGACGCCCGAGCCGGGAGAGGACGAGGTCCTGATCAGGGTGACCCGGGCGGGGCTGAACTTCGCCGACACGCACACGCGGACAAACTCCTACGTGCAGAAGGCCACGCTCCCGCTCGTCCCGGGCAGCGAGGTCACCGGCATCCGCGAGGACACCGGCGAGCGGGTCGTCGCGCTCGTCGGCAGCGGTGGCTACGCCGAATACGCGACGGCGCCGAAGGAGCTCGTCTTCCCGATTCCTTCAGAGCTCGAGGACGGAGCCGCGCTGGCGCTGATCATCCAGGGGACGACCGCCTGGCACCTGTACCGCACGGCCGGGCGCGTGGCGGCCGGGGAGAGCGTAGTCGTCCACGCCGCCGCCGGGGGCGTCGGCTCGCTGGCCGTCCAGCTTGGAGGAGCCCTGGGCGCGGGCCGTGTGATCGCCACGGCGTCGAGCGATGAGAAGCGCGCGCTGGCGCTCAGGCTCGGTGCCGAGGTCGCGATCGACCCCGAGCCGGAGGGGCTCACAGAGCGACTGGTCGAGGCCAACCGGGGACAGCCTGTGGACGTCGTGTTCGACATGGCGGGCGGCGAGGTGTTCGCCGCGTCCTATGACGCGCTTGCGCACTTCGGCCGGATCGTCGTCTGCGGGATCGCCTCCCAGCAGCCCAACCAGGTCTCCACCGGCTCCCTGCTGCGCCACTCCCGCGCGGTGGTCGGCTTCTACCTGTTCCACTGCCTGGAACGCCCTGGAATGTTCGACGATGCCCTGTCCGAGCTGTTCGCGCGGGCGGCGCGGGGCGAGCTTGAGGTGGTCGTCGGTCATACTTATCCCCTGGAGCACGCCGCTCAGGCTCATATCGATCTTCGCGAGCGTCGCACCACCGGAAAGCTCCTGCTTGATCCGTCGGCTTGAAGCGGCGCGTTAAGCTCCTCTCCAGCATGGCCAAAACGTTCGCTGATCTCGGGCTCTCGGAGTCCACACTGCACGCGCTGCGCGACGTGGGCTATGAGTCGCCCTCACCGATCCAGGAGCAGGCGATCCCATCGCTGCTCGAGGGCAGAGACGTGATCGGGCAGGCGCAGACCGGCACCGGCAAGACAGCGGCATTCGGGCTGCCGATCATGGAGTACGTCGACCCCTCCGAGCCCACCGTCCAGGCGCTCGTGCTGACGCCCACGCGCGAGCTCTGCATCCAGGTTACCCAGGCGCTGCGCACCTACGGCGCCCACACCGGCATCGATGTGGTGGCCGTGTTCGGCGGCGCACCGATCCGCACCCAGCAGGCCCAGCTGCGCGGTGGCGGCCATGTCGTTGTCGGAACGGTCGGCCGCGTGCTCGATCTGATCTCCCGTCACTCGCTCGTTCTGCACGACTGCCGCTTCCTGGTACTGGACGAGGCCGATGAGATGCTCGACCTGGGCTTCCTCGAGGACGTTGAGAAGATCCTCTCGCTGACACCCTCGAGCAGGCAGACGGCGCTGTTCTCGGCCACGATGCCCCCTCCCATACGCAAGCTCGCGGACCGCTACATGTACGACCCGACGATCATCCAGGTCGAGGCCGAGACGCTCACGATCGACACGGTCGCCCAGTTCCAGCTCCCGGTCGAGACGAGGGGCAAGCCGGACAAGCTCGTCGAAGTGCTGCGCGCGGAGGAACCCGAGCAGGCGATCGTGTTCGTGCGTACGAAGATCCGCTGCGATCAGCTGTTCCGCACGCTGCGAGACCGCGGCATGAACGTGAGGGCGCTGCATGGCGACATGAGCCAGGGTTCGCGCGACGGCGTGATGCTCGCCTTCAAGGGCGGGCGCGTGCCGATACTGGTGGCCACCGACGTGGCAGCTCGCGGTCTCGACATCTCCACGGTCACCCACGTGATCAACTACGACGTGCCCGTCTCTCCCGATATCTACGTGCACCGCATAGGGCGCACTGGCCGGGTGGGACGCTCGGGCAGGGCGATCACGTTCGTGGAGGACCGTCAGAAGCGTGAGCTCGAGGCGATCGAACGCCACATCGGCACTTCCATCGCGCAATGGGAGAAGGGTGCCGTCGCGCCGCCCACGCCCGTGAAGCAGCGTCCGCGCAGGCATTCAAAGCCGCGCATATCAAGGACCGACGACAAGGAGCCATACGTGAAGCTGGTGCTTTCCGGGGGGCAGACCGCGGGGCTGCGCGTGGCCGACATCGTCAGCGCGGTGACCTCATCGGCGGGGCTCGACGGCGAGGCCGTCCGCGACGTGCTGGTGCTCGACCGGTTCTCGTTTCTGTCGGTCCCGGCGGCCGAGGCCGAGCGGGTGATCGACGCGCTCGACGGTCGCGAGATGCGCGGGCAGGCGCTCAGTCTGGAGCGGGTAGGGTAGGGCCATGTCAACTCTCACGATGCAAACCACCGAAGGCCCGATCGTCTTTGAGCTGTTCGACGAGGACGCCCCAAAGACTGTCGAGAACTTCCGCAAGCTCGCCTCCGAGGGCTTCTACGACGGGCTCACCTTTCATCGGATCATCAAGGACTTCATGATCCAGGGCGGCTGTCCCCAGGGCACCGGAACCGGCGGGCCGGGCTATACGTTCGAGGATGAGATCAACCCGCACAAGATCGTGCGTGGGGCACTCGCGATGGCGAACGCCGGGCCGGACACGAACGGATCTCAGTTCTTCATCGTCACCGCTGACGCCTGCGCGTGGCTCGACGGCAAGCACACCGTGTTCGGCCAGGTGACCGACGGTATGGACGTCGTGGACAAGCTTGAGGGCGTCGCGACGGACGGCGGAGACCGACCCGCCGAGCCGGTCGGCATCGCCTCGATCGAGCTGTCCGAGTAACCGCTCGGCTCGCCGCGGAGCTTCCCGGGCACGGAGGCCCGGTCGGAGTAGGCTGTTCGTTACGAGCGAGCGAGAAGGGGAGACACACATGGCGACCGTCGAGCAGCACCCATCCGAGACGCACAACGGTGTCCCAGACGCCGAGCAGAACATCCCCGTCGAGAATCCCGCCACGGGCGAGATCGTTGCCACGGTACCCGACCTCGGCGCCGACGCCGTGGCGCAGATGGCCGCGCGCGCCCGCTCGGCCCAGCCAGCCTGGGAGGCGCTCGGCTTCGAGGGGCGGGGCCGCGTGCTGTTGCGCGCGCAGAAGTGGCTGATGGACAACTCAGAGCAGGTGATCGCCACGATCATCTCGGAGACCGGCAAGACCTTCGAGGACGCCTCGCTGGCGGAGATCTCCTACGCCGGCAACGCGTTCGGGTTCTGGGCCAAGCAGGCGCCCGAGTACCTCGCCGACGAGCGCGTGAAGTCGGGCCAGCTGCTGGTCAAGGGCAAGAAGCTGATCCTGCGCTACCGTCCGCTCGGGCTGATCGGCGTGATCGGCCCCTGGAACTACCCGCTGACGAACTCCTTCGGCGATTGCATCCCCGCGCTGGCGGCGGGCAACAGCGTGATCCTCAAGCCTTCCGAGATCACGCCGCTGACGTCGATGCTGATGGCCGAAGGCCTGCGCGAGTGCGGCCTGCCGGAGGGCGTCCTTCAGATCGCGACGGGCCGCGGTGCAACCGGCGCGGCGCTCGTGGAGGAGGTCGACATGATCATGTTCACAGGGTCAACGGCCACGGGGCGAAAGGTCGCAGAAGCGGCTGCGCGGCGGCTGATCCCGGCGTCGCTCGAGCTCGGCGGCAAGGACCCGATGATCGTGCTCTCCGACGCCGACCTCGAGCGCGCTGCCAACTTCGCCACCTACTACTCGATGCAGAACGCCGGGCAGACATGCATCTCGATCGAGCGAGCATATGTCGAGGCGCCCGTCTACGACGAGTTCGTCGCGAAAGTCTCAGAGAAAGTGCGCGCGTTGCGCGTCGGGGTGCCGCAGGGGCCGGGTTCGGTGGAGGTCGGCGCGATCACCTTCCCGCCGCAGCTTCAGACGATCGAAGACCATGTCGCAGACGCGATCGACAGGGGAGCGCACGTGCTCGCCGGCGGCCACGCGGTCAAGACGGGCGGAGGGCGCTTCTATGAGCCGACCGTGCTCGTCGACGTCGACCACAGCATGAAGATCATGACCGATGAGACGTTCGGCCCGACGCTGCCGATCATGAAGGTCGCCGATTCCGAGGAGGCGGTGCGGCTTGCGAACGACTCGCCATACGGCCTCGGCTCCTCGGTGTTCACACGGGACACGGAGCGCGGCGAGCAGATCGCACGGCAACTGCAGACCGGTGCGGCGAACGTCAATGACGCGATGATCAACTACACGGTGCTGGAGCTGCCGATGGGTGGCGCGAAGGCCTCGGGACTCGGCTCGCGTCACGGCGCCGGCGGCATCCGCAAGTACACCTCACAGCAGGCGATCGTGATCACGCCGCGGCTCGCGCTCAAGCGCGAACCGCACATGTATCCGTACAAGAAGCGCACCTCGCGTCTGCTGGCGCGCGTGTTCAAGTTCCTCTACGGCCGCGGCAAGCGCGACTGATCGGCTCAGGCGAGCGGTACTCCGAGCAGACGCTCGAGCTCGGGGATCGTCGTCTCGGGGCTGGTGTGGTGGATCGTGGCCATGCCCAGCTTCTCGGCGGGTGTGAGGTTGAAGGGCAGGTCGTCGACGAAAACGCACTGATCTGCGCGGACCCCAGCACGCTCGGCCCCCAATTGATACATGCGGCGCGAGGGCTTGCGGATGCCCTCCTCGGCCGAGATCACCACCCCGTCGAACAGTTCGGGGAAGAGCTCGTGCGGGTAGCGGTGCACACCCCAGGAGTTCGATACGAGCGCCGTGCGCACACCCGCGGCGTGTGCGCGGCGCACGGCCTCGACCATCGCGGCGTCCGGCTGAACGCCCGAGAACAGCCCGTCGATCAGGCCGGCAGGCTCGACTCCGAGGAGAGCCGCGAACCGCAGCTCGAACTCGGTCTCATCGAGCTCGCCCTTCTCCAGCGCGATCAGGAGCTCGCGCGCCTCGGGGTCGGTGCGGAAGCGTCCGAGCAGCGTCTGCGGGTCGAGCTGCACCTCCTCGCAGTAACCCTGGAAGGACGCGAACAGGCTGGTCGTCAGGACGCCGCCCCAGTCGATCAGCAGGCCCGTGCGTGCCGCGCCGTTGGCGTTGCGCGCGTCAGAGGCCACGGGTTAGGCCCTCGGCTCGACCGGCGAGCTCGACGACGCCCTCATCAAAGGTCTTGAGATATGGATCATCGGTACTGCCGGCGAGCGCGCGCTTGTAGTTGCCCTCCATGAACACGGCCATCTTCCACACCGCCAGCGTCGTATACCAGCGGATATCGCTCATCGAGCGCCCTGACCGCCGCTCGTAGGCCTCGATCAGCCCGGCGCGCGTGGGAAAGCCCTCGGCGCGGGTCACCCTGCCGAGATGCTCCTGCATGCCGACTTCCGGGTCTGAGCTCTCGGTCCACATCATGCACAGGTAACCCAGGTCGGCCAGTGGATCGCCGATCGTGGTCATCTCCCAGTCGAGGACCGCCTCAAGGTGCGCCGGAGCCACCGGAGCGTAGATGGTGTTGCCCAGGCGGTAATCGCCGTGCACGATCGTCGCCGCCCCGGACTCGGGCATGTGCTCGCCGAGCCACTTCTCGACCCGCTCGATCGCCGGGACCTCGCGCGTCTTGTTGAGCTCCCACAGTCCGGAGAATCGCCTGAGCTGGCGCTCCAGGTAGCCGGTCGGCTTGCCGAAGCCCTCAAGGCCGGCGGCTCGCCAATCGACCGCGTGAATCTCGACAAGCGCATCGATCAGCTCCTCGCTGATCCTCTGGCGTTCGGCGGGAGTGTCCAGCGCCTCGGGAACGCTCGAGACGATCACGTCGCCCTCGATCCGCTCCATCACGTAGAAGGGGCTACCGATCGTCGCGAGGTCCTCGCAGACCGCCAGCACCCTCGGTACCCGCGCCGGTGTGTCCAGCAGGGCCCGCAGCAGGCGCGCCTCGCGCAGCACGTCGTGTGCGCTGGGCGGCAGCGGTGGGCGTGGCGGGCGACGCAGGACCATCTCATAGCCCGAGCGCTCGATCAGATACGTAACGTTCGAGTGCCCCTCCCCGATCGGGCTGACATCGATCTCTCCGTCGCCGAGATCGTGCTCGTCGAGGAACTCACGTAGCGGCTCGAGCACCAGCAGTGGCACACGGGCGTTCCCGGAGGCCTCGGCGTGCGTGCGCACAATGTCGTCTGGGGCGATGGTCATGCTCATGCTCACAACGCTATCCCACGCTCGGGAAGTTGGGATGGCCGGGCCGTTCGCAGGAGCTCAAGCCGCGAGCGTGCAGGCCCGCGAATCTAAATCCTGAAACGACCCCGAACAGGACCGCAACCTTCCCAGCGCCCAGGTGTCTCAAGCGACCATGCCCCGTATACCGCGCATACCCACGCTTCTCTGCACGCTGCTGGCCTCGATGCTCACCGCCGGCACGCTGGCCGCCGGGCCGGCGCTGGCCTCGCACAGCCAGGTGACCTACTTCGAGGGCTCAACCGATCTGTTGACCGCCAGTACGCGCCCGCACGCGCTCGCGCAACTGCAGTCACTCGGTGTCAAAGCTCTGCGCGTAGAGCTCTACTGGTACGACGTGGCCCCGAACCCGTCGAGCGCGACCCGTCCGAACTTCGAAGCGAAGAACCCCGCCAGCTACAACTGGGGTCAGTACGAGCCGCTGCTTGCCGAAGCCAAGCGCTTGAAATGGCAGGTCCTGCTGACCGTCACCTCGCCCGTGCCGCGCTGGGCCACGTCCAACCACAAAGCGCCGTACGTCACGCGCCCCGACGACCAGGACTTCCAGGAATTCATGACCGCCGTGGCCCGCCAATTCGGCTCGGAGGTCTCGATCTACTCGATCTGGAACGAGCCCAACCACCCGTCATTCCTGCTGCCGCAGTGGGAATCGAACGGCACACCCGCCTCGCCGCGCATTTACCGTGGCCTCTACCAGGCCGGCTACGCCGGGCTTCAGGCGGCGGGGATGGCGCATCCACGGGTGCTACTCGGCGAAACGGCACCCACGGGCTCGGATGTCGTCAGCGTCCGCCGTGAAGGCTCCAGGGCGCTCACGCACGCCGTGGCGCCGCTCGCATTCCTGCGCGGGGTGCTGTGCCTGAACACGCACTACAAGAAGTCGAGCTCGTGCGGCGCGCTGACGGCAACCGGCTACGCCCATCACGCGTATTCGAATGCCGCGGGGCCGAGCTACGTTCCACCGGAAGCCGACAACGTTACGATCGGCGTGCTCTCGCGGCTCAGCCGCGCGCTCGATCTGGCTGCGGACGCCGGCGCTGTCACCACGCATCTGCCGATCTACCTGACGGAGTTCGGCGTACAGAGCAAGCCGAACAGATTCCTCGGCGTGCCCGTATCGGTGCAGGCCGAATACGACGCGATGGCTGAGCACATCGCCTGGTCAAACCCACGGGTGGTCGCCTTCTCGCAGTATCTGCTCAAGGACGATCCACTCGGCGGGGCGCCCGGGGCGAGCGCGAACGGCGGGACGATCGGTTTTCAGACGGGGCTTGAGTATGTGAACGGCTCTCCCAAGCCGCTCTATTACGGGTTCCCGGTCCCGCTGGTTGTCGCAAAGCGCGGAGGAAGCTTCTCGCTGTGGGGCCTCGTGCGCCCGGCCACCGCTGCCACGAAGGTCACGGTGCTCGTGGAGCTCAAGGGCGCCAGGCATTACCGCACGTTGAAGAGCGTCTCGACGAACAGCGAGGGTTACTGGGGCTTCAGCTCCTCCACGCAGGGCGTCCATTGGCGCGTGCGCTGGAAGAGCCCCACCGGCAAGACCTACGAAGGACCGCCGATCGCCGCCCACTGAGATCACGAGCCGGGCGCCGTGCTCCTCCTAGAGTGAGGGGCCATGCCCGAGCTGCCGGAGGTCGAGATCACAGCCCGCCTACTCGACGGCGCGCTGCAGGGAGCCGAGGTCGAGTCTGCGCTCGCGCCGGGCATCAACGCCCTGAAGACATTCGATCCACCGCTCGCCGTCCTCGAGGGCGAGCGAATCATCGGGGTGCGCAGGCGCGGCAAGCACCTGATCGTGGAGTTTTCGGGGGAGTTGGTGCTGCTCATTCATCTGATGTCCGCCGGACGCCTGCAGCTGTTTGACAAGCGCGCCGGCCCGCGTGATCGCACCTCGCGGCTGCTCGTGCGGCTGAAGGACGGCCGCGAGCTGCGGCTGCGCGAGTTCGGCTCAAAGCAGGCGGCGTGGGTGAAGCTGCTGCGCGCGGATGAGCTCGAGCAGGACGAGTCGCTCTCGAGGCTCGGGCCGGAAGCGTGGCCCGACCCGCCGGCGCTCGATGAGCTGCTCGATGCGCCGCGTCCGTTGCACGCGGTGCTTCGCGATCAGCGCACGATCGCGGGCATCGGTCGCTCGTGGGTGGATGAGATTCTGTGGGAGTCCGAACTCTCCCCCTACAAGCGCGGCGCGGACCTGGACGCCAACGAGGCCGAGCGGCTGCGTGAGGCGGTCATCGAGACTCTGGGTAGGGCGATCGCGCATTACCAGGAGGCCATCCGGCTGCCGATCCCGGACAAGCTGCCGATGCCGCTGCGCGTCCATCGCCATCAGGGCGAGCCCTGTCCGCGGTGTGGCACGACGCTTGAGGCTGTGCACTTCGAGGACTACGTGATCGCCTATTGCCCCAGCTGCCAGACGCAGGGCCGGGTGCTGAAGGATCGACGTCTGTCACGGCTGTTGCGCTGAGAGGTCAGTACAGTGCCCCCCGGGTCAATCACGAGAGGGAGGCACGAATGGCCGTTGGAATCGAAATCAAGCTGCCCGGCGTGAAGGTTGAGGAATTCGATCGTGTCGATGCGCTGATCGACGCTCGTGGAAACCACCTGGACGGGCTCATCTTCTCAGGATCGGGTCCCACCGACGATGGCTGGCGAGTGGTCGACTTCTGGGAGTCGCGTGCCCACTTCGACGCCTTCGCGGCGGAGCGCATCGGTCCCGCGGTCGCCAAGGTGGGGGTGGCGATCCAGCCTGAGATCGACGAGTTCCCGATACACGAGTACGTCTCGCGCTAGGGCTCTTGCGAAACGTCATACTGACCTCATGATCCAACTGGGCGACGAGGCTCCCGCCTTCGAGCTGCCCGACCAGGATGGCCGCGCGGTGAAGCTCTCAGACTTCCGCGGCCAGCCGGTGGCCGTGTATTTCTACCCCAAGGCAGACACGCCCGGATGCACGGCACAGGCGTGCGGAGTACGCGACCATCGCGCCGACTATCAGCGAGTGGGGTCGGTGGTGCTCGGCATCTCTCCCGACCCCGTGGCCAAGGTGAAGGCCTTCCACGAAAAGTACGACCTCGATTTCCCTCTGCTCGCCGACGAGGGTCATGCGGTCGCCGACTCCTACGGGGTGTGGGCTGAGAAGTCGATGTACGGCAAAACGTACTTCGGCAACGAGCGGACCACGTTCGTCATCGATACGGAGGGCAGGGTCGCCCATGTGCTGCGGAAGGTCAAGCCCGCCGAGCACGACGAGCTCGTGCTCGAGGCGCTTAAGGACAGCGGCACGCCGGTGTTATAGACGTCGCTGCGCATTGCTTGTCAAAGCTCCGTAAAACGGCTTATACTCGCGCGGCAGTCAGTCAGGTCCAGAGTAGTTGCACGGCTGGAGCGAGCGAAACGAGTCGCGGTGCGCTGCGCCTCCAGAGATCGGCCGGCTGACAGAACTTGCCGCTCCGGGGGGACGGGCATTCAGCCTGCCGCCCTGCCAACCGAAAGGATGAACCCGATGTCACCCAGCTGGAGTCGCCTCGCGCCACACCGGCGCGCAGCCGCCCTTGCCACCAGCGCCCTGTGCGTTGCCGCAGCCAGCCTGATCGGTGTGGGCTCGGCGCAGGCCGCGCCGCTTCCCACGCTGACGCTCGCGCTCACCAAGACCTCGGTCACGATCGGCGGGACCCTGCAGTCGGGCGCCGTGAACGTCGTGGCGACCGCCACTGGGACGAAGGAAGCAGCCGCCGTTCTGTTCCAGTTGAAGCCCGGTGTGACCCCGGACGAATTCGCTAGCTTCATCAAAACTCCGAAGGTCAAAGATCTCAACAACACGAGCAAATTGGGCTCGATTGTGTTTGATGAGGAAGCGACGCCCGGGCAGACCGCTGAAGCTCAGACCGTCCTTCAGCCGGGCACCTACATGGCTTTGAACGGTGAAGGCGAAGGAGGGCCGAAGGCCTTCACGAGCTTCACGGTCACGGCCTCCCCAGCTCCGGCGGTTCTGCCCACGCCGGGAGCCACGATCCGCTCGATCGACTTCGCCTTCCGCGGACCAAGCGTGCTGCATGTCGGAGAAATCGTCCGCTTTGAAAACGAAGGCTTCCTCGTGCACATGGATGTCGTGTTCCCCGCAAAGAGCAAGAAGGCCGCCGCCAAGATCCTCAACGGTCTCCTCACCGGCAAAGAAAAGGGACTCGAAAAGCTCGTCTCGGGGTCACCCTTCTCCTTTGCGGGTCCCCTGTCGAGCGGCGCCTACCAGCAGGAGACCATCACGGCAAAGCCCGGCTGGTACGTGCAGGCGTGCTTCATGCAGACGCAGGATGGCCGTGTCCACACCCGGCTGGGGATGGAGCGGATCATCAAGATCGTCAAATAGCAGTTGCGTAGTGGCGCTGGGCCCGCTCCGCACGGGGGCGGGCCCAAAAGCCGCTGCGTCGAAAGGGTTGCCGGGATCAGTCGGGCTCCCGCGGGCCGCCCAGCACCCGCACCCGCCCGATCGCCTGCGTCCTGCTCGTGACATGCAACAGCAGGTAGATGTTCTGCAGGTGCTTCTCAACGGTGCGCCTGCTGATGCCGAGCGCCATGCCCACCTCGGCGTTGGAGGAACCGGCGATCACTCCACGCATCACCTCGATCTGGCGCTCGGACAGGCCGAGCGCCGTGGCTTGCACGGCGATGTCGCCGTCGCCTTCGTAGACAGACAGAAGGCTCGTCAGCCGTTCGCGCTCCACGAGCCGCTCATAGCATGCCCGCAGGGGCGCACGCAACAGGTCCAGCATCGACGCCTCTTCCACGGTGAAGTCGTGGCGCTCTCGGTTCAGGGCGATCCCCACCACCTCACCGGGAGGCGATGGCATCACAAACGCGATCTGGTGCTCGATGCCCATCGGCCGATAGAGCTCGTCGTAGAGCGTGAGCGCGTGCAGGCGCCGGCGGGAAACGAGGTCCGAGAATCGCACGGGCTGGCCATTGCCGGTTCGCATGAAGTACGCGATCAGAGGGTTCTGGCCGGCAAACCTGTCGAATATCTCGAGACTCTCGCGAGTGAGCCAATCGGCTGGATCGGCGACCACGATTGGCGGCGCGCCGGGTCTGAGCTCGTTGTAGGAGGCGCTCTCGCATGGAACCAGCTCGCGCACGAGTGCAACGGCGCCGGCGCGAAACTCGGAGAGGTCGCGAAACTCGACCGCCCGCGCGGTGATCTGAAGGACCTTCTGAAGCCGCGACGCCGACAGGCTCTCCATGACCGGCAATCGTAATCTTTCTGTGTCCACTACGTGCAATTACGCATTGATCTTTGCTGTGCCGGATCCTATGCTCGCGCGCTCTCCGCACCCCAACCCCACCAGCCAGGAGGCAGACCACAGTGCACAAGAGATCCTTGCGAGCGATGCTCGCTGGCGCAGCGCTCGCAGGAGCCGGCCTCTGCGCGGTCGCATCGGCGCAGGCTACGACGCTTCCCACCCTCACGCTGACGGTGACGAAGACCTCGATCACGGTAGGCGGAAGCACGCAGTCGGGCGCCGTGAACGTCGTCAGCACCGCAGGCGCAGGCGTGAAGGAATCGAACGCGATCCTGTTCCTGCTGAAGCCCGGCGCGACCGTAGCCGAAGTCGAAAGCGCGCTGAAAGGCGGAGCTGGGAAAGACCCCAACAAGGCGACCAAGTACGGCACGATCGTGTTCGACGCCGAAGCGTCCAGCGGCGCCACAAACGAAGCCCAGACATACCTGCAGCCCGGCAACTACGTCGCCCTCGGTTCAACCGGAGAAGGCGGGCCGAAACTCAAAGAGCCCTTCACCGTGACCGCGGCCGCGTCCCCTGCCGCGCTGCCCACGCCCGAAGCCACGATCCGCTCGATCGAGTTCGGCTTCCGCGGACCGAGCACGCTGCACGACGGCGAGCTCGTGCGCTTTGAAAACGAAGGCTACCTCGTGCACATGGACATCGTGTTCCCCGTCAAGAACCGCAATGCCGCCAAGACGGTCGTCAAGGACCTGCTGGCAGGTAAAGAAAAGGGGATCGAAAAGCTCATCACCGGAGCACCGTTTGGCGCCGGGCCGCTGTCTCATGAAGCGTTCCAGCAGACGACGATCACCGCGAAGCCAGGCTGGTACGTGCAGGCGTGCTTTATGGAAACCCAGGACGGCCGGCCGCACACCCGTCTGGGCATGGAGCGGATCATCAAGATCGTCAAATAGCAGCCGAGAATCGACGGTGAAGGCCCGTCCCGTGGCACGGGACGGGCCTAGCCGTTGACCTGTGGGCGGGTCATCCCGCCCACCAGCATCCCCGCTCCCAGGTGGGCGCCCAGCACCGGGCCGACCTGGGTACAGAACAGCGGCTCAAACCCGAATATCGCAGTGCCCTCGGCGACGAGGCGCGCGGCGTCAGCGGGGGCCTGGGCGTGCTGCACGATCCAATCGCTGGCACCGCGATCGTGTAGCTCGCGCAGGTAGTCGACCATCCGCTCGAAGGCGCGACGCTGCGTGCGCACGCGCCCGGCGGGCGCGATCTCCGTCCCGAACGTGAGGATCGGCTTGATCTTCAACGCGGTTCCCACCATCGCCTGCGCGGCCCCGATGCGCCCGCCCCGGCGCAGGTACTCAAGCGTGTCCAGGCAGAACCAGATATCGAGGCTCTCGCGGGCGCGCCCGACGGCCTCGACGACCTCCTCGACGGTTCCGCCCTGCTCGGCCGCGCCGGCGGCGACGATCACCAGACAGCCGAGGCCTCCGGCGCCGGTGGCGCTGTCGATGACCTCCACCCGCCCGGGGCCTCCATCGTCCGCGACTATCCGCGCCGCCTCTCGAGCGCTCTCGCATGTGCCCGACAGCCCGCTTGCCAGATGTATCGAGACGACGTCCCGGCCGGCCTCGGTCAGCGGCTGGAAACGGTCGAGCAGGTCTCCGACGGACGGCTGTGAGGTGGTGGGCAGCCGCGGTGAGTCGCGCAGGCGCGCGTAGAAGGCGTCGAGATCCCGGTACTCGTCCTCGGGACGCAGGTCCCCGTCCCAGCCGACATACAGGCTGACCTGCTGTATGTGCCAGCGTTCGATCAGCTCCTTGGGCAGGTAGGGGGTGCTGTCGGTCACCACGGCGACGCCCGTTCTCCCGCCCTCAGATTGCTCGATGTCCGCAGATGTGCTCACGCAGAGCTGCATCCTATGTAGGGCCCCGTACGCTTGAGGCTGTGCCGGCACTGCTTGCATCGGCCTCGCTGGGCCACAGCCTCAGCTCGTTCTTCAATGCGGTGGGCCAGTTCTTCTCTGATCTGGAGGCTGTCCACTGGTGGTTGCTGCTGCTGGGACTGTTCTTCTTCGGGCTCAACCTCACGTTGCGCTCGCGCGCGTTCTTTCACAGCCTGCGCGCTGCCTATCCGGCGTCCCCGATCAAATGGCGGCGGATCTGGGGCGCCTACTTTGCTGCCGTGGGCTTCAACAACGTCGTGCCCGCGCGCGGGGGGGACGTGATCAAGCTGTTCCTCGCGAAGTCCTCGGTCCCGGGATCGAGCTACCCCACGGTCGCAGCCGCATTCTTCGTCGAGTCGGTGTTCGACGTGACCGTGGGCGTGTTCGTGCTCATCTTCGCGTTCAGCCAGGGTGTCTTCCCGAAGCCCCCGGACTTCTCCAAGCTGAACTCCTTCGACATCTCCTACCTGGCCGAGCACTTTCGCCTCACGCTGTTCCTGATCACCGCGCTGGCCGTGGCCGGCCTGTTGGCGTTTGCGCTGTTGTCTGTACGAGTACAGGCCTTCTGGGCGCGGGTCCGTCAGGGCGTGACGATTCTGAGCGACCGGCCGAGGTACCTGCGCGAGGTCGCCGCCTGGCAGGCGGTGGCGTGGCTGTGCCGTTTCGCTGCCTTCTGGTTCATGCTTGAAGCCTTCGGCGTGGGCGGCTCGGTGGAGAACGTGCTGCTCGTGTTCGGCGTAAACCAGGTCGCGGGTGCGGTTCCCTTCACACCCGGAGGCGCGGGCGTCCAGCAGGCGTTGCTCGTCAAGGTCTTCGCCGGCAGCGCTCCAACGGCGGTGGTGGCCGCCTACTCCGTGGGGCAGCAGATCGCCATCGCGGCCTTCACTGCCCTGGTCGGGCTCGGCGCGATCATCTTCATCTTCCGCTTCCGCTCCTTCAAAGAAGTGCTCTACGCCGGACGCGCCTCACGCCAGGCCGAGCGCGATGCCGAGCGCGCCGGGCTGGCGGGACCCGAGCGCGAGGTCCCCGAAAGAGACATACAGCGGGATGACGACTCCCCACCGCCCGGCGCGCGGCGTCCGCGCAACCAGCCCGGCGGTGGACGGGTTCGCTACTGAAGCCCCTCGCGCGCCTCGCGCACGAGGGCGACGGCCTCGGGGAAGACGCGAGCCATCACCGTGCGGATTTGGTCAGCCTGGGCCTCTGCATTGCCCTGCAGGTTCACCCGCTCCACGGCGGCGACGGTCATGTCGACGGCGAGCTTGATCGCGTTGTCCGCCCATGCCAAACGCTGCTGCCCCTGCATCTGATCGGCGAACTCTGCAAGGCGCCGCTGAAGCTCCTCGGGATCGCCGAAAAGGTCGCCGAGTCCACCGCTTTCCATGTGCGCATCATAGACTGCCCTGCTCATGCCCAGCGCGAGCGAGATCAAGGAGCAGGTGGCCAGGGAGTCCGAGCGCCGCAGCCGCCTAGCCGTCCCGACCTTTGCCGGCGGCTTCCTCTACCTCCTGAGTGCGATCATCATCTCCTCGACGCTCAAGGGCGCACCCACCGTGGGCCTGCTCCAGGGCCTTGCCCCAGCGCTCTCGGGCCAGGCCGGCGAGGCCATCAGCCCGCGCACGGGAGAGGTCAAATTCTTCAGCCATCACGCTTCCAACCTGATCATCGGCAGCGTGCTCGCAGGGGTCGCCATCGCGGCCCTCACCCTCGCCCTACTGCTGCTCCTCGATGCGACCCACTTCCGGCGCCCCAACAGCTGGTCGGTGGGGCGTCCGCTGGTTCTCATCGGGGGGTTCTCGCTCGTATTCCTGAGCGTCGGCCATCAGGTCGTCAGCTCGATCGAGACGCACAACTTCGCCGTCGGCCATGACTTCTCCGCTCACGCCGTCGACGAGGCGCTGACCAAGAGCACGGCGAACCAGGTCGTCGAGTATCTGGATCTGCTCGCGGGGCTGGCACTGGCGGCGGGCATGATCGGCACGATGGTGAACGCGCTGCGCGTCGGCCTTCTGCCCCGCTGGATGAGCTACCTGGGTAGCTTCACGGCTGTGCTCATCTTCGCCCCGATCGGGGGAGCGGAGCTCGAGGTCGTGCCCGCTCTGTGGATGGTGATGATGGGGATCCTTTACCTGGGCAAATGGCCCAACGGGGAGCCGCCGGCCTGGGGCGCGGGCGAAGCGCGCCCGTGGCCGTCGCAGTCGCAGATGCGTGCCGAAAAGCGAGGTGAAGGGCAGGTTGCACTGGCCACGGGTGTCGCGGATGTGGCGCCCGATCCGGCCCGGCCCACGCGCTCCTCGCGCAAGCGCCGGCGCAAGCGAGGAGCGGGGCGCTGAATTCGGTTGAGACTGCAAGGTCCAACTATTTGCATGGTTAGATTCCTCTTAATCGGGTAGTCTCGACCCATAAGCAGTAACAAGGTCTATGCCGCCCGTATGGGCGGCCATGAAGAGGGAGGCTCTCATGGAGGCTGCAACTATTGAGCGTCAAGATCCGACGCGCGGGCAGGCCGAGCCCCGCGAGATTGGATGGAAGCCGGCGGATCCGGGCCCGCTCGGTCTCGGGGCATTCGCCATGACCACTTTCGTTTTGTCGATGTTCAACTCGAACCTCGTCAACGCCAAGGGCCTACCGGTTGTGCTCGGGCTCGCGCTCGCCTACGGCGGCATCGTGCAGCTGCTCGCCGGGATGTGGGAGTTCCGTACCGGCAACACGTTTGGCGCGGTCGCGTTCTGTTCGTTTGGTGCTTTCTGGATCTCGTTCTGGGCAATCAACGTGTTCTACGCGAAGGAGATCACCGGCAACGCCGGGCACGCGATCGGCGTGTACCTCTGGGCGTGGGCGATCTTCACCGCCTACATGACGATCGCGGCTCTGCGAACGAGCGGCGCGGTGCTGCTCGTGTTCGTGCTCTTGACCGTGACGTTCGTGCTGTTGGCGATCGGCGCGACGGGAGCGCACGAAACGGTCACCCACTGGGGCGGCTTCCTCGGCCTGGCGACCGCGGCGGCGGCATGGTACGCCTCGGCCGCCGCAGTTACCAACGCTACGTTCGGGCGGACGGTGATGCCGGTGTTTCCACTGGCGAGACCGTGAGCACGCCGATGGCGCGAGTGGATCCGGGTGCGATCACCCCGGCGGATGCCGGGTGCGAACATATGGCGCTGCGGGAGCGTAACTTCGAGTGAGAGGAGCGAGCGATGGCGAGTCAATCTGAGGCGACCGCGGGTGGGGAGCTTGACCGCGAGCTGGCGCACCTGCTCGAGGTGGAGCGCTTCGACCCTCCCGCCGAGTTTCGCGAGCACGCGCTGCTGAACGATCCGGCGGTGTATGAGCAGGCCGCGGCCGACCCGCTCGCATGGTGGACCAGCCAGGCCGAGCAGCTGGACTGGTTTCAGCAGTGGACACGCGTGCTCGACGATGACGATCCACCGTTCTACCGATGGTTCATCGGCGGCACGCTCAACGTCTCCTACAACTGCCTGGACCGCCACGTGCTCGCGGGCAGGGGAGATCGAGTCGCCTTTCACTGGCGCGGCGAGGAGGGCGAGGAGCGCGACATCACCTATGCCGAGCTGCTCGCCGAGGTCGAGCGGTTCGCCAACGCCCTGAAGGACCTCGGCGTGCGGGCCGGCGACGTCGTGGGGATCTACCTGCCGATGATTCCCGAGGTGGTCGTCTCGATGCTCGCCTGCGCGCGCATCGGCGCCCCGCACAACGTCGTCTTCGGTGGCTTCTCGGCCGAGGCGGTGCGCGAGCGCATGGAGTTCTCCGAGGCGAAGCTGCTGATCACGGTCGATGGAGCGGCGCGCAAGGGCAAGATCACACCGATCAAGGACCGGGTGGACGAGGTCATGGGCGATCTCGGGACGCTCGAGCGGATCATCGTGGTGCGAAGCAAGGGCACGCCCTGTGAGATGAGGGATGGGCGCGACGTTTTCTACGACGAGATCCTGGCGGCGGCCGATGCCAGCTGCGAGGCCGAGCCGATGGACGCCGAGCACCCCCTGTACATCCTCTACACCTCCGGCTCGACGGCCAAGCCGAAGGGCATCCTGCACACCACCGGTGGCTACCTGACGGGCGTCTCGGCGACCCATCGCTATGTGTTCGACCTCAAGCCGGACACCGACGTCTACTGGTGCGCCGCCGACGTCGGCTGGGTCACCGGCCACTCCTACATCGTCTACGGCCCGCTGGCCAACGGCGCGACCTCGGTGATGTGGGAGGGTGCCCCGGACTATCCGAACCAGGGCATCTGGTGGGAGATCGTGGAGCGCTACGGCGTCAGCATCCTCTACTGCGCGCCCACCGCGATCCGCGCGTGCATCAAGTGGGGGGCGCAGTGGCCGAACGGGCACAACCTTAAATCCCTGCGGCTGCTGGGCTCGGTCGGCGAGCCGATCAACCCGAAGGCATGGCTCTGGTACCACAAGGTGATCGGCGGCGAACGCTGCCCGATCGTGGACACCTGGTGGCAGACGGAGACCGGCGCAATCATGATCACCCCGTTGCCGGGCATCACCGCCACGAAGCCCGGCTCGGCGACCCACCCATTCCCCGGAGTGGCGGCCGAGGTGCTCGACGAGTCGACGGGTGAGCCGATCCAGGAGGGCCAGGGATTGCTGGTGCTCACTCGCCCGTGGCCCTCGATGCTGAGGACCCTCTACAAGGAGAAGGATCGCTTCATCGACACCTATTTCAAGCGCTTCGGCAAGGACACATACCTCGTGGGCGACGCCGCCCGGCGCGACGCCGACGGGTATCTGTGGGTGATCGGGCGCATCGACGACGTCGTCAACGTCTCCGGACACCGGCTGTCGACCGCGGAGGTGGAGTCGGCAATCGTGGCCCATCCCGACGTCGCCGAGGCGGCCGTCATCGGTCAGCACGACGAGGACTCAGGACAGGCGATCGTCGCGTTTGTGACGCTTCAGGGAGACCTCGACGGCGACGAGCAGACCGTCGAAGGAATCCGCGCGACGGTCGCCGAGCGGATCGGCAAGTTCGCTCGCCCGAAGCGGATCATCTGGTCTGATGACCTGCCAAAGACGCGCTCCGGCAAGATCATGCGCAGGTTGCTGCGCGACATCGCCGAGGGCCGAGCGCTGGGCGATGTGACGACGCTGCGCGACCCCACGGTCACGGCGCAGCTTGAGGAGCGCGTAAAGGAGCTTCAGGCGGCCGAGGACTAGCCGCTCTCATCGAATCTTTAGGCGCGTCTGCGAGCCTGCCGCAGGAGAACCCGGGAATCGCACGAATCGGCTCATGCGATGATCGAACCGAAGGACATCCTTGCCGGCTGAACCCCTAGACCCCTCAGCCTCAGATCCAAACGGCGCCGGCCCGGCGATCGAGGTCAGCGGCCTGACCAAGCGCTTTGGCGAGCGTACTGCGCTCGACGGCATCGACCTGCAGGTGCCACGTGGCTGCGCGTTCGGCTTTCTCGGCCCCAACGGCGCAGGCAAGACGACGATCATCCGGACGCTGCTCGGTCTTACCCACGCGACCGCCGGCAGCATGCACCTGCTGGGCCACCCGGTCCCCGCCGAGCGTTCGCAGGCGCTGCAGCGCGTGGGTGCGATCGTCGAGGAGCCGCGCTTCCACCCCTACCTCACCGGTCGCGAGAACCTGCGTCTCGTGGCGGCCGTCCGCGGACCCGAGGTGCGCTCGCTGATCGATCCGGCACTGGCGCGCGTGGGCCTCTCCGACCGGGCCGAGGACAGGGTCAAGAGCTACTCGATGGGCATGCGCCAGCGGCTCGGCGTGGCGCGCTGCCTGCTGGCCGATCCGCTGCTGCTGATCCTCGACGAGCCCACCAATGGGCTGGACCCTGGAGGTATCCAGGAGTTCCGCGAGATGATCCGCGCGATGGTCGAGCAGGAGGGGCGCACAGTGTTCATCTCCTCGCACCTGCTCGACGAGGTCGAAAAGACCTGCGACGCCGCGGCGATCGTCGATCGCGGCAAGATCATCACGCAGGGAGCAATTGCTGACCTAGCCGCTGGCGGCGAGGCCAGACACGAACTGATCATCGGCGTGGACGACGCCCAGCTGGCCCAGACCACGCTCGACGCGAGTGAGCTCGTGCTCGAGACCGTACCCTCGCACGAGGGCCTGCACGTCGTCCTCACGGGCGGCCCGGAGACGGCGGCCCAGCTGAACACGCTGCTCGTGCGAGCGGGTGTGGGTGTCATGCGCCTTGAGCCCGTTCGCCACAGCCTCGAGCAGCGGTTCCTCCAGATCACCTCGAGGCTCGATGCCTCCGCCGCTCCCGAGGAGGTGCGGGCATGAACGCGACCATCGCCACGCAGATGTTCGGCGCAGACTTCCTCAAGCTGCGCAAGAAGCGCAGCACGCTGATCTGGGCTTTGGTCCTGGCCATCGTTCCGATCGTCATCTTCTTCACGGTCAACGCCATCGAACATGCATCGAGCTCGAGCCATGAAGCGGCGGGCGGCATCAACAGCTTCCACGACGGCGTGCGCCTGCTCGGCGGCCTGTTCTTCGGCCCGCTGGTCGCGATCCTGATCGGCGTCGAGGCCGGTACGACCGACTCCTCCGACGGCGTCTTTCGAGACCTGGTCGTCACCGGTCGTTCCCGCTTGGCGCTGTTTGCCACGCGGGTCCCTGCGGCGCTGGCGTTGTGCTGGACAGTCATCATCGCGGCCTACGCCCTGATCGTGCTCGGGACCTTCGTGTTCGCCTCCAACCTGCCGACGCCGAGCGGCTCGCTGATAGTCGAAGGTCTCGGCTTCGTGCTGCTGGCCACGGGCGTGCTGTGCATGGTGGCCGTCGGCTTTGCGTCCCTGATCGATTCCAAGCCGGGGGCGATAATCGCACTGATCGCGTGGCAGGTAATCGCGAGCCCGCTGATCTCGAGCATCTCCTCGCTGGGGAGCGGGCGAAACTTCGTGCTCACTCAGGCCATCGCGCACTTTGGCCCAGCCGGCATCAAGGACGCTCGCGGCACCGAAGTCGTGATGTCCGGCGGCACGGCGTTGATCGTGATCTTGGTGTGGCTCGCGGTCTTCCTCGGGCTTGGCGCTTGGCGAACGCGCACGATGGACGCCTGACCTCTCGTCGGCGCAGTCAGCCTTAGGACGGCCGCTGGGCAAGCGAGGCAAGGATTAAGGCCCGCCCACCCGCGTGGCCTGCTCTGCGGGCGTGCTGGCCGATCGGAGATCTCGTCGATCTCCGATCGGTAAGGACGCCGCATCGCGCCGCTCAGCGGCCGTCCTAGACCTTGTGGTGCTCGGGCACCCACGATCCATCGTCCTGTCGGACGAAGTCCTGGAACAGGTAGGGCGCCTCGGCCTGCATGATCCGCGCGATCTCATCGAACACGAGGCGCAGCTCCTCCTCGGCCCCCTCGGCCGTGCGCATCTCGATCACGTGGCGCAGCGTGCGCGCGTTGGCAGTCCAGATGATGTCCGTGCTCAGGCCGGTCGGCGCCAGCCGTCGTAGCGCGGAGGTGACCTCCTTCTTGACGTGGAAGGGCACACCCTCCTCCTCGATCCCCAGCTCCGCCGCGGCGCTCACCTGGAACTCCTCCAGTTGCTCCACGATTGCGAGCACCTGCTCGCGGACGGGCTCGAGCGCGGGCGGAACGCGAAAGCCGATGTCGGTGAGGCGCACGTAGCGAAGGCTCTCCTGGCTGAAGGCCGATCCGGCGCGATGCCTAATTAACTCATGAGTGAAAACACGGCTCACGTTCCGCAGCGCAAACGAGTAGTTCGCGTGCTCCAGCACGCTGCCGTGTGCCGAGCGGAGGATGTTCGCGAAGTACTCGCGCTGGTCGGTGCGCACCTTCGTCACGTTCGGGTTCAGGCCCGGCTCCCAGCTGCGATAGCAGGCGCGTCCGCCGAACTCGACGAGCGTTTCGCCGCCCTTGACCTCGCCGCTCGCCTCGCCCAATCGCCGATCCAGCCACGCCTCGCCACCCACGTCCTCGAGATAACCGCGCATCCCCTCGACGTCGATCGAGGGGCGGGCGATGAGGAAGACTGCCGGTTCGGTCAGGTGCATCGGGCGGACGATGCTAGGGCGTCTCCCGGACGTCGCAGGAACGGGCCGATCCTTTGCCTAGACTGCCTGGGTAGTGAACGTCACGGGCGCCGACGGCGGGTCCCAGAACATCGTCGAGGCCCAGGATCTGCGCCGTCGCTTCGGCGACGGCGAAGCCGCCGTGGACGCCCTAGCCGGCGTGAGCGTCGACTTTCCCGCTGGTCGCTTCGCGGCGATCATGGGACCCTCGGGATCCGGCAAGTCGACGCTGCTGCACATCCTAGCCGCCCTCGATCGCCCCACCTCGGGCACGGTGATCCTCGCCGGCGTCGATCTGACCGGGCTCGACGACAAGGAGCTCACGCAGCTGCGGCGCGAGAAGATCGGGTTCATCTTCCAGACCTTCAATCTGCTGCCGGTGCTGAACGCCGAGGAGAACATCCTGCTGCCGCTATCGATCGCCGGTCGCAAGCCCGATCGCGAGTGGTTCGATCGGCTCGTCGACACGGTTGGCATCCGCGACAGGCTCACCCATCGGCCAGCGGAGCTCTCCGGCGGGCAGCAGCAGCGCGTGGCCGTGGCGCGCGCGCTCATCTCGCGCCCGGCGGTGGTATTCGCCGATGAGCCCTCGGGCAACCTGGACTCCAAGGCCTCCGGTGACGTGCTCGAGCTCCTGCGCCACGCCGTGGACGATTTCTCACAGACCGTGGTGATGGTGACGCACGACGCCCACGCGGCGTCGTTCGCCGATCGCCTGCTGGTGCTCGCAGATGGGCAGATCGTGCACGACGGCGAGGCTTCAAGCGCCGAGCACGCGCTCGACCTGATGAAGGCAATCGGCTGATGAGGAAGCTGGTGCTCCGCGGCTTTGCCCAGCGCAAGGTCCGGGCGCTTTTGACGGGCATCGCGATCGTCCTCGGCGTGGCGCTGATGGCCGGCACCTACATCCTCACCGACACGATCAACCACGCCTTCGCGGAAGTCTTCGGCAGCGCTTACAAGAACAAGGCGGTCGTCGTCACCGCCAAGGAAACGCTCGGTAGTAAAAGCGGCTCGCAGACCTATGCGATCAGCGAAGCGACGCTTGCCCACGTGCGGGCGGTGCCCGGTGTGGCCGCCGCGTCCGGCGCCGTCTCCACCAGGGCGACGCTGCTCACGACGAGCGGCAAGCGGATCACGGGCACCGCGCCGTCGATCGTCGATGCCGTGCAGCCGGCGCGCTTCGAGGCCTTCATTGCGGCGAAGGGCCAGCTGCCACGCGCCGCCGACGAGGTCGCGATCGACCAGGCGACCGCCGAGCGCGACCATCTCAGGCTCGGCCAGCAACTCGTGGTCGCGGGCAGCACTCCAGCGCGGAGCTACACGATCTCGGGGATCGCGCAGTTCGCGGGCAGCGAATCCTTCGGCGGCACGAGCGTCGCACTGCTGCTGCTCGCTCAGGCGCAGTACGTGGCGGGAGAACCGGGCGAATACGACAGCATCAACGTCGCCGCAAACCCGGGCGTTTCACCGGAACAGCTGGCCGCGCGCGTTCGCACCGCCCTGCCGGCGACGCTGATCGTGCGCACCGGCGCTCAGGAAGCCGCCAACCAGACCTCCGAACTCGAAGAAAAGCTCGGCTTTCTGCGCACCTTCCTGCTGGTCTTCGCCTACGTCGCGCTGCTTGTCGGCGCGTTCATCATCTTTAACACCTTCTCGATCACCGTCGCCCAGCGCATGCGCGAGTTCGGCCTCCTGCGCACGCTCGGCGCCTCACGCGGGCAGATCATGCGCTCGGTGGTCGAGGAAGGCCTGCTGCTCGGCGTTGCGGGATCGCTGGTCGGCCTGTTGGCTGGGATCGGCCTCGCGCCGGCGCTGGACGGACTGTTCAAGGCCTTCGGCGCCGACCTGCCGGACAACGGCACCGTCCTTGAGCCGCGCACGGTGATCGTCTCGCTTGGCGTGGGCATCGTGATCACGGTGCTCGCCGGGTTCTTTCCGGCACTGCGCGCGACGCGCGTGCCGCCGATGGCGGCGATGCGCGAGGGCGTGCAGATCCCACCACGGCCGCTACCCACCCGGCGGGCGCTGATCATCCGCTTCGCCCTCTACCTCGTGGTGGTGGCGGCGGCGCGCATCATTGTCGGCGGCGGTGTCGCTCTGGTGCTCTTCGTGGTGATCGCGCTACGCGGTGCGCGATTGTGGGCGCGGCTGAAGCGCGGCGGCGAGCGCCCGCCGCGCCACTATCGCGTCGTCCCTGCGCTCGGCGGGGCGCTGGGCCTGCTCGTGAGCTGGCGCGGCATCACCGGGCGCCTCGCGCGCGAGAACTCGGTGCGTCAGCCGGGCCGCACGCTCGTGACCGCGCTCGCGCTGACGATCGGGGTCGGGCTGGTCGCCTTCATCTCGGTGCTCGCCGCAGGCACGAAGGCGACGATCGACCAGGCGGTCAGCCGCTCGTTCGCCGGCAACCTGATCGTCCAGAACACGCATACCGGCGAAGGGGGCATACCGGCGGCGGTTGCGCCCGCGCTCCGCTCGATCCACGGCGTTGGTGAGGTCACAGAGATCGCCTTCACCAAGGGCAGGGTGCGGGATCTCTCCCAGCCAGGGACGCCGGTGATCGACGAAAAGAGCCCGTTGACCGCGATTGAACCCGGGTCGTTCAGGAAGATGTATACGGTCGAATGGGAACACGGCTCCGCGGCGACGCTCGCGACACTCGAACAGGACGGCACGGTCCTGACGAAGAAATTCGCGAGCGCCCACCACCTGATGGTGGGGCAGCGCCTGCTGGTGCTGACGGCCTCGGGCCACTACGTGACGCTGACGGTACGGGGCATCATCAAGGAAGAAGCGCTCGGCCTGTTCTCCAACCTCACGATCTCGCGCTCGCTCGCGCGCTCGGCGTTTGGGCAGCGCGAAGACGGCGCTGACTTCGTCGCCTACGCCCCCGGCGCGAACGGCAGCGAAGTGCGCCGCGGCATCGACGCGCTGCTGCGCGACAGCTTCCCCCAAGCCCACTCGCAGACCTCAGCGCAGTACACCCAGGAAGCCAACGAAAAAGTAAACAAGCTGCTCCTGCTTGTCTACGTGCTGCTCGCGCTGTCGGTACTCGTCTCCCTGTTCGGAATCGTGAACACGCTCGTCCTCTCGATCTACGAGCGCACCCACGAGCTCGGGATGATGCGCGCGATCGGAACCTCGCGCCGCCAGATCCGCCAG
>Ga0302181_10000821_pt1 | contig 24604 bp, 23 predicted proteins | sample I_Palsa_E3_3_FD_198786 | JGI IMG/M metagenome (GOLD analysis project Ga0302181, IMG submission 198786) | Peat permafrost microbial communities from Stordalen Mire near Abisko, Sweden - I_Palsa_E3_3 | ecosystem: Environmental > Terrestrial > Soil > Palsa > Peat permafrost | place: Sweden...
AGCAATGGGCTGCCGATCCACGCCGACGCCACGGCCAAGATCAGGCCGCGGATCTTCCTGGAGGGAAACTTCTACGTCGACCTCGAGCCGGGCACCCCGAGCGCTCCGACACTGGCATCGAACGCCACGCTGCCGGCGGCGAACACGGCGGGTCCGGTGCAGCTTGATCGGGTCCTCTCCTCGCTCAACGCCGCGGCGCGGGGAAACCTGCAGACGCTTCTGCAGGGCCTCGGCGCCGCGCTCAGCGGCCAGCCCACCGCCGCGCAGGATGCCACCCAGGATCCGAGCGTGCGTGGATTGACCGCCGCGCAGGCGCTCAACCTGTCGCTCAAGTATTCGGCCGGCGCGTTCGAGTCCTCGGCGATCGTCAACCAGGCTCTGCTCGGATCCTCGCCGCACGACCTGTCCGGCGTCGTGGTGGGCAGTGAGCGAGTGTTCCGGGCGCTCGGCGCGCGCCAGGACCAGCTCGCGAGCCTGGTCAGTACCTTCGATGCCACGACGTCGACGCTCGCGTCGCGACAGCAGGACCTCAGCCGGACGATCGCTTTGCTGCCGCCGTTGTTGCGGGCCAGCAACGGCGCGTTCTCGCAGCTCGATGCCTCGTTCGGGCCGACGCAAACGTTCGCGCGTCAGATCCTGCCCGGGGTGCAGCAGCTGGGACCGACGATCAAGGTGGCGCTGCCGTGGATGGCGCAAGCGCTCGCGCTGGTCTCGCCCAGCGAGCTCGGCGGGCTGGTTTCCTCGCTCACGCCGGCCGTGCAGGACACCTCGAGCACGATCAGCTCGACCGAGACGCTGCTCAGCGGCAGCAACCAGCTCGCCCGCTGCCTGGTCCACAACGTGATCCCCACCGGGAACGCCATCATCCAGGACCCCCCCGACTCGAGCGGGATCCCGGTCTACCAGGAGCTGTTCCAGAGCGCCGTCGGGCTGGCCGGGGCAGGGCAGAACTTCGATGGCAACGGGCGCTATCTGCGCGTAGGCACCGCCGGCGGCTCGGTGCCGATCACCACCGGTCCGCTGCCCTTCCAGGGTCCGCTCCACGGCAACGCCGTGCTGGCGCCGCTCGGAACCCGGCCCGCGTGGCCCGGTCAGCCCCCGCCGCTGCGCAGCGACGTCGCGTGCTTCAAGAATCAACCCCCGGACCTCAATGACGTGCGCACGGGACCCGGCTCGTGAGACGCGCGATCGCGTCCCATCGCAGGGATTTCGCCGCCATCCTGGCCTTGGTGGTGGCGGCGTTCGGGGTGGTGACCTACATCCTCCGTCACCAACCGGCGTTTCACTTCGGCCAGAGCTACTACACCATCAAGGCCGAGTTTGCCACCGGCGCGGCGGTGTCGGCCGGGCAGGGGCAGTCGGTGACGATCGCCGGCGTCCAGGTCGGTCAGGTGGGCGGGATCCAGCTCGAGCAGGGCCGCGCGGTTGTCACGATGAACATCGACAAGCAATACGCGCCGGTCTACCGCGACGCGACAGTGCTGCTGCGCCCGCGCACGCCGCTGAAGGACATGTACCTCTCGCTGGATCCGGGGACCAAGGCGGCCGGAGCGCTCCCGGCGGGCAGTCTGCTGGGCGTCGCCAATACCAGCCCCGACATCGACGTCGACCAGATCCTCTCCTCGCTCGATGTCGACTCGCGCAACTACCTGCTGCTGCTGCTCTCCGGTGGTGCGCAGGCATTTCAGGATCCCGGAGCGGTGAGCACTGGGCCCAGCCCGGCTGCGGTCGCCGCGCTGCGCGGCACACTGAAGCGCTTCGCACCGCTCAATCGCGACACGCTCAGGCTGACGAGCCTGCTCGCGGCCCGCCAGGCGAACATTCGTCGCGCGATCCACAACCTCAACCTGGTCGCCGGGTCGCTGGGCAGCGTCGACGGTGAGCTCGCCTCCCTGGTCAGCGCGGCGAATACGAACTTCGCCGCCATCTCCTCGCAGGACGTCAACCTGCAGTCGGCGCTCACGCTGCTGCCGCCCACGCTCCAGCTGACCACCCAGACGCTCGGCAAGGTGCAGGCGTTCGCGGCTCAGACGGGCCCGACGCTGCACGAACTGCTGCCCTTCGCCCGCGCGCTCACGCCGGCGCTGAAGGCGGCGCGGCCCCTGTTCGCGGACACGACTCCGGTGATCCGCGACCAGCTGCGTCCGTTCTCGATCGCCGTCCGGCCGTTGGCGAAGATCCTCGCCCCCGCGGCGGCCGACCTGGCGCGGGCGACGCCGGCACTGTCGCGGTCGGTCGGCGTGCTCAATACGCTGTTCAACACCCTCGCCTTCCAGCCGGGCGGGGGCGAGCAGGGCTACTTGTTCTGGGGCGCCTGGCTCGCCCACATTGCCGCGTCGCTGACCGACACCCAGGACGCTCAGGGGCCGATCGTGCGCGGCATCTTCATGGCGACCTGCTCGCAACTTGACCTGCTCTCGACGATTGCCGCGAGCAACCCATCGCTGTCAGCGCTGATCGCGCTCCTCAACGAGCCCGACCGCACCCAGCTCTGCTCGGAGGATCAGGCCGGATGAACAAGCAGGCGCCGAGCGCGGCCCGCATTCTCACCATGGTCGCCTTCGCCGGCTCGTGCGTCGGGCTGTTGCTGTTCCTGTGGCTCTCGTTCGGCGGCTCGATCCCGCTGGCCCCCGAGGGCTATCGCTTCAACGTCGAGTTCGACCAGGCGATCTCGCTGGCCAGCCAGTCGGACGTGCGGATCTCCGGCGTCAGCGTCGGCAAGGTCATCAGCGTCACACTTGACCGGCGCACCGGCCTCACCCGTGCGGTGATCGAGATCGACAAGCAGTACGCCCCGCGCCCCGCTGACACGAAGGCGATTCTGCGCCAGAAGACGCTGCTGGGTGAGACCTACGTCTCGCTCTCACCCGGATCGCCGACCGGCCCCAAGCTGCCGGACGGTGGCACGCTCCCCCAGGCCCAGGTTGCCCCCACAGTTCAGCTGGACCAGATTCTCTCGACCTTCGACCCCGCCACCCGCCGCGCATTCTCGACCTGGATGATCGACGACGGGATCGCGCTGACCAACCGGGGCGAGAACTTCAATGCGGCGCTCGCCCAGCTGTACCCGTTTGCCACCAACGTCGATTCCGTGCTGACGGTCCTACATCGCCAGAGCGCGGCGACCACGACGCTGCTGCGCGACGGGGGTGCTGTGTTCTCGGCGCTGGCCTCCTCGCCCGCTCAGCTGCAAGGCTTCGTCCGCAACTCGAACGGCGTCTTCTCCGCTACCGCGGCCCAGGACACGGCGTTGGCCGACACGGTGAAAGCGTTCCCGGCCTTCCTGGTCGCGACGCGGGTGTCGATCAATCGCCTCACTCGCTTCGCGGTGACGACCAAGCCGTTGGTCGACGAACTGCATCCTGCGGCCGTGCAACTCGGCCCCGCGCTCGTCTCGCTCGCCGCGCTGGCACCTGCGCTGCAGGACCTGTTCGTGGACATCGGCCCGCTGACTCGCGCCTCCACCGCCGGCGTGCCCGCGCTGCAGCGGTTCCTGAACGACACCGTGCCGCTGCTGACCCGCCTGACGCCGTACCTGGGCGGCGTCGTGCCGGTCCTCAACTACATCAACACCTACCGCGGCGAGATCGCCGGCTTCTTTGCCAACAGCACGGCGTCGACGCAGGCCGACGAGCCGTCAAGCGCGGGGACCGGGCTGCTGCACTATGTTCGCGCGGCGCAGCCGGTCAACCCGGAGGTCCTGACCGAGTATCCGCACCGGCTGGAGAGCAACCGCGGCAACCCGTACTTGGAGCCCGGCGGATACCTGAAGCTGCTCGGAGGCCTGCCGGTGTTCGGCAGTTATCTGTGCACGAATAACCCGCAGCCGACGATAGGCCCTACGATCCCCAGTGACATCGCGGCAATCCTCAGGTCCGATTACTACACGTCGAACCCCCAAGGACCGCCGTGTACTGCGCAGGCTCTGCTCGGAGGGCTGACCACCGGTCAGCTGCAGGCCTTCCCGCATCTAACCCCGCTCCCCTGAGCGTTTTTAAGTGTTCGTAGGTCTAATCAACCCTTTGAGGGAGTCCTAAGGAGGATTCAATTGAGACGGATCATCATCATCGGCACAGCGCTGGCCGCGCTGGGCCTCGCAGTCTCGGCCTATGCGGCCACGAATAACACCTACACGGCGACGGACTCGTTCTCGCCGAACAAGGCGGGCACGGCCAAGTCGCCATCACCGATCGGATTCAAGATCAGCCTGACGGCCAGTGGCACCAATGGCAACCGGACCGCGCCGCTGACCAATATCACCAACACGTTCTACGGCCTGGTCTCCAATGGCAAGGCCTTCCCGACCTGCAGCCTCAGCACGATCGCGAGCCTGAAGAACGACACCAGTTGCAAGAAGGGTGCGCTGGTGGCATCCGGCGGCCTGACCGCGGCGCTGGGGCCGGCCTCCAACCTATTGGCGACGGCTCCCACCACGCCGTGCGCTCGGAGCATTCACGTCTGGAACGCGGGCCAAGGCAAGCTCGTGTACTTCCTCTACGGGCCCCCGAATACCTGTGGCGGTCTCACGACCGGCGCCGTCGGGCCGTTCCCGGCCACGCTCAAGGTCAAGTCGGGCACGCTGACCCTCGACGTGCCGATTCCGAACTCGGTGTCGTTCCCGGTCCCCGGCCTGCAGGGGTCGCTGTTGACCGAGCACCTCACGTTCACGAAGCAGAGCATTAAGGTCAACGGCAAGAGCGTGCCCTTCTTCGCTTCCGTGGGCTGCAAGGGCGGAAAGCGCGCGTTCTCGACGTCGTTCACCGCCGGTGGTCAGAAGGGCACCGTCGTCGGCACGCCGGCAAAGTGCACCAAGTAACGCTGTAGCGGGCAGACGCCGCGCCCGGGCCGTTGGCCCGGCGCGCGGTGTCCCGCGCGCGGCCGGCTCAGTCGGCGAGTCCGCGCGCCAACTCTGCCAACAGCCTCACGCCGAATCCGCTCGCGCCCTTGTCCAGGTAGCCGCGGCGGGCACCATACGCCATGCCGGCGATGTCGAGATGCGCCCACGGCACCGGGCCGGCGAAGTGATGCAGAAACTCGGCCGCGGTGATCGCGCTGGCCTCGCGCCGTTCGGTCAGGTTGGTCAGCTGCGCATAGCGACCTTTGACCATGTCCGCGTAGTCCTGGTGCAGTGGCATCCGCCAGACCAGCTCACCCGTGCTGCGCCCGCAGGCCTCGACGCGCTGGGCCCAGTCATCATCGTTGGACATCAGACCGGCGTAGGCCGACCCGAGCGCGACGACGACGCCACCGGTCAACGTGGCGATGTCGAGGATCCGCTCGCAGCCCTCGCGGCGCGCGTAGCAGAGGCAGTCGGCGAGGACGAGCCGTCCTTCCGCGTCGGTGTTGTTGACTTCGATCGTCGTGCCATCGAGCGCGCGCACGATGTCGCCGGGCTTGACGGCGTGGCCGCTGGGCATGTTCTCGGTCGCGCCGATGACGCCGAGGACGCGGACGGGCGCTTGGAGCTCGGCGAGCGCCGCGATTGCCTCGATCACCGCGGCGCCGCCGCACATGTCGAACTTCATCTCGTGCATCTTCGCCGGGGGCTTGAGTGACAATCCGCCGGTGTCGAACGTCACCGCCTTGCCGACCAGCGCGAGCCGGGGGGCATTAGGCGCCGCGCCGTCGTACTGGAGCGTGATCAGGCGCGCGTCCTGATCGGAGCCTCGTGCCACGGCGGCGAACGCTCCCATGCCCGCCTCGCCGATTGCCTCCTCGATGAGCACGGTGACGCTGAGCCCCTCGAGGCGCTCGGCCAAGCCGCTCGCATAATCCGCCAGGCCCGTCGGAGTGAGGTCGTTAGCCGGCGTATTGCCCAGGTCCCGCGCCCGGTTCTGGGCTGAGACGAGGACGGTCGCCGTATGCACCGGCGCTGACAGATCGTGGTGGGCGCTGAGGATCAGCCGCGTGATGGCGGGCCTGTCTGCGTCGGGCGGCTCTGCCGGTTGGTAGCGATCAAACCGGTAGGCGTGGAGCAGGGTCCCCTCCACGAGGCCTTCGACGACCGCGTCGCTGACGTGATGCGGAACCTCCCAGCACAGCGTTCGGGCGCTCAGCTCGCGGGCGCGCCCATGCGCGAGCCCAGCCACGATGCGCGCCCGCTCGGCATCGAACTCCTCGCGAGCCCCCAATCCGACCAGGATCAAGCGGCGACCTTCGGCGTGCGTGACCGCGAGCCGCTTGAACGATGTGCGGGCCTCGCCGGAGGAGAGCAACGCCCCGAGCGGCGCGCCCGGGAGGTCGTGAGCGACGTCCTCGCCGGCAAACACGCCCACGACGATCGTGTCAGCGTCGGTGCCCGAAGGACTTTCGGTGCTCGCCTCGACGTGCACGCGGCGGCAGGTTACTAGGATTGAACCTACCGCCACCGACACCGGAGCCATCGATGCCCAAGACCGTGATTCTCTCCGCAGCGCGCACGCCGATCGGCAAGCTCGGAGGTGGGCTGGCCTCGCTGGACGCGACCGAGCTCGGCGGAGTTGCCATCCAAGCTGCGTTGGAGCGCGCTGACGTCGCGCCCGAGGACGTTCAGCACGTCGTGATGGGTCAGGTGATCCAGGCTGGCCAGGGACAAATCCCCTCCCGGCAGGCGCAGATCAAGGGTGGCATCCCCAAGGAGGTGTCCTCCGAGACGATCAACAAGGTGTGCGCGTCCGGTATCCGCGCAGCCGGAATCCTCGACGCGGCAATCCGGGCGGGCGACGTCGAGCTCGGCGTTGGCGGTGGCATGGAGTCGATGTCCAACGCGCCGTATCTGCTCAAGGGGGCTCGGTTCGGCTTCCGGATGGGCGACGGAAAGGCGATCGACGGGATGATCAACGACGGCCTCACCAATCCGTTTTCCGGCAAGCACATGGCGCAGGAGGCCAGCGAGGTGGCCGCGGAGCTCGAGCTGACTCGGCCCGATATGGACCGCTGGGCCTTGCGATCGCACGAGCTCGCGCTGCGCGCAACCGACGAGGGCCGCCTGGCCGAGGAGATCGTGCCGGTCACGGTCAAGGGCCGCAAGGGCGACACGGTGGTCGAGGTGGACGAGGGTCCGCGTCGCGACACGAGCCTCGAGTCGCTGGCCAAGCTGCCGCCGATCTTCGTCAAGGACGGCTCGCACACGGCGGGTAACTCACCCGGCGTCAACGACGCCGGTGGCGCGCTGGTGCTGGCCAGCGAGGAGTGGGCCAAGCGCAACGGCAAGCCGGCGCTGGCGACGATCATCGCCCAGGCGCAGATCGGCGATGACTTTGCCTACCTGGCGCGGACACCCGCCAAGGCGGCCCAGAAGGCGCTCGAGCAGGCCGGGCTCACGGCGCAGGACATCGATCTGTGGGAGATCAACGAGGCGTTCGCTTCGGTCACGCTGAACTCGATCCGCATGCTCGGAATCGACGAGGACCGAGTCAACGTCAACGGTGGTGCGGTCGCGCTTGGTCACCCGATCGGCGCCTCGGGCGCGCGTATCCTCGGCACGCTGGTGTATGAGCTGCGCCGGCGCGGTGGCGGGCTGGGCTGTGCGGCGATCTGCTCCGGCGGCGGCCAGGGCGACGCCGTCATCATCGAGGTCAATGGCGGCTGAGAGAGCCGCGCCTGGCGCGGCCTTCTTTGATCTCGACCGCACCCTGATGGAGGGCTCGTCGGCCTTCCAGTTTGGGCGCGCCGCGTACCGCGCGGGGCTGCTCGGACGCCGACAGCTGCTCGCCGACGGGTGGGCGAACGTGCGGTTTCGGCTGCGTGGCGCGACCGACGCGGACACACACGCGCTCCGCGACCGGATCTCGACCTCGCTGACGGGCACGCGGGTGCTCGACATCGAGCGGCTCGGCGCGGGCGTCCTGGCCGGTGTCCTGCCGCGCATCTACCCCCAGATGCTCGCGCTCGCCCACGAACATCAGGACGCTGGCCGGCCGGTCTACATCGTCACCGCCGCCTCACACGAGCTCGCGAAGATTCTCGCTCAGGTCCTGGCGCTCGACGGGGCGATCGGATCCGAATTCTCGGAGGTCGTCGATGGTGTCTACACCGGTCGCCCGACGGGACTGTTCGTCTACGGGGGCGGCAAGGCCCGCGCGATCGAAGCGCTGGCGCGAGCTAGGGGGATCGATCTCGCGGCCTCCTACGCGTATTCCGACTCGGCGTCCGACCTGCCGATGCTGCGCGCAGTCGGACATCCGGTGGCCGTCAACCCGGACCGCGAACTACGGGCGCTCGCGCGGGCGGAAGGCTGGCAGGTGCTGCGTTTCGATCGACTCGCCCGCCGCCTGAAGGCCACGGCCGGACTGATCGGCGCGGCGGCGGCGGGAGGAATCGGCAGCGCTGCACTTGCCAGCCGAGCGCGATCCCGCGGTCGGCGGCACTGGGCGCCCGCCCGATGGTCCTAGAGACTCCCACGTCACCGATCCACACGCCCGCAGGCGCCCTGACTGACTACAATCCGGCCGGTCGCGGTCGCACGAACTCCGGCGATTGCCGCCCTCCCGATGTCCTCCTCCCCTGAGAAGAAGATTCGCGTCGTCGTCGCGAAGCCCGGTCTCGATGGCCACGATCGAGGCGCCAAGATCATCGCTCGGGCGTTGCGCGACGCGGGGATGGAGGTCATCTACACGGGGCTTCACCAGACGCCCGAGCAGATCGTCGAAACCGTGATTCAAGAGGACGCTGACGCCGTCGGTCTCTCGATCCTGTCCGGTGCACACATGACGCTCGTGCCGCGAATCATGGAGTTGCTCAAACAGCAGGGCATCGATGACGTCCTCGTGACAGTCGGCGGAACGATTCCGTCTGACGACGTCGAGGAGCTCAAAGCGCTCGGCGTGGCTGAGGTGTTCACCCCCGGCGCGCCGACCCAGCAGGCGATCGACTTCATCCGCGGCGCCGTACGGGCCTGAGGGTGACGGTCCGAGCCGGGGGTGGGGAGGCAGGGCCTGGCCGTCGCGGCCGGACCGGCGCAGCAGCAGCACCCCCTGGGCGCAGCGGCCGATTGACTCGTCAGTCGACGGTAATATGGCGCTCGCATGAGCGCGAGGAACACTCGATAGGAGGTCAGACTTGAAGATTTGCGTCCTCGTCAAAGAGGTCCCGGACGCCGCCGTCGCGAAGCGCATCAATCCCGCGACGGGGCGGATGGACCGGTCAGGGGAGAAGAACCTGAACCCGTATGACACGCATGCGATCGAGGCGGCGATGCAGATCCGCGAGGGGGGCGTGATCGAGGTCGATGAGATCGTCGCGGTCACGATGGGTCCTGGATCCGCGGTGCGCGCGTTGCACAAGGCGGTCTCGCTGGGGGCGGACCGCTCCGTCCATCTCTCCGACGACGCACTGGCCGGGTCCGATGTGGCGGCGACCGGTTATGCGCTGGCGAAGGCGCTGGAGCGCGAGGCGCCCGATCTGGTGCTGCTGGGCCAGCAGTCAGACGACGGCGAGTGCTACACGATTGGCGCGGTGGTGGCTGATCATCTGCGGATGCCATCGCTGACGCAGGTGATCAAGTTGGATGTGGAGGAGGGATCGCTGCGCTGTGAGCGTCAGGCCGAGTACGGCTATGACACGGTGCAGGTGCAGTGGCCGGCGGTGATCGCGGTCGGCGACGCCATCAACGAGCCGCGCTATCCATCGCTGAAGGCGATCATGGGGGCCAAGAAGAAGCCGCTGGACAGCCTCGCGGCGGCTGACGTGGGGATCGACGCCTCGTTGGTTGGCGAGGAGGGATCCCGCGTGCAGTGTGGTGACTTCCACGACCCTCCGGCCAAGGCCTCGGGCCAGATCATCGAGGATGAGGACACCAACGAAACGGTCGAGAAGATCGTCGCCTGGCTCGATGAAAGGAAGCTGATCTAGATGGCCGACGTGTTGACATACGTGCTGCATTACGAGGGCGCGCTGAACAAGAACTCGCTCGGTGCGGTGTCCGAGGGCGCCGCGCGCGCGGCGGAGATCGGCGGCGAGTGCCACGCGGTGGTCGTCGGCGGTGATGACCTGACCGACGAGCTGTGCCAGTCGCTCGGCGCCTACGGTGCGACGAAGGTGTTCCGGGCCTCCGGTCCGGAGGGCCTGGCGCAGCCGATCGTCGATGTGATGGCCAAGGTGATCGACGATCACGGCCACTCCTACGCGCTGTTCGGCGGTGGTCTGCTGGGGTTCGAGATCGGTGCCGGGCTGGCCGCGCGCAAACACGCCGGCGTGACCATGGAGGTCACCGCGGTCCGGGCGCAGGATGGCAAGCTGGTGGCCGAGCGGCCGATCCTGCAGGATTCGAAGATCTCGGTGTCGCGCTACCGGGGCGAGTTGGGGATCATCATCGGGCGGATCAACGCGTTCGAGATCGTTCAGGGCGACGGCGGCGCGGCCGAGATCGTCGATGTGCAGGTCGAGTACTCGCCCTGGTCCAATCAGGCGACGATGGTCAGCCGCGGCGAGCAGCGCGGCGTCGACGTCGACATCGAGGGCGCGGACATCCTCGTCGCCGGCGGCCGCGGCCTCGGCAAGCCCGAGGGCTTCCAGCTGGCCGAGGCGCTTGCGGCCGCGTTTGGCGGCAACAGCGCGGTCGCCGCGACCCGCGCGGTGGTCGATGCGGGCTGGTACCCGTACGCCGCGCAGATCGGCCAGACCGGCAAGACCGTATCCCCGAAGCTGTACCTAGCGGCGGGTATCTCGGGCGCGATCCAGCACAAGGTCGGGATGCAGTCCTCTGAGAACATCGTCGCCATCAACAAGGATGCCAATGCACCGATCTTCGAGTTCTCCGACCTCGGCATCGTCGGTGATCTGAACAAGATCCTGCCCAAGCTGACCGAGGCGATCAAGGCCAAGAAGGGCGCCTGACCATGTCCGGTAACGGCGCGGTCGCCCCGAGCGAGTTCCCGCCCGACGTCGACTCGGTCGACGAGTTCATCAAGCGTGAGCTGGACCCCGAGGAGGACCGGATCGACGTCGGGGTGGTGATCGTCGGCGGCGGACCCGCCGGTCTGGCGTGCGCGAACAAGCTGCTGTCGCTCCTGGCCGACGAGCCGGCGCTGATGGAACGTCTCGGCGAGGTCCCGGTCGCGGTGATCGAGAAGGGCAAGTCGTGCGGTGCCCACAACCTGAGCGGCGCAATGATGCGCCCCTCCGGGCTCAAGGAGCTCTTCCCTGACCTCGACCCGTCGGAGTGGCCGACCTACGGAACCGTCGCGAAGGACACCGTCTACTGGATGCTGAGCCGAGGCCTGGCGCTGCCGCTGAAGCCCACGCCGCCGCCGTTCCGTAACCACGGCAACTACGTCGTCAGCGTCAGCGAGCTCTCGCGCTGGCTGGCCAACAAGGCCGAGGAGGCGGGAGCGTACGTCCTGACCGAGACCAGCGCCCAGCAGCTGCTCGTGGTTGACGGAGTCGTCAGAGGCGTGCGCTCAGGCGACAAGGGTCGCGGCAAGGAGGGCGAGGAGCTGCGCAACTTCGAGCCCGGTTCCGATGTGACCGCGCAGGCCACCGTGCTCGCGGAAGGAACCTGGGGCCACCTCGCGGGTGCCGCGATCCGGGAGTTCGGACTCGCGCAGCGGCGTGAGCCCCAGGTGTGGGCGCTCGGCGTCAAGGAGGTCTGGGAGGTGGCCAAGCCGCTGGATCGGATCGTCCACACGCTCGGCTGGCCGCTGCGCTACCGCGCCAAGTGGCACGAGTTCGGCGGCTCGTGGGTCTACCCGATGGGCCAGGACAAGGTCTCGATCGGCTTCGTCGTCGGGCTCGACTACGTCGATGCCACGGTGTCCGCCCATGATCTGCTGCAGGAGTTCAAGACCTCCAAGCTCGTCCGCACGATCCTCGAGGGCGGTAAGCGGGTCGCCTGGGGCGCGAAGGCGATTCCCGAGGGCGGCTACTGGGCGATGCCCAAGCCCTCAGCTCCCGGAATGGTGATCTGCGGCGACAGCGCCGGGATGGTCAACGTCCCGATCCTCAAAGGCATCCACTACGCGATCCACTCCGGGATCCTCGCCGCCGAGACGATCTTCAAGCAGCTGAAGACCCGCTCGACCGACTTCTCCGCCTACGGCCAGCGCGTCGAGGACTCGGTGATCGGCAAGGAGCTCTACGAGACGCGCAACATGAAGCAGCCGTTCAGCAAGGGCTTCTTCGTCGGCGGCGCGATCGCCAACGCGATGGTGGTCACCAAGGGTCGCTTCCCCGGCGGGCGTTGGGAGAACCACCGCGACGCCGACGCGCCCGTCCATATCGGAGACCGGCAGGAGTCCTATCCAAAGGCGGATGGCAAGTACATCTTCGACAAGCTCTCGTCGGTGTACGTCTCCGGCAACACGACCCGCGACGATGCTCCGAACCACATCCGGGTGCGCAAGCACGTCCCCCGCGAGATCGCCGAGACGTGGCGTTGGATGTGTCCGGCTGGGGTCTACGAGCTGCCCGATGATGCCCCCGAATCAGGCCTCGTCGACGTGATCGTCAACTACACCAACTGCGTGCAGTGCGGCGCGATCACGGCCAAGGGGGGGCGGTTGACGCCGCCCGAGGGTGGTGACGGGCCGCTGTACACGATCACCTGAGGTCGGCGGGATCGGAGCCGCCGCACTCTGACGGCGGCAACTTCCGGCAGCGGCAGTTGTTATGCAGGTCATGAAGGTCCTTGCCATCGCCGGTGTGCTCGCGCTATCGGTCTGTGGGCCAGCCGTCGCGGCGGCGGACCCGCCGCGTGCCGCGCTGCGAGATTTTGTCTGCCAACAGGCGCTCGACCCACCGGCACGAGCCGTCTCGGTGCAGGCGGTGATGCGGCCGCTGCCGGGCACTGAGAAGCTCGCTGTGCGGTTCCAGCTGCTGGTCACGCGGAAGCTCCCGGACCCGGTCGCGCTCGTCCGCGCCGGGGACCTCGACACCTGGATCTCGCCGCAGGACCCGACGCTCGGCCAGCAGCCGGGGGACATCTGGAGGCTGAGCAAACCGGTGGCCAACCTGGTCGCGCCGGCCACCTACCGCTTCCGGGTCACGTTCCGCTGGACCGGGTCCAATCGACGCCTGCTCGGCACCGCGGTGCGCCTCAGCCCGAGCTGCACCGAGCACGAACGACGGCCCGACCTGCTCGTTCAGTCGATCACCGTGCGCTCGATCCTCGGGCGGCCGAGTGTGGACGACTACATCGCGCTGATCCGCAACGCGGGCGCCACCGACGCCGGGTCCTTCGGGGTCCTGTTTGCGCCCGGAGACGACTCCCCGCCGCAAACCGTCACGGTGGCGGGGCTGGGGCCGGGCGCGTCGCTGCGCGAGACGTTCGTCGGGCCGCTGTGTACGCCCAGTACCGCGCCGACGATCACCGTCGACCCGACCGATCAGATCGACGACTCCAGCCGGTCAAACAACTCGCTCCTGGCCACCTGCCCCACGTAGTGGTCGCCGTGGCAAAAACGGCCACATTCGAGCGGCCCATAGCGGCGGAGACCGCCGAGGTCTGCGGGCCTGGACGCGCGATGCCATGCGGCCGGTGGGGGCCCGTCAGCCCTCGCTACACTAGATAAAGCCATGAAAACAGACATCCATCCCGATTACGTCGAGGCCCACGTGCGCTGTACGTGCGGCAACGAGTTCATCACTCGCTCGACCCAAGGCGAGATTCACGTCGAGATCTGTTCTGCGTGTCACCCGTTCTACACCGGTCGGCAGAAGCTGGTCGATACGGGCGGGCGCGTCGAGCGCTTCCAGCGTCGGGTCGCCAAGGGTCGGCGCAGCGCCCGAGCGCTCACGGGACCGTAGCCCGAGGCCTGGGGGGCCACGGTTTGAGTGATCAAGCCGGTCGCCTGACCGCTACGCGCGACGCCCCGCTGGGCGGCCAGGCCGTGCTGGAGGGCGTGATGATGCGCGGCGTTTCCACCTGGGCCGTCGCGGTCCGCAAGCCCGCAGCAGAGGTCGTGGTTGCCGTGGAACCGGCCCCAGGAGTCGTCGCGGTCGATGTGCGCGCGCCCGGGACCCAGGGTGGTGATGGCGCGCGCGGGGCGATCGAGGTGAGCTCATTTCCGCTCGTCGCGTGGTCCAAGCGACGGCGTCTGTACCGCTTGCCGGTGATCCGAGGGGTGGTGGCGCTGGCCGAGTCGCTCGGCATCGGCTTGCGGGCGCTCGGGATCTCGGCTAACGCCCAGCTTCCCGAAGCCGAGCAGGAGATCTCCAGCGGGGTGTGGGCGGGGACCGTCGTGTTGGCGGTCGTGTTTGCCATCGGCCTGTTCTTTGTCGTACCGGTCGGGCTGACGAGCCTGATCAAGCATCAGCTCGGCTCCTCGGTCCTGTTCTGGGCGGTCGAAGGCGTCCTGCGCACCTCCATCTTCCTCGGCTACCTGCTGCTCCTCTCGCGCCTGCGGGACCTGCGGCGGGTGTTCGAATACCACGGGGCCGAGCACAAGGTGATCTCGTGCTTCGAGGCCGAGGATGCGTTGACGCCGGAGCGGGCACGGCTGTATTCCCGGCTGCATCCCCGCTGTGGCACGAGCTTCCTCCTGATCGTCATGATCATGGCTATCTTCGTGTTCGCGCCGATCGGGCTGCCCTCATGGTGGATCCTGGTGGCCACGCGGATCCTGGGCGTGCCGCTGATCGCCGGGCTGTCGTTCGAGGTGATCAAATGGGCTGGGCGCAACCGCAGCCGGCGCTGGGTCCAGCTGGTCATGTCCCCCGGCCTGCAACTCCAGAAGCTGACCACCCGGGAACCGGATCTCGATCAGCTCGCGGTGTCCATCGCCGCATTGAAAGCGGTGCTCGCAGTCGAGACACCCGGCGAGGCATCGGCCGCGGACATGATCGGCGTCGAAGTCGTCGCCTAACCCGCGGACTTTTGGGTTCGGCCACGATCGGGTAGGAGGGATGGGCGGCACGAGTCCCTGGTAGTGACTGAGTCACTAACGGCGGCTCACCAGCCAGTTCACACGCGAACGCAAGGAGCACGCATGTCTGATAGCGGCGGAACCGTCGACAAAGGCAAGGGCCGGATCAAGGAAGCGGTGGGAGACCTGACCGGCGACCAGAGCCTCAAGAACGAAGGCAGGGTTGATCGCGCCACCGGTTCGATCAAGGACAAGGTTGGCGACGCGGCCGACAAGGTCAAGGACGCGGTCAACCCGAAGCACTAAGCCGGGTGATGCAGTCCGCGGGGAGCGACAACGGTCGCTCCCCGCGTCGTGAGGCGAGTCCCTCATCCCAGTCCGGCTCCTACACTCGCCTACATGATTGATGATCTCGCGGCCCAGATCGAAGCCCGCTTCGCCGAGCTCGAGCGCGAGCTGTCCGACCCGGAGGTGATCGCGGACCGGGCCCGGTTCACCGCCGCCAGCCGCGCCTACAGTGAGCTTGAACCGGCCGCCCGTCTGGCGGCCGAATACCAGGGTGCCTCCGACGATCTGGAGACGGCCACCGAACTGCTGGCCGAGAACGGCGACGATCCTGAGCTGCGGGGTCTGCTCGAGACCTCGCGGGAGCGCATGCAAGCGCTCGAGGAGGAGATCCGGCTGGCTATGGTCGAACGCGACCCCAACGACGACAAGAACGTGATCGTCGAAATCCGGCCGGGGGCGGGGGGAGACGAGGCAGCCCTGTGGGCCGGTGACCTGTATCGGATGCTGACGCGATACGCCGAGCGTCGCGGGTTCATCGTCGAGTTGTTGTCGATCGGGGACGGGACGTACACGTTCGCCGTCAAGGGTGACGGGGCGTACTCGGTGTTCAAGTTCGAGGGCGGCACCCATCGGGTCCAGCGCGTCCCGGAGACCGAGTCCCAAGGCCGTGTCCACACCTCCACCGCCACCGTCGCGGTCCTGCCGGAGGCCGAGGATGTCGAGGTCCAGGTCGACGACAACGACCTGCAGATCGATGTCTACCGGAGCTCCGGCCCGGGCGGGCAGTCGGTCAACACGACCGACTCCGCCGTGCGCATCACGCATCGGCCGACCGGCATCGTCGTCTCGATGCAGGACGAGAAATCCCAATTGCAAAACCGCGAGCGCGCGATGCGGGTCCTGCGCGCACGGCTCTACGACCGCGCGCTCGCGCAGCAGCGCGCCACGATCGACGCCAGCCGGCTGGCCCAGGTCGGAACCGGCGAACGGTCGGGGAAGATCCGCACCTACAACTATGGTGAGAAGCGGGTCAAGGACCACCGCATCAACCTGCTGGTGCACAACCTCGACGCGATCCTGTTCGGTGAGCTCGACGAGCTCACGGCAGCGCTCCAGGACGATGAGAAGCGCCGGCGCCTCGAGGAGCGGACCGTTGGCTGAGACGCTCGCGGCGGGGCGGCGCGACGGCGAGCAGCGTTGGCCCCGGGGGACGCGGGCGGTTGCCTGAGACTGTCCTCTCGGCTGGCCTGTCGGTCGGCGGGGCGCTGTCGCGGGGGCGGGCCGCGCTGCAGGCCGCGGGCTGCGACACGCCGCGACTTGACGCCGAGCTACTGGCCGCAGCGGCCCTCGGGCTCAGCCGGGAGCGGCTGCTGCTCGACCGCGATGGCTGCCCGGATCAAGGTGCCCTCGATCGCTTCGAGGCGCTGCTCGCCCGCCGTGCGGCGCGTGAGCCGGTCGCCTACATCCTCGGGCGCAAGGCGTTCAGACACATTTCGCTGGCGGTCGATCGGCGGGTCCTGATTCCTCGCCCCGAGACCGAGCTGCTCGTGGAGGTCGGCCTGACGCTGGGCGCGGGCGCGGCCGTCGTCGATGTGGGCACCGGGAGCGGGGCCGTTGCCTTGGCGCTGAAGGATGAGCGCCCCGACCTGTTCGTATCCGGGACCGAGCTGAGCGCGGACGCGCTCGCCGTTGGGCGCTCGAATGCGCTTCGGTTGGGGCTGGACGTGCGCCTGGTGCAGGCCGATCTCTTGGACAGCGGGCAATATGACGCGGTACTGGCAAATCTGCCCTATGTCCCCGACGGATCGGTGCTCGCGCCGGAGATCGCCCTGTATGAGCCGCTGGGGGCGCTGTTCGCGGGTGCCGACGGGCTGGACGTCATTCGTCGGCTGGTGTCGATGCTGGGCCAGCGCGCTGACGATGCGCAGAGCGTTCCGGAGCCGGGGCAGCGGATCTTCTACAGCTTCGGCGGGGAGGCGGCCCGCCGAGCCTCCTTGCTCGCGCTCGAGGTCGGTTCCGAGCAGGCCGCTTCAGTCGCTTCGCTCATGCACCGCAGCCGATGGGCGTCGGTCGAGATCCTCCGCGACCTCGCCGGTCACGAGCGGGTGGTGGTCGGGCGCCGGTGAGCGAGTCAGCGTCGGCGGCCTTCGACCGCTGCGTGGCGGGCGGCGGACTGGTCGTGTTTCCGGCCGACACCGTCTATGGGCTCGCGTGCGACGCCGAGAACCCCATCGCGGTGCAGCGGCTGTACCAGCTCAAGCGGCGGGCGATGGAGAAGCCCTCGGCGGTCATGTTCTTTGCGCTCGAGCGGGCGCTGACAGCGTTGCCCGAACTGGGGCCGCGGACCCGATCGGCGCTGAGCCGGATGCTTCCGGGCGGGGTGAGCGTGCTGCTGCCCAACCCGCAGCGACGCTTCCCGCTCGCGTCCGCCACGGACCCGGGAACGCTGGGCCTGCGGGTCCCCTTCGTCGACCTGCTGGCGGCCGTTCGCCGTCCGGTGCTCCAGTCGAGCGCCAATTGCGCCGGCGGCCCTGACCCGCGGCGGCTGCAGGACGTGCCCGAGCTGATCCGGGCTGGCGCCGATCTCGTGCTCGACGGCGGTGAGCTGCCGGGGACACCGTCGACGGTGGTCGATCTGAGGCAGTTCGAGGACACCGGCACCTGGACGGTGATCCGGTCGGGGGCGGTGGGGGAGCGAGAGCTGGGCGAGTCGCTGGGCGGGCCCTAGCAAAACATGCTGGCGTTGCCCGGCGGGCGTGACGGTCGGGGCGCGCCGCGGGGGCGAGCCGCACGCTCCCTCACTCGTTCCGGTCCGCGCTGCCGGGGCGGGAGAACACGAGACCGGCCTGCCCCGTTGCTATTGTCGGATTGCCGTGACCGTCGATCTGCCACCCGATTTCTTCAACCGTCCGCTCGCCGAGGTCGACCCCGAGATCGCCGAGGTGCTGTCGCTCGAGCTGGAACGTCAGCAGCGGACGCTCGAGATGATCGCCTCGGAGAACTTTGCCCCGCTCGCGGTGCTCGAATGCCAGGGGTCTGTGCTGACGAACAAGTACGCCGAGGGCTATCCCGGCAAGCGCTATTACGGGGGTTGTGAGTACGTCGACATCGGCGAGCAGCTCGCCATCGACCGCGCCCGCTCGCTGTTCGGCGCCGAGCACGCGAACGTCCAGCCTCACTCCGGCGCTCAGGCCAACGCCGCCGTCTACCACGCGCTGCTGACGCCGGGGGACACGCTGATGGGGCTGGAGCTGGCGCATGGTGGCCATCTCACCCACGGCATGAAACTCAACGTCTCCGGTCGACTCTACGAGGTGGCCGCGTACCACGTCGACCGTCACACGAGTCTGATCGACATGGACGAGGTGGAGCAGATCGCGCTCGAGCGGCGACCGAAGATGATCATCGCCGGCTGGTCGGCCTATCCGCGCGTGTTGGACTTCGAGCGTTTCCGTGCCATCGCCGATGCCGTGGGCGCCTATCTGATGGTCGACATGGCCCATTTCGCGGGCCTGGTCGCCGCCGGTCTGCATCCGAGCCCGGTGCCGTTCGCCGACGTCGTCACGACGACGATCCACAAGACCATCGGGGGCGGCCGCGGCGGCATGATCCTCTGCACCGAGGAGCTGTCGAAGAAGATCAACTCCGCTGTCTTCCCAGGTCAGCAGGGCGGACCGCTCGAACACATCATTGCCGGCAAGGCAGTGGCACTGCGCATCGCCGCGAGCGACGCGTTCCGGGAGCGACAGGAGCGGACGCTGGCCGGCGCGCGGCTGGTCGCTGACGAGCTCCTGAACGCCGGCGGCGGGATCAGCGTGCTGAGCGGCGGCACCGATGTCCATCTCGTACTGTGCGATCTTCGGGAATCCGACCTCGACGGTCAGCAGGCCGAGGACCGCCTCGCCTCGGTCGGGATCACCGTGAACCGCAACGCGGTCCCCTTCGATCCACGGCCGCCAGCGGTGTCCTCCGGCTTGCGCATCGGCACTCCAGCGCTCGCCACCCGGGGACTGCAGGCCGAAGACTTCGTCGAGGTCGGCAAGATCATCAGTACGGCGCTCAACCCCGGGGCGAGCTTCGACGCGCAGCGCGCCGAACTGGCCGAGCGGGCGGCTGCGATCGCCGACCGCTACCCGCTCTACGCGGGCCTCGGCGCCACGGCCGTCGTCTGATTCTCGGCCCACGGGGCGGACCGGGTAGCGGCCCTCGGGCCGGCGAGACCGTGCCGCATTGGGCGGGCGAGGCTGCGGGCCCCGTACCTCTCCCTCTGGACAAAACACGGTCCCACGTTGACGCTTCGTCACGCCTCGTTTCACATGTGTGACGCGGCGGTGGAAATTCGGTCGGTTCGGACGCGCGGCCCGGTCGGGTGGCTCGATACTGGGCGAATGGCGGTCGAATCACCTGCACCAGATCCCAAATCGAGTGAGGACGGGACGAAATGTGCGATCAGGCAGCCTGGACGTGCGCGATCGCCCAAATTGCCTTCCAGCTCCGCGATTTGGGATCTGGTGCAGGTTGAGGGGGGCGGCGATCCTGAGATCGCGCGGGTTGCCGCGGCTCAGCGGGGGTGTGTGAGCCGCGAACAGCTCCTGGCCGCCGGTGTGGGCCGAGGGGCGATTTCCCACCGGCTCGAGCGGCGGTTGCTCCATCGCTTTCATCCGGGTGTCTACCTGGTTGGCCACACCGTGCTCGCGCCGTTGGCGGCCGAGATGGCTGCGCTGCTCTACGATCGCGGCCATGCGGTCCTGAGTCACCCGTCAGCGGCCTCGATCTGGGGCTTCGCCGAGCCGGTGACCGATGCGATCACGCTGACGATCGTTGGCAAGGATGTTCGGTCGCGGCCCGGCCTGCGACTGTTCCGGGTTCCCGAGCTCGACCGTCGCGACCTGCGCATCCGCGAAGGACTGCCGGTCACGTCGCCCGCGCGCACGCTGCTCGATTTTGCGACGCGACGTTCTCGGCACTCGAGCAGGGGGTGGCGGAGGCCCAGGTGCCGCGGCTGGCCACCGAAGCTGAGCTGAGGGCCGCGATCGACCGCGCGCCCGGTCGGACGGGTGGCGCCTTTGAACGCGACCGCAAGCGAGATCAGCGACTGGTGGCGGCCGGCTACCGAGTGATCCGCGTGACCTGGCGCCAGCTGGTCGGGGAGCCGCTCGCCCTGATCGCGCGAATCGCCCAGGCGCTGACGGCCCGCGCACCGGCGTAAGCGCCCCGGCGTGAGAACTCTGACGCGGGCCGTCGGCGCGCCCCCAGGCGGTAATCGCCAAACAATCTGCGGCGACTGGCATCCTTGTTGAGCATGCGGTATTGGGACGCCGTGTTCGCATTCGTGGCTGCGATGATCGTTGCCGCGGTGCTGACCCCGCTGGCAGCTTTGCTGGCGCGACGCGTGGGCGCCGTTGACCGGCCGACAGAGCGGGGGTTGGGGCGGGGGGAGACACCGCTGTTGGGCGGCCTGGCCATCCTCGCCGCGGTGCTGGTGGCGGCGGCGATTTGGATGCCTGAGACGATCAGACTGGCCCGGGACGTTGGCGCGCGGCCGGGATCCGGAGGGACCGTCGATACCCGGGTGCTGCTCGCCGGTGCGTGCCTGATCGCGCTGGTCGGCGCGATCGACGACGCCCGCGATCTGCGTCCGCAATGGAAGTTGCTCGGCCAGATCGCAGCGGCCGTGATCGCGGTCAAGGCAGGCGCGGTGGTCACCGACGTGACGCTCCCGTTCGTCGGCGCGCTTCAGTTCCCCCACGGTGGGGGCGTGCTGACCGTGATCTGGCTGGTGGGGATGATGAACGTGGTCAACTTCTCAGACGGCGTCGATGGGCTGGCGGCCGGTGTGTGCACGATCGACGGGATCGCGTTCGCGGTCATCGCGTTCGACTTGCAGGTCAGCGCGGCGGCCGTGCTCGCGGCGATCACCGCCGGGGCGGCGCTCGGGTTCCTGTTTCACAACTTCCATCCTGCCGCAGTGTTCATGGGGGACTCCGGCGCCAACCTGCTGGGCTACCTGCTGGGGGTGGTGGCGGTGGTGGGCTCGTTGAAGACGAATGTCGTGGTCGCCTTGGTCGTGCCGCTGGTCATCCTCGCGGTTCCGTTCCTGGATACGGGATTCGTGATCGCCAAGCGTCTCAAGTACCGACGCAAGCCGTGGTCAGCCGACGCCAACCACTTCCACCACCGGATGGCGCGGATCGGGTTCTCGCAACGCAAGACCGTCGCGTATCTGTATGCGTGGACATTGCTGCTGGCCGGCCTGGCCGTGGCCCTGCGGCTGGTCCCCTACCACGCTCACAACCAGTACCACCTCGGCTGGGTGGTGGTGATGGTGGCGGTGTGCCTCGCGGCGCTCGCGGCGAGCGTGTACCTCATCTACCTGTTGGAGATCTTCAAGTTCAGGGGCCAGCGGGCGCACGAACTGCGTAACGTCGACCCGGCGACGAGCGAGCACGAGATCGACGAACGGGTCAAGCGCGATATCGAGACGGGCGAGTTCGAGACCGTGGGATAGTCCGGCCGATGGAGAAAGCGAACCTGGACCAGCTCGAATCGTTCATCACCGTGGACGGGTCCTCGATCCGCGAGCTGGCCGGACCGGCGTGGACCAGGGCTCGCAACCAGAGTCTGGCGCAGGCAACGGTCTCGCCCGGGGGCGAGACGGCCGAGCACTACCACCCGCGCGCGGAGGAGCTCTACTACTTCGTCTCGGGGGCGGGACGGATGCGGCTCGACGATGAGGAGGCGGACGTGAGCCCCGGGGACTGCGTGGTGATCGCACCCGGGTCGGTGCACAAGCTGTGGAATCCCGGCCCCGGCGAGCTCGTGTTGCTGTGCTGTTGTTCACCCGCGTATTCGGACGACGACACCGTGATGACCGGAAGGTAGCGGGCTCCTGAGCGGCCTGTCTGTCACCGAGCGCGCCGCGCTCGCGGGGGTCGCCGTGGTGACCCTCCTGGCCGGCTTGACGCATTACATCGGCGGTGTCCCGGACCTGGTGGCGTTTCTGGTCGCGACCGTCGCGCTGGCGGGAGGAGCGTGGATGCTGTCCTTGGCCACCGAGCAGGTTGGCGAGCGCCTCGGGCCGGCAGTCACCGGATTCATGCATTCGAGCCTGGGCAACCTGCCGGAGTTCTTCGTCGTTCTGTTCGCGTTGAACGCGGGCGAGCGCGTCGTGGCCGAGACCGCGATCCTCGGCTCGATCCTCGTCAACGCGCTGCTGGTTCTCGGCCTGGTGATCATTGTGGGCGCACAGCGCGAGGGCGACGGGGTGATGCGGTTCGGGCGCCGGCTGCCCACCGACACCGCGACGCTGCTGCTGGTGTCGTCGTTCATCATCGTGTTGGTGGGATTGGCGGATTCGTCTCGGGATCCCGCCAGCCACCACATCGAGACGATCTCGATCATCGGCGCGGTGGCGATCCTGATCGTCTACGCCACCTGGCTGCGCCAGTACCTGCGCTCCGACACCGGTGCCGAGCGCGACCGCACTCCGCCCCGGCTCACGTTGCGAACCGGTATCACGTTGCTGGTGGTGGCAGGCGCGGCGTCGGCGCTCGTCTCCGACTGGTTCGTCGATGCGCTCCAGCCGACGATCCATACGCTGCACATCTCCGAGGCCTTCGCCGGGCTGGTGATCGTCGCCGCCGCCGGCAACGCGGTCGAGAACCTGTCGGGCGTCGTGTTGGCGTGGAAGGGCCGCCCAGAACTGGCGATCTCGGTGGTGAAGAACTCGGTCGCGCAAATCGCCTCGTTCCTGTATCCGCTGCTCGTACTCGTCTCGCTGCTCACGGCGACGACGCTGACCTTTGCGTTGGCCCCGATCTACATCGGCGCGCTGCTCGGAACCTCGGTGATCGTGTGGCAGATCACCGGGGACGGGGAGGCAACGGTGTTCGAGGGAGCCGCCCTGATCGCCGCATTCGTGATCCTCGCCACCGTAGCCTGGTTCGAGGCGTAGTCCGCGGCGTCCAGCCGCGGGTCCGGCCCGCGCGCCGCGGGCCCCGCCACGAGCGGACACGCAGCGCGAGAACGTGGTATCTTACGTTTACGTAAGAATCATTTTCGTCAGAGAGGACGGTGATGGCTCTGCCAGCGCTCCAGCCAACGACATCGCAGCCCGCGATCCGCACCCGCCGGATCGGCGTCCACGCCGGCCATTCCTCCTATAAGTGGTGGGCGCTCTCGTGCACCAGCCTGGGGATGCTGCTGGCCACGATCAATTCGGGCACGCTGATCATCGCGCTGCCAGATCTCGAGCGCAGCCTGCATACGAGCCTGCTGGAGCTGGTGTGGGTCATCCTCGTCTACATGATCGCCTCGACCGTGCTCGTGCTGAGCGCGGGACGGCTCTCGGACCAATATGGTCGCAAGCGGGCCTACATCTGCGGCTTCATCGTGTTTGCGCTGGCATCGCTCGGGGCCGGTTTCGCCGCCAACGGCACGCAGCTGATCCTGTGGCGGATCCTGCAGGGGATTGGCGGCGCGTTCCTGTTTGCCAACGCCGCGGCGATCGTGACCGACGCGTTCCCGCGCGAGCAGCTCGGGGTCGCGATGGGCACCAACACAATGGTGGCAGCGGTTGGGCTGGTGATCGGGCCCGTGCTGGGCGGTGCGCTGGTCGCGATCAACTGGCCGTGGGTGTTCTGGTTCAACGTCCCGCTTGGGCTGGCCGGCAGCTTGTGGGCGGCGGTGGTGCTCCACGAGCAGGGCGGGCGCTCGGACGACCGCCGATTCGATTTCCTCGGCACGATCACGTTCTTGATCGGGCTCACGGGTCTGGTGTTCGGGATCTCCAAGGGCGGCATCTCCGGCTGGGACTCGCCGCTGGTGATCGGCGCGCTGATCCTCGCGGCTGTGTTCCTGCCCACCTTTGTCGTGGTCGAGCGTCGCCACAAGGCTCCGATGCTCGACCTCAGCATCTTCCAGAACCGGCTGTTCTCGACCTCGGCTGCCGGGGCGTTCATCAACGGCCTGGCCAGGTTCGCGTTGATGTTCCTGTTCGTCTTCTACTTCCAAGGCGTGCAGGGCGACTCGCCAATCCTGGCCGGCATCAAGCTGGCTCCGTTGGCAATCGGGATGCTCATCTCCTCTCCGCTGGCCGGTCTGTGGGCCGATCGCCGCGGATCGCGGATGCTCGCGGTCATGGGGATGCTCGTGACCGCCGCCGGGCTGGCGCTGATGACCACCCTGGATCGAGATACGAGCTATCTGGCCAGCGGCGTGTACATGTTCATTGTTGGGGTCGGTTCGGGCATGTTCAACTCGCCCAATACCGCCGCGATGATGGGCTCGGTGTCGGCCAGCCGGCGCGGGATCGCCGCCGGTGCACGCGTCCTGGTACAGAACACCGGAGCCGTGATCTCGATCGCCTTCGTGCTCGCGGTCGTGACATCCTCGGTGCCCAAGAACGTGTTGTTCTCCGTCTTCTCGGGGCTCGCCAACCACATCTCCACCGCTGAGCTGTCGCCGTTCATCGCCAATATGCACACGGCGCTGTGGTGCCTCTGTGCGGTCTCGCTGCTCGGAGCGTTGGTCGCGGC
>Ga0302181_10000824_pt1 | contig 24552 bp, 23 predicted proteins | sample I_Palsa_E3_3_FD_198786 | JGI IMG/M metagenome (GOLD analysis project Ga0302181, IMG submission 198786) | Peat permafrost microbial communities from Stordalen Mire near Abisko, Sweden - I_Palsa_E3_3 | ecosystem: Environmental > Terrestrial > Soil > Palsa > Peat permafrost | place: Sweden...
TCATGACATCGGACTGGCGCGGACTGGGACGAAACACCACGCCGAAACGGTCCAGGTCGTAGCGCGAGGCCCCGGCATGCATCATTTCCACGGCGCAGCAGGCCAGTCCGAACGTCATCGGCCACAGCGAGCCGGTGCGTGCCCAGCTCACCAGGCTGTCCACCTGGGTGGTCAGGAAGCCGCGTTGGGCGAAGCCCTCGGCGTCCAGCGCCGCTAATCCCACTCGAGCGCCCCCTTCTTCCATTCGTAGGCGAACCCGATCACCAGTATGAACAGAAACACGCCCATGACAGCAAGCCCGAATCCGCCGGTGCGATTCAGCGATACCGCCCACGGAAACAGGAACGCAATCTCGAGGTCGAAAATAATGAACAAAATCGCGACCAGGTAGTAACGCACGTCGAATTTCATGCGGTTGTCTTCGAACGGCTCGAAACCACACTCGTAGGGCGACAGTTTCTGCGCATCGTCGCGATGGCGGGCGGACAGACGTCCGAGCACGGATCCCAGGGAGAGCAGCATGGCTGCCAGCAGCGCGGCTATGGCCAGAAAGATCAATACCGGCAGGTAATTCATCAACATTGGCGCACCGTCATTAAAAGGGGCGGCATGTTGCGCTTGCGCGCACATTGGTCCGCCCCTTCGTTGTCGCATTGTAACAGGCGATACGGAACATATGGTGCCGACGGGGAGATTCGAACTCCCACACCTTGCGGCGCTAGCCCCTCAAGCTAGTGTGTCTACCAATTCCACCACGTCGGCGTCGATCAGTTCGGGCCCGGATTGCTCGGCGCGGCGGGAGTGGTCGCCGGCGCAGGATTCGCTGGCGGGCTGCCCGGCGCCGTTGCGGGCGCACCCGACTGCGCAGGCGCGCTCGGTGTCGGCGCTGCGGGCTCGCCGCCCACTCCACCGGCGCCGCCGCCGCCGAGGATGCGCGGCACCGTGGGCATGTTCGCCGGCGTGCTCGGCGTCGCCAGTTGGTCGAGCAGGCTGTTCGCCGGAGCGCTGCTCTTGCGGGCCCCCACGTAGGCCAGCGACAGGCTGGTCACCATGAAGATCGCCGCCAGCACCGCGGTGGCGCGCGACAGCGCGGTACTCGCGCCGCGGGCGCCGAATACCGTGCCGGAGGCACCGGCGCCGAAGCCTGCGCCCGCCTCAGCGCCCTTGCCGCGCTGGAGCAGCACCAGCGCCACGATGGCGGCAGCGCAAAAGAAATGGATGATCATCAGAAACGTATGCAACATCTCAGGTTCCGCTCTCAGCCGCGCGCCGCGGCCACGATGCTCAAGAATTCCTCGGCTTTCAGCGAGGCGCCACCGATCAGACCGCCGTCGACGTCGGCCTGTAGAAACAGCTCACGGGCGTTGCCCGCCTTGACGCTGCCGCCGTAGAGGATCTGCAGATCCGCGGCGATTTTAGCATCCCGCTCCGCCAGCCGCTGCCGGATGAAGGCGTGCACGTCCTGCGCCTGTTGCGGGGAGGCGGTGCGCCCGGTGCCGATCGCCCATACCGGCTCGTACGCCACCACCGCGTGCGCAAAGCTGCCGATGCCGGTCAGCGCCACCACCGCTTCGAGCTGCCGGCCTACGTGTTCATGCGTGCGGTCGGCCTCGCGGTGGACCAACAGCTCGCCGACACACAGGATCGGCAGCAGGCCGCGTGACTGCGCCGCGGCGAACTTGCGGGCCACCAGCACGTCGTCTTCGCCGTACAGGGCGCGCCGCTCCGAATGGCCCACGATGACGTACTCGCAGCCCACGTCCTTGAGCATCGCCGCCGATACTTCACCGGTATAGGCGCCATGACCTTCAGCGCAGACGTTTTGCGCCCCGAGTTTGACCGCCGCGCCGCGCAGCACTCGCGCCAATTCTGCCAGATAGACGAATGGCGGGCAGACCACGCAGTCCACGCTCTCCAGATTCGGGGCCGCCAAGATGGCCTCGATCAGCGGCCCATTGTCGGCCCGCGATCCATGCATCTTCCAGTTGCCGGCTACGAGTTTGCGTCGCATGACTTACGATGTGCCCCCGTGGCGTGGTCCTGGCGTGCCTCAAAGGCCCGGTGCCTCAAAACGGTGCCGCGGCGTTTTTGGGCGCGCGGATGATAGCCACGCAGCCTGCCCCCCGCAATGGCCCGATGGCGCGTAGTCAGGTAGGCGCAGTCTCCGGCAGCGCTGCCACCCTGACCGCCTCGGCCAGCTCATCGGCACAGGCGCGCACCTCGGCCGCATCGCGACCCTCGACCATGACGCGGATCACCGGTTCGGTGCCCGACGCGCGTAGCACCACCCGGCCCTCTCCCTGCAGCTGCTTCTCGATGCGCCGCACGGCGGCGGCAATCGCCGGCACCGCGGTCGGATCGAACCGGCGCGCGACCTCGACGTTCAGCAGCACCTGCGGCAACTTGTCCATTCCGGCCGCAAGTTCGGCCAGCGAGCGGCCGCTCTGCTTCATGATGCTCAGCACCTGCAGCGCCGTGATCAGCCCGTCGCCGGTCGTGGTGTGATCGAGCGTCAGGATATGGCCCGAGGTCTCGCCACCGAGCATGCCGCCGCTTTCCTTGAGCTTGGCAAGCACGTGCCGATCGCCCACCGGCGCGCGTATGAAATCGATCCCAAGCCGGCGCAGCGCCAGCTCCAGGCCGAGGTTGCTCATCACCGTTCCGACCACCGGCCCGCGCAAGTGGCCGGCACTCTTGGCCGCCGCCGCGATCACGAACAGCAGCTGATCCCCGTCCACCAGCCTACCTAAATGATCCACCATCACCACCCGATCACCGTCGCCGTCTACGGCGACGCCGACATGCGCATGCACTCCCGGCACCGTGAGCTGCAGTAGTTCCGGCGACGTGGAGCCGCAGCCGTCGTTGATATTACGGCCGTTGGGCGAGCATCCGATCGGAACGATATCGGCGTCGAGGTCGGCGAGGATGCGCGGTGCGACCTTGTAAGCCGCACCATTGGCGCAGTCGATCACGATCTTGAATCCCGACAGGTCGGTGCCCTGCGCCAGCACACCTCCGCAGAACTCCTGGTAGTGCAGCAGCGCGCTGTCGACGCGGCGGGCACGCCCGAGTTCACGCGAGGCACAGGTCAACGGTACCGTGGACAGCTGCGCTTCGATGCGCTCCTCGAGCTGATCCGACAGCTTGGCGCCCTCGCCGTCGAAGAACTTGATGCCATTGTCCTCGTACAGGTTGTGCGAGGCGCTGATCACCACGCCCAGCCGGCAGCGCAGGTGGCGCGTCATGTAGGCCACAGCCGGCGTCGGCAACGGTCCGGTCAGCAGCACGTTGGCACCGGCGGCGACGAAGCCGGCCTCGAGCGCAGCTTCGAACATATAGCCCGAGACCCGGGTGTCCTTGCCGATCAGCACCGTGCCACCATCGCCGAGCACGGTGCGCGCCGCCGCGCTCGCCAGTCGCAGCGCGAAATCCACCGTCATCGGATCGGTGCCCACGCGGCCGCGAATGCCGTCGGTTCCAAAGTAAGCTCTACCCACCGCTACTCCCCCGTTTGACCGCGCTGGCGATGCGCACCGCGTCCAGCGTCGCCGCCACATCGTGCGCGCGTACGATGAGCGCGCCGTGCAGCACCGCGATTGTCGCCAGTGCCAGGCTGCCGGCCAGCCGCTCCTGTGCCCTTGCGCCCAGCGCCGCCAGCATCGATTTGCGCGACAGACCGACCGCCACCGGCAGCTGCAGGCGCTGAAATTGCCCCAGCGCGCGCAGCAGTTGCAGATTATGCGCCACCAGCTTGCCGAAGCCGAACCCCGGATCGATGCACAGCCGCTCGCGCGCAATACCCGCGGCGATGCAGCTGTGCACGCGCTCGGCCAGGAACGCCTGCACTTCCGCCACCACGTCCTCGTAGTAGGGATCGACCTGCATGGTCGCAGGCTCCCCGCGCATGTGCATCAGGCACACGCCCAGCTCGCCCGCCGCCACCGCCTCGAGCGCACCGGGGGCGCGCAACGCCCGCACGTCGTTGACCAGATGGGCGCCGGCCGCGCCGGCGCGCCGTATGACTTCCGGATTGGAGGTGTCCACCGACAGCAGCACCGGCAGCCGTGCCGCCACGCGCTCGATCACCGGCAGCACGCGGCGCAGCTGTTCCTCGCCAGCCACCGCCGGCGCGCCCGGCCGCGTCGATTCGCCGCCGATGTCGATGATCGCGGCGCCCTCGGCCGCCATGCGTTCCGCCTGCGCCAGCGCCGCATCCGGATCGAGGTAGCGGCCGCCGTCTGAGAACGAATCCGGGGTGACGTTGAGCACGCCCATAACCACCGGGCGATCCAGCTCGAGCACCCGGCCGGCGCAGCGCAATTGCAACGGCGGGTCCTCCTGCCTACGCCCCGCGGGCGCGGTGGGACACCGCAAAACGGGTGTCAGTACGCAGAAGCATCAGACTACATGGCGCATTTTTAATAATGAAAAATGCGCCATGTAGTCTGATGCTTATGTGGGCTGGCCGGTTTAGTGCTGTCCCGCGGGACGCGCGATGCCGTCGGCCGGAGTGCCGGCCGGTGCGATGGCCGGCTTGCCGCTGCCGGTGGTCGGAGTGGTGTCGTCCCAGCCTTCCGGTGGCTTGGGAGTGCGGCCGGCCATGATGTCTCGGATCTGGTCATCGGCCAGCGTCTCGTACTTGATGAGCGCCTCGGCCATGGTGTGCAGCTTGTCCAGGTTGGTCTCCAGGATCTGGCGCGCGCGCTTGTAATTCATCTCGATCACGCGCCGCACTTCCTCGTCGATGGCGTGCGCGGTTTCATCCGAGACCTGCTTGTGCTGGGTAACGCTGCGGCCGAGGAACACCTCGCCCGACTCCTCCGAGTAGGTCAGCGGCCCGAGCCGGTCGGACAGTCCCCACTTGGTGACCATGTTGCGCGCCAGTTCGGTGGCGCGCTCGATGTCGTTCGACGCGCCGGTGGTTACCGCATCCTCTCCGAAGATCAGTTCCTCGGCGATGCGGCCGCCGAACAGCGTCGCGATCGAACTCTCCAGCCGCCGCTTGCTCAATGAATAGCGGTCCTGCTCGGGCAGGAACTGCGTGACGCCCAGGGCACGACCGCGCGGAATAATCGTGACCTTGTACACCGGATCGTGCTCCGGCACGCTGATGCCGACGATGGCGTGACCGCTCTCGTGATAAGCCGTCATGCGCTTTTCGTCATCGGTCATAACCATCGAGCGCCGCTCAGCGCCCATCATGATCTTGTCCTTGGCGCGCTCGAACTGCTCCATCGACACCTGGCGCTGGTTGGCCCGCGCCGCGAACAGCGCCGCCTCGTTGACCAGATTAGCCAGGTCCGCGCCCGAAAAACCGGGGGTGCCGCGCGCGATCAGCGCCGGCTTGACGTCGTCGCCCAGCGGCACGCGGCGCATGTGCACGCGCAGGATCTGCTCGCGGCCGCGCACGTCGGGCAGCGGCACAATGACCTGACGATCGAAACGGCCCGGACGCAGCAGCGCCGGATCGAGCACGTCGGGACGGTTGGTGGCGGCAATGACGATGATGCCTTCGTTGCCTTCGAAACCATCCATCTCCACCAGCAGCTGGTTCAGGGTCTGTTCGCGCTCGTCGTGACCGCCGCCCAGGCCGGCGCCGCGGTGACGTCCGACGGCATCGATTTCGTCGATGAATATGATGCACGGGGCATGCTTCTTGGCCTGCTCGAACATGTCACGCACGCGCGAAGCGCCGACGCCGACGAACATCTCGACGAAGTCGGAGCCGGAGATGGTGAAGAACGGCACCTTGGCTTCCCCGGCAATCGCGCGTGCCAGCAGCGTCTTGCCGGTACCGGGTGAGCCGACCATCAGCACGCCCTTGGGAATCTTGCCGCCGAGCTTCTGGAACTTGCCTGGATCCTTGAGGAAGTCGACGATCTCAGCCACTTCCTGCTTGGCTTCATCCACGCCGGCGACGTCGGCGAAGGTCACATTGACCTGGTCCTCGCCCAGCAGCCGCGCGCGGCTCTTGCCGAACGACATGGCGCCGCGGCCGCCGGCGGCACCCTGCATCTGGCGCAGCAGGTAGACGAACAGCACCACCATCAGCAGCGCCGGCGCCAGCTGCAGCAGCAGCTGCGTGAGGAAATTCGGCTGCTTGGGCGGCTGGCCTTCGAGCGCGACATTGGCCTTGAGCAGCTCGCCGATCAGCGAGGTGTAGTTGGTCTCGGGGTTATAGGTCTCGAACTGGGTCTTATCCTTGAGGATGCCGCGGATCTGGTCGCCCTGCAGCACCACGCTGTCCACCTTGCCGGCGTGAACGTCGTTATAGAACTCGGAATAGGTCAGCGGCTGGCGCTGCGGCCCGCTGGGCATGTAGCGGCTGAAAACCAGCAGCATGACCATGACGATGATCACCCAGAGCAGGATATTTTTTGTCAAATCGTTCAAGTTCATTTCACCATAATGCTGCGCGGCAGTAGCGCCCGGAACGAAATCGTGGCAAGGACGCTACACCATCCTCATGCCGGAGGCCAGCAAGTAGGTTTCAGGACTGCGCGACCGCGAAGCTTCCGGTTTCAGGCACCTGACGCGCCCGAAACGAGTGCGCGCTAACGCCACCAGCTCCTCGAAACCGGCCGCTTGCAGCACCTTGATCAGGGCGCCAGCGCCCGGTTTCAAGACCTCGCGCGCCATATCGAGCGCCAGTTCTGCCAGATACATGCCCCGGGGGGCGTCGATCGCGTCCATGCCGCTCATGTTCGGGGCCATGTCCGACAGCAGCAGGTCCACCCCGGCCGCCCCGAGCGTGTTCTTGAGCTGCTGGAGCACCGCCTCGTCGCGAAAGTCCCCCCGCAGGAATTCGACCCCCGCCAACGGCTCCATCGGCAGCAGGTCGGTCGCGACCACCCGGCCGGAACTGCCCAAGCGGCGCCGCACGTACTGGCTCCAGGACCCGGGAGCGGCGCCCAGGTCGAGCACCACCATGCCCGGCTTCAGCAGCCGCTCGCGCTGGTCGATCTGTTCGAGTTTGAATACCGCGCGTGAACGCCAGCCTTCCGCCTGCGCGCGCTTGACGAACGGATCGGAGAAATGCTCGCGCAGCCAGCGCTCGCTACTCTTGGATCGGCGCGCCATGTTCGCTTGCGGGCTCGCTACTGCCGGATGGAGTCAGCGCGACTGCGCCGACGCCCTTATCATAAAGCAATGCCACCGACCGACAAGCAATTGCGCTTCCTGCGTGGCCGCGCCCATGGCCTCAAGCCCGTGATCCAGATCGGTAACCATGGCCTGAGCGGCGGCGTGCTGGCGGAAACCCGGCGCGCGCTGACTGACCACGAGCTCATCAAACTGCGTCTGCCGCCGGCCGACCGCGCCGCGCGCGACGCGCTGCTGGCTGAGCTGGTGCGCGCCACCGGCAGCGCGCTGGTCACGCGCATCGGTCACATCGCCGTGCTGTTCCTGGCAAACCCGAAGCTCTCCAAATACCCTCTGCCAGACGCCTAATCGAGGGTGCTCGGGCCATCTGTAAGAGGTACTGGTTATCCCGCGCATTTTTTAATTACAAAAAATGCGCGGGATAACCAGTACCTCCTGCTGGTGATCTGGGCCCCTTTGCTAGATGTATTTGACCGAGACGACTTCATAGCTTCGGGTTTTGCCCGGAGCAGTGACCTCCACGATGTCGCCCTGCACCTTCCCGATCAGCGCGCGCGCGATCGGTGAGGTGATCGAAATGCGCCCGCCGCGGATGTCGGCCTCGTCCTCCCCGACCAACTGGTAGCTCACCGCATTGCCCCCATCCTGATCCTCCAGCTCCACCGTGGCGCCAAACACCACTTTGCCGGTGGCCGGTAAGCTGGCGATATCTATAATCTCCGCTGCGGCCAGCCGGGATTCGATCTCCATGATCCGGCCCTCGATGAAGCCCTGCTGCTCGCGCGCCGCGTGATATTCGGCATTCTCGGACAGATCGCCATGGCTGCGTGCTTCGGCGATGGCCTTGATCACGCGCGGCCGATCAGCCGACTTCAGCCGTTTGAGCTCGGTGCGCAGCAGTTCGGCGCCGCGCAGCGTCATCGGCGAGCGCTTCATGTGCCCACGTCGCGCCGCGGCGCGGTCTCGTCCATCACGCCCACTTCCTGGTGCAAGTCCTGCAGCCGGTTGACGTCAACCTCATCCACATGATCGAGCGCCTCGCAGGTCGCGAGCGCCGCCGCCAGCGTGGTGTAGTAGGTAATGCGCCGGTGTACCGCTTCGCGCCGTATCGAGTTGGACTCGAGGATCGCCTGCTTGCCCTCGGTGGTATTTACGATCAGGTCGATCTCGTCGTTCTTGATCATGTCCACGATATGCGGCCGGCCCTCGCGCACCTTGTTGACGCGGCGGCACTCGATGCCGGCGGCCTTGAGCGTCAATGCCGTGCCGGTGGTGGCGACCAGATCGAATCCGTGCTCGATCAGACGCCGCGCCAGCGGCACCGCGCCGGCTTTGTCGCGTTCGCGCACGCTGATCAGGCAGCAGCCCGAGCGCGGCAGCACCACACCCGAGGCGGCCTGCGACTTGGCATAGGCTTCGCCGAAGGTGCGACCGGTGCCCATGACCTCGCCGGTGGATTTCATTTCGGGGCCCAGGATCGGATCGGACTCGGGGAATTTAAGGAATGGGAACACGGCTTCCTTGACCGAGTAATAGCGCGGGACGCGCTCGCCCAGCACGCCCAGCTCGCGCAGTTTTTTGCCAGTCATCACCCGCGCGGCGATCTTGGCGATCGGCACCCCGGTCGCCTTCGACACGAACGGCACGGTACGCGAAGCGCGCGGATTGACCTCCAGCACGTAGACGATGTTGTTCTGGATCGCGAACTGCACGTTCATCAGCCCGATCACGTTCAGCGCACGCGCCAGCTTGCGGGTCTGCGAGCGCAGCTCGTCCTGCACCTCGGCCGACAGGCTGTTGGGCGGCAGCGAGCAGCCCGAGTCGCCGGAATGAACGCCAGCCTGTTCGACGTGCTCCATGATGCCGCCGATCAGCACATCGGTACCGTCGCACACCGCGTCGACGTCAACCTCGATCGCCACGTCGAGAAAGCGATCGAGCAGCACCGGGGAATCGTTCGACACCTGCACCGCGCGTGCCATATATGAGCGCAGGTCGTCCTCGTTGAATACGATTTCCATCGCGCGTCCGCCCAGTACGTACGACGGCCGCACCACCAGCGGATAGCCGACCTCGCGCGCCAGCAGCGCCGCCTGCTCCTCGTTGCGCGCGGTCGCATTGGCGGGCTGGCGTAGGCCAAGCTTGCGCACCAGCTGCTGGAAGCGCTCGCGATCCTCGGCGATATCGATCGAGTCGGGCGAGGTGCCAATGATCGGTGCACCGGCCGCCTCGAGCGCGCGCGACAACTTCAGCGGCGTCTGGCCGCCAAACTGCACGATCACGCCCTCGGGCCGCTCCTTGGCAATCACTTCCAGCACGTCCTCGAGCGTCAGCGGCTCGAAATACAGCCGATCCGAGGTGTCGTAGTCGGTCGACACAGTCTCCGGATTGCAGTTCACCATGATGGTCTCAAAACCGTCTTCGCGCAGCGCCAGCGCTGCGTGCACACAGCAGTAGTCGAACTCGATCCCCTGGCCGATGCGATTGGGGCCGCCGCCGAGGATCATGATCTTGCGGTTCCTGGTCGGCTCGGCCTCGCACTCTTCCTCGTAGGTCGAATACAGATAAGCGGTCGAGGTGGCGAATTCCGCGGCGCAGGTATCGACCCGCTTGTACACCGGCGCGACGCCGAAGTCGCGCCGCTTGCTGCGGATCAGCACCTCGCTCGAGCGCGTCAGCGTCGCCAGCCTGCGGTCGGAGAAGCCCTTGCGCTTGAGCGCGCGCAGGCGCTCGACACCCAGCGCTGCCACGCCCTCGCGGCGCACCCGTGCCTCCTCCGCGATCAGGTCGGCGATCTGCGCCAGGAACCAGCGGTCGATCGAGCTTAGCAGCGCGACACGCTCGATGTCCCAGCCGGCGCGAAAGGCGTCGGCGACATACAGCAACCGGTCCGGCCCCGGGGCGTGCAGCTCGTATCGAAGCCGCAACTCGGTTTCTTCCGTCAGCGGCAACGCCAGCACCGGATCCAGGCCGTCGAGCCCGGTCTCAAGGCCCCTGAGTGCCTTGTGCAGCGACTCCTGAAAGGTGCGGCCGATGGCCATGACTTCGCCGACCGACTTCATCTGCGTGGTCAGCCGGGTGTTGGCGGTCGGGAACTTCTCGAACGTGAAGCGCGGGATTTTCGTGACCACGTAGTCGATGGTCGGTTCGAACGAGCTCGGCGTCGCCCCGCCGGTGATCTCGTTGCGCAGCTCATCGAGGGTGTAGCCCACCGCAAGCTTGGCGGCCACCTTGGCGATCGGAAACCCGGTGGCCTTGGATGCCAGCGCCGAGGAGCGTGACACGCGCGGATTCATTTCGATCACCAGCATGCGGCCGGTGTCCGGATCGAGCGCGAACTGTACGTTCGATCCGCCGCACTCGACGCCGATCTTGCGCAACACCGCGATTGAGGCATCGCGCATGCGCTGATACTCCTTATCCGTCAGCGTCTGCGCCGGCGCCACGGTAATCGAATCCCCAGTGTGCACTCCCATCGGATCGAGGTTCTCGATCGAACATACGATGATGCAGTTGTCCGCGCGATCGCGTACCACCTCCATCTCGAACTCCTTCCAGCCGATGACCGCCTGTTCGAGCAGCAGCTCGCGGGTCGGCGAGGCGTCGAGCCCGCGCTGCACGATGGTCTCGAATTCCTCGCGGTTGTAGGCGATGCCGCCGCCGCTGCCGCCCATCGTGAACGAGGGCCGGATGACTATCGGATAACCGATGCTGCTCTGCACCGCCAGCGCCTCCTCCAGGCTGCGCGCCATCTGCGAATGCGGCACCTCGAGGCCGATCTCGCGCATGGCGTTGCGAAACTGCTCGCGATCCTCGGCCATGTCGATGGCTTCGCGCGAGGCCGCGATCAGCTCCACCCCGTACTGCTTGAGCACCCCCTCGCGCACCAGATCGAGCGCGGTGTTGAGGGCGGTCTGGCCGCCCATGGTCGGCAGCAGCGCACTGGGACGCTCGCGTTCGATGATCCGCGCCACGGTACGCCAGTTGATCGGCTCGATGTAGATCGCATCCGCGCTTTCCGGATCGGTCATGATCGTGGCCGGATTGGAATTCACCAGGATGACGCGATAGCCTTCCTCACGCAGCGCTTTGCAGGCTTGGGCGCCGGAATAATCGAACTCACAGGCCTGGCCGATCACGATCGGGCCGGCGCCGATGATCAGGATGCTAGTCAGGTCGGTTCGCTTTGGCATCGATGGCTATCGGCGCGCGTTGGCACGCAACTGCCGCAATTGATCCTGCAGACGCCGCACCATGAGCTGTATGAATGCCTCGAACAGTGGGCGCAGATCGTGCGGTCCGGGGCTGGCTTCGGGATGCCCCTGGAAGCTGAAAGCCGGCCGGTCGGTGCGCGCGACACCCTGCAGGCTGCCGTCGAACAGCGAGCGGTGCGTCGCCGTAAGGTTTTCCGGCAGCGTCGACTCATCGACCGCAAAGCCGTGATTCTGGCTGGTGATGATCACCCGGCCACTGGCGAGCTCCTGCACCGGGTGGTTGGCGCCGTGGTGACCGAACTTCATCTTCACGGTCTTCGCGCCGCTGGCCAGAGCCAGCAGCTGATGCCCGAGGCAGATGCCGAACACCGGTATGTCGGTGGTCAGCAGCTCGGCAATAGCGTGAATGGCGTAATCGCAGGGTTCCGGATCGCCGGGCCCGTTGGACAGGAACACGCCGTCGGGATTCATCGACATGACATCGGCGGCGCTGGTGGTCGCCGGCACCACCGTGAGTCGGCAGCCCTGGTCGGCGAGTAGCCGCAGGATGTTGCGCTTGATGCCGTAGTCATAGGCGATCACGTGCAGGCGCTGCGGCGCCCGCAGCGTCGCCGCCGACTCGCGCCCGATGCTGCCATCATTCCACTGGTAAACCTGGCGCGTGGTTACCACCTTGGCCAGATCCATGCCCTTGAGCCCCGGGAAGGCGCGCGCGGCACGCACCGCGGCCGCCTCATCCATACGCTCGCCGGTCATGATGCAGCCGGCCTGTGCGCCCTTCTCGCGCAGCAGCCGCGTGAGCCGGCGAGTATCGATGCCGGCGATCGCGACCAGCCGGCCGCGCTTGAGAAATTCGCCGAGCGGTTCGGCAGCGCGCCAGCTGCTGGCGATCATCGACAGGTCGCGCACCACCAACCCGGAGGCGTAGATCTGCGCCGACTCCATGTCCTCGGGCGTGGCGCCGGTATTGCCGATGTGCGGATAGGTCAGCGTCACGATCTGACGGGCGTAGGACGGATCGGTGAGGATTTCCTGGTAGCCGGTGATCGCGGTGTTGAATACGACCTCGCCAGTGGTATTGCCCGCGGCGCCAATAGATTGGCCTTTGAAAATTGACCCGTCGCTCAGAGCCAGCAGCGCCGGTGCAGTCACCTATGCCTCTCCTTCCACTCTCGAGCTCCCCTCGGCGCGTAACCCGCCGGGTCAGCGATGATTTGTGACGCGCACATGCACAAAGCGGGAGGAGTTCTTTTGGAACATCCTCCCGCCTTGTGCGGACTAACCCGATACTCGGATTACGCGCAAAAGTTTAAAGACCCCTACTGCCCATGTCCACGCAAATCTCGGCCGCGTTCCACTAAATTTAGCGAAATCGCCAGCCAGCGGCCGTAAGCTGCGAAACGCCTGTCAAACATCGCAATATCTATCTGTATCCACTAATAAAAACATCCCGCATTCCGTAGCGTCCCGCCGGCTTCCCCGCCAGCCACTGGGCCGCGAGCAAGGCGCCACGGGCAAACACCGAGCGGTCGGTCGCCGAGTGCTGGAGCAGCAGCCGCTCGCCATCCCCCAGGAACCAGACCTGATGCTCGCCCACCACATCGCCGCCACGTACCACCGCGTAACCGATCTGGCCTTCGTGCCTGGGACCCGGCTGTCCGTGGCGCGTGTATACCGCCTGCTCCGCCAGACTCTGGCCCCGACCCGCGGACGCCGCTTCCCCCAGCGCCAGCGCCGTGCCCGAAGGGGCATCGGCCTTGTTGCGGTGATGCGCTTCCATGATCTCGATGTCGTAGTTGCGCGGCAGCGCCTGGGCGGCCTGGCGCACCAGTTCCAGCATCAGCGTCACCCCCAGGCTGGTGTTGGGCGCCACCAGCAGCGGGATGACGTCGGCCGCGGCGGCGAGCGGTGCCGCCAGTTCCGCCGGCAGCCCGCTGGTTCCGAGCAGCAGCGGCACGCGCGCCGCCACGCAGGCCGCCACATGGGCTGCAGCCGCGGCGGGGCTGGAGAAATCCAGCACCAGATCGGCCTGTTGCAACAGCGGCGGCAGGGCGGGGCTGATCGGCAGCGCGCTCGCGGCCGCGCCGGCGTGCAGTCCGGCGTCCTTACCTAAGGCGGTACTGCGCTCCGAGGCCACGGCACCGACCAGCCGCAGTGCCGGGAACTGGTCGAGCAGACGCAGCAGCTGTGTGCCCATGCGGCCGCTGGCACCGACGATCACCATGCGAATGGCACTGCCGCCGGTGGCGCCGCGACCGCTCACGGCCGCTCGCTCGGGGTTGGCGCTGTCATCAGCGCGTTCACGTGTGCTCGCTCAAGGCTGCTCGCTGGAAAAAAACCGCTTCACGCCGTCCAGGAAACTCTTCTGGCGCGGGGCGTGCTTGTTACCGTCGCGCCGCAGCGTCTCGTCGAAGTCGCGCAGCAGCGCGCGCTGCTCGCCCGACAGGTTCACTGGCGTTTCCACCACCACGCGGCAGAACAGGTCGCCACGATTGTTGTTGCGCACCGATTTCACGCCCTTCTCGCGCAGGCGGAACACCCGTCCGGACTGGCTTTCGGCTGGGATCTTGAGTACCACCTGGCCATCGAGTGTCGGAACCTCGACACTGCCCCCCAGGCTCGCAGTGGCGAAGCTGATCGGCACATCGCAGCTCAAATGCATCCCGTCACGCTCGAAGATCGGGTGCTCGCGCACGTGCACCTCGACGTACAGGTCGCCCGGCGGGCCGCCATTGCGGCCGGCTTCGCCCTCGCCGCCCAGGCGCACGCGATCGCCGGAGTCCACGCCGGCGGGAATCTTCACCGATAATTTCTTGCTGCGGCGCACACGACCCTGGCCCAGGCACTGATCGCAGGGATTGCGCACCACGCGCCCGGTACCGCGGCAATGCGGGCAGGTCTGCTGCAGGGTGAAGAAACCCTGCGACAGCCGCACCTGACCGCTGCCGTGACAGGTCTCGCAGTTGACCGGCGCGCTGCCCTTGGCCGCACCCGTGCCGTGGCAGATTTCACATTCGACGAACTTGGTGACATCGATCTCGACCGAGCGGCCGAACACCGCCTCGGCCAGATCGAGCTCGATCTGGTAACGCAGGTCGGCGCCGCGATACACCTGCGAGGCACCCCCGCGGCGTGCGCCGCCGAAGATGTCGCCAAACACGTCGCCAAAAATATCGCTGAAGGCCTCGGCGGCGTGAGCGCCGGCGCCGTTGCGGCTGGACTCGATCCCGGCATGCCCGTATTGGTCGTAGACGGCGCGCTTCTGTGCGTCCGCCAGCACTTCGTAGGCTTCCTTGGCTTCCTTGAATTTCTCTTCAGCTTCGTGGTCGCCCGGATTGCGATCGGGGTGGAACTTCATCGCCAGGCGCCGATAGGACTTCTTCATGTCGGCTTCGCTCGCGTTGCGAGCCACGTCGAGTACCTTGTAGTAATCGCGTTTGGCCATGAGTCCCTGTCAGTCTTCCATGTCAGATCAATTCAGATGCGCACGACCACCCGGGCGCCTGCTAGCGCCGGGCTGGTGTGTGCTTGAGTTGCGAGTGAACGCCTGTGCCGGGCTGCAAGTGGCGCGCGGCCTTTAGGACGCGCGACGGCCCTTGTCGCGAACTTCCTCGAACTCGGCATCGACCACATTCTCGTCAGCTTTGCCCTGCGCACCGGCACCTGCCGCGCCGCCCGCTCCCGGGGGCGCCTCGCTACCCGCGCCGGCCGGGCCGCCGCCGGCAGTCGCGCCGCCGTCCGGATGGCTCGCGGCATAGGCACGTTGCGCAATGGCCGCCGATGCCTGCCCAAGAATTTCGGTCTTCTTCTCGATGACCTCTTTATCGTCGGAGCCCAGTGCCGACTTCAGGTCGTTCATGGCCGCCTCTGCCTTGGCGCGCTCATCCGCGCTGACCTTGTCGCCCAGATCCTTGAGCGCCTTGTCGACTGAGTGAATCATCGCGTCGGCGCGGTTACGCGTCTCAACCAGCTCACGGAACTGGCGGTCCTCGGCCGCATGCGCCTCGGCGTCCTTGACCATGCGCTTGATCTCGTCATCGGACAGTCCGCTGGAGGCGCGAATCACGATGCGCTGTTCCTTGCCGGTGGCCTTGTCCTTCGCCGAGACATTCAAAATGCCATTGGCGTCGATGTCGAAGGTCACCTCGACCTGCGGCATGCCGCGCGGTGCCGGCGGGATGTCGGTCAGGTCGAAGCGCCCGAGCGACTTGTTGTCGGCGCCGCGCTCGCGCTCGCCCTGCAGCACGTGGATGGTCACCGCGGTCTGGTTATCGTCCGCGGTCGAGAACACGTTGGCCGCTTTGGTCGGGATGGTGGTGTTCTTCTCGATCAGCTTGGTCATCACGCCGCCGAGGGTCTCGATCCCGAGCGACAGCGGCGTAACATCGAGCAGCAGCACGTCCTTGACCTCGCCGGCCAGCACGCCGCCCTGGACCGCCGCGCCGACCGCCACCGCCTCATCCGGGTTGACGTCCTTGCGCGGCTCCTTGCCGAAGAAATCACGCACGTATTTCTGCGCCAAGGGCATACGGGTCTGGCCGCCGACCAGGATCACCTCGGCGATATCCTTGGCTTCAAGGCCTGCATCCTTGAGGCACATGCGGCACGGGCCGATGGTCTTCTGCAGCAGGTCGTCCACCAGCGATTCGAGCTTGGCACGCGTGAGCTTGACGTTCAGATGCTTCGGACCGCTGGCATCGGCCGTGATGTACGGCAGGTTGACCTCGGTCTGCTGGCTGGACGATAGCTCGATCTTGGCCTTTTCCGACGCCTCTTTCAGGCGCTGCATCGCCAGCGGATCGCGACGCACGTCGACGCCGGATTCCTTCAGGAATTCATCGGCCAGAAAATTGATCACGCGATGATCGAAGTCCTCGCCGCCGAGGAAGGTATCGCCGTTGGTCGCGAGCACCTCGAACTGGCGCTCACCATCGACTTCGGCAATCTCGATGATCGAGATGTCGAACGTGCCGCCGCCAAGGTCGTAGACCGCGATCTTGCGGTCCGCGCCCTGCTTGTCCAGACCATAGGCCAGGGCCGCCGCGGTGGGTTCATTGATGATGCGCTGCACGTTCAGACCGGCAATGCGACCGGCGTCCTTGGTCGCCTGGCGCTGCGAGTCGTTGAAATACGCCGGCACCGTGATCACCGCCTCGGTGACCGGTTCGCCCAAATAGTCCTCGGCGGTCTTCTTCATCTTCATCAGCACCCGCGCGGAAATCTCCGGCGGCGCCATCTTCTTGCCGCGTACTTCCACCCAGGCGTCGCCGTTGTCGGCCTTGACGATCTGGTAGGACACCATCTTGATGTCCTTCTGGACCACCGCATCATCGAACTTACGGCCGATCAGGCGCTTGACCGCGAACAGGGTGTTCTGCGGATTGGTCACCGCCTGGCGCTTGGCCGACTGGCCGACCAGGACCTCATCGTCCTTGGTAAAAGCGACGATCGAGGGAGTGGTGCGATCGCCCTCGCTGTTCTCGATCACGCGCGGCTTGCCGCCTTCCATGATCGCCACGCACGAATTGGTCGTGCCCAGATCGATGCCGATTACCTTACTCATTGCTCGCACTCCACCGGTTCTGTTTCATGATGCACTAGCTTGGGACTAATGCCTTGGTTTTCAACCGCTCTGGTCCCTAGCCGCCCGCGGCCTTCGCCACGATGACCCGCGCCGGCCGCAACAGCCGACCCTTGAGCTCGTACCCCGGCTGGACCACCTGCAGCACAGTGTTCGGCTGCGCCGCACCCGACTCCTGCATCAGCACCGCCTCGTGCAGGCTCGGGTCGAATCGTTGACCGGCCGGATCGAGCTGCTTGACGGAGAATTTCTCGAACGTCCGATCGAGCAGCTTCAGCGTGGCTTCCTGCCCTTCAAGCAGGGTGCGTGCGTCAGCGGTGGCACCGTTACGCACGCCCAGTTCCAGTCCGTCGCGCACCGCAAGCAGCTCGGCCGCCAGGCCCTCGATGGCATAGCGGTGGGCGCTTTCGATATCGCGCTGCGCGCGCTTGCGCACATTGTCCAGCTCTGCCGCCGCGCGCAGATACAGATCGCGCTGGGTGCGGCCGTTCTCTTCGGCGGCGGCGAGCTTCTGGCGCAGCGCGTCGAGTTCGCCCGGGCTGCCGCCGACCTCGGCACCGTTGTCCGCAGCGCCTGCGCTCGGCGCCTCCGACGGGGTGCCCGAAGATTCTTCCCGGCTTGCCTCAGACACTATAAATACCTTTTAAAACAATCAGTTGGTGAATATAATTAAACGATCTATTCGCTGGCATCATGGTCGCTACTGCCTAGATGGCGCTCACCGGCGCGAATTCAAGGCCGAGCTGAGAACTTTCGCCGTCAGATCGACGATCGGGATGATGCGCTCATAGGCCATGCGCGTCGGACCGATCACGCCCAGCACGCCGACCACTCCCTTGGCGGAGCTGTAGGGCGCCGTCACCACGCTGTAGTCATCCAGGATCTGATAACCCGACTCGTGGCCGATGAAAATCTGCACCCCCTCGGCCCGCAGGCTCTGGTCCAGCAGGTGCAGGATGTCGCGCTTTTCATTGAAGGCCTCGAACAATCGCTTGAGCTTATCGACATTTGACGGCCCGGCGAAGCCCATCAGGTTGGTTTCGCCTGCGATCAGGTATTTGATGTCCTCGGCGGCGCTGCCCTGCTCGAACAGGCGCTGTGCCATCGAGATGGCATCGAGCATGACCTGATTGAGGTGCTCGTGCGTCTCCTTGAGCTGGCGCACCAGCTCCTGATGGATCTGCGGCAGCGTGCGGCCGATGCAATGCTCATTGAGAAAGTTCGCCGCGCGCCGCAGCTCTTCGGCCGAGTAGTGCCGGTCGAGTTGGATGATGCGGTTCTGCACTTCGCGGTCGTCGAACACCAGCACCACCAGCACGCGGTTCTCCGACAGCGCCAGAAACTCAATCTGGGTCAGCGAGGCCGCCTGCGCCAGCGGCAGTGTTACCACTCCGGCCAGATGGGTAATGTTCGACAGCAGCTGCGAGGCCGCTGCAACCAGCGACTTGGAGCTGTCGGCGGGCATATCAAAGTGGCGGTGGATCTCCTCCAGGCTCGAGTCGTCGGTGGTAAGCTGGGCGCGCAGCAATGAATCGACGAAGAATCGGTACGCCTTGTCGGTCGGTACCCGCCCGGCCGAGGTATGCGGCGAGCTGACGAAACCCAGCTCCTCCAGGTCGGACATCACGTTGCGCACCGTGGCCGAACTGAGGGCCAGGCCCGATTCGCGCGACAGCGTACGCGAGCCCACCGGCTCACCGTCGCGAATATAGCTCTGCACCAGCACCCGCAGCAGACGCTGCGCGCGCTCGTTCAGGGCATCATCTTTGTTTTCCGGTGCCATCTTAATAAGTAGTGAGCTAACCAGCCGCCTCCGGCGCCGTCAAGCGCATGCCGGCCCCCGGCCAACGCCCCCGATCAGGTCAAATATGCCGCGCGTTGGCCGCCGCCGCCGGGCCATGCTACAACAGCGAGCGATTGGAAGGCCCGAACCCAAACATGCAAAAGCCGATACGTACTTGCGCACTGGTCGGCAAGTTTCAGGATCCACGGGTCGCGGAATGCGCCCAAGCGTTGGTGCCGGAGCTGCTGGCGCGCCACTTGACGGTATTGGCGCCGCCGGACGCCAGCGCAAGCCGGTTGCCGGCCAGGGTCGCGCTCACGCCGCTGCCGCAACTGATCGAGCGTACCGATCTGATGATCGCGATCGGCGGTGACGGTACGCTGCTGTATGCCGCGGGACTGGTGGCCGAACATGAGATACCGCTGCTCGGCATCAATCGCGGCCGCCTCGGCTTTCTGACCGACGTACTGCCGCAGGATATGGTGAGCTGCCTCACGGCGGTACTCGCCGGCGACTGCGAGGCTGACCGCCGCGCGCTGTTGCAGGCACGACTGGTGTCTCCGGCGGGCGCCGAAGTGCGCGGTTTCGCGCTCAACGATGTGGTGTTCAATCGGCTCGAGTCCGGCCGCATGCTGGATTTCGAGACCCACATCGACGGCCGTTATGTCAACTCTCACGGCGGCGACGGTATGGTCGTCGCCACGGCCACGGGCTCGACTGCCTATGCACTGTCCTGCGGCGGGCCGATCGTGGATCCGCGGCTCAATGTGCTGGTTGTGGCTCCGATCTGCCCGCACACGCTGTCGGACCGGCCGATCGTTGTGCCCGCGGATTCACGCATCGACATACGACTGAGCGGACACAGCCAAGCCGGCGCCCAGGTCACCTGCGATGCCAGCATGCTCGGCGAGCTCAAGGCGGGCGGCCGCCTCGAGATCGTGCCCGCCGGCCGCGCCATCACGCTGCTGCATCCTCCCGGCTACGATTACTTCCGGCTGTTGCGCTCGAAACTTCACTGGGGCCTGGGCGGGCTGGCCCACGAGCGCTAACGCCATGCTGCGCCATCTGCAGATCCGCGACTTCGCCATCATCGATGCGGTCGAGCTGGATTTCAGCCCCGGACTGACGGTGCTGACCGGGGAGACCGGCGCCGGCAAGTCGATCATCGTGGATGCGCTGGAGCTGCTGTGCGGCAGCCGCGCCGGTGCCGATGTGGTGCGCGCCGGCGCCGAGCGTGCCGACATCAGCGCTACGGTGGATATCACCGCTACCGCCGGGGAGCTGCGCCACATCCTCGGTGAGCAATGGATCGACAGCGGCGGCGAGCTGCTGCTGCGTCGGGTGGTCGGCAGCGATGGGCGCAGCCGCGCGTGGCTCAACGGCCAGGCGGTACCGCTACAGGTGCTGGCGGGCGTCACCGGACTGCTGTTCGAGATTCATGGCCAGCACGAATTTCAGTCGCTGGTGCGCCCGGCGACGCAGCGCGGCCTGGTCGACACCTATGGCAGGCTCGAATCGCTGGCGGCACAGGTGCGCACCGCCCACAGCGTATGGCTGGCGCTGCTGAACCGCAGTATCGAGCTCGACAGCGCCGCCAGTGAGCGCGGCTCGCGGCTCGATCTGCTGCGCTACCAGCTGCACGAGATCGAAGCGCTGCAGCTCAAACCGGGTGAAATCGCCGAGCTGAAGGATGAGCACGGCCGTCTCGCCAATCGCGGGCGACTGATCGAGGCCGCCCGCGGCGCGCTCGAGTGGCTGTACGAAGCCGAAAGCGCGACGGCGCATACGCTGATCGCGAAATCAATCGCCGTCCTGCGCCAGGCCGGCACCGTGGACGCCCAGCTCGCGCCGCTCAGCGAGCTGCTCGAGGAGGCGGCGCTGCGCGTCAAGGACGCGGGTCACTCGTTGCTGCAGTATCTTGATGCGCTCGAACTGGATCCGCAGCGCGCCGACGCCATCGAGCACCGGCTCGCGGCGGTCGAAGAACTGGCGCGCAAGCATCGGGTGAATCCGGAGGCGCTGCCGGAGCGGCAGGCGGAACTGAGCGCTCAGCTCGCAGGCCTTGAAACTGCCGCGGCTGACGTCGGCGCGGTGCGCCTGCAGCTCGGGACGGCGACGGCAAATTTCCAGGAACTCGCCGGGCAGCTGTCCGGGCGGCGCACTACTGCGGCACGCGCTTTAGCCAAGGAGATTTCCGCGCGCATGCAGGAGCTGGGGATGGGCGGGGGCCGCTTCCTGATCGACGTGGTGGCTGCAGAATCGGCCGAACCGGCCCCGCACGGCTACGATCGGGTGGAATTTCGTGTCAGCACCAATCCCGGCCAACCGCCGCGCGCGATCTCGAAGGTCGCATCCGGCGGCGAGCTGGCACGACTGTCGCTGGCGGTGCAGGTGTCCTGCGCCGGCAGTGCGGCCTCTTGCATGGTATTTGACGAGGTCGACAATGGCATCGGCGGCGCGGTCGCCGAGATCGTCGGCCGCGAGCTGCGCCAGCTCGGCGAGCACGCGCAGGTCCTGTGCGTGACCCACCTGCCGCAGGTCGCGGCTCAGGGCCACCAGCATCTGCGGGTGGCCAAACTCAGCGACGGCCACGGCACGCGCACCAGCGTCGCACGCTTGAGCCCCGGGGAGCGCGTCGACGAACTCGCCCGCATGCTCGGCGGCGTGGAGATCACCCCGCGCGCACGCGCGCACGCCAACGAGATGCTGGCCGCCGTCGCCAGTGCAGCGGCCGCTGCCGCCGTCGCGGCTGCGAGCGGCGCCGCCAGCGGCAATCAGCCCGGTGACAGCGGGCTCAGCGCCGGCAGCGGTGGCCGGCGTGCCGCGCGCCCGCGCGCGGCGCCGCCCGTTAAATGACGCGTTTGACCCGTCCCTGTTTGCGCGCCGGGCAATCGACTCGCTGGCAGCGCCCGTAAAGCACCAGCGAGTGCTCTTCAATCAGGTAGCCCAGGCGCTTGGCGATGGCGTTCTGCCGGGTCTCGATTTCCGGATCGACGAACTCTTCCACCGCGCCGCAGTCCATACACACGATATGGTCGTGGTGGGTGCCGTGGTTGATCTCGAACACCGCCATGCCGTCCTCGAAATGATGCCGGCTCACCAGACCCGCCCCCTCGAACTGGGTCAGTACCCGGTAGACCGTGGCCAGGCCGATGTCCTCGCTGGAGTCGAGCAGTTTCTTGTAGATCTCTTCGGCCGACATATGCCGCGTCGTGCTGTGCTCGAGGATCTCGAGTATTTTGAGCCGCGGCAGGGTGACCTTGAGGCCGGCCTTGCGTAGATCTTTGCCTTCCACGATGCACCTCGATGTACCGCTGCCAGGCCGGTCGCCAGGCGACGCCGACTGCGGACGATACGGTATGATGGGCGGATGAGAATTATCACACTATTTGTCGCCCTCTGGGCTTTGGGCGGCTGCGTTTATCGCATGCCGATCCAGCAGGGCAATTACCTGGATCCGGCGACTATTGACCAGGTCAAGGTCGGCATGACGCACAGCCAGGTGCACTATCTGCTGGGCACACCGATGGTGCCCGGCGCATTCGATGACTCGCGCTGGGACTACGACTATTACCTCAAGACGCGCCGCCTGCAGACCCCATTTCGCAGCCACGTAGCGGTCTATTTCGAAAATAACCTGGTGGCCCGCGTCGACAGCGACGTCAAGGGCGCGCCGCCTTCCACGTTCAGCTCCAAGGACGTCGCGGCACCCGAGCCGCACAACGCGCGCCACTAAGTCCGATTGGGACCGCGGCGCGGCGGGCGCTGTGCCTGCGACACCCGCGCGCGGCGCTTTGCCCGCGGATCGAGCTTGAGCGGGCGGTACAGTTCGATGCGATCGCCGTGCGCCGGAATGTGGGAGCGGGAATACACCCGGCCATAGATGCCGGTGGCCGCATGCTCCCAGTCGGCCGCGCTGGCCCCCAGCACACGCCTCGCAGCGCTCAATGCCACCGCGATCGTGGCCTCATCCGGCAGATCAATCTCACACAGCAGGATTCCGGCCGGCGTATCGCAGGCAACACTGCAGCGCTTGGTCACGGCCAGCCCTGTGGTCAGTCGGCCGGCAGCTGCTGGGCGCGGGCGGCGAATGCCCGCACCAGCGAGCCGGCGGTGTCTTCGAACAGCGGCTCGAACAGTGCCGACTTCAGTGCATTGGAGAATTCGAATTGCAGCGCGAACTCTATGCGGCAGCCGTTGCTCGCTACCGGGGTAAAGCTCCAGCGGCCTTCAAGGACGCGAAACGGGCCTTGCACCAGATGCATGTGCACGCTGCGGCCCGGATCGAGAACATTGCGGGTGGTGAACTCGGTGCGCAACAGGCCGCGTCGCACCGCCAGCCGCGCGATCATCTGATTCTCGCCGCGCTCGAGCACCTGCGCCGCGGTACAGCCGGGAACGAACTCCGGATAGCGCTCCACCTCCTCGACCAGCCGGTACAGCAGGGCTGGCGGCCGCGCCACCAGCGCCGATCGGGTCATGTCTCGCATCGATCAAGTGTCGCTTAGTCGGGGTGCGCGACTCAAGCTTGAGTACAATGATCCAATGCCCAAGGCGGAAGTCACCGAGCGCGTCATCGCCGAGAACCGGCGCGCGCGTTATGACTATTTCATCGAGGAGCGGATCGAGGCGGGTCTTGCGCTGGAGGGTTGGGAGGTCAAGTCGATGCGCGCCGGCAAGGCGCAGCTCGCCGAGGCCTATGTCTACATTCGTGGCGCCGAGGCGTTTCTGATCGGCGCGCACCTGTCGCCGCTGCGTACCGCTTCCACGCACAAGGTGGCCGACCCGGTCAGAACGCGCAAACTGCTGCTGCATCGAAATGAGCTCGATCGCCTGATCGGGGCTACCGAGCGCAAGGGCTACACCATCGTGCCGCTGGAACTGTATTGGAAGAATGGCCGCGCGAAGCTTCAGATCGGGCTCGCCAAGGGCAAGAAACAGCACGACAAACGCGCCACCGAGAAGGAGCGCGACTGGGTGCGCGATCGCGCGCGGCTGATGCGGCGCGGTTAGGCCACGCGCAGGCGTTCAGCTCGATTGGCTCGAGCCGGCCCAGATATTGAGATCTGCGTCGACCGCGTGCTGGTCGATGCGCTGCAGCTCAGCGGCGCTGAACTCGAGGTTGTGCAGCGCACCCAGGCACTCCTTGATCTGCGGCCAGCTGCTGGCGCCGATCAGTGCACTGGTGATCACCGGCTTTCTGAGCACCCACGCCAACGCCATCTGAGCCAGCGTCTGGCCGCGCTGGCCCGCGATCTGGTTGAGCGCGCGCACCTTGTCGAGGTTGCGTTCGCTGAGCATGGCTTTGCGAAACGATCCGTCCCGGCTGGCGCGGGAACTGTCGGGAACGCCAGATAGGTACTTGGTCGTAAGCAGCCCCTGCGCCAACGGCGAAAACGCGATGCAGCCGATGCCTTCCTGCTCGAGCACTTCCAGCAGGCCCTGCTCCACCCAGCGATTGAGCATTGAATAGGAGGGCTGATGAATCAGGCATGGGGTTTTGAGTTCGCGCAGCATGGCCGCGGCCTCGCGGGTCTTGTTCGGTCCATAGGACGATATGCCGACGTACAGCGCCCGGCCGCTGCGCACTGCGGTCTCGAGCGCCGACATGGTTTCATCGAGCGGCGTGTCCGGGTCGAAACGATGCGAGTAAAAGATATCCACGTAGTCCAGGCCCATGCGCTTCAGGCTCTGGTCCAGGCTTGCGAGCAGGTACTTGCGCGAGCCCCATTCCCCATAGGGGCCCGGCCACATGTCGTAGCCGGCCTTGGTTGACACGATCAGCTCGTCGCGATGCGCGGCCAGGTCGGTGGCGAGGATGCGCCCGAAGTTTTCCTCTGCCGAGCCGTAAGGCGGGCCGTAGTTGTTGG
>Ga0302181_10000828_pt1 | contig 24477 bp, 20 predicted proteins | sample I_Palsa_E3_3_FD_198786 | JGI IMG/M metagenome (GOLD analysis project Ga0302181, IMG submission 198786) | Peat permafrost microbial communities from Stordalen Mire near Abisko, Sweden - I_Palsa_E3_3 | ecosystem: Environmental > Terrestrial > Soil > Palsa > Peat permafrost | place: Sweden...
AGCTCTACAAGCACACGCCGATGCAGTCGACGTTCGGCGTCAACGTCGTCGCGCTCGTAGACAACGTCCCGCGCACGTTGAACCTGCGGCAGGTGATCCAGAGCTACGTGGCCCACCAGCGCGAGGTGATCGTGCGCCGCACCAAGCATGAGCTGTCAGAGAAGGAGGCCCGCGCCCACATCCTCGAAGGGCTGCTGACCGCGCTTGAGCACCTAGACGCGATCATCGAGTTGATCCGCGGCTCGCGCGACCGCGACAGTGCTCGCGAGCAGCTCGTCGCCCGCTTCGAGCTCAGCCACATCCAGGCGACCGCGATCCTCGATCTGCGCCTGTCGCAGCTGACCGCGCTCGAGGCCGACGGGATCAAACAGGAGCACGCCGATGTCACCGAGCGGATCGCCGAGCTGCGCGCGATCCTCGGCGACGAGTCGCGCGTGCTGGCGGTCATCAAGGAGGAGCTCTCGGAGATCGGCGAGCGCTTCGGCGACGAGCGCCGCTCGGAGATCACCCACTCCGAGGATGAGATCGACATCGAGGACCTGATCGCCGATCAGCAGATGGTGATCACCATCACCCAGACCGGTTACATCAAGTCGCTGCCGCTGGCGACCTACCGCCAGCAGCAGCGCGGCGGGCGCGGGGTCACCGGAATGGACATGAAGGACGGGGACTTCATCGAGCACCTGTTCGTGTGCTCCTCCCACGACTACCTGCTGTTCTTCTCCAACCGCGGCAAGGTCTACCGCTCGAAGGTGTATGAGCTCCCGGAGGCCTCGAGGACCGCGAAGGGGCGCGCGCTCGTCAACGTGCTGCCGCTGAGGGAGGGCGAGCTGATCCAGGCCGTGGTCGCCACCCGCGACTTCACCGAGGCCAAGTACCTCGTGTTCGCCACGCGCAGCGGCACCGTGAAGAAGACCGAGCTGCTCGCCTACAACACGCCGATCAAAGCCGACGGGATCATCGCGATCAACGTGCGCGACGACGACGAGCTGCTCGCCGTCCGCGCCATTGACCCCGACGACGAGGTGATCATGGTCTCGCGCGCCGGGCTGACCGTGCGCTTCGCCGAGTCCGACGTCCGCTCGATGGGTCGCGACACCACGGGCGTGCGCGGGATGGATGTCGGCAAGAGCGGCAAGGTGATCGCGATGGATGTCGCCCGCGACGACATGGACCTGCTGGTGGTCACCGAAAACGGCTACGGCAAGCGCACGCAGATCAGCCAGTACCGCAAAACAAACCGTGGCGCCAAAGGTGTCAAAACGATCGGGCTGACGGAGAAAAAGGGCGGTCTCGCGGGCGCGCTCGTGGTCCGCGATCATCATGAGCTGGTGTTCATCAGCGTCGGCGGAATGGTCCAGCGGACCCCCGCCGACGGCATCTCCCGGCAGGGCCGCTCGGCCACGGGCGTACGCGTGATGAACCTCAAGGAGGACGACCTCGTGAGCGCGGTGGCGCTCGTCGTGGACACGGGCGATGAGGAGCTCCCGCCCGAGACTGCGGAGGTTCCGGCGTCCCCATAGGACGTAGGGGCGCCCCCGCTCTGCGTCCAGATTGCCCCGCCCGCACTCACACCGATCGGCGCAGCGGCCGACAGACGGAGGGTGCCACGCTCGAAACCCCTCATCGCCACTGCTGCGGCGATCCTCGGCGTCTTGCTCCTCGCGACGGCCGGAGCCGGCACCGCAAGCGCCTCGAGCACCGCCCGCCACAACCGCGCCTGCCGGTCGAGCGCGGTCCGCGCCTCTCGCGCCTCTCGTCAGCGTCAGCGGACCCGTCGCCGCTGTCGGGCAGCCAAGGGCGCCAAGCGCAACGGCGCCTCGCGCAGGTCACACGCCTCCTCGAACCTCAACCGGCAGCGAGCCGCCAGCCTCGCGCGGGCGTCGGCCATCGCGAGCGTGATCGCGACGCCCTGCCAGAACACCGAGCTGACGCCCGAACCGGCCGATCTCGAACTGGTCCGCGACGCGGTGTTCTGCCTCGTGAACAGGGTGCGCGCCGAAAACGGCGAGTCGCCGCTGATACTCAACGCACACCTCGACGCGGCGGCCGAAAGCCACGGCGCGGAAATGATCGCGGACGACTACTTCGAGCACATCTCTCCGACCGGTGAGACCCCGGTCGACCGCATCCGCGGGACCGGCTACATACCCAGCCCCCAGGTGGGGTATGTGATCGGCGAGAACCTCGCCTGGGGGACGCTCAGCCTGGCGACGCCGCAGGCCATCGTCGAAGCCTGGATAGCCTCGCCCAAGCACCTCGCGAACATTCTCGAAGGCCAGTACCGCGAAACCGGGATCGGCGTCGTCCCCGAAGTGCCTGCCGCGTTGAGCGGCGGTGAGCCGGGCGCCACCTACTCGCAGGAGTTCGGCGTCATCATTCCCTGAGGTCGATCTCCGCGGAGGGGGTGGGCAGCATCAGCCCCGTCCGCTACTCTGCACAGACCAGAGAAAGGAGGTGGTCCTAACGTTAGCTGACAGTTTTTGCGGGACCCTGGAGGTGACCGGCCGCTAGGTCGGACAGGCTGGACCGCTTAGCGGAATCCAACCCGGGATGCCCCGAGACGACCGCCGGCTGTGGTCCCTCCGGCTGCCTTTTTCAGCCGTCTCGGTCTTTCCAGTCAGAGAAGCAACACGAAGGGCGCCGTCAGGCGCCCTTCGTGCATCCAGGCCGCGCCGGGTCAGGCCGCCTGGGGCAGGTACTGCAGCCAGGCGGTCGGGATCGTGGGGCTCGCCACGTGGATGAAGATCTCCGCGCGCGGCGTCCGCGGGGCGTGGCGCGGGTGCATTCCGGCCTGCCGCGGCAGCCTGTCCCCCTTGCGCCGGTTGCACGGCGCGCAGGATGCGACGATGTTCTCCCAGCTCGAGGACCCGCCCTTGGACCGGGGGATGACGTGGTCGACCGTCAAATTGGAGCGCGAGCCGCAGTACTGGCAGGTCCAGCTGTCGCGCGCGAACACGGCCCTGCGGGTGATCTTGCGGCGGTGGGCGTCGCGCGGGACGACCACGTAGGTCACCAGACGGATCACCACGGGCCGCGCGAGCGTCGAGTTCTCCGAGTGCAGCTGCGAGCGTCCGCGCTCCAGCAGTTCGGCCTTCTCCTTCAGCAGCAGCACCACGGCCCGCCGCACGGTGCACACGTTGATCGGCTCGTATGTGGCGTTCAGAACGAGCACCCGACCACCCATCGCCGTTGTGGGCGATGTCCCAGGTCCGCGCCGCTGGTGCTCGGAAGGCGGCACGGACCCCACCGGCTCTGGTGGGACTGTGCTTTCCATCTTCAGGGCCGGAGTGTAGCGGGGCATTGTCATCCCGTGGCACCCCGCGCCCGCGGAGCTTCTCAGCCGGCGCGCACATGCGGGTCCTGCCCGGCGCGGTAGGCGCCGAGCACGCGCACCTGCTCGCAGCGCCCGCGGACTCCGGCGATGGCTGCCGCCACCGGCTCCTCGGACGGGCGGCCGCTGAGATCGGCGAAGAACATGTAGCTCCCGAGCCGCCCGGGCCGGGGACGCGACTCGATCTTGGTCAGGTTGATCTCCCGCCGCGCGAACTCGTCCAGGCAGCGCACGAGCCAGCCGGGGCGCTCGGCCCCGGGCCCCCAGAAGACGAGCGAGGTCTTCCACTCCTCACGGGCGGGCTCAAGGGCGGGCTCCCTCAGCGGCGGCGAGCCGAGCCCGGATCGGTCCTCGCCCTCCCGCACTCGCGCCAGCCAGACGAACCGCGTTTCGTTGTCATCGCGGTCCTCGACCCCCTCGCGCAGAACCGTGCCCCCATAGATCTCCGCCGCCAGCACCGTTCCGAGCGCCGCCCGTGCACGCCGCTCGCCCGATGCCCGATCGCCCGCCACCGTGCGCACGGCCTCGGCGGTCGAGCTCGCCGGAACGATCTGCGCGTGCGCGAGCTCGCGACGCAGGAACCGCGCGCACTGCCCGGGGACCTGTGGATGTGTGAGCACCTGCTCGATCTCCTGCAGCCCGAGCGGACGCCCGGCGATCAGCGAATGCCTGACCCTCAGCAGGGTCTCCCCGACGATTTCCACGTCGCTCGCCTCCCCGGCGAGCAGGTCGAGCGTCACGCTGATCGAGCCCTCCAGCGAGTTCTCGATCGGCACGACGGCCCACTCGACATCCCCGCGCCTGAGCGCCATAATGGTGTCGTAGATCGTCGCCAGGGGAACGGGCTCCACGGCCTCCGCGGCGGCGCTGGCCAACAGGGCCTCCTCGCTGAACGTTCCCTCTGGGCCCAGGTAGCCGACGCGCGGCCTGCGCGCCATGTCAGGCCGCGGGCTCGGCGCCATCCGCGCCCGGCCCGCCGGAGGAGAGGGCCAGGCGCACCGCCTCCGCCTCCTCGGGCGACAGCTCGAGTTCGGGCTGCCCGCCCTGCATATGCTTGGCATACACGCGTGCCTGATCGCGGTGGTGGATGCACGACAGGACGATCCCCGAGCGCTCGTCGTCCAGCAGCGCGATCGACACCGACTGGCGCCCGGACAGCTCGTTGTAGGCGTCGTAGCGCACCAGCGCGCGGTGCGCGATCGTCCCCCGCAGGGCTGTCTCCGCGCCGAGCAGGCGCCCGTCGAGTCGCCTGCTCGCGTCGTCGACGTAGGAGCGAAGCGCTTCAAAGGCGTCCTGCATGCCGGCGGCATGAGCCACCAGGTCGCGCGCCTCGCTGTCGCCGAGCACCAGTCTCTGGGCGCGGCGCAGGCGGCGCACGGCGATCGCCTGCGCGATGGCCAGTGCGAGTGCCACGACCGCCACCGCGGCGGCCGCGATGGCGATGATGCCCTGGGTGTCGGTGATGGTGGCCACCGGCACAAGTTAGCCGCTCGCGCAGCCGATGCGACCGGCACGCCGTGCCGCATGCGGGCCGGCCTAGGATCCAAAGATCGCCAGGTAGGTGTTCTTCGTTCCTTCGTGGTTGGTTTCGCCGGGCACCGGTTCGACCTGCACTTCGATCTTCGATGCCGCCCCGAGCGGGACTCCGGTGACCGGGATATCGACGCTCGCCGTCTTGGCCGGTTCGGTTTGTTCGATCGCGTGGGATGCCTTGAACTGCTTGCCGCCCGATGTCACCGTCACGTTCACCGTGACGTTGGTCTCGGGGAATTCGCCGGCATCTTCGACCTGCACCGTGAACGTGGGGCTGCTCCCGGCGCTGATGTGGTTCAGCGCGGGTTCGGGTTCGAGCGCCTGGCTGCCCACGCTCACCGCCTTCAGCGCGCTGCCGTGGTGACCGCTGAGGGGCTGCCCGGCCTGGCTCGAGGATTTACCGGAGATGCGCGAGGAGACAGTCGCCGATTCAAGCCATCCGAGGTTGGGAAGGAAGCGCGTCGAGGCGGTGCTCAGGCCGTGGATCCCGTTGGACGCGAGCGTCTGCTGGATCAGCGGCGCGACGCGCTGTGAATAGATGACATCGGAGGCCAGGAAGATCTCCATGTCTCCGGCGATCAGCGTGCTCGCCTGTTTACCCTGCCCGCCGAGGGCCGTTTCCAAAAGCGCCGCAACCTTCGTCAACCCTTCGACGCGCAGGTCCATCGTCAGCTCGAGGTCGGTCTGCGCAGCCGACATGCCGCCCGGCGCGCTCAGGCCCTTGGCCCGGCCGGCGAGGGTCTGCGCTCCGATACGCAGCTGATCGACCTGCTCCTCGACGCTGAGCTTCGACTTGCCGGCGGCGTCGGTGAGCGTGGAGAACAGCGGGGTTGACACCTGTTCATCGGATTGCGTGGCGATCAGGCTCACGTTCCGGTTGTAGTTTCTCAGCGCCTGCAGGCGTTCACTTTTCAGGCAGCCGCTCACGACCAGCACGATCACGATCAGCAACACCACGGCGACGCCGGCGGCCACGCGCCGGCGCACCATCAGGGTGTGCTGGTCGAGCGGAAGCGAGCGTCCCGACTGCTGGGGCCGGCGCGGCCGGGGACCGCCGCTGCCCGGCTCGGTCCCGCGCGCGGAGCCGTCGCGTGCTCGGGGTGCTCGGGTGGGCGGTCGAGACTGCGTCTCCTCACCATCGTCGAAGAACGACAAAAGCTCGCTCCTTGCAGGGATTCCGGAAGTGCCCAAGTATGACTGCCCGCCCCCCGGGCAGACTGCAACTTCTCGCTCAATGCGTTTTTTCCTGCCAGGGACGGCAGGAAGCCCGCCTGCGGACGGCGAATCGGGGATGCGGTGGAGTCGCTGCTCGCCCACGCCCACACGCAACCGTCACCGCGCCCTATCCGACCGGCTCCGGCGCCGGCTCTCGGCGATCTCGTGCTGGGTCGCTACCGCCTGCTCGAATGCCTCGGAGCCGGCGGCTTCGGGGTGGTGTGGCGGGCCCGCGACGAGCTGCTGCACCGCGAGGTCGCGGTCAAGCGGATCGCCCTGGCGCCGACCGGCGAGCGCGAGCGCGCGGGCCGCGAGGCGCTCGCCAGCGCGCGCCTTGCCCACCCCGCGATCGTGGCCCTGTACGAGGCGTGCGAGGTGCAGGACGCCTTCTACCTGATCTCAGAGCTCGTCCACGGCAGGACGCTCGCCGAGCTGATGGCCTCGCGATCGCTGTCTGACGAGGGGGTCCTCGAGATCGGCGTCGCGCTCGCCTGCGCACTCACGCACGCCCATGCGCGCGGGGTGATCCACCGCGACATCAAGCCGCAGAACGTGCTCGTCCCGGACCAGCTCGACGAGCGCGTGCGCATGCCCGAGGGTTTCATCTGCGCAGCCAAGCTGACCGACTTCGGCGGAGCCAGCCTGGCCGGCGAGGACGTGCTCACCCACACCGGCGACGTGCTCGGCACGCTCGCCTACATGGCGCCCGAGCAGAGCGAGGGGCGCGCGGTGAGTGAGCAGACCGACCTGTACGCGCTGGCGCTCGTGCTGTATGAGGCGCTCGGCGGGGTCAACCCCGTGCGAGGAGCGACGCCGGCCGCCACCGCGCGGCGCATCGGCCAGCGGATGACGCCGCTCGAGCGTCGTCGCAGAGACCTTCCGCGCGCGCTCACGCGTGCGCTCGATCAGGCGCTGGCTGCGTCTGCGCGCGAGCGGGGTACCGTCGATCGGCTGCGTGTCGCCCTGGAAGAGGCGCTCGAGCAGGCGCCCAGGCGCCCTGCGCTCACGCTTCTCACACCCACCCGGCGGCGCATGCCGGACGCGGATCCGCCACCGCCAGAGCGGCGCGCCGAGGAGATCGAGGATCTTCCCGGCGCGGCCCGGCGCACCGAGCCGCGTTCACGGCGCCGCACGCCGCCGCGGGCGGTGTGGCTGGCATGCGCGCTTGCCGTGATCGTGTGGCAGGCGTGGACCGGACGGCCCGGCGTGGCGCTGCTCGCTCTCGCGGCCATCGTCCCGCTCGCGCTGTTGGGTCGCGATCGCAAGACCGCCGGCTTCGGGCTCGGGTGGCTCGCCGCTCCGCTTGCGCCCGTGCTCGGGCTCGCCGGGCTCGCCGGCGCGTTCCCGGCGATCGCCGGGCAGGCCTCGGGCTGGCGCAGTCGTGCGACGACGGCGGCGCTCGGCTACTGGTGGCTGACGCTGGCCGAGCCGCTGCTCGGGCGCGACCTGTGGCTCAGAGCGCCGGCGGGCACGCCGGTGCGAGGAGTGTGGGAGGCGTCGATCTCGAGCGCCGCCGTCCACGTCGTGGGGCCCATGCTGAGCCTCGGCGTGCTGCTCGGGGCCATCCTGTGGGCGACCGGCGCGGCGATTTTGCCGTGGCTCGTGCGCGGGCGCCGGGCCGCGCTCGACGTCGTCGCCGTGACCGCCTGGGCGGCCGTGATGGCATCGGCCGCGCCGCTCCTGGACGGTGGCCTGTCCACTCATGCGGCGAGCGCTGCCCCGCGTGGCGCTGTGCTTGGAGCGGTCCTCGGCGCCGTGCTCGCGGTGGGCGTACGCGCTCTGCGCGGTCCCGTCTGACGTAGCATGGCTGCACACCCGACCCAGCCCGCCGGGCTGTGTGCCCCCGAGCGGAGATCGGCCGGCCGGGCCGCACGCCAATGAACCTGCTGCAGAGCGTCGAGACCACGATCGCCAACCTCCTCGAGGGCGCCTTTGGACGCATCTTCCGTTCAGAGGTTCGCCCGATGGAGCTCGCCCGCAAGCTCGCCCGTGAGATGGACGAGCACCGCACGGTGTCGGTGTCGCGCGTGTACGCCCCCAACGAGTACTCGGTATGGCTTTCGCCGCAGGACCGCGCCCGCTACGAGGGTGTCGAGCAGGAGGTCCTCGACGAGCTGGGCGCCTACCTGCTGGAGCACGCTCGCCGCGAGCAGCTGATCCTCGCGTCCAATCCGCTGATCGCCTTTCACACCGACGAGCGCCTGGCCCTCGGGGAATTCGGAATCCAGGCGAGATCGGTCCGCCCGGGGGTTCACGGTGAGCCGGCCGGCGATCTGGAGGCGGTCGATGCCGAACCGCTCGAGGGACACGGCCAGACGATGATCTACAGCACTTCAAGGCGCGTGGGCGGAGCGGTGGAAGAGGCACACGCGCGTCGCGGGACGGCACGCGCGCTGTTGGCGGTCGGCACCCGCCGCCTGCTGCTCACCGACGCGGGAGCGACGATCGGACGCAGCCGTGACTGCGACATAGTGCTCGATGACGTCGGCGTCTCGCGCCGGCATGCGCAGGTCCGCCCGGCCGCGGACGGCTGGGCGGTCGAGGATCTGCGCTCGACCAACGGCGTCCTCGTGAATGGGCGGAGCATTCAGGGGACGCATCTGCTCGAGCCCGGAGACCGCGTGGTGCTCGGCTCCACGGAGATGATCTTCGAAGTCAGATGACCACCCTGGAACCCGTATCGGTCGCGCTCAAGTTCGGCTTCCTGGCCGTCCTCTACCTGTTCGTGCTGTGGGTCGCGCGCAGCGCACGCAGGGATCTGGGTGGAGGCGGACTGCCCTTCGGCGGTGGTCGCCGATCCGAGGCCGCGGCGATTGCACCCGACGCCACCGGCATGTATTCGGCCTCCGCGCTGGGCAGCGCCGACGTCGCCAACAGGGCGCCGCGGCTCGTGGTCGAGCGCGCACCCGGCCATGACCCCGGCATGATCTACGACCTCGACGGGGACATCGTGCTCGGGCGCGGCGACCGGGCCGAGATCCGGCTCGAGGATCCGTTCGCCTCCTCGCGCCACGCACGCATCCACGAGCAGGGAAACATCGTGGTCATCGAGGATCTCAACTCGACCAACGGCACCTACCTCAACGAGGAGCTGCTGCAGACGCCGCGCCCGCTGCACCCCGGCGACCGCGTGCGCATCGGCGACAGTGAATTCGCCTTCGAGGCCGACTGAGATGCTGCGCGTGGCCGAGCAGTACGCGGGAACCGACACCGGTCGCCAGCGCCGGGCCAACGAGGACTCGCTGCTGGCCCGTTCGCCGCTGTTCGTGGTGGCCGACGGCATGGGTGGCGCGCAGGCCGGTGAGGTCGCCTCGCGGATCGCCGTCGAGTCGTTCAGGCACGGCCTCGACGATGCCTCACAGCCCGAGCTCGCACTGTCGGCGCTCGCGCTTGCCGCGAACTCGCGCATCCACGAGCTGTCCCACTCGAATGCCGAGCAGGCCGGCATGGGCACCACGCTCACGGCCATCTACGTGGGCGAGCGCGAGGTGGCGATCGCCCATGTGGGCGACAGCCGTGCGTACTGCCTGCGCGACGGCGAGCTGCTGCGCCTGACCGACGACCATTCGCTGGTCGATGAGCTCGTCCGCCAGGGCCGGCTCACCCCCGAGGAGGCGGTCGAGCATCCCCAGCGCTCGGTCATCACGCGCGCTCTCGGCCCGGAGGGGACGGTCGAGGTCGACACGCGCTCCTTCCGCGCTCGCGCGGGCGACGTGTACCTGCTGTGCAGCGACGGTCTCACCACGATGGTGGGAGAGGCCGAGCTCAAGGAGGTTCTGCTCGCCCACCCGCGCCTGAGCGACGCCGGGGAGGCTCTGATCGCGGCCGCAAACGCGGCCGGAGGCCGCGACAACATAACCGTCCTGCTGCTGCGCCTGGAGGAGGTCCATGCCGCCAGCGGGCCGCTCGCGGGCCGATCCGCGCAACCGGCGAGCTCCGCAAAAGGCCCCCCCGCGGAGGACTGGGCCGGCGAGCACGCGACGATCGCCGGCGCCCCGGCCATCGCCACCCCCGTGAGCCGCCGCCGGCCGCGCCGTCCATCGGCCGGCCACGCCTCCGGCGGGCCTCCCCCCTTGCTACGCCGGCGCTTCAGGTTCAGACGCGCCGGCGCGCTCCTCGGGGTGCTGGTTGTGCTCGGCCTGATCGGCTCCGGCGTGTACCTCGGCCTGCAGTACGTCTACTTCATCGGCACCAACAGCCGCGGCCTCGTCACCCTGTTCCGGGGTGTCCCCTACCGGCTGCCCGGTGGACTGAATCTGTACAGCAGCGCCTTCGTCTCGGGCGTCAGCGCCTCGACGGTGTCTCCCGAACGGCGTCACACGCTGCTCGATCATTCGCTGCGCTCCGAAGGCGACGCCGCCGCTCTGATCCGCAGCCTCGAACTCGGACAGCTCAAATGAGGCGGCGCGCGTGAACCGGCCGATCGTCCGCCTGTACGGGCTCGTCGTCCTGCTGTTCGCACTGCTGCTCGCGTTCACCTCGCGCTGGACGATCTTCGAAGCCTCGTCGCTGCGCGAAAGCCCCCTGAACGCGCGCGGCGTGCTCGAGCAGCAGCGCGTGGATCGTGGCCGCATCCTGGCCGATGACGGGACCGTGCTCGCGCGCAGCGTGCGTGGCCCGGAAGGCACCTACACCCGCACCTACCCGGACGGTGAAGAGTTCGCACATGCCGTCGGTTATTCCTACGTCTACCCGGACCTCGGCCAGACCGGGATCGAGCGCTTTCGCAACGCCGCCCTCAGCGGCCAGACGGGCAGGAACCTGCAGTCGGTGCTCGACCAGCTGCAGGGCAAGAAGCCCCAGGGCGAGGACGTCTACACGACGCTCGACCCGGCCGCGCAACGCGTCGCCATCTCGGCCCTCGGCGGACATGAGGGAGCGGTGGTGGCGCTTGACCCGCGCACCGGGGCGGTCAGGGTGATGGCCTCCACGCCGGCGTATGACCCCAACTCGCTGGGCTCTCAGGTTGCCTACGAACGGCTGGCGGCCGACACCTCGGGCAGACCGCTGGTCAACCGCGCGACCCAGTTCGGCTACGCCCCCGGCTCGACCTTCAAGGTGGTCACCGCCACGGCCGCGATCGACAGCGGCGCCTTCACCGCCGAATCGACGTTGAGCGGGCGCAACCGCGTGGTCATCTCCGGCGTCCCGCTGCAGAACGACGACAACGAGAGCTACGGCGCGATAACGCTCACCCAGGCGCTCGTCAAATCGGTCAACACCGTGTGGGCGCAGGTGGCCGAACGGCTCGGCAAGCGCACGATTGCACGCTACATGGACCGGTTCGGATTCGACCGCAAGCCGGAGCTCGACTATCCGGCCGAACAGATGTCCGTCAGCGGCCCGTATCTCGGCTCGCGGCGGCTGTCCCCGACGAGCCCGCTGATCGACGTGGGGCGGATGGGCATAGGCCAGGACAAGCTCGCCGTGGTCCCGCTGCAGATGGCCGAGGTCGCGGCCGCGGTCGCGAACGACGGCCGGCTGATGGTCCCCCATCTGACCGAACGCATCGTCGACGCCGACGGGCGCACGGTCGAACGGATCACGCCGCGCGTGCAGTCGGTCGTGATGAAACCGTCGACGGCGAGGGCCGTCAGCGCGATGATGCAGGCCGTCGTCAGCGAAGGCACCGGCACCGAGGCCCAGATCCCCGGTATCAGGGTGGCCGGCAAGACGGGCACCGCCGAGACGCAGATCGGGGCGGCGATCAACAACGTGTGGTTCATCGCATTCGCGCCGGCCGCCGACCCCACCGTGGCGATCGCCGTAACCCTTCAGGGCGTGCCGGGGCAGGGCGCGGCGTTTGCGGCGCCGGTCGCCCGGCAGGTCATGGAAAGGCTGTTGCGATGATCGAGGCAGAGACGATCATCGACGGGCGCTACCGCGTCCTTGAGCGACTCGGGTCCGGCGGCATGGCCGAGGTGTACCTCGCCGAAGATCAGCTGCTCGGCAGGCAGGTCGCGTTGAAGGTCCTGCACCAGCACTTCGCCGAAGACCAGGAGTTCGTCGAGCGCTTCCGCCGCGAGGCCTCGAGCGCAGCCGGCCTGTCGCATCAGAACATCGTCGGGATCTTCGACCGCGGCGAGTGGAACGGCACCTACTACATCGCCATGGAGTACGTGGCCGGCCGTTCGTTGAAGGCGATCGTGCGTGAACAGGGGGCGCTCGATCCGGCGGTCGCGATCGACATCGTCGTGCAGATCCTGCGCGGTGCGCGGTTTGCGCACAGGCGCGGGGTCGTCCACCGCGACCTGAAGCCCCACAACGTGATCCTCGACGAGGAGGGCCGCGCGCGGGTGACGGACTTCGGGATCGCCCGCGCGGGCGCCTCGGACATGACGCTGACCGGGTCGATCATGGGCACCGCCCAGTACCTCTCCCCCGAGCAGGCCCAGGGGCAGGCCGTGAGCGCCGCCTCCGACCTGTACTCGGTGGGGGTGATCCTGTACGAGCTGCTCACCGGCGTGGTCCCCTTCGAGGGCGAGACCGCGGTGGCGATCGCCTTCAAGCAGGTCTCGGCCGAGCCGCTGCCACCGAGCGCGCTGAACCCGGCCCTGCCCGCAGCGCTGGACACGATCGTGCTGCGCGCGCTCGCCAAGGACCCCGCGCAGCGGTTCGTGGACGCCGATGAGTTCATCGCCGCGCTGCAGCAGGCACGGTTGGCCCTGCCCCTCTCGGCGGGAGGCCCGGCGGGTGGGGCGCCCATTTCAACGTCCCCGCCGCCGGATGGGGCTCACCCCGGCACCGGCCCCCTGCTCCTGCCGGCGGTCGAGCCGTTTGTCGAGGAGCCCCCGCCGCCGCCACCGAATCGTCGCCGGCTGTGGCTGTGGTCGGCCGTGTTGGCGCTCCTCGTCGCCGGGGCCATACTCGCCGTCGTGCTGTCCTCGGGAAGCGGCCGGGTGGCGGTTCCTGACGTCGTCGGGCTCTCCGAAGCCGCCGCTGTGGGGAGGCTGAAGAGCGCCGGGCTGACGCCCGTCGCCGCGTCGAGGGCCAGCACCACCGTCGCCAACGGTGTGGTGTTGGCCCAGACGCCGGTCTACGGGCATGTGGTAAAGGACGGCGCCCGCGTCAGTCTCCTCGTCTCGAGCGGTCCCCCGACGACGCCCCTTGAGAATGTCGAAGGCCTCACCGCGGCGCGCGCGGTGAGCATGTTGCGCGCCGCCGGCTTCAAGCCCACCACCAAGGCGAGGGCGAGCACGTCGGTCGGCGAAGGGCTGGTCATCGCAACCGCACCGGCAGCCGGCGTGAGGCTGCCGGTGGGCAGCGCCGTGACGGTGCTCGTCTCGAGCGGTCCTTCACCGGTGCGCGTGCCGGATACCGTCGGCCAGACGCGCGCGGCCGCCGAAGCGGCCCTCGTCACGGCAGAACTCGCCGTTGGCACGATCACGCAGCAGGTCTCGGCCACGCAGACGCCGGAAACGGTGCTGTCGCAGTCTCCCGCCGCCGCCAGCATGCTGCGCGTCGGCGGCAAGGTGAACCTCGTGGTGGCGAAGGCGCCCAAGGATGTCGCGGTCCCGGAAGTGGTGGGCGAGAACGAGACCGAAGCCGCAGCCGCGCTCGGGCGGGCCGGGTTCGCGCCGAAGAGCGTGGCCGCCCCGACCAGCGAAGCGAGCCAGGTCGGGGTGGTGCTCAAACAGAGCCCCGCCGGCCGCGCGAGCGCGCCCAAGGGGGCCACGGTCACGATCACGGTCGGAGTGCTGGGCGGCGCGACCACGCCGACGACGCCAACCACGACCACGCCGACGACGCCCGCCACGACGGGCGCCACCGGCGCCCCGGCGGCCGCCCCGGCGGGGTGAGCGCGGCCATGCACACCCCTGCAGGGTCGGCCCCGCAAACGCTCACCGTCGCGGTGCTCGCCGGCGGTCGCTCCTCCGAGCACGAGGTGTCGCTGTCCTCCGGGGCCTCGGTGCGCGAGGGCCTCGTTGCGTGCGGGCACGAGGTCGTGAGCGTGGAGATCGGGCGTGATGGAGCGTGGCGCCGCGAGGGTGAGCGCCTGAGCGTGAGCCCCGGGGACGGGCTGCTGGGGGCGGACGTGGTGTTTCCAGCGCTGCACGGGCCGTTCGGAGAGGACGGCACGGTGCAGGGGATGCTCGAGACCCTCGACGTCGCGTACGTCGGCGCGGGTGTCACGGCGTCGGCGTTGAGCATCAACAAGGTGCTGTCCAAGGACCTCATGTCCGCTGGCGGGATCCCGCAGGTGGACTACGTCGGCGTGGCCGAGGATCGCTTCAGGCAGTCGGCCGAGCAGGTGCTCGATGAGATCGCGAAGCTCGGCCTGCCGGTGTTCGTCAAGCCCGCGCACCTGGGCTCGTCGGTCGGGATCGCGAAGGTGGCCGAGGGGGAGCGCATGGCCGAGGCGCTGAGCGCGGCGTTTGCGCACGATGAACTCGTGATCGTGGAGGCGATGGCGCACGGAGCGGAGGTCGAGTGCGGTGTGCTCGGCGAGCTGAGCTCCGAGCGATCCGCCGGCCGGCCTGGCGCGATGGCCTCGGTGCCCGGCGAAATCCTGTTCGCGGGCGAGTGGTATGACTTCGCCGCCAAGTACACGGCCGGCGGCATGGAGCTGAGGGTGCCGGCGCGCATCAGCCCGACGGCGAGGAAGCGGGTGAGGGCGCTGGCGCTTCAGTCGTTCATCCGGGCCGGCTGCGACGGGCTGGCGAGGGTGGACTTCTTCGTCGACGGCGAGCGGGTGCTCGTGAACGAGCTGAACACCATGCCCGGCTTCACCCCCACGAGCGTCTACTCAAAGCTCATGCGGGCCTCGGGCATCGCCTACCCGCAGCTCGTCGATCGTCTCTGCCGGCTGGCCCTCGAGCGCCATGCGCGGCGGCGTACGTATCGCTATTGACCATAGACGCGACCGCGATCTACTTGAACAGCGTCAGTTCGGCGATCGATGCGGACTGCATGCCCGGCGGCAGCGTGGTGATCCAGATGAGGTAGTAGCGAAAGCGCTGACCGCTCGGGTTCAGCGGGATGCGTTCACCGTCATGCACGTTGGCACTGGCGCCGAGCGGGCCCTGCCATCCCCGTTCGGAGAGGGTCATCGGATCGCCGTAGGGAATCGACGCGTTCACGCTGTTTGCGCCGTACAGCTGAACAGCGAAGCCGGGCGTGGGGGTCTGGATCTCGATCGCCTTGGCGACCACGCCGGGCGCGGCGTCCAGATACAGACCGGCGCCCACTCCCCCGGCCTTCTTGAGGGTGTCGTCGTAGTACTGCTCGGTGCTCCACGCCGTGTTGGGATCGCTGTCGACGACGTTGTCCACGAGGTTGCGGTTTTCCGGCCCGGTGCCGAACGGGTTGTAGCCGTTGGCGGCGGTCTGAGCGAGAGCGACGGGTTCGAGACCTGCATGCGAGTGGACGTCCGGTGGGACGCCCGTGCCGCGATGGGCTCCTCCCGCGAGAGCGATCAGCGCGATCGCGACGAGGGCGGCGATCAGGCCCAGTGAGGCGACCCAGCGCGCGGGGTGGCGCATCCGCCAGGGCAGGCGCCGGCGCGCCCTCCCGGGGAGGGTGCGCAGCACCGTCGTGACCTCGCCCGTGGCCTGGCCGGAGCGGGAGGCCTCGACGGCGAGCACCTCCTCGAGGTCCGAGGCCAGACTGGCGGCATCGCGGTAGCGCTCGCCGAGATCCTTGGCGACCGCACGGTCGAGCACCGCCGCCGTTGCAGCGGATGCTTCCGGTCGCAGCAGCTGCACGTCGGGCACCTGCTCGCGCACGTGCCTCATCGCGACAGCGACGGGCGAGGAGCCGCGGAAGGGCACCTCGCCTGTGAGCATCTCATACACGACCACGCCCAGCGAGTAGAGGTCGGACTGCCCGGTCACGGGTTCTCCGAGCGCCTGCTCGGGCGAGACGTAGTCGGTGGTGCCGAGCACCCTCCCGGCCATCGTCAGCCCCTCCTCGCTGAGCGTGCGGGCGATGCCGAAATCGGTGATCTTGGCACCGCCTTCGACGCTGATGAGAATGTTCTGAGGCTTGACGTCGCGGTGCACGATCAGTCGCTCGTGCGCGGCGCCGAGCGCGCGCGCGATCTCGATCGCGTAGGCGATCGCCCGCGGTATCTCAAGTGGCCCGTCGCGGCGAATGAGGTCCTTGAGGGTCTCCCCCTGCACGTACTCGAGCACGATGTACGGGGTGCCCACGCGGCCGTCCGCCTCGGGATAGTGCGCATCCGGCAGCGCCTCCTCGCCGGCGTCTATCACCGTCACGACGTGCGGGTGGTTGAGCTGCGCCACCGAGCGCGCCTCGCGCCGGAAGCGCTCGAGCTGGTCGGAGTCCGTGGCGATCTCGCGATGCATGAGCTTGATCGCCACCGGGCGCTCGAGCACGATGTCGAAGGACCGATAGACGGTCGACATCCCGCCGCGCCCGATCTGCGCGTCAAGGCGATAGCGCCCCCCGAGCAGGGTCCCCAGTACGGTCATCGGCCTCTATTGTGGGCGCGACGCAGGCGGCGCATCACCGCCAGCGCCAGCAAGCCGCGATAGACCGACCAGGGCAGTAGCGCACGGGCTCTGCCACGCAGCACACGCGCGCTCGCGAGCGTCGAGATGAATGCCGCCGCGGCTCCGGCGGCCAGCGCAGCGGCCGCGCCCTCGGGCGCGCCCGAGCGGGCCAGTCGCTCGCCCTCGAGCACGCCCGCGCCGAGAAGCACCGGCAGGGCGGCATGCCAGGACAGCGCCTGTGCATCCGCGCGCGCGAACCCACGCGCCCGCGCGGCGGTGAGGGCGGCGCCGCTGCGCGACACCCCCGGGATCAGCGCGACCGCCTGTGCGAGGCCGAGCGCCAGCCCGTCGACCGGGCCCGCATCCCTCAGGGCGCGGCCCGCGCGCGCTCCCCCGGCGTCCGCCAGCGCCATCGCCACGGCGCCGGCGGCGAGACCGGCGGCGATCGTGCGCGGCCCGCCGAGGCGGCGCTCGATGACTCCGCGCAGGGCATACCCGGCGATCGCCGCGGGGGCCAGCGAGCACGCGATCGTCGCCGCTCGGCGGGCATCCATCGTCAGCGCCTCCTGCAGGAGCTCGGAGCGCATGTCGATCGCCAGCGCAATGCCCGCTCCCGCATGCAGCCCGACCTCGAAGGACTTGCGCAGCTGAGGATCGAGCTCTGAGTAGCCCCACCCGGCGAACCAGGGAAGCAGAGCCGCATGCGCCGAGGAGGACACCGGCAGAAGCTCGGTCGGGCCCTGCAGCAGACCCAAGGCGATCGCCTGGCGGGTGGGGAAGGCCGATTTCCGCGCGCGGTCCAGCACGCTTCTTGTTTCAGCCCACGTCCGCCGCGGGGTCGGCTCTGCGCCGGCGGTGGACGAGCGCGTAGGCGATGCCGACGACGGCGATCGCGACGATCGCGTAGTCGACGTACTCGAAGTACTTGCGCGCGCTGGTCCAGTCGCCGCCGAGCGCGTGCCCGAGGAAGGCGAGCCCGACCACCCAGGGGGTGGTCCCTATCAGGGAGAGCACGGTGAATCGCATCAGCGGCATCCTCGCGACCCCCGCGGGCAGCGACACGAACGCCCTCACCACCGGGACCAGGCGGCCGAACAGCACGGTGCTCTCGCCGTAGCGCTGGAACCACCGGTCCGCCCGCTCGATCTGGGCCGGACCCATGTGCAGCTTGCCACCGTGTCGTTCGAGCAGCTCAAGGCGCCCACCGCGCCCGACACCGTAGGCGACCCACGAGCCGACCATCGTGCCGAGCAGCCCCGCGAGGATGATTCCCAGCATCGTCATGTGGTGATGAGATGCGCTCTGGCCCGGGTTTGCGACGGCGAAGCCGGCGAACAGCATCACGACCTCGGACGGAATCGGGATGCACGCCGAACCGAGCGCCATCAGCGCGAAAACGCCGGGAAGTCCGGCTTCGCGCACGAAGTGCGAGGTTTCGTTGACGAGCGTCTCGGAGATCGATGCGAGCACGAGCACGGGCAGCGCAACGATACCGTGCGCCTTTCCATGCGCATCTGGATCGACCTGACAAACAGCCCGCACGTGCTGGTGATGCGCCCCGTGATAGAGCTGCTCAACGCCGACGGGCATGACGTGCGCGTGACCGTGCGCGACTTCGCCCAGACGGTGGAGCTGTGCCGGCGCTTAGATATCGCCCACACCGAGATCGGCCATCATCGTGGCGAGCGGCTGCTGGCGAAGGCGGGCGGCCTGGCCTCGCGCTCTGCGGCGCTCGTGCGCTTCGCGCGCGCCGACGCCCGCGCGAACGGCGGGCGCTTCGATATAGCGCTCGGGCACGGCTCCAACGACGTGACGGTCGCTGCCGCGATCCTGCGCATACCGAGCGCCACCATGTTCGACTACGAGTGGGCCACAGTCCAGCACAACGTCAACTGCCGCCTGGCACGCGCGGTTGTCGTTCCGGCCGCGATCCCCCCGCAGCGGCTGTTCCGCTACGGCGCAAGGGGCAAGCTGCGCGCCTATCAGGGTCTGAAGGAGGAGTACTACCTGGCGGACTTCGAGCCCGACTCCCAGATCCTTCAGAAGCTCCTGCTCGATCCGGCGCGACCGATCGTGGTCGTGCGCCCGCCGCCGCAGGTATCGCTCTACCACCGCTTCGAGAACGATCTGTTCGCCCGAGTGCTCGATCGCCTGCGCGACGCGGCCGCCGCTGAGGGGGTGCAATCCGTGGTGCTGCCACGCGTCGACTCCCAGCGCTCCGCGCTCCAGGGCGTGCCGGGCTTCGTCGTGCCCGAGCACGCGATCGACGCCCAGTCGCTGATCGCCCATGCCGATCTCGTGATCTCGGCAGGAGGGACGATGAACCGCGAGGCCGTCGCCCTCGGCGTCCCCGTCTACACGACGTTTGAAGGCCGGCTGGGCGCGGTCGATGAACAGCTGATCTCCGAAGGACGGCTGCGCAAGCTCACGGCGCTCGAGGAGCTCGGCCTCGGCAAGCGCGAGCACGGGAGCGCGGGGCAGCGCGTTCGCCGCGATCCCGGCACGCTCCTCGAGCTGCTGCTGTCTCCCCTCGCCGGCTGAACGCCCCCACCACCACTGGCCCGCGGTCGTCGTATCTGGCCTTACAATCCCGATAATGCGCCGACGGATCCGCTCGGCGGCCCTTCCCCTCCACCTCCACTCGCTGCCCCAGCTGGCGGTGGACGGGGTGCTGGTCGCGATCGCGTACTACCTCGCCTTTCAGCTGCGCTTCGACAAAGGCCCCAGCGGCTTCTATTCGATCCTGCGCGAACGGACGATCTGGTGGGTGCTGGCCGGCAGCCTGCCCGTGCTGGTCTTCTCGCGCGTCTACCAGCGCCGCTGGCGCTATTCGGGCCAGCGCGACTACGAGGCGGTGATGCGCGCGATCGTCGCGATCGTGCTGTTCACCGTCGTGGCCGTCGTCGTGCTGCGCCCCGTGCAGCACCGCACCAATCACGGCACCTCGACGATCGGGCTCCCAAACGGCGTGATCGTGCTGTTCTTCCTGCTCTGCCTGCTGTTCCTGCTGGGCGTGCGCATGTTCGCGCGCACCGTCTACGAGCGCCGTCCGCTGGCCGCCTTCCGGGGCGGGCGCAAGGGCGACCGCAGCGTGCTGATCGTGGGCGCCGGCGACGGCGGGCGCCTGGTCCTGCGCGAGATCGCCCGCAACCGCGAGCTCGGGCTCACGCCCGTCGGCTTCCTCGACGACGACACGGGCAAGCACGGGCTGCGCATCGACGGGGTGCGCGTGCGCGGCAACACCGAGGATGACCTCCCGCGCATCCTCGAGGCGTCCGAGCCCGACGAAGTCATCATCGCGATCCCGTCCGCCCCCGGGTCCACGCGCGCGCGCGTCGTGCGCGAGTGCCGCAAGCGCGGCATCCCGGTGCGCACGCTGCCGACCGTGTTCGAGCTGCTCCAGGACCACGGAACGATCGCCCGGCAGGTGCGCGAGGTGAGGGTGGAGGACGTGCTCGGCCGCGAGGCCGTGCACATGGAGCTCGACCGCGTGGGCGCCTACCTGGCGGGCGAGACCGTGCTGATCACCGGCGCCGGCGGCTCGATCGGCTCAGAGTTGTCTCGTCAGATCGCCCGTGTGGAGCCGCGTCGCATCATCCTGCTCGACCACGCCGAGGACAACCTCTTCACGATCCAGCGCGAACTGGAGGACGAGCGACACGTGCCCCCGGCCGTCCTCTCGGCCGTGCTCGCCGACTGCAAGGAGGAGGAGCGCATGCGCGAGGTGTTCGCAGAGCACCGGCCCACGGTGGTGTTCCACGCGGCCGCCTACAAGCACGTCGGGCTGATGGAGGCCAACCCGGTGGAGGCTGTCCGCAACAACGCGATCGCCACCAGGGTCGTCGCGCACGTGGCCGGACAGCAGTCGGTCAAGCATTTCGTCCTGGTGTCCACCGACAAGGCCGTCGCCCCGGCGACCGTTATGGGGGCGTCCAAGGCGCTCGCGGAGTTCGCGCTGGAGGCGGCCACCGCCCGCTTCTCCGGGACGCGCTACGCGGCGGTGCGATTCGGCAATGTGCTCGGGTCCTCGGGCAGCGTCGTGCCGATCTTCCGCCGCCAGATCGAGCGCGGCGGCCCGATAACCGTGACCGACGAGCGCATGACGCGCTACTTCATGACCATTCCCGAGGCCGTCCAGCTGATCATCCGCTCCGGCTCGCTCGCGGGCGGGAGCACGCCGCCGCCGGCGGCGCCGGGCGAGCAGGCGCCAGGCGAGGCGGCGACCGGCGAGGCGGCGACCGGCGAGGCGGCGACCGGCGAGCTCGTCGAGGGACATGTCGCGCAGCGCGCCGGCGCCCAGGTGTTCGTGCTCGACATGGGCGAGCCGGTTCGCATCGTCGAGCTGGCCCGCGCGATGATCGAGCTGTCCGGACTGGATCCCGAGCGCGACATCGACATCGAGATCGTGGGGCGCCGCGCGGGCGAGAAGATTCACGAGGAGCTGTTCAACAGCTACGAGCGCCCGCGCCCCACCTCCGCCGAGAAGATCCTGCTGGCCGAGCGCCCGCCGCTGGCGGCGGAGGCCGTGGAGTCGATGTTCGCGGAGATCGGCCTGCTCGTGCTCGAGGGTGACGCTGCAGGGCTGGCGGCGAAGGTGTCCGAGCTGTCGGCCGCCCGCCTCGAGTACCAGCCCAACGGAGCCGCTCGCAAGGCCGACCGGCGCGAGGGCCCGCGCGCTGCGCCTGCACCCCTCATACACTCCCGAGGTTCATGACGCCTTCGTTGCTCGCGCTCTCGCTCTCGAACTCGTTCACTCAGCTCGGAGCTATCGCGGCCTTTGCGGGGCTGGTCGGAATCGCGGTGCTCTCGCTGCTGTTCTTCTCCCAGGCGCGTGAGTTGAAGCGCCTGCGCGAGTGGGCCGGGCGGGCGCCCGAGCGCTCCGCCGAGCTCGAGCAGCGGGTGACCGCTGCGGCGGCCGCCCGTGTTCAGCCTGCCCCGGCCGTGCGCCCGGTCCCTCGGGCAGCTCCGGTCGTTGCACAGCAGCCCGGCGCGGCCGCTGCGGCGACACAGGTTGCGCCCGGCGCCCAGGCGCCGGTCGTGCCGGTGCCGGGCCAGGCCGTGACCGCTGCCGGCGCGCTCGCCGGCCCGCCCAGGCCCGAGGCTCCGGTGCAGGGTCAACCGCCGCTCGCGCCCGCGGGGGCCCCGGTGCCGAACCAGCTTCCGTCGCACGTTCCCGCTGTGAGCCCGGCCTCCGCCGCCGGCCTGGTTCAGGCGGCGGGCGCGGCCCAGGCGCTCGGCGCGGGCGCGCCCGCTCAGCCAAGCACCACCGCGCCCGGCGTGCCCGCTTCGGCCTCCGCACAGCAGGGCTCGCCGGCGCGGCCGCCCGCGCAGCCCTCAGCTTCGCAAGGGCCCGCCCCGGCGGCATCCGTGCCGACAGGAGCGCAGGGGCCGGCCTCGCACGGCCCGCCCATACCCGCGCCGGCGCCCCCCGCACGTTCGGGCGCTCCCGGAGCCCCGCCGCCCGTCGCCGCAGCCACGCCCGCGGCCGGGGTCGCGCCGGTTGGTGGCGCTCCGCCGGCCGGTGCGCCTGCAGCGCCGGAGCCCCCCACGCCGACGCCCGCGACCGCCGCCGCGGCCGCGGCGGCGAACGTCCTCGCCAGTGCCAGCCCGCGCTCGCCGACCCCCCCGCGGCGCCCGCCCGCGCCGACGGCTCCGCGACGAGCCCCGGCTGCTGGAGCGAACGCCGGCGGGCCGGCGGGTGCCCGGGCGACGGCCGGGTCGGGGGAGGATCGCTCGGAGCTCGGCGGAGATCTCGCCGCCGAGAGCGTGATGCGGGCTGAGCGCGCGTACGCCACCCGCCGGTCGAATAGGGCCGCGCGCGCGGCACCGCCCCGGCGCTCGCCGGCGCGGGCCACCGTGCTGATCGTGGGGGGTGTGCTCGTGGCCGTCGCCGTGGTCGCGATCGTCGTGTTCTCGGGCGGGGGCGGGACCTCGAGTGGAACGACCGCCACCAGGTCGAGCTCGGCGAGCAGCACGGCAAAGGACCGCGGGCACGCAAAGGCGCCCGCGCGGCACACGTCCACCGCTCCCTCCGCTCCGGCGCCGAGCCCGGCGGAAACGAGCGTGGCGGTGCTCAACGGCACCGAAACCAACGGGCTGGCCCACCAGGTCTCCGGCACTCTCCAGCAGAGCGGCTACACGCAGGCCGTGGCCCTGAGCGGGCGCCCGCCCGGAGCCAACCAGGTCACGGTCGTCGAGTACACGCCCGGTCACAGGTCCGCTGCCGAGGGCGTGGCGCGCTCGCTGGCGGTCACCACCGTGCAGCCGATCGAATCGTCCACCGCGGCCCTGTCGGGATCTGCAAGCGTGGCGGTGGTCGTGGGCCTCGACAAGGCTGCGACCGTCCCATAGCCGGCTTCCTCGACATACCCGAGCGCTCGGCCAAGCCTCGCGAGCGTGGGCTCACGCACGTGATCGACCGCGGCCTGTCGATCGCGGACGTCGACGGCCTCCTGGAAGTCGCGGGGGGCTGCGTGGACGTCGTCAAGCTCGGGTGGGGCACGGCGCTGGTGAGCGCCAACCTGAACCCCAAGCTCGAGCGCTACGCGGCGCACGGGATTCCGGTCGTGCTCGGCGGCACCCTCACCGAGCTGGCGATCCGCCAGGGACGGGTGGAGGGCCTCATCGCCTGGCTTCGCGAGCTGGGCCTGCGCCACGTGGAGGTGTCCGATGGCACGATCGCCCTGGACCCGACGGTCAAGCGGGAGCTGATCTCGAGGCTCGCACGCGAGTTCACCGTCCTTGCGGAGGTCGGCAGCAAGGACGCCGACTTCATCATGGCCCCCTACGTGTGGGTGGAGCAGATCGAACGCGACCTGGAGGCCGGCGCGTGGAAGGTGATCGCCGAGGCCAGGGAGTCCGGGACCGCGGGCATCTACCGCGCCGACGGGGAGGTGCGCACCGGCCTGATCGATGAGATCGCCCACGCGGTCGACATCGAGCAGCTGATCTTCGAGGCGCCCCAGCGCGCGCAGCAGGTGTGGCTGCTGAAGCGCTTCGGCACCGAGTGCAACCTGGGCAACATCGCACCCGTAGACGTGCTGTCGCTGGAGACGCTGCGGCTGGGTCTGCGCTCGGACACCGTCGAGCGGTTCGCGCTGGATGGCGGCGATTGACCGCTGGCAGTAAGCGGCCGATCGCAGATCGGCCGGCGCAGATCGTGTTCGCGCTGCTCGTGCTCGCCTGCTTCGCGGCCTTCTTTTTGACCCAGCGGCTCAAGCACACCCCCACCGCGGTGCAGGTCTTCAAGCTGACCCCGCGCTTCTCGCCAGGCGTGCCAGGGCCGCTCGCCGAAGAGCGGATCTCGTTCAAGCTCGCCAAGGCCGACCAGGTCACTGTGACGATCATCGACGCGCAGGGCGACGCTGTCGCGACACTGGTGCGCGATCACCCCCTGCCCCGCTACAAACAGTTCTCACTGCGCTGGAACGGCCACCGCGGCAGCGCGCGCTCATATGCCCTGAGCTCCTCGCCACACGGCCGTCCGATCCTGCTTCCGGCGAACGATGGCCCGCTCGCGCCGGCCGGCGAATATCGCGTGCGCGTGAGCCTGCGCGAACAGGCCCGCTCCGTGCTCTCCCCGCGAAGCTTCACCTTGGCCGGGTGATGAGCGCGCTCGCCGGCTTGACGCTCGCGACGAAGCTGCCGGCCCCGGGGGTGATAGCGGCGGCGCTGCTCGGCGCGCTGCTCGTGATCGTGCCGCTGATGTTGCTGATGCGCCGCCGCCCCGATGCGTTTCCACTGCTGGCGATCCTCGCGCTCCCGTTCCGGCTGCCGATCGCCGCCGACGGCAGGACGGTGAACCTGCTGATCCCCCTCTACCTGGTGGTGGCCGCCGGGACGCTCAACCAGCTGCTGGAGGGGCGCGGGCGAACCTGGACGGGGCTGTCGGCGAGACCGCCGAGAGGGCGCTCTGAGTGGGTCTCCCCGCGAGGAGTGGAA
>Ga0302181_10000829_pt1 | contig 24399 bp, 22 predicted proteins | sample I_Palsa_E3_3_FD_198786 | JGI IMG/M metagenome (GOLD analysis project Ga0302181, IMG submission 198786) | Peat permafrost microbial communities from Stordalen Mire near Abisko, Sweden - I_Palsa_E3_3 | ecosystem: Environmental > Terrestrial > Soil > Palsa > Peat permafrost | place: Sweden...
CGGCTCCGAAGACCTCGGCCAGCACCGGCGCGATGTCCCGCTCGCTGGTGACGATGCCAGGGACCTCGGCGTTCGTGGAATCAGCCATCAGCAGATCGACGCCCTCGGCGCCAATCCGCGCGAACCCGCCAAGATCGGTCAGCCTGCCGTCGAGCGGCAGCTGGTCCATCTTGAAGTCGCCGGTGTGCAGGACCACCCCGGCGCTGGTGCGGATACCGACCGCGAGCGCATCGGGGATGGAGTGATTGACCGCGAAAAATTCAAGGTCAAAGGGCCCGAACGAATCCCTGGTGCCTGCTGCCACCTCCTCGGTGACTGGCGTGATGCGGTGCTCAGTGAGCTTGCTACGGACGAAGCCAAGCGTCAGCTTCGAGCCGACCAGCGGGATGTCCTTGCGCTGGCGGAGAAGATAAGGCACCCCGCCGATGTGGTCCTCGTGGGCATGCGTGAGGACGATCGCCTCGATCTTGTCCAGCCGGTCCTCGATCGCGGTGAAGTCCGGCAGGATCAGGTCAACACCGGGCTGATCTGGCTCGGGGAAGAGCACGCCGCAGTCCACGATGAGCAGGCGGCCGGCGTGCTCGAAGACCGTCATGTTGCGGCCGATCTCGCCGAGACCGCCCAGCGCGACGATGCGCAGGCCGTTCGCGTCGAGGGGCGGCGGTGGCCCGAGCTCGGGATGCGGGTGGCTCACCGGAGCTTCACGCCGCCAGCCTCAAGGTCCGTTCGGAGTTGCTGCATCTCGGCCGGCGTCGCGTCCGCCAGCGGAGCGCGGACCGGGCCGCCGGGCAGGCCGAGCATGCTGAGCGCCGCCTTCGTGGTGATGACGTTCTGGGTACGGGTCATGCCCATGTATACCGGCAGCAGGCCCCGGTGGATGTCCAGCGCGCCGGCCACGTCCCCGCTGAGGTAAGCGTCGATCATGTCGTGCAGCCGGTCGCCCACGATGTGCCCGTGCACGCTGACGAAGCCGCACGCGCCGAGCGCGAGCCAGGGCAGGTTGACGATGTCGTCGCCGCAGTAGAAGGCAAGATCGGTGCGGGCCATCACTTCCGAGCCCGCGCCGAAGTCCCCCTTGGCGTCCTTGACGGCCACGATGCGGGGGTGGTCGGCCAGCCTGACCAGGGTCTGCGTGGCGATGGCCGTGCCGGTCCGGCCGGGGATGTCATAGAGCATCACCGGCAGCCCGGACGAGTCGGCGACCTTGGTGAAGTGCGCGTGCAGGCCGCTTTGCGGCGGCTTGCTGTAGTACGGCGTGACGACGAGCAGCGCCGCCGCGCCAGCCCGTTCCGCCTGCCGGGCGAGTTCGCAGGTGTGCGCGGTGTCGTTAGTGCCGACGCCCGCTACCACCGTGGCCCGGTCCCCGACGGCCCCGATCACGGCGCGGAGCAGCTGCTCTTTCTCCGCGTCGGTGGTAGTCGGCGACTCGCCGGTGGTGCCGCTGATCACCAGGCCGTCGTTGCGCATCTCGGTGACCAGGTAGTCGGCGAGGCGCGCGGCTCCGTCGTAGTCGACCGCGCCGTCGACGGTCATCGGGGTGACCATCGCGGTCAGCATCCGGCCGAACGGTGCCGTCGGGGTCAAGGCCATGCTGCCGCCCCCTGCCGCTGTATCGGTAGCTGTCATGGACCAAACGCTACCGGGCGGTGCCCGTCGCGGGTACCGCCGGCACGTCGGCGGGCCGATTGGATCGGCCGGAGAATGCCGAAGAGGAAGACGCGGCGACGTGAGCTCGGGGGTACTCACGTCGCCTGCGTCTGCCTCAGTATCGCGCGCGGCTGCAGGTCACGTTACGCGTTGTGCGCAATTCGCTACAGGCAAGTGCGTTCAGCTCGAGCCCGGCCGTGGGCGGCCCGTGCTCGTGGCCGGCCGTGCTCAGGCGGGCGCCTCGGGGCCGGTGCTCAGCGGATCTTCGGTCTCTGCCCCGCTGCCGCTGCCGCCGGGGCCGCTCTCCCCGATGGCGGCCACCGCGGGCGTGAGCGTCCCGCTGCGCCACGGCCGCGCGTAGCCGAGCCATGCGCCCCCGGCTGCCAGCAGGACTGCGCAGAGCACCCAGCCGAGCGCGGTGGTCGCGAGGCCCACGTACTTAAGTCCCGACGCGAAGATCACGAACGTGATGGCGGGCCGGACGAAACGGTCGGGCGCCCTGGAGGAGAAGAACGAGCCGATCAGTACCGCGGGCACGCTGCCGATGACGATCGACGTGGTCACCGAGAACTCAACGTGGCCGAAGGCCAGCGCGCCGAGCGCTGCCGCCAGCGTCAGCGGCACGGCCTGAGTGAGGTCTGTTCCCACCAACTGGTTGGCCCCGATCATCGGGTAAAGGAACAGCAGCAGGACGATCATCAGCGATCCTGAGCCGACCGACGTCATCCCGACGATGAGCCCGCCGATCATTCCGATGCCGACGGTCAGCAGTGGCCGACGGGTGATGTCGTGCACGACGGCCTCGCGCTTCTGGCCGCTGCGCCGGTCGAGTACGTAGCGCAGCACCATCGCTGCGGCGCCGATCAGCAGCGCGGCGCCAAGTGCCCGCTCGATGTTGGCCTGGGCCGTGCTGCCGTCTCCCAGTAGATGCAGCAGGTACGCGCCGAGGAAGGCCATCGGGACCGAGCCGAGCACCATCCATCCCACCAGCCGGAGGTTCACGGTCCCCTTGCGCAGGTGCACCGCGGCGCCGACCGGCCGCATCAGGACAGCCGCGACGAGGTCGCTAGAGATGGCGGTGGACGGCGTAATGCCGAAGATCAGGATCAGCATCGGCGTCATCAGCGCGCCGCCGCCCGCGCCGGTCAGGCCGACGAGGAACCCGACGACTGCGCTGCCGAGGACAATGTAAGGATTCGCGTGCATGGCCACCTCCGGTCCGCATGGCCTGGCGCTCATCCGGGCCACTGTGGCCGGATGCCCGCGAGCGCGCCAGTGCACACCTGGTAGCAGCGCCCGGCACCCGCATCAGCAGGCTGCAGGCCGGTCAGACTATCCGCAAATGGAGGTTTACCGCGCTGCGGCCCTCTTGATCTGCGCCGTAGGCGCATACTGGAGATCATGAGCCCAGCACGCGCCATGCCCCGGCGCTACCTGCCAGGAAGTCCCTTCAACAACTCCGCGCCGGCCGCGCCCATCGAGCACTACGACGCGGGTGACCAGGTAACACATGACCGCTACGGCCTCGGCAGGGTAATTGGCGTCGAGGAGGACATCGCCGTGATTGTCGACTTCGGCGGGCAGCAGGCGCGGATCACTTCGCCGTTCACGAAGCTGACCAAGCTTTAGCACGCGAGCCGCGGCCGGCTATCGGGCCGGGTCGCTGGCGGCGCGGTTCTCCCGGTTCGCCACACGTCTGCCCCCGGCTTACCGGGCGTCGGGCGAGCGGCATGACCAGACCGAAGGCAGTTAGAAGACCGGGATGATGTCCTCGGGGTTGATGTCGGCGGAGACGTCCACGCCCTCGATGTCGAGTTCGGGGATGGCGGGGAACTCAATCCCCCAGCGCTGCACGATCACCCGGATCTTCGCGATCGCCATCTTCCAGTTCTCGGCCTGCTCCTCGTAGGACAGCACGCCGAGCCCGGCGTCCCTGGCATGGCTCATCAGGATCCGGTGGTTGGGCAGGAAGTACGGCGGAATATCCCAGAATCCCTCCGGCGGCTCCCACAGGATCATCGACAGGAAGATGAAGCCTGCCCTGAGCTGGCGGGTGATCGTGGTCTTGATGTCGTCGGTCAGGCCCGGCCACTCGTTCTCCAGGATCGTCATGCAGATCTGCAGATGCCGCGACTCGTCGCGGCCGATCCGGTGGAACATCTCCGAGAACACCGGGTGCGTCGTATGGGAAGCCATCCCGCGAAAAAGCGTGGACGCCGCCATCTCGCCCATCATGAAGCTGGTGAAGAGAACGGGCAGCGAGTACTTGCCGACCGCCTTGCTGTAGCCGCTCCAGTACCTGCCGCCGTTGTGGTAGAGCCAGGCGATGTTGTTGTGCGCCGCGCGCTCGAGGTCGGTCGACGGCCTCCAGTTGAGCGGGCCGCCCGGCCAGAGCGCAGCGATCGAGCGCTGGCAGCACTCCTCGTGGTTCATCTCGTCCCGGGTGATCGAGAAGAAGCACTTACGGACCGGGTCCTCCTCGTGCTGCTCGAACGCCTGGATCGTGGCACGGGCGAACACGGCAGGCCCGGACGCGTCAAAGTTGGCGAGCACGGAGAACCAGTACATAATTCCTAGCCGCTGCTCGGACGTGAAATCGTCGGCACGCAGGCCGTCCCACGGCAGGTCGGCCGGGTTCCAGACGGCGAGCTTGGACTTCTGGTAGATCGCGGCGAGCTTCTCGGTCTCGACCCGCCACTCCATCGGGTAGATGTTCGGCTGCGGGATCTCCGGCGCCGGCCAGAACCCGCCGTCCGGGATGATCAGCTCACCTTGCTCTGCTGCCCTTTGCTCTGCTGCCCCTTGCTGTGCTGCCCCTTGCTGTGCTGCCGCGCTCTCGGAGTCTGCCACGTCCCGCTCCGTCCCTCATGTTCACAGCGCGCCGATACGCCGCAACAGGTATATGCCCGAGCCCGGGGAGCCCGGACCATCGTATGACACGATACCGCCAGGGCTGCGTTCTACTGTTATATCGGGCTCAGTCGCCAGCGGACAGCCGTCGCCAGCGAGCCGCCGCGAACCGTCAGACGCCAAGCCCGCGGCCGATGATCTCCTTCATGATCTCCGTTGTGCCGCCGAAGATCGTCTGCGCCCTGCCATCCGCGAAGGCACGCGCCACCGGGTACTCGCGCATGTAGCCATAGCCGCCGTGCAGCTGGACGCAGCGATCAACGATCTTGTTGCAGAGCTCGGTGTCCCACCACTTCAGCATCGAGGCGTCCTCGTTTGACAGCCGGCCGGCGATGTGCTTGGTGACCGCGCGGTCGGTGAACGCCCGGGCGACCGCGAGCTCGGTCGCCATCTCGGCGAGCACGAAGCGGTTGTACTGGAAGCTCCCGATCGGCCGGCCGAAGGCCTGGCGCTGCTTGCAGTACTCCAGGGTCTGCTCGAAGACGGCTTCGGCCGCGGCCAGGGCCGTCGTGCCGATCGCGACCCGTTCCCTGGGGAGGTTCTGCATCAGGGCGACGAAACCGCCGCCCTCGTCCCCGAGGAGGTTGCCCGCGGGCACCCGGACATCGCTGAAGAACAGCTCCGAGGTGTCCTGGGCATGCATGCCGACCTTGTCCAGGTTGCGCCCGCGGTCGAAACCCGCCATGCCACGCTCGACCACGAGCAGGCTGAGGCCGCGCGGGCCGGCCGCCGGATCGGTTCGCGCCACGACGATCACCAGGTCGCACAGCTGGCCGTTGGAGATGAAGGTCTTCTGGCCGTTCAGCACGTAGTGGCCGCCGTCCCGCACCGCCGACGCGGCGATGCCCTGCAGGTCACTGCCCGCGCCGGGCTCGCTCATCGCGATCGCGGTGATGAGCTCGCCGGAGCAGTACCCGGGTAGCCAGCGTTCGCACTGCTCGGGGCTGGCTAGGCGAAGCAGATACTGGCCAATGATGTCGTTGTGCACGGAGAAGCCAGGGCCGTTCGCGCCGGCCCTGGCCAGCTCCTCGTTCAGGATCAGGTAGTAGGTGTAGTCGGGGTTCCCGCCGCCGCCGTACTTCTCTTCGACGTCGATCCCGAGCAGGCCAGCGCGCCCGGCTGCGAGCCATACGTCCCGCGAGACGGCCCCGTCGCGTTCCCACTGCTCGTGGTACGGCGTGATCTGCCTGGCGATGAAGGACCTGACCATGTCACGGAACGCGTCGTGCTCGCCAGTGAAGATGTCTCGCTGCATCGCCCGATCCCCTGCCGTCCGTTGCCACCTGCATGGCGAACGTAACATCTGCCCCGGCTCCCGGTATTACTAGTTTGCGAAGTTGCGAAACAGATACTTCGCAACTACTCTTTCACAGCATGACCTTCATAATTTCGAACGGGCCCATCCGGTGACTGCACATCAGGAGCCGGGCCCCTGGCCGGAAGGCCAGCGCCCTGCGTCCGGCGAGCCCGGCAGCGCGGATAACCCGCTCAAGATCACCGATCCGCGGGCCATGCGCGCCCTCGCGCATCCGGCGCGCATCGCGATACTCGCGCACCTGGTGATAGAAGGCCCGGCTACCGCGACCGACTGCGCTGAATTTGCCTTGCTGTCGCCCTCGGCCTGCAGCTACCACCTGCGGGCGCTGGCGCGCTTCGGTTTCGTGGAGGAGGCCCCGGCAAGCGCCGCGGACGGCAGGCACCGGCCGTGGCGGGCACGCGTCACCGCCCTGGAGTTCAGCGACAATCCTGATGACAGCGTTGCGGTCAGGACGGCAGGAAGGATGCTGAAGGAGAGTGTGCAGGCCAGCGTCGACGAAGTCCGGACCCAGTACTATGACCGCCAGGCCGAGTATCCGCCGGCCTGGCGCGCAGCAGCCGGCGAGCGCCTGGACGTTCTGCATGTGACGCCTGCGGAGCTTGCCAATCTCCGCTCGCGGCTGGCGGACCTGATCTCGGGCTACCGCCGACTGGACAAGGCCGAGCGGCCGCCTGACTCCCGGCGCGTCCAGGCCCTCTTCGAGTTCACGCCGTGGTTCCCGCCGGACGAGTTCCGGCCCGCCGGGGTCCGGCCCGACGGGGTCCGGCCCGACGGGATCCCGCCCGACGGGATCCCGCCCGACGGGGTCCCGCCCGACGGCAGCTCGTGAAGCCGGCTGCGCGGCTGTCGGCCGCGATCCAGTCCGGGCCGCTGGCCAGCCGGAACTTCCGGCTGCTCACCGCCGGGCAGTTCACGTCCACGGTCGGCGACTACTGCTACGCCGTCGCGCTCCCTTGGCTGGTGCTGTCGACGCATGGCGGCCCGGTCCTGCTCGGTACCGTGCTCGCCTGCTACGGGGTACCGCGCACCATTGGAATCCCGCTCGGCGGCGTGCTCGCTGACAAGCTGGGGCCGCGCGCGATCATGCTCACGGCCGATGTGGTCCGCTGCGGGCTGCTGCTGGTACTCGCCGTGTTCGCCACAAGGCACCTGGCATCGCTGGCGGCGCTCGGGCCGATCGCGGCATTGCTCGGCGCCGGCGAGGGACTGTTCATCCCGGCCTCGTTTACCATCATGCCGGCCCTACTCGGGCCGGATCGGCTGCAGGCCGGGAACGCTCTCAACTCCGCGGCCGTACAGTTCGGCTCGCTCCTCGGGCCCGCGCTCGGCGGCGTCCTCGTCGCCACGGCCGGCTCGGCGCCGGCCTTCGCGGTCGACGCGGCGACGTTCGCGGTCTCGGCACTGACCCTGGCGCTGATCCTTCCGAGGGCGCGGGCAATCCTCAGCGCTACCGGGAACGGCGCTACCGGGGACGGCGCCGCGGACGGGCCAGAGCCTGACGCGCCAGAGCCGGACGCTCAGGAGGCAGAGCCGGACGCTCAGGAGGCAGAGCCGGGGAAGCCTTCGAGCGTATGGCCGCTGCTCCGCCACTCGCGGCTGCTCCAGGTTCTCCTCGTCGTCACCGTGGTTGCCAACTTCACCACCGGCGGGGCGTTCGAGGTCGCGCTGCCATCCCTGGCACACCTCAGGTTCGGGGCCACCGGCTACGGCGCGCTTGTCGCCTGCTTCGGTGCCGGCGCGGTCATCGGAACGCTTGCCGCCACCAGGGCTGGCGGCCTGCAACGCCCGGCGACGGTTGCCTGCTTCGCATACCTGCTCAGCGCGGCAGGCGTCTGCCTGGTGCCCTTCCTTGGGGGCCTTCCTGGCGCCGCAGCGGCCATCGTTGTCCTCGGAGCCGGCAGCGGCTTCGGCAATATCATCATGATCACGTTGCTGCAGCAGTGGGCACCCGCCGCCTTGCTTGGCCGGATCATGGGCGTCGTGATGCTGGCCAGCATGGGCAGCTTCCCCATCTCGGTAGCGCTGTCCGGCGTGCTGGTGCGAACCTTCGGCCCGACCCCGTTCTTCCCGGTGGCCGGAGCCGTGCTCGCGGTGGCGATTCTCGGCGCACTCAGTCAGCACGACGTCCGCGACTTCGGTACAGACGCGGCCAGGCCAGCGGAACCAGTCAGGCAGGCAGAACCTGCTACGCGGGACGCACCTGCTGCACGGCTGGAACCTGCTGCGCGGGACGAACTTGCTGCCCGGGACGAACTTGCTGCCCGGGACGAACCGACCGCAGAGTCGGCTTGAGCATTCCTGGCGCGAAGTACCACGGGGAGACCGCCGCGGGTCAGGCGGCGCGGGCTGGGGGGCCGTGGCTGTGCAGGGTGCGCTGGCCGTCGGGGCTGGTCGCGGTGATGATGCCGTCGGGGTGCAAGGTGATGGCCCAGCCCCAGCGGTGCACGGCGATGAGGTGATGGAAGGGCACACAGCAGCAGCAGGTTGGTCAGTTTGGTGGTGCCGCCTTTGCTGCGGGGGCGGATGTGATGCACCTGGCAGGCGGCGGGCCGCTGGCTGCAGCCGGGGAAGGCGCAGTGGCGGTCCCGCAGGATCACTGCGCGGCGCAGGTGCGCCGGGATTTCCTCGCTGGGCTTGCCGGTGTCCAGTGGCAGGCTGATGCTGGCCGCGGCGCCGTCCAGCAGGCTGGTGCGCAGGAACGCGGCGAGCCCGGCCGGGCCGGACAGCACGTCCGCGGCGTGCCGCAGCAGCAGCCGGCACGCCTCCTCCAGCGCATCATGATCACGCTGGCCCTTGCTCCGGACGTCCTCGGGGCCGGCTTTCTTGCCCAGCGCTTCGAGCACCGCGCGTAACGCGGCGGCGCACTGCGGGGTGAGGTCGCCTTCGACGCGGCCGGCACCGTGCAGGGTCAGGTCCAGCCGCAGCCACCGGTCCGCGAACCCGTCCCCGCCATCGGCGTCGGTGTCCGGCCCGGTGCAGCGGCGCTGGATCTCCTCCGCCAGCCCGGCCAGGTCCGCCAGTTCCGCGCCGCCGACCGCGGCGGCCAGCAGGATCGCATCCGCGTCCGCCTGCTTGTCCGCGGGGAGCCTGGCGGTCCAGCCGCAGATCTCCCGCGCCCACGACGCGGAGATTTCCCCGGCCGCGAGCGCGTCGCCGACGGCGAGGTGCGCGGTCAGGCGCCGGGCCCAGCCGACCGCGCCCGCGGCGGCGCCGTTAGTGACGCGGGTCTGCCACCGCAGCCACGCCCGGGCTGAGCCCTGCCCGTCGTCCTGGCAGCCGCCGCCGGTCATGAACGCAGCCAGCACCGTAGCCCGCGCCGCCGTGTGCAGCGACTCGATCCGCTCCAGAGCGCGCAGGCAATCCGCCTGCGCCGCCGCCGGCATCGACGCCGCATCAGCGTGCGCGAGGAACGCCAGCCCGGCCTGCGCCATCGCCGCCGCGTCCGCCGCCGTCACCGGCACAGCCGTCACCGGATCCGCTGGCGGCTGACCGGGCAGGCACATGATGGCATCTCCTTATTCGAATCTATGTTCCCAACCTACAGAGAGGCTCTGACAAAACCAGGCGCAGCCTGACGTGGCGGGTGCAGACACTCACCGCCGGGGCGACGACCTGGCGGAAGTGATCGCCGCCGCGGCGCAGGTACTCGGCCTCCACCAGACCGGCGAGCTCGTCCTTGCCGCCGAAGGTGGCCGCGTAAGCCGTCTCCAAACTGAGTGACAAGATCACTCAGGCTGCAGATGTCGCTCTCGTCGGAGGTGTGCTCTGGCAGGACTGGGGCATCTGGCGGCTCGAGCGTCATGCCTGGGAATTTAAGCATGATGGGAACCGAACAGGCCGGTTGCTGCGACAGGGAGTGCATGAGAGTAGCTGAACGGCTCCGGGTATGAGGCCGGAAGCTGGGGAGCGCGATGACGCGGCATTGCTGCGCGCGGTGGCGCGCGGCGATGAGGATGCGCTTACGGCCTTGTATGACCGGCACGCTGGCTGGCTGACCGTCCGGCTGACGCGGCGGTGCGCCATGCCGGATGTGGTCGATCACGCCGTCCAGGACACGTTCCTTGCCGTGTGGCGGGAGGCGGGTGCCTACCGTGGCGGTGGGGATGTGGCCGCGTTCATCTGGGGCATTGGCGTCCGCCGTCTGATCGACGCGATCCGGCGGGACAACGGCTCCAGGTGGCGGCTGCCATGGCGGGCGGCAGAGTCCGAGGCGGTCGTCTCGGCCGAGGACCAGGTGCTGGTCGGCATCGAGCACGGCCGCCTGGGTCAGGCGCTGGCCGAACTGTCGCCGGAGTTGCGCGGCGCGATCGAGGCGACGGTGCTGGACGGCCTGACCTGCGCGGAGGCGGCGGTGCTGCTGGGCGTCGCGGAAGGGACCGTCAAGTCCCGGTGTCACCGGGCCCGGGTGGCGCTGCGCGCCGCGCTCGCCGAACAGCAAGCAGGACCCGACACGAAGGCACACCGCCGGGAAGCGTGGGGAACATCATGACGAATTCATCTCCCGGCGCGGCTGGGCCGGTGGCCGGAGCGGACGGGCACCCTGGCGAGGATCTGCTGGCCAGTTACGCCGCCGGGGCGATCGATGAAGTCGCTGCCTGGTCGGTGGAGGCCCATCTCACAGCGTGCGGGCGGTGCCGCTCGGCCCTGTCGGCGCATGTGGACGCGGAGCGGCTGGCGCACAACCGGTCCGTGCTGCTGGTGCGCGCGGCGATCGGTGACGGGGGGCGGCTGCGGCGCGTGCTGCGCCGGGGCGGGCTGCCCGACCATGTGCTTGGCCTGGTCGCGGCGACCCCGTCGTTGCGCAGGTCCTGGCTGCTGTCCGTCATGGGGGTGCTGGCGGTGGTGGCAGGCGAAGCCGCGGCGGTCAGGTACGGCTGGATCACGGCCGGCAGCCCCGGGCGCATCCCCGGGTATCCAGGCCAGAACCTGGCGCCGTTCCTGCTGGTGGGCCCCTTGCTTGTGCTGGCGGGGGTGGCGGCGGCGTTCCTGCCCATGTTCGACCCTGCCTGCCGGCTGGCGGCCGCGGCCCCGTTCTCGGGATTCGTCTTGCTGCTGGCCCGTTCGGTGTCCGCGCTGGCTGCCGCCCTGGTCCCGGTGGCCGCTGCCGCGTTCCTGCTGCCGGGGCCCGGGTGGCTGCCCGTCGCGCTGATGCTGCCCTCGCTGACGTTGTGCGCGTTCGCGCTCGCGGCCGCGACCGTGCTGCCGCCTCGCGCCGCTGCCGTCATGGCGGCGATCTTGTGGGCGGTGCCGGCGCTGCTGCTGGCCGTGGATGACGTTCCGCTGCTGATCGTGCAGCGCAACGCCCAGTTCGGCTGCGCCGCCGTGCTATGCGCCTGTGCCGTGGTGCTACTGGCGCGTCGTGACCGCTTCGAGTGGGGATGGATCAGATGACCCTGAACGTGCGCACCGCAGTCGTCCGCGTCGACGGCCTGTCCCGGCGGTACGGCGCCACCCGGGCACTGGACCAGGTTGATCTCACGCTGGAGCGGGGGATCACCGGCCTGCTCGGCCCGAACGGCGCGGGGAAGACGACGCTGCTGTCGATCCTGGCCACCGTCAGCGAGCCGGACGCGGGGCGGGTGTCGGCGTTCGGCCTGGATCCCCGGGATGCGGCGGAACGGGTGGAGATCCGCCGGCGGCTCGGCTACCTGCCCCAGGAGCTGGGGTATCACCGGCACTTCACGGTCGCCGCGTTCCTGGACTACGTGGCGATCCTGAAGGAGATCACCGACCGCCGCCGCCGCGCCGAGGAGGTGGCCCGGGTGCTGGCCGCCGTCGGCCTGGAGGACCGCGCCCGCTCCCGGATACGCGCCCTGTCCGGCGGGATGCGGCAGCGGCTGGGGATCGCCCAGGCCCTGCTCGGCAGCCCTGACCTGCTGATCCTCGACGAGCCGACGGCCGGACTCGACCCGGAGCAGCGGCTGCGGTTCCGGGAGCTGCTGTCCGGCCTGCCCGGCGACCCGGTGACCGTGCTGTCCACCCACCAGGCCGACGACATCGCCGCGATCTGCCCCCAGGTCGTCGTGCTGCTGCAGGGACAGGTGCACTTCGCCGGCACCCCGTCCGAGCTGGCCGCCACCGCCGCCGGGCGGGCGTGGGCGGCCGGCGAGCGCGACGACCGCGCCCACCTGTCCTGGCGCGGCGGCGACAACCGGTGGCGGCACATCGGCGACCACCCGCCGGCCGGCGCCGAGCTGGTCTCGCCGACGGTCGAAGACGGTTACCTGATGCTGTCCCACGCGGCAGGCGGCCGGTGACCGCCACCGGGGGCGGACCCGCGCTTCCCGCCGCGGGAACTGCCGCCCTTGCCGACGGCCACGCCCCGGCAAGTCTCATCGCACGCTCCAGGGATGTGCGGCTGCGGACGGTGCTGGGCCTGGCCAGAGTGGAGGCGCCGCTGCTGGCCCGCAGCCTGCTGGCGCTGGCCGGCCTGATTGCCGGCGGTGCCGTTGTCTGGGTGCTGATCGCGACGATGCAACCGCTGTGGTGGAGCGCCGGCTGGCGGATCGGCGCCGGGCAGCTCATCCTCGGCATGACTGTCCTGGCCGCCGCGCAGCTCGCTGCCGGGCGGGCGCGGCGGGACTCCATGACCGACCTGTACGCCAGCTTCCCGGCCACGGCCGGCACCCGCACCCTCGGCTACCTGGTCGGCCTGGCGGGTGCGGTGCCCGCCAGCCTGGTGCTGCTCGGCGCCGGTGCCGTGGTGGTGCAGGCCCGTGGCGCCATCGGCTCCCCGAGTGTCACGGTGCTGGCGGCCGGGGTGGTGCTGGTGATCGCCGCCGGAGCGGTCGGGATCGCGATCGGGACGCGATTCGCGCATCCGCTGGCCGGGGTAATTGGTGCCCTGTTGATGTTCCTTCCCGAGGCGACGTCGCACCTATCCTCGGGAGCAGGCTTGTGGCTGGTCCCGTGGGACATCTTGCAGAACCAGCTTGGGAACCTGCCCGGCCCGCTGGCCGGGTATCCACCCGCCGGCGGTCACCTGCTGGAACTGGCCGGCGTCGCGCTGCTCGCGGGGGTCGTGGCGCTGGCGATGACCGTCCGCGGTGCCTGGGCCCGGGGCGGGCTGGCAGTGGCCGGCGTCGTGGCTGTGCCGGTGATCGCCTTCGCGGCGGTGGCGCAACTGTCACCCGTCCCCACCACCGAGCTGAACCACCTGGTAACCGAGATCGCCGACCCGGCCTCGGTGCAGCACTGCACCACTGCCAACGACGTCCGGTACTGCCTCTACCCCGGCTTCGGCCGGGACCTGCTATCGCTGGAGGCTCCGGTCGACGGGGTGCTCGCGCGGGTGCCCGCCCGGCCCGGCCAGGCGCTCACGGTCGGGCAGATCGTGGCGCCGCAAGATATCACCAACGAGTACCTCTTCTATGGCCATTCGCAGCAGCAGGTCACCCGGTGGAATGCGCAGATAATGCGGGAGCCAGCCAGCGTTCCCTCGGCGTCGGCGTTCTACCTTTCTGTCGGGCGGTGGCCTGCAGGCGGCGGACGGCTGGCTGACGCGCATTTCAACGTGGCCCTGACCGCCGCCGAATGGGCGGTCCGGCTGCTATCTCCCGACACCCTCCCCACGGAACAGCCGTGCGTGCCAGTCGATCAGGCGCGGGAACCGATCGCGATCTGGCTGGCCATCCTGGCCACCCACCCGCCGGCGAGCGGACTCCAGAACGACGGGGGTATGACAGCGGTGGAGGTCCACAACACCCTGGTCCCGACCTGGACCAATGCCGGTGGGCCGGTAGGCCAGATCAACGGATCCGCGCCGCAGCTCACCGATGCTGGGTACCTGCTGGCCAAGGCCATGACGAGTCTGCCCGAGCAGAAAGTCAGCCAGGTGCTGCGGGGCACATGGGCCACCTGGCTGAACGAGCACACCACCGACGCCCGGCTCGCCGCCGCGCTGGGCATCCGGATGCCCAGCGTCCCGAAGCCGTCATTGGCCGGGCCGGGTCCCGGGCAGCCGGGCCTGAAGACCGTGGGTCAGCCGGGACCGCAAAGCCCCGTGTGCACAAGCTGAGCGCGGCCCGCAATCAACCACCGACGACACAAACCCTTTTCGGAGGTGCCGACCGTGCGGTCCGCCAACATCCCGCATACCGAGGGCGTGCCGCCCGCACCCAGCCTGCCCATCCAGCGCACACGGCAGCCGCGCATGTCCTGGCTGCGCACGCTGCCCCTCCTCGCCCGGCACATCGCCCGGTCGATGCCGTGGGTCACGCTGGTCAGCGGCTGCCTGGTCGGCACCGCCGTCCTCGCCCTCATGGCCCAGAACGCCCGGAACTCGCAGGTGCCACTCGACCACAGCGCGGTGCACATCGCCTTCCTGCCCGCCGTCGCGGTGCTGGCGTTCCTGCTGAACGCCCCGTTCCGCCCGCTCACCCAGGCGACCCCCGTCCCGGCCTGGGTGACCCCGGCCGGCTACCTGCTGCTGGCGACCCCCGTCCTGGCCGCGACCTGCTGGGTGCAACTGCGCCTCGTGGACTACAGCCTCCCGGCGGGCTCCGTCGCCCATGCGCCCGCCGTCTGCCCGCTGATAGCCCTGCTCACCGGGTGGTGCGCGGTCACCGTGGCGATCGCCGCCTGTGCCCAGCGCTCCCGCTACGCCAACCTCGGCGGGGCCATCGCCGCCCCCATCAGCTTCGCGGCCATCACGCTCTCCTGGTTTCTGCCCGCCACCGGAAAGTGGCTGAACGAACCGCCCGAATCGCCCGCCACCATGCACGGCGTGACCATCACCTGGTACGCCATTGCCGCGGCCGCATTGGTCGTGACCTGTGTGGCGATGCGGGATCAGTGGTATCGCTATGCACGCGTACTACGCCGGTCACATTCCGAGTAATCCCGAAATATTTCTGTGCATCAGACCTACTACTGGTCCTACTAAAAGTTGCAGGGCAGTCCACGGGCGCGTGGCAAGGGCCGGCCGTCAGGCCGCGGTTGTCTTGGCCAGGTACGCGGCCCACTGCGGGTCGCCGTCGCGCGCGGCGCCGATCAGCCGCCAGTGCGCGCCATGCGGCACGGCCGGCACGCAGGGCAGGCTCCAGCCGAGTTCCTCGATCAGCCGGTCGGCCTTGCCGTGGTTGCACTTCGTGCAGGACGCGACGCAGTTCTCCCAGGCGTGCGTGCCGCCCCGGCTGCGGGGCACCACGTGATCGATGGTTTCCGCCCTGGTGCCGCAGTAGACGCACTGGTAGTTGTCCCGGCGCATCAGCGCGGCTCTCGTCAGCGGCACGCGGCTGCGGTACGGCACCCGCACGTAACGGCGCAGCTTGATCACCGAAGGGGCGGCCAGCCTGACCCGCGCGGAATGCAGCACGCTCCCAGCCGTGTCCTCGTGGACGACCTCGGCCTTCTCGCCGAGCACGAGGCACACGGCCCGATGCAGGCCGACCGTGGTCAGCGGCTCATACGTGATGTTGAGCAGCAATACCCGACGCACGCGCACCTCCCGCCGGATGCGCCGCTCCCGGAGCCCAGAGCATCCGTGACCAGTGTGATCGCCTGACAGCCCGTCCGACAACTCTTATAGCCTAGCGGCGCGTCCCGCCGGTGGCACGTACCTGCCGCCCGCCCGGCCGCTGCGGCCGGTAGCCCTAGAGTCAAACCACGACTGCTGCGTATCCTTCTGCGCTTCGATTTGATCTTCAAGAGAGCACGAACGGATTCATCGTGGCTGATCCATGCCGCTGCCTTGAAGATCCGGGCAGCGACGAGACTCGCGCCTGGCTGACCGGGCCGGATGCGCTTTACGCCGGCCTTCCGCACCGGGCCGTGCGGGCGATGGCGGCTGTGCGGGCGTTAGGGACGCGTCACGGCATAAGCCGCTGCGCAGCGCGTCTGAGTAGTCGCCTAGCGCCGGCAGGCCTGGGTGCCGCGCCGCGACCAATTCCCCCAGCCCGCGGGCGGCGTGTGCCACGATCTCGGTGCGCTGCTGGCGAGGCAGGCCGAGCAGGGTGTCCTGGCCAACCCGCAGCGCGTGCTCCGGCTCGTCGGCCTCGGCCAGGCACCGTGCCGCCCCGAACATGACAAGGGCACGGTCGAGGAACTCGGCGCGTGAATACATCCGCGACGCCTGCGCGAACGCCCGCGTCGCGCCCTGGTAGTCGCCCAGGGTTACCAGGGTGTCTCCCTGGTGAAAGAACAGCTGCCGCTCGGTGTAGCCGAACGCCGTGTCGTCACGGTCCGACGTGGGCAGTTCGCCGAGCGCGTCGTGGGCGCGATCGAGCGCGCTCCTGGCCCGGTCCGTCGCCTCCCGCCTGCCACGTCCGGCGATCCGGGCCAGCGCCCGCGCCTCGATGACCGGCGCCATGACCCCGGCTGCGCACGGCTGGCGGCCAGCCAGGTCAGTGCCCGTCCGGGCCAGTGCCGCGGCCTGCCGCGGATCACCGTAGTAGAGCGGCACCAGCGCCTCGCGGACGGCCACCCAGGCGCGGAGCCGCCGGTCGCCGGTCTCGTCCGCCGCCGTCCGCGCGGTCCGGAAGAAGGACCGGGCCAGCCGCCGGTCGCCCAGGTTGATCATGGCCATGCCGGTCAGGCCGGCCAGCTGGGCAGCTAGCCTGCAGAGCCGTTCCGCGCACTCAATCGGCTGGCGCTGCGCACACATGCGGCGGATGTCGCCGAAGTCAAGGAGCACATCGCAGAGCAACCGCAGCGGCGGCACCGTCATGTACTGCGCGCCGTATCCGGCCGTGCTCTCCTCCCACTGGTCGAGCATCGTCACCGAGACCGTGCGGCCAAGCAGCGCGTCGTCCATCTGGCGCCGAAGACAGTCCGCGGCGCCAAAGAACCGGCTGTCGACGGCTGCCCCGGCATCAGTGATCAGCGCTAGCAGCATCCCGCGGAGCGCGTCTGAGTTGTCGCGGAGCGCGTCGTCGCGGCCGGCGTCATCACCCGGCGTCCCGTCACCCGGTGTCCCGCCACCCGCCATCTCGCTTCCCCCAGCGCCGCCACGGCCTGCGCCACTCCGCTGGCGCGGTACCAGCGCCGCCCCGGCAGAAGCGAGCGATGCCGCCGGGACCGCGGCCAGCGGCTTTACCGCAGCTGCCGGCCGGACGCGCAGCCCAGCCCGTTCGTCCGGAAGTGCCTGGGCAGCCACCACGGGGGCACCGAGCGTCGCGGCAACCCCTGCCTGCGGAGCATGCATCCGGCCGCAGAAGCACCGGCCCTCGTAGCCCAGCTCGGGTGGATCTGCGCGGTAGACCGCGCACAGATAGTGCAGGTACTCCGGGCCCGGGCGCTTCTGCCCGCTCTCGTATGCGGAGAGCAACGTCTCACTGAACCGCGGCGCGTTCCGCCCTTCTGCCTCGTAGTAGGCCCTGACCTGCGCGACGACGTCGGCCAGCGCTATCCCCAGAGCCAGCCGGTAGGCACGGATCCAGGTCGTGCCGTAAGCCGGCTCGCACTCCCGGCGGATGATGGCGGCGATCGCAGCCGGGCTCTTCCCGGCGACCATCTCGCGCGCCCTGATCACGCGGGCGAGTGCTGGCTCCTTGCGCGGATCGCCGGCCCGCGGGACCGCGCCCGGCCCTGCCACGGAGATGATGCTCCGCAGGCCCGCCAGCCGCGTTCCATGGCTGGCGGAAGGCGCAGAAATTAACTGACGGCCATCTTCAGGCATTCCGGCTTTTACCTCTTCAGGCATCCCGGCCCCTTCCCGTTCAGGAAAATGGCCCATTCCTCATGCGGCCAACGCCTACTCACTCATTGTAACCTACTGGTCGCTCTCTGCTAAAAATTTAGTAATAAATTGGCTGATAGCGCCTTTTGATGTATCCGGATTTCTGCCTCAGCGTGACCTGAGGCGCGTGCGGCCCCTGCCGATCGCACCCATGACGCGTTGTAATCACCCATTGCACTACGTCAACGACTGAAGGCCCGATACTTACCAATAGCCCCATCAGAAACTTCGATTCTCGCCAAACGCCGTATACGGACGTGCGCGCGCTCCGGGAAAAGTCGGCAGATTGGCCATCAAGGGCAGACCGCCGGCCACCATAAGAGATACCCGCTTACCCAGACGGAGCCTGGCGACCGGAGAGGATTCCGCCGTGACCCCCGAAGCGCTCACGATGGCAGCCGCGGAGGCGGCTGCGGCTGCGCATGCGGCTGCGCAGCCCGCGAGCGGCCCGCTGTTCGCGGCGTGCGGACCCAATCCCGGCATTTCCTGCCGCCTGATATGGGACATCTCGCACAGCGCCAGGGCAGCGGACCTGACCAAGGTTTTCTTCGCCGGGCCAGTGCACCTGGCCCTGCGCATCGGGTTCGTGCTGCTGATCGCGCTGCTCCTGCGGGCAGCCGCGCACCGGACGATCAGCCGGGCCACCGCGAGGGCCAGGAGGGAAAACAGCAGCCGGCCGGAGAAGGCGCGCGAGGCGCTGCACGAGCGGCGCTACCAGCGAGCCGACGCGCTCGACTCCATCCTGCGCAATGCCGCGTCGGTCACGATCTTCAGCATCGCGCTACTGATCATCGCCGGCGACATGGGGCTGAATCTCGCGCCGGTGCTTGCCAGCGCCGGCGTTCTCGGCGTGGCGATCGGGTTCGGTGCGCAGCAGCTGGTCAGGGATTTCCTGGCCGGGATATTCATGGTGCTCGAGGACCAGTACGGGGTGGGAGACATCGTTGACATCGGCAGCGTCACCGGAACTGTCGAAGGCGTCAGCCTGCGCATCACGCGCGTGCGGGACGTGAATGGCGTCGTCTGGTACATCCGCAACGGCACGATAAAGAAGGCGGGCAACGAGTCCCAGGGCTGGGCCCGCGCTGTTGTCGACTTCCCTGTTCCCTACCACCACGATGTCGGCCGGGTGCGGGAACTGATGCTGGCGGCGACGGTGACCTTGTGGCAGGACTCCTCATGGCGGGATGTCATTCTGGAGGCGCCCGAGGTGTGGGGAGTACACGAGCTGTCCAGCGAGGCGGTGGTGATGCGGGTGACCGCCAGGACCAAGCCAATGCGGCAGTGGGAGGTGGCCAGGGAACTCAGGGAGTGCCTGAAGCGTGCCCTGGATGCCGTCGTCGACGCCGCCGCGCCGGATAGGCCAGCCCTGGCACCGGAGGGGCCAGCTCTGGCACCGGAGGGGCCAGCTCTGGCCGACGCGCCGGTGCTGCCCGCCGGACAGGCCTCGCCGACCGGGACTGCCCCGGCCGGCCTGTGACGCGCCCGGCTGCCCGTGACCTACCCTGGAGCCCGTTATGAACGAGACACCAGAAGTCAGCCTGTACGAGGCAGTAGGCGGGGAGGACACCTTTCGGCGCCTGGTGCACAGGTTCTACCAGGAGGTGGCCGGCGATCCGCAGCTCCGGCCGGTCTACCCGAGCCGGGATCTCGGCCCCGCCGAGGAGAACCTCCGGCTCTTCCTCATCCAGTACTGGGGCGGACCTGACACCTACAATCAGCTGCGCGGGCATCCGAGGCTCAGGATGAGGCACGCGCATTTTGTTATCGGCGAGGCCGAGCGCGACGCCTGGCTGCGCCACATGCGTACCGCGCTGGACGAGCTTGCGCTGGACGAGGCAAATGCCGCGCAGCTATGGGAATACCTGGTGATGGCTGCCCACAGCCTGGTGAACCAGGAATCCGGGACGGCCGGCAGGGGCCGCGATCTCGGACTCAGCCCGGCGTAGCCGCAGGCACGACAGCACGGCCATCGCGCGGTCGGTGCCAAGCTCGAAGATCTCCTGCAACTTGGCAGATACCGGGCAGCCCGGAAGGCAGCAGCGAGCGTTGCTGTCTTAAACGCGACGTTGGTATCGCGACACCGGATCTATGGATCTGCATTGCATGCGCATGCCAGAATGGTGCGGGCCAAGACGAGGGGGTCGCAGCGCGCGGTGGCAGTAAAATCGTCGCTGCGTGATGCAGCACTGCCCGGCACGGGCAAGCGTGACAGGGGTCTCGCTGCCGTGCAGCTCCGGTGGCCCCGAATTGCTGGACGGGGCGGCGAGCCAGCCATTGGGCGGCTGGCCGCATGACCCTCCCGGCAGCTGCCCATCATCACCACCACCATCCCGGCTGTGCCCTGAGCGCCCCGTGATCAGGAGCACGTGGCCGCGGCGGCCACCGACAGCAGCAGCTCGCGCAGTGCCCGGCCGCCGCGGTCCCAGGTGGCCTGCGCTGCGATCGCCGCGCCGGCCCGCACCATGCGGTCCGCGGCGCCCGGGTCATCGAGGATCTTCATGATCGCCGCGGCCCAGGCCGCCGGATCGCGCGGGGGCACCAGCGCCGCGGCTCGCCCGCATACTTCGGCGAGGACGGGGATATCACTGACGACCACGGGCACGCCGGCCGCCATCGCCTCAAGGGCCGGCAGTCCGTATCCCTCTGCGAGCGACGGGAGGGCGACCACCGCGGCTGCCCGGTATACGGCCGGCAGCAGCCCGTCCGCTACCTCTGGCAGCAGCAGCACCCGGCCGCAAAGGCCCAGCTTGCCGATCTGCGCCGGAACTCCACTAGCGAAGCGCGGGTCGGCGGGACCCACGATGACCAGCGACACGTCTGCCGGCAGGGATGCCAGCGCGCGCAGCAGGATCTCATGATTCTTGTGCGGACGATGGGCGCCGACGGCCAGCACGTACCGCCGGGGCAGCCGGTACTGGCGCCGCGCGGCCGCGACCGCGTAGTCGCTGACGCGGGCATAGGGCTGCTGGTCCACCCCATTCGGCACGAGGGTCAGGTGCCGCGCCGCCGGATAGTGGAAGCGGATCTCGGCGAGGCTTGCCTGCGTCGGCGTGGTGACTGCCGCCGCCCGCCGCAGCACGGCTCTGGTGACGACCTTCAGCCCGGCCTGGCGGAGCCGGCCGCCGGCGAATCCGGCGTCGTTCTCCATCGTGCAGTCGTGGATGGTGACCACCAGCGGGCACGGGCAGAGCAGCGGGCTGAACAGCGGGTACGGCGCGTAGAGGACGCTCGCGCCGGTGCGGCGGATCAGCCGGGCCAGCTGCCTGCTCCGGTGCACGGCTCCGAGCGTGATGTCGGTGCCGATGATCTCGGCGTGCCGCGCCAGCCCGGCCAGCGGGAACAGCTGCGGTCGCTGCGGGTTGACCAGGACCTGCAGCCTGACCCCGGCGCCGCTGTCAGTGCCCTCGTGGCCGTCCGGCCCGGCGTGCGCGGCCAGCTGCGTGACCGACCTGGCCAGGCCGTGAGCGCCTGGCAGTGCGTTCACCCGCGCATCGATGAGGATCGAGCCGCGCCCGGCCGTCATCCTCGCTCCGCCATTGCCCCTGCCCTCCGGCCCCGCGCCGACGCCCGGCTTGTCGTCCGTCCAGCCTGCCGCATGCGGCAGGCCACCGCCAATTTGCAGGGAGAACGGACGTGCAGGCAGCACTAATGATCGAAGCACGCGGGCTGGCCAAGTCCTTCGGCCCGGGCCTGGGAGTGAGCGGGATCGATCTGCAGGTCCCGGCGGGGACCATCGTGAGCCTGCTCGGACCCAACGGGGCGGGGAAGACCACCATCGTGCGGATGCTCGCCACGCTGCTGCGCCCCGACGCCGGATGGGCCAGGGTGGCCGGCCACGACGTGGTGGCGCAGGGCCGCGCCGTGCGGCGCCGGATCGGGCTGACCGGGCAGCTGGCCTCCCTGGACGACTGCATGACCGGACGAGCCAATCTCGTCATGCTCGGGCAGCTCAGCCGGATGTCGCGGCGCCAGGCCAGGGCCAGGGCAGCGGACCTGCTGACCCAGTTCGGGCTGGAGTCCGCCGCGGGCCGGGCGGTGCGCACCTACTCCGGGGGGATGCGCCGCCGCCTGGACCTGGCGGCCAGCCTCGTCGGCGGCCCGGCCGTCCTGTTCCTCGACGAGCCGACGACCGGTCTCGATCCGGACAGCCGCCGCGCCTTGTGGGAGGTGGTCCGCCGCCTTGCCCGCGAGGGAACCACCGTGCTGCTCACCACCCAGTACCTGGAGGAGGCCGACCAGCTCGCGGGCCATATCTGCGTGATCACGGGCGGCCGGGTGGCCGCCGAGGGGACGCCGGGCCAGCTGAAGGCCGCAGCCGGCCCGGCGAAGCTGATCATCTCCCTGGCACCGGGCGCTGATCTGGCCCGTGCCGCTGCTGTGCTGGCCCGGCGTGCCGCCGGCCCCCTGGCGGCCGCCCCGCGCCCCGGCTATCTGGAGGTACCGGTCGTGCCGTGTGCCGGGCTGGTCACCAGCGTCATCCGGGACCTGGACGAGGCCGGCGTTGCCGTCAACGACATCAGCCTGCAGCTGCCCACGCTCGAGGATGCCTTCCGCGGGCTCACGGGCAGCGCGGCGGCCGGCCTTCCCAGCGGCGACGATGCGGTCAGCCCGGAGGCGGCTGAGGCCCGGGCGAGGGCAGCATGAGCGGGGGGACCGCCGGTCTCGGGCATCCGCTGGCTGCCAGCCCCGCGGCAGTAGCAGCGCGCGGGGCGGGCGCCCTGGCCGGCGCCCGCCGCCGCAGCCAGGCGACCGCGGTGGCGGACGCTGCCGGAACGGCTGGCTGGGCCGCCAGGGACATGGCGGTACTGGCCAAGCGCACCCTGTGCAGGATGATTACCACCCCCGAGCAGGTGCTCAACGTCACTGCTCAGCCGATCATCATCGTCCTGCTCTTCAGCTACGTCTTCGGCGGGTCGATCACGCTGCCCGGGCACGGCAGCTACCGGGAGTACCTGATCGGGGGGATCTTCGCCGTCACTATGTGCGGTACCGCCCAGGGCACCGGCATCGGGCTCGCGATCGATATCTCCGGCGGGCTCATCGACAGGTTCCGCTCGCTGCCCATGTCGCGCGCGGCCGTGCTGGCGGGCCGGACCCTCGCCGACCTGGCACTGACCATCGTCGCTGCGGCGGTCACGGCAGGCACCGGCCTGCTCCTCGGCTGGCGGATCCATACCGGCCCGGCCGACACGATCGCGGCCCTCGGCCTGGCACTGCTGTTCGCCTATGCGGCGTCGTGGGGCGGCGCCTGCGTCGGGATGCTGGCACGGAGCGCGGAGTCGGCGCAGACCGTGGGGCTGCTGGTGATCCTGCCGCTATCGCTGACATCCAACGCCTTCATCTCCACCGCCAGGCTCACCCCGTGGCTGCGGACCGTGGCGGACTGGAACCCGGTCAGCGTCCTGGCGACGGCCTGCCGCCAGCTGCTCGGCAATCCCGACCCGTCGGCGGCGATTCGCAGCTGGCCGATGCAGCATGCAGTGCTCGCATCGGCGCTGTGGTCGGCGGTCCTGCTCGCGGCGCTCGTGCCGCTCGCGGTCTTCCTGTATGCCCGCAGGGTGCAGCGATGAGTCCGGCCCTGACCAGCGCACTGCGTATCGTCCTGGTCACCGACCAGTATCCGCCCATGGTGGGCGGCGTGCCCACGGTGACCCGGGCGCTTGCCGCCGGCCTGGCTGCGCGCGGTCATGCGGTGACGGTGCTGGCACCAAGCGGGACCTGGCACGGCGGCGCGGGCGCCGAGGGTCGTGCCGGCGTCTGTTACCTGGGCTCGGTCCCGTGGCCGCCGTACAAGGGCATGCGGATCGCGCGCGCTTCGGCCGCCGCAGTCCGCGCGCTCATTGCCGCGTCCGCGCCCGACGTCATCCACACGCATTCACCGCTCGTCCTGGGCGTCCTGGCCAGGATGGCGGCGGTCAGGCTGAAGATCCCGGTGATCTACACCAATCACTACCTGCCTGCCAACGTCCTGCCTGCCATGCGGCGCCGGCCAGCCGCGTTTGATGCGTTTTTCTATTCCTACATCGTGCGTTTCTCCAATCGCTGCAATCAGGTGACAGCCCCCACGGCCACCGCCCTGGGACTGCTGCGCGAGCAAGGGCTCAGATCGCCGTCGCGGATCATCTCCAACGGCGTCGACTCGCTCACCTACCTGCCCGGCCCGCCCGGCCCGCCCGAGAACCGGCTCAGGGACCGTTACGGCCTGCGCGACGACGTACCGCTTATCCTGTCGGTCGGCCGGCTGAGCGGGGAGAAGCGAGTGGACGTGCTCATCGACGCGGCCGCCCGGCTGACCCAGCCAGCTCAGCTAGTCCTGGTCGGCTCCGGGCCGCAAGAGGCCCAGCTGCGGGCACGGGCTCGCAAGCTGGGCATCTCCGGCGCCGTCAGATTCATCGGCTTCGTCCCGGACACGGACCTGCCAGGCCTGCACCGGCTCGCGCAGGTCTTCGCGATCGCGTCCGAGGCGGAACTGCAGAGCCTCACCACGATGAACGCAATGGCGTCGCGCCTGCCCGTGGTCGCGGCCGACGCCTTCGCGCTCGGTGAGCTGGTCATCCACGGCCGCAACGGCTTCCTGTTCCGCCCCGGACGTGCGAACGAGGCGGCGGCGCACCTGAGCGCCTTGATCGCCGACCCCGCTCTGCGCGACCGGATGGCCGCGCAGAGCCTGCAGATCATTGCCTCGCACGACTGGCAGAGGAGCCTGTCGGACTGGGAGCAGCTCTATGCCGCCCTTGCCGCGGGCCGCGGACACGAGGGAGAGTCGTGACGCCTGACCAGGCACGTCCTGCCGCTCCGCTGCTCTTCGTGATCGGCGCCACCGGCGGCGGCCACCGCAGTGCCG